>ERZ1066138.183-NODE-183-length-21521-cov-10.522035_pt1 | contig 21521 bp, 21 predicted proteins | sample MGYA00382785_ERZ1066138 | MGnify/ENA primary metagenome ERZ1066138 (study PRJEB33369, sample SAMEA5778368) | biofilm metagenome | biome: Industrial cooling water; feature: Water cooling tower basin; material: Biofilm | place: United Arab Emirates | collected... | reverse complement strand
TTGGTGCCGGCCAGCAGCGCGCCCATGTCGAGCGAGTAGACGGTCGCGTCGGCCAGGATCTCCGGCACGTCGTTCTGCGTGATGCGCCAGGCCAGGCCCTCGGCGATCGCGGTCTTGCCGACGCCGGCCTCGCCGACCAGCAGCGGGTTGTTCTTGCGCCGGCGGCACAGCACCTGGATGACGCGCTCGACCTCGTGCTCGCGGCCGATCAGCGGGTCGATCTTGCCGTCTTTGGCCAGCTGATTGAGGTTCTGAGTGAACTGGTCCAGCGGCGAGCCCTTGCCCTCGCCGGCCTCTTCCTTCTCGGCGTCGTTGCCGCCGCCCTCGTTGCCCTTGGCGGGCTCCGGCGGCTCGGACTTCTTGATGCCGTGGGCGATGAAGTTGACGACGTCCAGGCGCGTCACGCCCTGCTGGTGCAGGTAGTAGACGGCGTGAGAATCCTTCTCGCCGAAGATCGCGACCAGCACGTTGGCACCGGTCACCTCCTTCTTGCCCGAGCCGGTGCTCTGCACGTGCATGATCGCGCGCTGGATCACGCGCTGGAAGCCGAGCGTGGGTTGGGTATCGACCTCGTCGGCGCCGCCGACGGTGGGCGTGTTTTCCTTGATGAACTGCGTCAGGCTCTTGCGCAGGTCGTCGCTGTTGGCCGAACAGGCCTTCAGCACCTCGGCGGCCGAGGGGTTGTCGAGCAGCGCCAGCAGCAGGTGCTCGACGGTGATGAATTCGTGGCGCTGCTGGCGCGCCTCGACGAACGCCATGTGCAGGCTCACTTCCAACTCTTGCGCAATCATGCGGCCTCCATCGTGCATTGCAGGGGGTGGCCGGAGCGCTTGGCCGCCGACAACACCAACTCGACCTTGGTCGAGGCGACATCCTTCGTGTAAACGCCGCACACACCACGGCCTTCGTGGTGAATCTTGAGCATGATCTGCGTGGCGGTTTCGATGTCCCGCTGGAAGAACTCCTGCAGGACCATGACGACGAACTCCATCGGCGTGTAGTCGTCGTTGTGCATCACCACCTGGTACATCCGCGGCGGCTTGGTGCGCGCCGCCTGCCGTTCGGCCACGACCGCGCCTTGCCCGTCGCCCGGCGGGGCGAGCGGTTGCTGCGGTGGCGCAGGCGGGGCGGGGGGATCGTCCGGCATGAAAACGATTCTATCGACAGCGCTTCGGCAGCTTCCATGGCCTTGGATATTGCACCGACAGCGGCGAAAGCAAGCGAGGAAAAGCGCCGGTGCCGCCCCCCGGACGTGGCGAATTGCCGGCCGCCGCGGGGGCGCCCGCCGTCGCCCGGCCCGGTGCGACGCCCAGGCCTTGTCAAACCGGTTGACGATTTCGAGGTCGACGCCAGCTTGACACTGCCGCGAGCCCTGCCGAAAATTCGCCTGCCGATCATCAAAGGAAACAGGGTATGGCCAGGGGCACCGTCAAGTGGTTCAACGACGCCAAGGGCTTCGGGTTCATCGAGCCCGAAGGTGGTGGCGACGACGTGTTCGCCCATTTCTCGGCGATCCAGATGGAGGGCTTCCGCACCCTCAAGCAAGGCGGACAGGTCCTGTTCGACCTGGTCGACGGCCCGAAGGGCAAGCTGGCGCAGAACATCACCGCGCTCGACCCGCGACCGCCGCGCGCCACGGCCGCCGGCGCCGCACCGCCGAGCGAGGCGACCGCGAGCTGAACCGCGCGTGCCGCCGTCGAAAAGCCCGCCGATGGCGGGCTTTTCGCTGGCCAACACTCTTCGAATCGCAGAACTCCTGATCTGTACTTCTACGCCCACTTGGGGCGGCGTCTCAACCCTTCAGCGCGTCGCGCACCTGCTGCAGCGCCGCCGGATCCTCGATCGTCGTCAGGTCGCCGGGGTCGCGGCCTTCGGCCACGGCCTGGATCGCGCGGCGCAGCAGCTTGCCGGAGCGCGTCTTCGGCAGCGCGGTGACGAAGTGCACACGCGAGGGCCGCGCCACCGCACCGAGCTGGCTGTCGACCACCTTCATCACCTCGCCTTCGAGCTTCAGGCGCGCGGCCGCATCGCCGAGCGCGGAGGCGTCCTTGGCGATCGCGAAGGCCATTGCGACCTGGCCCTTCAACGGATCCGCCACGCCGACCACCGCGACCTCGGCCACGTTCGGGTGGCTGGAGATGCTCTCCTCGATCTCGCGCGTGCCGAGCCGGTGGCCGGCAACGTTGATGACGTCGTCGGTGCGGCCGAGGATGAAGAAGTAGCCGTCCTCGTCGCGGATGCCCCAGTCGAAGGTGCTGTAGACCATCTTGCCGGGCACGCTCTTCCAGTAGGTGTCGACGAAGCGCGCATCGTCGCGCCACACGGTCTGCATGAAGCCGGGCGGCGTCGGGCCCTCGACCACCACCACGCCCTTCTCGCCGGCGGCGGTCAGCTCCTCGCCGGTGGTCTCGTGCACCAGCTTGACCTTGTAGCCGTACATCGGGATGCCGGGGCTGCCGAACTTGCTGGGCTTCTTCTCGACGCCGTTGGCGATGGTCAGGATCGGCCAGCCGCTCTCGGTCTGCCAGTAGTTGTCGATGATCGGGCGGCCGAGCGCCTCGGCGATCCACTGCGCGGTCGGCTCGTCGAGCGGCTCGCCGGCGAGGAAGAGCGCGCGCAGGCTCGACAGGTCGTGGCGCTTGAGCGCCGCTGGGTCCTGCTTCTTCAGCACGCGCACCGCGGTGGGCGCGCTGAACATCGACGTGACCTTGTACTTCTCGACCAGGCTCCACCAGATCGCGGCGTCGGGCCGGATCGGCAGGCCCTCGTACATGATCGTCGCCATGCCGGCGATCAGCGGGCCGTAGACGATGTAGCTGTGGCCGACGACCCAGCCGATGTCGCTGGTGGAGAAGTAGGTCTCGCCCGCGTTGCCGAGGAAGATGTGCTTCATGCTCGCGGCCAGCGCGACCGCGTAGCCGCCGGTGTCGCGCTGCACGCCCTTGGGCCGGCCGGTGGTGCCGCTGGTGTAGATGGTGTAGCTGATCGCGGTGGCGTCGAGCCAGGTCACCGGAACCTGGGCGTCGAGGTGCTTCTGGCGCAGCGCCGCGTAGTCGAGGTCGCGGCCGGCGCTGTGCTCCATCGGCGCCAGGCCGCGGTCGACCATCAGCACCTTCGGCACCTTGTGCTCGGAAAGCTTCAGCGCCTCGTCGAGCAGCGGCTTGTAGGGCACGACCTTGCCGCCGCGCGAACCGGCGTCGGCGCTGACGATCATCACCGGCTCGGCGTCCTCGATGCGGCTCGCCAGGCTCACGCTCGCGAAGCCGCCGAACACCACCGAGTGGATCGCGCCGATGCGCGCGCAGGCCAGCATCGCGAAGGCCGCCTCGGGGATCATCGGCATGTACAGCAGCACGCGGTCGCCCTGCCGGACGCCCTGCTCGAGCAGGATCGCCGCCATGCGCTCGACCTCGCGCTGCAGCTCGCGGAAGCTGTAGACGATCTCCTTGTCGACTTCGGTGGAGACCCAGATCAGCGCGTTCTGATCGCCGCGCGCGGCGACATGGCGGTCCACCGCGTTGTGGCACAGATTGGTCGTGCCGCCGACGAACCAGTTGGCGAACGGCGGGTTCGAGTTGTCGCACACCGTCGTGAACGGCTGCTGCCAGTCGATCAGCTTCGCCTGCTCGGCCCAGAAGGCCTCGGGTTCCTCGACCGAGCGGCGGTAGAAGCTGGCGTAATCCATCGTTCGTCTCCTATTCGATCTTCGTCTTGACCAAACCCAGCACCGGCTTGAAGCGCGGGTGGGTGCAGGCCTGCAGCCACTCGAACACCACCATCTCGGTGCTGACGATCACCGCGCCGGCCTGCCGCAGGCGCTGCATCGCCAGGTCGTGATCGGCCGCCGAGCGCGAGCCGCAGGCCGATGCCACGACCCACACGCGCCGGCCGGCGCGCAGCAGACCGAGCGCCGTCTGCAGCAGGCACACATGCGCCTCGCAGCCGGCGATCACCACGTCGGGCATCTCGGCGCCGCTCGTGGCCGGATCTCGGCCCAGCAGGTCCATCAGCCCGTCCCCGCAGGCGTCGAAGTGCATTTTCGCGAGCGTGCTTGCGCAGCGCTGACGGATCGCGTCGACATTCGGTCCGAGCCCGGCCGGGTTCTGCTCGGTGCCGACGACGAGGATGCCGAATTCGCGCGCCGCATCGGCCAACCGGGTCGCCTCGGCGAGCACCTGCTCGGCGCGGTGGATCGCCGGCAGCAGCCGGGCCTGGTAATCGACCAGCACGAGCACGCTGCGGGCGGCGGACAAGGCGGCGTTCGTCATAGGGGAAATGTAGCGGGCGTCGGCGCGCCGAACGGTGGTTGAATGAACACGACCCGCTCCGGAGAAGCCCGATGAACGCCCCGCTGCCTTCCGACGCGACCGCAAACGCGGCCGCGATCACCGCCACGCCGACGATGAGCGGTGCCGACTACCGCGAGTCGCTGCGCAGGCGCAAGCCCGTCGTCTGGCTCGACGGCCGGCGCGTCGAGTCGGTCGCCGACGAACCGGCACTCGCACCGGGCGTCAATGCGCTGGCCTACACCTACGACTTCGCCCGCGACGCGGCGGTGGCGCCGGTGGCGCTGGCCACCCAGGCGCGCCGCGGCAAGGTGGTGCCGCGCATGCTGCACGTGAACGAATCGGCCGGCGACCTGCTGAACAAGCTGGAGGCCGTGCGCCTGCTGTGCCAGGAGACCGGCTGCGCGCAGCGCTATCTGGCGCACGACGCGCTGAACGCACTGGCCCAGGTCAGCGCGCGCCTCGACGACGCGAAGGGCACGACCGAGCACCGCGCGCGCTTCGACGCCTACCTGGCGCATGTGCAGGACGGCGACCTCGCGCTCGGCATCGCGATGACCGACGCCAAGGGCGACCGCAGCCGCAAGCCGCACCAGCAGGCCCACCCCGACAGCTACGTCCATGTGGTCGAGCGCAACGCGCGCGGCATCGTCATCAGCGGCGCCAAGGCCATCGTCACCGGCGCGCCGCTGATGCACGAGCTGCTCGTGATGCCGAGCCGCAACATGGGGCCCGAGGACGCCGATTTCGCGGTGTGCTGCGCGGTGCCGGTGGACGCGCCGGGTCTGACGATGGTCACCCGCCCCGCCGGCCGCCCCGGCGAGAAGCTCGAGCACGGCAGCGCCCTCTTCTCGCGCAAGTACGGCCAGCCGACCGCGGTGTGCGTGTTCGACCGCGTCGAGGTGCCCTGGGAACGCGTGTTCTACGCCGGGCATCCCGACGAGGTGGAGCACAGCCAGGTGCTGACCTACAGCTACGCGACCCACCACCGCCACAGCTGCATCGCCGCGCGCGCCGGCTTCGGCGACCTGCTGATCGGGGCCGGCGCGCTGATGTGCGAGGCCAACGGCTTCCCCGACCCTGGCGCGGTGAGCAGCCTGCGCGAGCCGATGGTCGAGCTGATCAAGATCGTGGAGGGCTTCTACGCCTGCGGCGTGGCCGCCAGCGTCTACGGCACGCCAGACCCGCTGGCCGGCAACTTCATGCCCGAGCCGGTGTACGCCAACATCGGCAAGCTGCTGCTGGCGACCCAGATCTACGACATGCACCGCCTGGCGCACGAGGTCTCGGGCGGACTGGTCGTGGCCCTACCCGGCCCCGACGAGGACCACAACCCGGCCACCGCCGCGACCCTGTCCGAGGTCCTGCGCGCCAACCCGGCCGTGCCCTACGACAAGCGCATCGAGGCGGCGCGCTTCATCGAGGACCTGACCGCGTCCTACCAGGGCGGCTGGTACTCGGTGATCAGCCTGCACGGCGGCGGCTCGCCGGCGGCGATGAAGCAGGAGATCTGGCGCCACTACCCGGTCGGCAGCAAGGTCGAGCTGGTCGAGCGGCTGCTGGGGCGCGGCGTGCTGCACGACGAGGCGCGCGCGATCACGAGGAACCGCCAGCCGGGGCGCTGCTGCGACCAGGGCTGCAGTGCGCCGGGGCAGGCGGTGATGGTCGAGATGCCGAGTCCGGTGCGGAAAGCTTGATCCTCACCGTGATCGTCTTGGAAGCGCGTGCGCGAGCGCTACCGCCAAGCGCTGCTGGCCTCGCAGCTGCTGGCGGTGGCGGGGTCGTGGCAGCGCACGCCCGAGGGCGTGACGCACTGGTGGCGCGGCATCCGGAGACCTCACGCCCTGGCTCGGCCGGCTCGGCCCGCGCTCGCGCGACTTCCGCTGAGGCGGCCGGACCGGGCCGCGGCGTGGGCTGGCTAAAATCCCCGGATTCCGAGGATCCTGCATGAACCCCATCGTTGGCAGCATCGTTGCGCTCGTCACGCCGATGCATGAAGACGGCAGCGTCGACTACCCCGCGCTGCGCCGCCTGATCGACTGGCAGATCGCCGAAGGCAGCGACTGCATCGGCGTCGTCGGCACGACCGGCGAGTCGCCGACCGTCAGCCCCGAGGAGCACTGCGAGATCATCCGCGTGGCGGTCGAGCATGTGGCCGGCCGCGTGCCGGTGATGGCCGGCGCCGGCGCCAACTCCACGCGCGAGGCGATCGAGCTCAGCCGCTACGCCCGGCAGGTCGGCGCCGACTGCACGCTGCAGGTCGTGCCCTACTACAACAAGCCGACGCAGGAAGGCCAGTACCAGCACTTCAGGGCGATCGCCGAGGCGGTCGACATCCCGGTCGTGCTCTACAACGTGCCGGGCCGCACGGTGGCCGATCTGCAGCCCGATACGGCGCTGCGGCTCGCGCAGGTGCCCGGCATCGTCGGCCTCAAGGAGGCGACCGGCAACCTCGAGCGCGCGGCCTGGCTGATCAAGCAGGCGCCGAAGGGCTTCTCGATCTACTCGGGCGACGACCCGACCGCGGTGGCGCTGATGCTGCTCGGCGGCCACGGCAACGTCAGCGTGACGGCCAACGTCGCGCCGCGCGCGATGCACGCGCTGTGCATGGCCGCGATCGCCGGCGACGCCAAGCGCGCCACCACGATCCACTTCGAGCTGCTGGCGCTGCACAAGCAGCTGTTCTGCGAACCCAACCCGATCCCGGTCAAATGGGCGCTGCAGCGCCTGGGCCGCTGCGGCGGCGCGCTGCGCCTGCCGCTGACGCCGCTGTCGACCGCCCAGCAGCCTGCCGTCGAGCAGGCGCTGCACGAAGCCGGCCTGCTGTGATGCCGAAACCCGCGCACCGCCACCGCGTCTGACCTGCCGACCGACCCGTTCCCCGGAGATGCCCCCGTGAGCCGACGTTCCCACCTTGCCCGCCTGCTGCCCCTGGTGCTGGCCCTCGGCCTCGCGGCCTGCAGTTCCATCAACAAGCGCCTCGAAGGCGACAAGGTCGACTACAAGAGCAGCGGCGCCAAGACCGTCACGCTCGAGGTGCCGCCCGACCTGACCCAGCTCTCACGCGACTCGCGCTACCAGCCGGCCGACGGCTCGGTCAGCGCGTCGACGCTGCAGCAGGCGCGCAGCAGCAAGGTCGGCACGGCCGCCGCGACGGTCGCGCCGGCGACCGTCGGCGCGGTCAGCATCGAGCGCGCCGGCGCGCAGCGCTGGCTGACCACCAAGCAGTCGCCCGAGCAGCTCTGGCCGCAGCTGCAGGCCTTCTGGGAGAACCGCGGCTTCCAGATCGAGCTGGAGCAGCGCGACACCGGCCTGATGGAAACCAACTGGGTCGAGAACCGCGCCAAGCTGCCGCAGGACTTCATCCGCAGCACCATCGGCAAGGTGTTCGACAACGTCTACGACACCGGCGAGCGCGACCGCTTCCGCACCCGCATCGAGCGCGCCCCCGACGGCGGCTCCGAGATCTACATCAGCCACCGCGGCATGGTCGAGGTCTACACCAGCGAGCGCAAGGACAACACCGTCTGGCAGCCGCGGCCGGCCGATCCGGATCTGGAGGCGCTGATGCTGTCGCGCCTGATGGCCCAGCTCGGCGGCCGCGAGGAACTCGCCAAGACCGCCGACGGCAGCGAGGTCGCCGCCGCGACGGCGAACTCCGCACCGCGCGCGCGGCTGGTCGGCAGCGCGCCCGCCTCCAGCCTGCAGGTCGACGACGGCTTCGACCGCGCCTGGCGCCGCGTCGGCCTCGCGCTCGACCGCAGCGGCTTCACCGTCGAGGACCGTGACCGCGCCCAGGGCCTGTACTTCGTGCGCTACGTCGAGCCGACGCCGCGCAACCAGGAAGAACCCGGCTTCTTCAGCCGCCTGCTCGGTCTGGGCGGCAAGGACAAGCCGGCCGACCTGGCGCGCTACCGCATCGCCGTCAAGGGCCAGCAGGATTCGACGCTGGTGACGGTGCTGAACAACCAGGGCACGCCCGAAACCGGCGACACCGCGCGGCGCATCCTCGAACTGCTGGTCGCCGACCTGCGCTGAGCCGCCCGAGCGCGCGCCCGGCGCCATGCGCTTTCGCAGCCTGGGCAGCGGCAGCAGCGGCAACGCCATGCTGGTCGAGGCCGGCGCGGCGGCACGCCCGACCCGGCTGCTGATCGACTGCGGCTTCACCCTGAAGGAGCTGACGCTGCGGCTCGCACGGCTGGGCCTGCAGCCGGAGGCGCTCGACGGCGTGTTCGTGACGCACGAGCACGGCGACCACGTCGGCTGCGCGCTGGCGCTGGCGCGCCGCCACCGGCTGCCGCTGTGGATGAGCCGCGGCACCTGGCGCGCGATCGGCGCGCCGGTGCTCGACGACGGCCTGCTGCGCTTCGCGCGCGACGGCGAGCCGATCGCACTGCGCGACCTCGAGATCGAGCCCTACACCGTCCCGCACGACGCCGCCGAGCCGCTGCAGCTGCGCTGCGGCGACGGTGCGCACCGTCTCGGCGTGCTGACCGACGCCGGCTCGCTGACGCCGCACATGGTCGAGTCGCTGCAGGGCTGCGACGCGCTGCTGCTCGAGTGCAACCACGACCGCGCGCTGCTCGCGGCCTCGGCCTACCCGGCCAGCCTCAAGCAGCGCATCGGCGGGCGGCTCGGCCACCTCGCCAACGAACTCGCGGCCGAGCTGCTGGCGGCCTGCCGGCACGCGCGGCTGCGGCATGTCGTCGCCGCCCACCTGAGCGAACAGAACAACCGCCCCGCGCTCGCCGCGGCGGCGCTGGCCACAGCGCTGGGCGCGGGGCCCGACGACATCGTGGTGGCCGGACCGTGCGAGGGCTGCGCATGGCTCGATCTCGGCTGAGCGCCGTCGATCGCACGCGCCCATGAAAAAGCCGCCCCGAGGGGCGGCTTTTTCTCAGCACAGCGATGCGCGCGGGCCGGGCCCGCGAACGATCACTTCTTCATCGCGTCGACGGCCGAAGCGGCCGCCGAGGCGGCGTCGGCGGCGGCACCGACGGCCGCGGAAGCGGCGTCGGTCGCGGCGGTGGCGGCCGCCGAGGCGGCGTCGGCGGTGGCCGAGGCGGCCGCGGCGGCCGCGGAGGCGGCGCCGGCGGCGGCCGACGCAGCGGCTTCCATGGCGGTGGCGGCCGGGGCAGCCACAGGAGCGGCAGCCTCTTCCTTCTTGCCGCAGGCCACCAGGGCCGCAGCGGAGATCAGGGTGGCGAGCAGGAGCGACGTCTTCATCGTGATTTGCCTCAAAGAGTGGAAGGGAAAGCGACAGGGATCGACGCCGGAGTCCTCGCGGGATGGGCACCCGAGGCCGCGGCACTCCTGGAAAACGCGGGTTGCTTTCCAGGAAAACGGCGATTGTAGCCTTAACTGGCTGACACGGCGCCGTCGGCCTAGAGTCCGAGCGTCGTGACGGGAAGCGCTCCCGAGGCGCGCTGCATCAGCGCATCGATCTGCTCGCGGCAGGCGGCCAGCTCGCCCGACTCACGGTGGATCCGGCCGCGGTGGCGCACGCGGTCGTGCAGACGTATCGCCAGCCTCGGTGCCGCGAGCACCAGGGTCGGCACACTGCCGGCCACGTCCTCGTGGACCGCGTGGCAGTGCACGATGTGCGACCAGGTGCGCCGCCAGGCATGCCAGCGAGGCGCGGTCCGCGCGAAGCCGTCGAAGTCGGCCGCCAGCAGCGTCAGGCTGCGGCGCGAGCCGGCCCAGCGGCCGAGTGCGTCGACCACGGCCGGTGCGCCGAGCGGCCAGCCCAGGAAGTCGCGGTCGCAGAACCAAAGCTCGGGGCAGCCGGCCTCGGCAGCGCTGTGCAGCGCGTCGAGCAGCGCGGCGTGGAAGGCGTCGCGCGAGTCGATCTCGGGCTCGGACGGGCGGCCCGGGGGCAAGACGGCATCGTTCATCGTCGGCTCCTTCCCTGGGGCGGCGCGGCCGGCTCGAGCGGCTGCAGCCAGCCGGCCTCGCCCCATTGCACGAGCAGCGCGCGGGCTGCGGCACTCGCGCGCGAGACCTCGCCCGGCTCGAGGCGGCGCGCGTCGGCGAGCCGCCGCATCGTCCGCGCGTCGCGGCCGGCGGCACGCCACGACTCGCCGTTCACATAGACCTGCGTGGCGTCGTACATCATGCGCGTGCGCGGATCGAGACGCACGCCGTGCTCGAGCGCCGGCGCCGCGCCGGGCTCGAACCAGACCTGCGGCTTCGGCTCGGTCAGGGCCTCGCCGAGCGCCGCCTCCAGGGCACCCGCGCCGCGCAGCGCCCGCGCCACCGCGTCGGCGGCGAAGCGCTGCAGCGCCGCCGGGATGCGGCCGGGCTCGGCGGTGGCGGGCTGCGCGGCGTCGCGGTAGCGCGTCGAGGCGGCGCGGTCGGCCGCGTCGGCGAGCCGGCCGAGCAGCTCGCGTGCGAGCTCGTCGCGCGCCGGCGCGTGAAAGCCGATCGACGCCGTCATGCACTCGCCCTCGGCCCTGCCCTCGTGGCCCCAACCGGGCGGCAGGTAGAGCATGTCGCCGGGCTCGAGCAGCCAGTCCTCGGCGGGCTCGAAGCACGCCAGGATCTTCAGCGGCAGCCCGGGCTGCAGCGCGGCATCGCCCGGCGGGGCGATGCGCCAGCGCCTGCGGCCCTGCACCTGCAGCAGGAAGACGTCGTAGGAATCGACGTGCGGCCCGACGCCGCCGCCGTGGCTGGCCCAGGACAGCATCAGGTCGTCGAGCCGCGCCTCGGGCACGAAGCGGAAGCGCGCCAGCAGCGCGCGCGCCGCCGGAAGGTGCAGGTCCAGGCCCTGGACCAGCAGCGTCCAGCCCGGCTGCGCGACCGGCGGCAGCGCACGCCGCGGCAGCGGGCCGTGGCGCAGCGACCACGAGTCGTCTTGGCGCACGATCAGCCGCGATTCGACCTCCTCACGCCCCGCCAGCGCGAACAGCGCCGGCCGCCCCAGCGGCGGCACCACGCCGGGCAGGGCCTGGCGGATCAGCAGCGGGCGCTTGTGCCAATGCCGGCGCATGAAGCCGCGCGGGCTCAGTCCGCCGAGCAGCGGGGTCGGCGCGTCGAGGTCGGGCGGCGCTTCGGACGCCATGGCGTGGGGCCGGATCATGGAAATCATTGTGCGATGATCCTTCGATGCTCATCACCGCGCCCTGCGTCGTCAGCCTGAGCTGGCGACTCGAAGACGCCCACGGCGTCCTGATCGACGAACTGGTCGAGCCGGTCGAGTTCTTCGTCGGCGGCGAAGACCTGCTCGCCAAGGTCGAGGAGGTGCTGGTCGGCCAGGGCGAAGGCTTCGAGGCGACGCTGCATCTCGAGCCCGAGCACGCCTTCGGCGAGTACGACGCGGCGCTGGTGTTCTTCGAGGAACGCGGCGTCTTCGACGAGCACGTCGAGCCCGGCATGCAGTTCGACGGCCTGCCCGAGGGCGCGAGTGCGCGCGACCTGCCGCCCGACGCGATCTACACCATCACCGAGGTCTACGACACCCATGTGGTGCTCGACGGCAACCACCCGCTCGCCGGCATCGCGCTGGTGCTCGCGCTGAAGGTGCGCGACGTGCGCGAGGCCAGCGACGAGGAGATCGAGCAGGGCTCGGTCGCGCAGCCGGCGGTCACGGTGCTGAGCCCGACGCCGCCCTCGCCGCACCTGCACTGAGCGGCCGGCGGGGCTCAGCCCTTGCCGGTCGAGCCGAAGCCACCTTCGCCGCGCGCCGAGGCGCCGAACCCGTCGACGACGCGAAAACCCGCCTGCACCACCGGCACGATCACGAGCTGCGCGATGCGGTCCATCGGCTGCACCGTGAAGGTCGCGGCGCCGCGGTTCCAGCAGCTCACCATCAGCGGGCCCTGGTAGTCGCTGTCGATCAGCCCGACCAGGTTGCCGAGCACGATGCCGTGCTTGTGGCCGAGGCCCGAGCGCGGCAGGATCATCGCGGCCAGCCCCGGGTCGGCGATGTGGATCGCGAGGCCGGTGGGGATCAACTGGGCCTGGCCGGGCTCGAGCACCAGCGGGGCGTCGAGGCAGGCGCGCAGGTCGAGGCCGGCGCTGCCGGGCGTGGCGTAGGCGGGCAGCTGGTCCGCGAGGCGCGGGTCCAGCAGCTTCAGGTCGATCGTCGTCATCGGGGTCGGGGCTTCAGGCGGACGCGGTGGCGCGGCGCCGGGCGATCTCGGCGACGAGCTGCCGCGCGAGCGTGAGCTTGTCGGCGCTGCCACCGTCGGCCGGCAGCGGCTGCGCGCCGTCGGCGTCGACCAGCAGCAGCGCGTTGTCGTCGCGGCCGAAGGTCGCCGGGCCGAGGTTGCCGACGACCAGCGGCAGCTTCTTGCGCACCAGCTTCTCGCGCGCATGCGCGGCCAGGTGCTCGCTCTCGGCGGCGAAGCCGACGCAGTAGGGCGGCTGCGGCAGCGCGGCAACGGTCGCGAGGATGTCGGCGTTCTCGGTCAGCTCGAACACCGGCGGCTGCTTCTTGCCGTTCTTCTTGAGCTTGTGCTCGGCGAGCTGCGCCGGCCGCCAGTCGGCCACCGCGGCGGTGGCGATGAAGACGCCGTGCGTCGCGGCCCGCGGCAGCACCGCATCGAGCATCTGCTTCGCGCTCTGCACGTCGATCCGCGTCACGCCGCGCGGCGTCGGCAGGTGCACCGGCCCCGCGACCAGCGTGACCTCGGCGCCGGCCTCGCGCGCGGCGCGGGCGATCGCGAAGCCCATCTTGCCGCTCGAGCGGTTGGTCAGCCCGCGCACCGGGTCGACGGCCTCGAAGGTCGGGCCGGCGGTGACCAACACCTTCTCGCCGGCCAGCGGCTTGGGCGCGAGTGCGGCGACGATGTCCTCGAAGAGCGCCTCGGCTTCGAGCATGCGGCCGTCGCCGAACTCGCCGCAAGCCTGCGCGCCGTGGTCGGGGCCGAGCAGCTGCGCACCGTCGGCGCGCACCTGCGCGACGTTGCGCTGCGTCGCCGGATGCGCCCACATCTCGCGGTTCATCGCCGGGGCCAGCAGCAGCGGGCAGGTCGCGATCGGCCGGGCCAGGCAGGCCAGGCTCAGCAGCTCGTCGGCCCGGCCCTGGGCCAGCTTGGCGATGAAGTCGGCGCTGGCGGGCGCGACGACCAGCGCGTCGGCCTCGCGCGTCAGGTTGATGTGCGCCATCGCGTTGGGCTCGGTCGCGTCCCATTGGTCGGTCAACACCGGTTGACCGGAGAGCGCCTGCATCGTCACCGGGGTGATGAACTGGCGCGCCGCCTCGGTCATGACCACGCGCACCGAGGCGCCGGCCTTGACCAGCAGCCGGCACAGCTCGGCCGACTTGTAGCAGGCGATGCCCCCGGACAGGCCCAGGACGAGGCGCTTGCCGTGCAGATCGAGTCGCTCAGTCATCGCCCGATTATCCGCGGCGCCGCGCTAAAGTCGCGGCCATGGACGCCCTGCTCCTCGCCCGCGCGCAGTTCGCCGCCAACGTCACCTTCCACATCCTGTTCCCGACGATCACGATCGCGCTGGGCTGGTTCCTGCTGTTCATGCGATGGCGCTGGCTGAAGACGCGCGATCCGGCCTGGCTCGGCGCCTACCGCTTCTGGACCAAGGTGTTCGCGCTGTCCTTCGCGCTCGGCGTGGTCAGCGGCATCACGATGAGCTTCCAGTTCGGCACCAACTGGCCGGGCTTCATGGAGAAGACCGGCAACGTCTCCGGGCCGCTGCTCGGCTACGAGGTGCTGACGGCCTTCTTCCTCGAGGCCGGCTTCCTCGGGATCATGCTGTTCGGTCACGGCCGCGTCAGCGAGCGGGTGCACATGATGGCGACCTTCTTCGTCGCCTTCGGCACGACGATGAGCGCGTTCTGGATCCTGGTCCTCAATTCCTGGATGCAGACGCCGGCCGGCCACGAGGTGATCGACGGCGTGTTCCACGTCAAGAGCTGGGCCGAGGTGCTGTTCAACCCCTCCTTCCCCTACCGCTTCGCGCACATGCTGCTGGCCTCGGCGCTGACCTGCGCCTTCCTGATGGCGGGGCTGTCGGCCTGGCAGCTGCTGCGCGGGCAGTCGGAGCGCTCGGCGCCGAAGGTGCTGCGCGTCGGCCTCACGGTCGCGGCGGCGCTGATCCCAGTGCAGATCTTCGTCGGCGACCTGCACGGCCTGAACACGCTGGAGCACCAGCCGCAGAAGGTCGCGGCGATGGAAGGCGTGTGGGAGACCCAACGCGGCGCGCCGCTGCTGCTGTTCGCCTGGCCCGACGAGGCCACGCGCAGCAACCGCTTCGAAATCGGCATCCCGAAGATGGCGAGCTTCATCCTCACCCACGACTTCGACGGCGAGATCAAGGGCCTGAACGACTTCCCCGATGTGCACCCGCCGGTGGCGACGGTGTTCTGGTCCTTCCGCGTGATGGTCGGCGTCGGCATGCTGATGCTCGCCACGAGCTGGGCTGCGTGGTTCCTCGCGCGCCGCGCCGGCTGGGCGCCCGAGCGCATCCCGCGGCTGGCGCTGTGGGCGCTGGCCGGCATGACCTTCTCGGGCTGGATCGCCACCGTGGCCGGCTGGTGGGTCACCGAGATCGGCCGCCAGCCCTTCGTCGTCTACGGCCTGCTGCGCACCGCCGACGTGGCCGCGACCACCGTGCCGTCACCGATGATCGCGCTGACGCTGACGATGTACATGGTGGTCTACGTGGCGCTGATCTTCGCCTACGTCACGGTGCTGAAGTACATGGCCGAGAAGCCCGAGGACGTGCTGCAGCCCGACCTCGTCGAGGCGGCGGGCGCCAAGGCGGCTGCCGCGCTGGTCGCCGGAGGCAAGGCATGAGCTTCGATGAAGCTTTGCCGGTGATCTTCATGGCCCTGATGGGCCTGTCGATGCTGATCTACGTGATCAGCGACGGCTACGACCTCGGCGTCGGCCTGCTGATGCACCGCGCCACGCCCGAGGAGAAGGACGTGCTGATCGCCTCGATCGGCCCGTTCTGGGATGCCAACGAGACCTGGCTGGTGCTCGGCGTCGGCATCCTGCTGGTGGCCTTCCCGAAGGCGCACGGGCTGGTGCTGACCCAGCTCTACCTGCCGGTGGCGCTGATGCTGATCGGCCTGATCCTGCGCGGCGTGGCCTTCGACTTCCGCGTCAAGGCCAAGGCGGTGCGCAAGCCGATGTGGGATCGGCTCTTCTTCGCCGGCTCGCTGCTGGCCTCGCTGTCGCAGGGCTGGATGCTCGGGCGCTACATCAGCGGCTTCGGCGACGGCGGCTGGAACTATCCCGTGTTCGCCGCGGCGATCGCGCTCGCGCTGCCGGCCGCCTACGCGCTGCTCGGCGCCGCCTGGCTGATCATGAAGACCGAGGGCGCGCTGCAGGCCAAGGCGGTGCACTGGGCCAAGCTGGCCTGGGCGCCGGTGGTGGTCGGCATGCTGCTGATCTCGCTGGCCACGCCGTGGATCAGCGAGACGGTGCGCGAGCGCTGGTTCACGCTGCCGGCCTTCATCGCGCTCAGCGTGATCCCGGTGATGACCGGCCTGGCGCTGGTGGTCGCGCGGCTGATCCTCGACAAGCCCATCGTCCGCGGCGAGCTGTGCTGGCTGCCGTTCGTGCTGCTGATCTCGGTGTTCTGCCTCGGCTTCGTCGGCCTGGCCTACAGCATCTACCCCTACGTCGTGATCGACCAGCTGACGATCTGGCAGGCCGCCAGCAGCCCGGCGGCGCTGAAGGTCATTCTGATCGGCACCTGCATCTCGGTGCCGGCGATCGCCGCCTACACCGTGTTCTCCTACAAGGTGTTCTGGGGCAAGGCGACCGAGCTGCGCTACGGCTGAGGCGCGGGCCCGAACTGTTGGGCTCGGAGCCGCGGGCCTGCCCACGACCTTGCGGAGCTCGGTCGGTTCGGCCCGTCCGAGCCCGAACTGTCGGGCTCGGAGCCGCGGGCCTCACCCCCCGCCGCGTTGCATGTAGAGGTCGAAGTGGCGCATGAAGCGCACGCGCTCGGCGGCGTCGACGCCACTGAAGCGGTAGCCCACCGCCAACCGCTCCATGGTCAGCAGCGCGATGCGCCGCGGCGGCAGTGGCTGCCAATCGATATCGAGGCGGCCGCCGTCGGGGAAATCGATCAGCGCCTGGCGCCCTTCGATCACGATCGGCCCGCCGCCGCAGGCCCCCGGCAGCCGCATCAACCACTCGGCCTCGGTGCCGGCGGTGTCGCGCTCGAACGCTTCGGGGATCTCGAGCAGCATCAGCCGCCCGCGATCGGCGGCCAGATGGCCAGCACGTCGCCCTCCACGAAGGTGCGCGTCGCGCGCTGTTCCGGCGCGATGTAGTGGCCGTTGACCAGCACAAGATGCACGAGCTTCATCGGCAGCCCGTAGGGCGCGATGACGTCGGTGATGGTCGCCTCCGGCGCGATGTCGAGCGCGACCTGGTTGCTGCTGCGCGCCTCGGGAGGCAGGTAGTCGGTCAGGGTGGCGTAGAGCTTGAAGGTGATCTTCATGCGCGCATCATCGCGCGGATTCAACGCGCCCTCGCATGGGTCTGCGACCAGTGCTGCTGCGCCTGGCCGCGGGCGATGTAGGCCTCGGTCAGGCGGGTCGGGTCCTCGATCAGCTTGTCCTTCCACTCGCCCAGGCGCACGCGGCCTTCGACCAGGCCGCGCATCACGCCGACATGCTCGGTCCAGCCGATGCTGTTGCAGCCGACCAGGCGCTCGGCGTCGAACTGCAGGCTCAGCAGCTTGAAGCCCTCGGGGTCGTGCAGCTCGACGCTCCGGCCGCCGGGCACGCCCTGCCAGTCGCCGAAGCTGGCCGAGATCAGGCCCAGCGTGTCGAGCACGTTGATCTGCGGCACGCGCTTGAGCACCGCGCCGCGGCCGAGCATGTTCATCGCCGCCACGTAGGCCTGGTCGGCGGCGTTCGGCTGGATCGCGCTGATGACGCGCTGCTGGGTCGCGAGGTCGTAGGCTTCGGCGCAGTCGCCGGCGGCGTAGATGCCGGGCACGTTGGTCTGCAGGCGCTCGTCGGCCAGCACGCCCTGGCCGCACTCGATGCCCGAGCCCTTGAGGAAGGCGACGTTGGGCTTGACGCCGGTGGCGCTGATGACGAGGTCGGTGTCGAGCGTCTGGCCGTTCGACAGGCGCACACGCATCGCGCCGCCGCCGCCGGCCGCGGGCGCCGCCGCCGTCGGGGCCGGCGTCACCGCGTCGCCCATGCCGAAGAAGTTGGCGACCTTGCCGAGCAGCCCGCCGGACGACGGGGCCGCGGCCTGGGCCGGCGCCGCGGCCGCGGCCCGCTCGATCGCCTCGACCCGGGTGCCGGTGAAGACGCGCACGCCCTTCTTCTCGCACCACTGCTTGATCATGTTGCCGGCGGTCGGCCCCATCATCCGCGGCACCATGCGGTCGCCCATCTCGACGACGGTCAGCTCGACGCCGCGCAGCGCGAGCGCCTCCATGATGATGCAGCCGATGAAGCCGGCCCCCATCTGCAGCACCTTGGCGCCGGGCTGGGCCAGCGCGGCGATCGCGCGGGCGTTCTCCAGCGTCCAGCAGGGGTGCACGCCGGGCAGGTCCATGCCGGGGATCGGCGGGCGCACCGGGTTCGAGCCGGTGGCGATCAGCAGCGTGTCGAAGCCGAGGATGCTGCCGTTGTCGAGCGTGACCGTGCGGCGCGCGGCGTCGACGTTGACCGCCCGCTGGCGCAGGACCGCGATGTTCAGCTTGACGAACTGGTCGGCGTCACGCCGCAGGTAGGTGCCGTCCTCGCCGACCTTGCCGACCAGCAGGTAGGGGATCGCCATGCGCGAGTACGGCGGCTCCGGCTCGTCGCCGACGATGGTGATGGTGTCGTAGGGCGCATGCTTGCGGATCGTCTCGGCCGCGATGACGCCGGCCGGTCCGGCGCCCAGGATCAGGTGTCGCATGGGGAATTCCTCGGGAGAAAGGCGAAGGGCGGTTCAAGTTGCCTCGGACCGCCCTTCGTCGCGGGAGCGCTGGGAGATTACAGGCCGAGGCGCTGGCGCGTCTCCGGCTTGAGCGTGCCGTCGGCGTTCCAGCCGCGGATCTCGTAGTACTTCGGCAGCATCTCCGGCAGCTTGTTGACCAGGCCCTTGGCCGGGCCGGTCTTGGCCGGCTCGGTCAGCAGGCGCTTGGGCAGCGTGTCGTCCTTGGCGGTGAAGCCGGCGGCGTTGTTGAAGTCGCGCTCCATGTTCCAGATGCGCTCGCCGATCTCGTTGAGCTTCTCGAGCGTGAACTCTTCGCCGCAGGCCGCGGCGACCTGCGGCTGCACGTCGGGCAGGCCCCATGCGAAGCTGGTGAAGATGCAGATGCCGGCGGCGTCGAAGGCGGCGGTGGCGTCCTGGAAGGCCTTGACGAGGTCGGGCTTGCCTTCGGACACCAGCGGGTCGGTCTTGATCGGGATGCCCAGCACCTCCGAGGCCACGGTGTAGCCGCGCAGGTGGCAGGCGCCGCGGTTGGACGTGGCGTAGGCCAGGCCCATGCCCTGGATGCCGCGCGAGTCGTAGGCCGGGAACTCCTGGCCCTTCACGCTCATGCTGAGGTCAGGGTGGCCGTACTTGGCGGTCAGCCGCGCCGAACCCAGTCCGATCTCCTTGCCGAAACCCACGCCCTGGGCGGTGATCTCGGCGAAGTGCACCAGCGCCCGGGCCGAGCCGAAGGGCGCATCGGTGCCGAGCTGCTCCTTGGTCAGCACGCCCATCTCGTAGAGCTCCATCACCGCGCCGATGGTCGCACCGAAGGAGATCGGGTCCATGCCCTGCTCGTTGCACAGCACGTTGGCGTACTGCAGCGCCTCGAGGTCGTTGACGCCGTTGGCATTGCCCAGCGCCCAGGCCGCCTCGTACTCCAGGCCGCCCGAGGCGCCCCAGTACTGCGGCTTGTTCTCGACCGAGAAGTGGCCCTGGTCGATCTTCTGGATGCGGCCGCAGGCGATCGTGCAGCCGAAGCAGGCCTGGTTGGTGACCAGCGGCTTCTTGCCGTCGGTCTTGCGCGGCGTGGCCATCGCCTCGGCGGAGATGTCCTTGGCGCCTTCGAACTGCACGTCGCGGTGGTTGCGCGTCGGGGAAGCGCCCATTTCGTTGATGACGTTCATCAACACCTGGGTGCCGTAGGTCGGCAGGCCCTGCCCGGTGACGGCGTTGTCGGCGAGGATCTTCTTCTTCTCGAAGGTCGCCTTCATGAACTCCTTGGGGTTGGCGATGTTGCCCACGCCCTTGGTGCCGCGGCAGGCGATCGCCTTCAGGTTCTTGCTGCCCATCACGGCGCCGACGCCCGAGCGGCCGGCCGCGCGGTGTAGGTCGTTGACCACCGCCGCGTACAGCACGCCGTTCTCGCCGGCCAGGCCGATGCTGGAGATGCGCGTCAGCGGGTCCTGGTGCTGCTTCTTGATGATCTCCTCGGTCTCCCAGACCGACTTGCCCCACAGGTGCGAGGCGTCGCGCAGTTCGGCCTTGTCGTCCTCGATCGACAGGTAGACCGGCTTTGGCGAGCGGCCCTCGAAGATCACCATGTCCCAGCCGGCGAACTTGAGCTCGGCGCCCCAGTAGCCGCCGGAGTTGGAGCAGGCGATCGCGCCGGTCAGCGGGCCCTTGGTGACGACCGTGTAGCGCCCGCCGGTGGACGCCATCGTGCCGGTCAGCGGGCCGGTGGCCCAGATGATCTTGTTATCCGGCGACAGCGGGTCGACCTTGGGGTCGATCTCCTCCACCAGGTACTTCGAGGCCAGTCCGCGCGAGCCGAGGTAGGCACGCGCCCATTCCATGTTGAGCGGCTCCGACTTGACGGTGCCGTTGGTGAGGTTGACGCGAAGGATTTTTCCAGCCCAGGACATGTCGTTCTCCTAATCTGCGGGGCTCAGGCGGCGGACGGCTGGTTGCCCAGCTTGTCGGCCCAGGCCTGCATCTTGTTCAGGCCGGTCCAGTTGGCGTCGATGAAGGTGATCGCGCCGGTCGGGCAGGCTTCGGCGCAGGCCGGCTCGCCACCGCACAGGTCGCACTTCTGGACCTTGCCGGTCTCCTGCACGTAGTTGATCGTGCCGAAGGGGCAGCTGATCGTGCAGACCTTGCAGCCGACGCAGGTGGTCTCGTTGACGACCTTGGCGCCGGTGGCGCCGTCGATCGTGATCGCCTCGACCGGGCAGGCGTGCAGGCACCAGGCTTCGTCGCACTGCGTGCAGGTGTAGGGCACCTTGCGACCGGTGTGGTGGAAGTCGAACACCTTGATGCGCGACTTGCTCGGCGCGTAGGTTTCGTAGTTCTCGAAGGAGCACGCCATCTCGCACTGCAGGCAGCCGGTGCACTTTTCGGGGTCGAGGTGGAGGGTCTTCTGCATGGCTGGCGGTCTCCGCGGGCGGGTGATGGAGGAAAAACGGATCGCGCACGACGTCATCCCGCGTCGACGCAAGGCGCTTCAGTAGAGCGTCGCATATGTTCTGGAGTCGGTACGGCGCTTCATATACCGTGATAACCCTGAGACGCGCCCTGGAAAACTGCTCCCTCCATGTGCCCCAAGTTGGAGCTTCGCGCACCCCGTCGGCCGGCCATTTTTCGGGACGTTGCCCGAGGCCCGTGCTGCGAAATTGAACATTTCGACCACTTGGCCTAGCATCCGCGCTCGCCGCCGCCCGATGCCCACCCGCGGGTCGGCGACGCGGCATCCCGGTGCGCCCCCGGCGTACCGTTCCACCACGCAGACCGGCGGCCCGACGGCCGTTCGAAAGGAAGGCTCGATGTCCAACCCGAGCGTGCCGTCCGCCCCGACCGGCAGCCGCGCCAAGCGCCGCGAGGAAACCAGCGCCCGGCCGATCGCCAGCGCGCTGTCGCTCGACGGCCAGCATGTGATGTCGATCAACGAGTCGCACGAGCGCTGCGCGGCGCTGGGCCTGAGCCGCATCGGCACGCCGGACTACACGCCGGTGGCGCGCTCGGACTTCACGGTCGCGCGCGAACGCAACCGGCGCCTGTTCGCCCACGCTGCCCCGGTGATGGAGCTGCTGTTCGAGCAGGTCGCCAAGACCCAGAGCATGGTCGTGCTGACCGACGCGCAGGGCACGATCCTGCACTCGATCGGCGACGAGGTCTTCCTCGAGAAGGCCGCCAAGGTCGCGCTCGCGCCGGGCGTCAACTGGGCCGACTGCAACCGCGGCACCAACGGCATGGGCACGGCGCTGGTCGACGAGGCGCCGGTGCTGGTGCACGCCGACGAGCACTTCATGCACGCCAACCACTTCCTGACCTGCCAGGCCGCGCCGATCCTCGACCCGCGCGGCAACATCCTCGGCGTGCTCGACGTCTCCGG
>ERZ1066138.182-NODE-182-length-21642-cov-10.538472_pt1 | contig 21642 bp, 22 predicted proteins | sample MGYA00382785_ERZ1066138 | MGnify/ENA primary metagenome ERZ1066138 (study PRJEB33369, sample SAMEA5778368) | biofilm metagenome | biome: Industrial cooling water; feature: Water cooling tower basin; material: Biofilm | place: United Arab Emirates | collected... | reverse complement strand
GTCGCGCTCGCCTCAGTCAAACTATGGATACCCTTTGTCCACGAAACCTAGTTTGTTCATGCGCTTCAAATAGTCAGGACTTGCAATGAGAATGCGACGAATCTCACCGAGCCGTCGGGCCATTAGGCTCGAATCGGGTAGGTGAGCTAGGCGCACACCTAAATCTATTCCCTCCTCGACCAGGTTCACAATTCTGTCGTGCAGAAAGACTGACACTGTAACTTGGGGATTCTTTCGTTGAAACTCCCGCACTACGGGGATCAACACCGTGCGCCCGAACGTTACTGATGTTGTGAGTGCCAGGTGACCGGTTGGCAAAGTCGTCTCACCGGAGGCATCTCGTTCCGCCTCTTCGATTTCGCCTAGCAACCGCCGGCAGCTCTCAAGAAAGCGCTTCCCGGCCCCCGTTAAACTTAGGCTCCTCGTGGTGCGATTGATTAGGCGCACACGGAGCCGGTCTTCCAAAGACGTGATTGCGCGAGTAACGGCAGGCGGCGACATGCGCAACTTCTCTGCCGCCTTTGCGAAACTTCCCGCGTCGATGACAGCGGCGAAGACTTCCATTTCGTGCAAACGGTCCATGAGGATTACTCCATGTGAAATGGTATATTCCGCACTACGCTTATACAAGGACCAGGGGACCTGTACTATTTTACTAGACGATCATTTATGAGGCGCATCGGTGAGGCTCAATATGTCCCATTTTGAAAATGGCAGCGAACAGGCTCGGCGGCTCTGGCGTGACTGCATCCAAACTTCATCGACCCATGGATCCTATCCGTCGCCGTGTGATCATCTTTTGCGCGGTGATACTTGGGCTACTCCAAAGCTCGGCAGAGCCGAGGAATCGAGCCTACTTCAAGGCGTCAGAAGTTTTGCAAAGCGACTGAGATCGAACCTGCTTGGCTGAAAGTATCAGTGCATGTACTGGCCTTCGATCCTGGGCGTTCAGGACTTAGGGGCCGCGGCCGCTGCAAAAGGCGACAAAGTTCGTTTAGTGCCCGACCTCGTTGCCGGCATCGTCTCGAGACAGCCACATACGCGTCCATTCAACGCATCAATCTGACGCCGGTTATTCAGCCGGGACTTGATTCAGATCACTAGACGGCTTCGCGGCGTGATCGCTGCCGCATATTTGTAACCAGCTTCGCCCTAAAAAATTGAGCGTTATTGAATGAAGCGGGCTGGACATCGGCAGCCGCTTTATTGCCGTTGACGGGCTAAAGATGTCCCTCTCCTTTTTGTTCTGCGATGCAATAATTCGATTTTGCGGAATTCTTCCTTCAGAACATCAGGCGTTATTCTCTCGCGAGAAGTTGATTAGGTTTCTCTCACGGCGGCACGAGGTGTGCGGCTTGTGACAAGGAGAATTGAAATGAAAGCTTACATCATCGCCAGCTCGATTCTGGCTCTGGTTTCGTTGGGTGCATCCGCTGCAAATGCTGATCCGCTTCTCGCCGATCTGGCGAAGTCCGGCTCGATCATCACGACGGGCGGAATTCTCACAAAGTAAAGCTAGTTGAGTCGGGCGGCCCAGCATTCTTGCCGGGCTGCCTGAACTTCCTCTGGCAATCACCGCCCTTCATGCCTCCCGGTGGGGAAACAACTCACTTAAACATTGGTAGAACCCATGTCTGCTCCCGTGCTCTACAGCTTTCCTTTATCAGGTCACTCGCATCGTGCTCGTCTTTTCCTGTCGTTGTTGGGAATCGAGCACCGTGTCGTCGATGTTGCGTTGGGCAAGGGTGAGCACAAGACCGATACTTTCAAGGCGATGAACCCGTTCGGCCAGGTTCCCGTTCTCGAGCATAACGGGGCCTATATCTGGGACAGCAACGCAATCTTGACCTACCTCGCTAAGACATTCGACGCTGGCAGCACTTGGCTTCCCGATAATCCGGTACAACTCGCTTCTGTGCAGCAGTGGCTCTCCGTTGCGGCCGGCCCGCTTGCCTACGGACCTGCAACAGCCCGCCTCGTAGGGATTTTTGGTGCTAAGCATGATCTTGATCGCGCAAAGTCGATCTCGGAAAGTCTGTTTGCCGTCATGGACACGATATTGGCCAAGCAGGAGTTCCTGACCGGGGCCATGCCTACAATCGCTGACGTTGCCATGTACAGTTACACGGCGCGCGCCCCAGAGGGCTACATCGAGCTAACTCCTTTTCCTTACATCAGGTCCTGGCTGGCGCGTGTTGAGGCGCTCCCCGGGTTTGTTGCCATGCCAGTTACAGAACCAAAGCCGCGCACATAGACTAGATACAAGACAACCGCAAAACCCTAGGAGAAATCGATGATTTTGAAAGATGTGATCGGTCGAAAGGGATCGACAATCGTGAGTGTTGAGCCAGACGCTGCATTGTTTGACGTCGCCAAAATGATGCACGAACACTGCTGTGGATCAGTCGTAGTGGCACGCGAGGGTAAACTTCTTGGGCTAGTTACCGAGAAAGCCGTCGTGGCAGCTTACGCGAAAAAGATGTTCGACAACTCCACCACTGCGGCCGATGTGATGGACGACAATATTCCGGTCATCTTTGATTCAGAAGACGTCGACGAAGCGATGATGATTATGACGCGTCGTCGTCAGCGTCACGTGCTCGTTCAAACCGCTCGTGGCACTGCTGGCATCGTGTCACTCGGGGATCTGGTGAAACATCGCTTTACCGAAATAGAACTCGAAAACCGTGTTCTGCGCGACATGGCGCGGGCTGCGCTGGTGAGTTGACGGCGGTTGTCACGACATTGGAAGGCGCAACGGGGCCTGGCACTCAAGCTGCGCCTTTCAGACCTTAAAACGCAACTGTGAGGGATCTAAGTGTCACAGCAGAGCACATCAGGCAGCGATCACATCGTAGCTGACCGTCGGGACCTTGTCAGTTGGTTCGTGGAAGGAGAGAAGCCAAAGGCTGAGTGGCGCATCGGGACCGAGCACGAAAAGTTTGTATTTAACGCCACAAACTTCGAGCCTGTCGGTTATGGTGGAACTACCGGTATCCGATCGATCATGGAGCGATTAGCCAATCGCTTTGATTGGCAGCCCGTTTATGAGGCCCAGCACCTGATTGGACTCAAAAAGTGCGCGCACAACTCCGTTGCCGTCCCTGCCGTAATCAGTCTGGAACCCGGAGGGCAGTTTGAGCTGTCGGGGTCGCCTTTGCAGACCATTCACGACACAATGGCGGAAACACAAAGCCACTTTCTGGAGTTGGCGGATGTGTGCAGGGATCTCGGGGTCAACTTTCTGGGAGTTGGATTTTCGCCGAACTGGTCTTTGCCGGCCGTGCCGCATATGCCGAAAGAACGCTATACAATCATGAAGCGGTACATGCCGCGAATTGGTGCGCGCGGCCTGGACATGATGTTTCGCACATCTACTGTTCAGACGAACCTGGACTTCTCGGATGAAAATGACATGGTGAAAAAATTCCGTGTCGGCCTGGCATTACAGCCGATTGTAACCGCCATGTTTGCGTCGTCTCCTTTTACAGATGGGCGTCCAAACGGCTTCAAATCGATGCGAAGTCAAATTTGGCGTGAAACTGATGCTACGCGGACGGGTATCCTGCCTTTCGTTTTTGATGGTGATATGGGGTACGAGAGATACGTTGATTATGCCCTCGATGTTCCGATGTACTTCATATACCGAGATGGCCGGTATATCGATGTGAGCGGCGCATCCTTCCGCGCATTTCTGAACGGTCAACTGCCTCAGCTGCCAAATCTACGGCCGACATTGCAAGATTGGTCGGACCACTTGACCACGCTTTTTCCAGAGGCTCGGTTGAAGCGCTACATTGAAATGCGCGGTGCTGACAGCGGAAGTGTCGATCATATAGCTGCCCTACCGGCTTTATGGGCGGGTCTTCTTTACGACGATGATGCACTCGACGCGGCCTCGGATCTTATCAAGGGGTGGACTGCGCAAAGTATTCAAGAGCTGCGCAACGCTGTCCCGCGGCTCGCCTTGGACGCACGGTTTGGTCGTACGACAGTGCGGGTTCTTGCGGCAGAGTTGCTGAATATCGCGTCGAGCGGCCTTGCTCGCCGCGCGCAGATCGATGCGTTTGGTCGAGACGAGACGATCTATCTGGAACCGTTGCGGGAGATTGTGCGGAGCGGTCGAACGATAGCCGATCGGTTGCTGGAGCTTTATCACGGTCGGTGGAATGGCAGCGTTGTGCCTGCGTACGAAGAACTTGGGCTTTTGGCCCCGTATCAAGGAGCGACAGGGTCTTCCGGCAAAAAGCCGCTAGGTACCAGGCGGAAGCGGCACACAAGGCCGCTGAGCATTCGTCCAAGTCAGGAGGACGTTGCGCCGACTATTCTTCCGGCGTGCGGATAGACCCTGCGGCGGACCGAGAGTTTCAGGCAAGGCAAGCCGCGGCATGACTATGAGGTTGGGCATGCCGCGGACACAGCAAGCGTTACTTGGCAGCCGAGGCGTATGAGGACTAGGAAGTTTTCAGCAACACGTAATCGGTGATTGCGGTGGACTTGCCCGACTTTCGCGGTTTGGCGTCCGTAGCAACTGTCTCATCGTTCAGCTCCGCTCAACCAGTATAAGGCTCCACAATTGTGACCCAGTAAGCCGAGCCGGAGATCACCTTGTTGCCTTTTTTCCGAAGGCGGAATGCTCTCTTCAACAAATCACGTCTTCGCAACCACGACAGGACACGTGATCCTCTCGATCAAGCAGGACCGATAACAGTATCGGTGTGCCTCCGGTAGCAGATGCCTATCCGGTCATTCGAAGAGAGGACGATAAAAATGGCTGAAAGAAACGGACAAGATTGCGGCTGTTCGAAGAATCCCGCCTATCAAGATCCCCAGGATGCCGCCCTTCCTAAGAGCACGATGGAGCTCATTAAGGGACGCGCGGCACTCGTTATCGTCGACCCTCAAAATGATTTCCTTTCTGAGAAGGGCGTAGCTTGGGGAGTCGTTGGAGAAAGTGTACGGGAACACAACGTCGTCGAAAACATCGAGCGCCTTCTCAAGGCTGCGAAGGCGGCAAGTCTAACGGTCGTTATTTCACCCCATTTCTATTATCCAGCCGACCACGCATGGCAGTTCGAGGGTGCGCTCGAGAAGGTTATGCACTCGATCAATATGTTCGATCGTAAAGGCCCAACGGACCTAACAGGCTTTGAAGGCTCGGGCGCCGACTTCATGGAGCGCTACAAACCCTATTTGTACGACGGTAAGACGATTATAGCGTCGCCTCATAAACTGTATGGGCCTGAACAGAACGATGTGGGGCTTCAATTGCGCAAACAGCGGATCGATCAAGTCATACTCGCGGGCATGTCGTCGAACCTGTGCGTCGAAAGCCACATGCGGGAACTCATGGAGCAAGGCTTCGAAGTCGCAGTTGTGCGCGATGCAACGGCCGGGGCGAAACTGCCGGATGGGGATGGTTACCTCGCATCGCTGATTAACTTCCGCATGATGGCCAACGCACTTTGGACAACGGAAGAAACGGTTCAACGGATGGGCCAGGTCGCTGGCTAGGCCGGCAGGTCATGACTACCATGAGGCTCTGATCAGTCGGTGGCTATTGTCATCGAAGCAGGTAGGGCGGGCACGGCCTCGATACTCACGAGCAATTGCCTACCTGCTGCAGGTCCCGCGTCTTGTGGCAACGAGCGGGGGCGGCGACGCCCCCGCGTTAGCAGCTGTGGAACGGAGTTTGCTTGCCCGAGCCTATGCCGCTTCTAAGTTGCGTTCCGGGCAGATGGTGGGGCTTCGTCTTGCGCAAATGTTGGTCTGCGCGATAAAGCGCTCAGCTAAGCCTAAAACCCAAGCCGGCGGCTTACTCGCGCGCCTTCATCGATCTGAGATCTTGAATTTCAAGTTAACCTCGAACCAGAATGGGTTCTAGATATCCAGGGCCACTTCAGGGTCGTCGGGAACCGAGCAGCAGATAAGGACCTGTCCAGCTGCGATTTCCGCCGTTGGCGCTGTCACGTACCGAACTTTTCCTTTGTTGATCGATGTCGCACACATTCCGCAGGCGCCCACACGGCAGCTAAAGTCGGGAGATAGCCCCTGGGCTTCGGCAAAGTCGAGAATGCTCGGGTGGGTGGTGTCCCAACCGGCAGTCTTTCCTGATTTGGAAAATGTTACGGTGCCGACAACCTCAGGACGCACGGACGATTGCTTGGCGACTCGCTTAAGTGCAGAAGGTCCAAAGGCTTCAGCGTAGATTCGCGTGTCGGCCACGCCCAACTCCACAAGCATGTCGTAGGCGGATTGCATAAATGACGAGGGGCCGCACATATACGCATCAAATGGGATGAGAGGGGCCGAATAGGGTGCGAGCAATGAAGGGGTCATTCGGCCAGCGTGGGCTGCTGTTTGCAGCGCCTCGTTGGACTTCAAGTGACTATAAAACGAAATGACTTTGATGTTGCCGCGTCCCTGCGCAATAGAGTTCACCTCGTCGCGAAAAGCATGTGATTGGGGAGTCTGCGTCGAGTGTACGAACAGCACCTCCCGCCTCACGTTTTGTTCCGCGAGCTGCTTGAGCATCGCGAGCATCGGAGTAATGCCGATACCAGCGGACATGAGAACCACCGGATCCTCGCTCGGTTGAAGAACGAACGATCCGCTGGGCTTGTAGAAACGAACTTCCGTGCCAACGGCTGCATGCTCGTGAAGCCACACACTGGCAGAAGCATCACGTTGCGAAGATTTTTTGACACTAATCCGATACGCCGAGGGTCCGTTGCGGTCCGAAATCGTGTAGGTGCGCCGGGCTACCGCTCCGCTCGCGCTGGGAATGTCCAGCGGCAGGAACTGACCTGGTCGATAATCGGGCAAGGGAGCGCCGTCTTTCGCCCGGAGCCAAAACGACCGGACCGTCGGACTTTCGTTTGTAATCGATGTTATGATGACACTGCGAGCCTTCTCTTGAAAAACAGAGGTCGCCGCTGGCCAGTCACCGGTAGCCGGCAATTGGGGGGCCAACTCGACGTCACCCCAGCGAAGAGGAACGGCTGCTCGGAGCCATCGCCCGCCGGTGACGGTGACTTCAAGCAATCTTTCGGCGCCCGCGAAGCGATTGATCTCGGGCGAATCCCAGACAATCTGACCGAGACCTGTGAGCTGCAGGACATCCCCCGTAGCGAAATCAACAAACAACAGTCCGCACCTGGGTTGGACCATCAAATTTCCGAACGTGTTGAAGTGGCCGTTACCTGCGAAGTCGGGAATAGTTAAGATCGTCTTCTTGTCGCGCTCCGTCACTCTCACAAACCCGGGCTTGCCGCCACGATGAGACGCATCGACGCCTTCAGCAGGACTGGACGCGTTAAGGCGTCCGCTCTTAGAGGCGACAAATAGAGTATCCGATGCCATGACGAGGTCGCGGCCTGCGTCTGAGAGCAGCTCAGTCTCAATTTCCAATGGCTGCGGCTTGGGGTCGTTCTCATCCACAAACCGATGTTGACGGACCTGAATGTACTTTGGGCAGTTGCCAAAGCTCTGAACAACCTCGAGCGCGAAGCCGGTTTCGCTGAGAGATAACACGCGGCCGCTCATACGATTACGGCGACGCGTCTCAAGCTCGATACCAAGAATACCAACAGACGCACCTGGAGCGAGGTTGGCTCGAAGTGGGTCATTGGGATGGAGCCGGCTGGCGACATTGAGTTCCCGCTCGCTGGCCTGCATGAAACCGGGCTTGCCGGTAACAATCGAAGCCCACGGTTGACCTTCGGCATCGACGCTGCCGACGATCAGGAAAGGTAGCTTGCCGTACAATTCCCGATGGGAATCCGGCATGTAGTCCCGGATCACACGCTGGCCGATTTGCTCCATGCGATCGCGGATTCCCAGCCGCTCTTGGATCGCCTTCTCCCCGATGTGGAACGGGCTCTCATTATCGATCATCGTGTCTGTCGTCATGGCGGTCCGTGCTCTTTCCCTGGCCATAAGGCGAGCATGGGGTGCAACAGGATCAGAGGCAATCTGGCTTTAGTGGAATGGCGTATTGCTTGGCGTGGAACAATCGCTGAGCAGACGTGCTTCCATTCCACGAAGTGCAATGATCTCTTGCATGTTGTCGCCATTCCTAATGCTCCCCGACGATGCGAGGTTGGCGGGGTGCAGTCTAGCACAACCTCAACAAACAGGAGATGCCAAGTGAAGGTTTACGAATTCAAGGGTTTCCCGAACCCACAGCGTGTTCGCATTGCATTGGCCGAAAAAGGCTTGATGGGTCGCGTCGATTTTATTCATGTGGATGTTCCGAAAGGGGAACAGCGCAAGCCCGAGTTTCTCAAAAAGAATCCCGCCGGGGCCGTACCGGTCCTCGAGCTCGATGACGGAACCACGATTGCAGAGTGCACAGCCATTACCGAGTATGTCGATGGGCTGGTCGGACCGCGTACACTGACGGGCGAGACGCCGGTCGAACGTGCCACGATTCACATGATGCAGCGCCGTGCCGAAGCCTGGGTGTTGGATGCAGTGGGCGCTTACTTCCACAATGCGACCGCGGGATTGGGACCGCAGCTCGAGAAAGACCAGAATCCGCAATGGGGCGAGAAGCAGCGGGAGCGTGCTCTGGAAGGCATGCGCTACTTTGACGAAGTGCTTTCGACCAAGCCCTTTGTCGCCGGCCAGACGTTTACGATGGCAGATATCACGCTTCTCGCAGGATTGGGATTTGCGCGTTTTGCTGGCATCGAGGTGTCTCCGAATTATCAAAATTTGCTGACGTGGGAAGCGCGTGTCGCCGCTCGCCCAAGTGTAGCGGCCTAATGTAAAGCTCTATAGGAGAACCTAACATGAATAAGAACGCAGATCTAAAAGTGAGGGCGGCGGTTCACGCCGCCCAACTTCCCTGGCAAGCATCTCCGCTGCCTGGTGTGGAGCGTCGGATCCTCGATCGAATTGGCGGTGAGGTGGCGCGAGCTACGAGCATCGTTCGGTATGAGGCGGGTAGCTCGTTCGCACCTCACGTTCATACGGGCGGGGAGGAATTCTTCGTTCTTGAAGGGACCTTCCAAGATGAGCACGGAGATTTTCCTGCGGGCAGTTACGTTAGAAATCCGCCAAGCACGTCTCACACGCCGCGTTCCGACGCCGGTTGCACCATTTTCGTGAAGCTCTGGCAGTACGACATGGAAGATCGTACGCACGTACGGGTCGACACCAGTAAGATGGCATTCGTGCCGGACTGCGAGAGAAAAGGGGTCGAGATCATGCCCCTCTTCAATGACGGTCGAGAGGATGTTCGCCTCGAGACGTGGAGGCCGAATGCAAAGGTGGAGTTCTCGCCGGTATTCGGGGCCGAGATCCTGGTTCTCGAGGGCAGCTTCGTCGAGCAGAACGAGCGCTTCGCACGTCTGTCGTGGTTGAGGGTTCCTCCCGGTGGGACGGTATCCGCCACGGCCGGACCGCGCGGTGCAAAGCTGTGGGTGAAGCTTGATCACCTACATGCGGCTGTCCCTAAAGAGATCGCGAATGCCAGCTAAATTCGGGCTGTTCATTGCCGCCAAGATGGTTCTTATCGCCGTCTCGATCATCTTGGCCTTCAGTGGCAGGCCGGCGCAGGCTCAAGGCATGCTCAGCATGGTGGACCTGTCGTCGGATGCCCTCTCGAAGGCTGAGATGACCCGTTACGAGGTGGAGGCAGGTCTCGCGGACCTGCGGCCCGGTGAGAAACTCGACCTGACGGGAAGGCTCTGAACGGCTTGGATTTATTGTGACTGGACCTCAGGCGCATAGTTCTTCAGTCCCCCCGACTGATGAATGTCAAATTCGAGTGAGCTAAGCTTTACGGTATGAACCTAAAGAGCGCTGTGTCGCAGATATTTGAGATCACCGGCCCCAATCTCCGTGGGCGCGTCCCTTCGGAGCACAGCTTTCAAAGCCGACGGAGCGGATCTGTCGGGTGCGAGAATTGCAGGAAACTTTTCGTTCGTATGCAGGGCCTCATGCGCGGAACGTTCAGATCCACCAGTTAGGTGGATCATTCCGGGACGCGGATTGAAGAGCGCCATGTCAGGGTTTGCCGAACCTCGATAGAAGCCTATCGCGATTGAGCCGCATCCAAAAAGGCATGATGTGTCTTTCAAAGCTTAGGTCTCGGCGGTTGTCATATTCACCTCTTTAGGCGGTGTAGTCCAGTTGGCGTACAGACGAGACCTAGACCAGCGCGCAGCCGATACCTCGCTCTAACAGCAGAAGTGGCGAGCGTTTTTCTACTTCACTTGAAATCGGGCCGATGGCGTAACACGCATTTATTGACCCGAGCCAACCCTGAAGTTGTGTCGGGCAGCTTCCATCTCAGCGGCCCTCTCGCGAGGCTACTCGTCACTGTCGAGGCTAGATCGCAGCCCTGGCTAGCCTCACAACGTCCATCGCGCGCAAGATCACCGCTCGTATTCATGTCCTTGAAATTCGGTGCTCTTGCGTTTCAGGGGGCCGTTGGAATTGAGTTATAGGCGCAGCATGCGCTCATCGCCCCGCAAACCTGCCAACTGTTGCTGCCAACTCTCGATTATTGATTGCGCGTTTACTCAGCTTCGATACGTCCATCGTGTGTGAGAGTGTGGATCGTTTGTGTCGTTGTTGATGTGAGATCCGGCGGACTGCCGACGTTGTAGGAGTACGGCGCGACTTATCGCATCTTACTGACGTACCTTTTCAAGCACCGCCAAGCGCTTCATCGCCACAGCTGACGCAAGAGGCCCGACGCATAAAATCATCAGTCCTGCAGACCAGCCCAGTTTGGAGGCAACAAAAGATGCAACATGCAAGCCGACGGCCGCGATTGTATATCCAATGGCCGTCATTATGGCGAGAACCCGCGATCGTTCGTGAGCCGATGTCTCCTCGGAGACGATTGCGGAATACTGACCGGAGTCGGCAATAATTGACGCGCCCCAAGCAACAGCCAGAGCGGCCGCAGCCGTAGGCCAGTCATGCAATGACCAACCACAGGCTAGTCCGGCTGCAGCACTAAGCTGAACCGCGCGCTTTGCAACGAGTGCCTTCCCGTATTTGTCAGCGAGCGAGCCCGCCACCACAGATGAAACAGCGCCAGCTAGTATTGCTGCTATGGTGACTGCCACGGCAAAATGATTTGGCTCGACTTGCACGCTGTCTTTGGTTCCGGCAGCCGTTAGAGCGAAGGGTATCCATGCCCAAAACGCATACAACTCCCACATGTGACCGCAGTAGCCGATGATGGCGAGCCGGACGCGCGGATTCTCCCACGGTGAGATCCTGCGCCTCAGCTGCAGTTCGGTCGCTCTTCCTTCGCGGCTAGGAACCACAATGATCAGTAATGCGGCGAGCACAGCCAGCGTGCTCGTCGAAACAATGATGCTGCGCCAATCCACTCCGCCCGCCAGATTGAATGCGTGAGGCACGGCGGTGGCGGCAGTCAGCCCGCCGACCAGTGCACCCGAAAACAGAGCTTTTTGGCGACCCGCGAAGTCTGCAGCTATGGCGAGCCCAACCGGATACACTCCGGCTAACGCCACGCCTGTCGAAAAGCGCAGAATCGGTGCCCACAGTCCGGCAGGGTCGGTTGCAACAAATGCGAGATTGATCAAGCCTGACGCGATTGAAAATCCGGCAAAAATCGTCCGCTTATCCTGTCTGTGCAATAAGCTGAAACGCGAAGACATCGTCGCGCCGAAAATGAAACCCAGAAGCACGGTGGACGTGAGCCAGCCAAAATGTTCGACGCGAACGCCCGTTTCCGCTGAAATGGACGCCAGGCCAGCGACTGGAGCAAACCAAATCGAGAGTGCGCTCGCAATTGCTGAAACAACGAGCAGCAGAACGACATAGTTTGGCTCGTCCTCGGAAGCTTGCGCCTCCGTGGCCTTGATACAAACGCCCGTAGTCATCCACATGGCCTTTCAAACACTGCGCTGGCGCAGGTCGTGCGAAATTCTCCTGCGCCAGCAGGATTAGAAACCAAGGGCGGTTCTTTACAGTCCCAGATCTGAAAGACCTGGATGATCCAAGGGACGAGGGCCGAGAGGCCACCTGAACTTCCTCTCCGCTTCGCTGATTGCAAGGTCGTTGATGCTAGCGAAGCGCAGCCGCATCAATCCGTCCTCGTCGAACTCCCAATTCTCGTTCCCATAGCTGCGGAACCAATTACCGCTCTTATCCTGCCACTCGTAAGCGAAGCGAACGGCGATGCGGTTGTTCGTGAAGGCCCATAGTTCCTTTATCAGCCGGTATTCGCTCTCCCCGGACCACTTGCGTTCAAGAAAGGCGACGATTTCCTCTCGGCCACGCGGAAACTCTGCCCGATTGCGCCAACGACTATCGATGGAGTAGGCGAGAGAGACTCGCGCTGCGTCTCTCGAATTCCAGGCATCTTCCGCCAATCGCACTTTAATCGTCGCTGTTCGCTCGTCGAAAGGCGGAAGGGGCGGTCGTTGGGCGGACTGTACGGCGTTTGTCAAGGCTGTCTCCACAGGTGCGCAGTTGCATGAGGTAGGAATAAATTCGCTCCTGTATGATCAAGCCGAAGGCGACAATCAGCAAGATTGCGATTTGAAATTCAACGTTCCGAAATACGCAACACTTCTCCATCCTCTGCGGTGCTATCAAGTCGTGCAGCACATCACCCGTCCTCAATCGGAGTACGACTATGAACGTGATAGGCCCAATTGCGATTTATGCCGGAGGAATCAACGACTGGGTCCCCGGCGGAAACATAGGTGACAAGGTTAAATTGCTTTCTGACGCAGCGGGGATTGCTGCCTTCTTTCTCTCTGCAGGCCTCTTGATCTTCAACATCTTCTATCGCCATGGCGCTCGTCGGCCCGTAACCCGGGGCGACCTCGATGACTTGGGTTCGACAATCGCGCAGATGAGCGTAGACAAGATTGTAAGCGAGCTCGGCGAGCGCGCTGCCGAAGCTGCCTATCGGCGCCGGGGACACCGCGACGCGCGGGGCGCCGATTCCCAGGCTCTTCTCGAGGCTGATCTACGTGAAGCCATCGCTACTGTGGCGCGAGACCGTTCGCCTGCGGGAATGGCTGCTCTAGCAGCGTTGGCAGAAGGTAACACGGCGCCGGCGGAGGCTGCTTTAAATGAGAATGCCATGATGGCGCGTGCGCATAATCCGGCCCAAGCTGCGCGTACCCTTCATCTCAAGGCCGGACTGCAATCGACTCGTGATCTCGACGGCGCTTTGGCTGCCTGCCTGAGTGCCGTGAACATCGATCCATGGGATCACCTCGGCTGGAGCCGACTCGGTCATTTGTATCTGCGTATGGGAATGAGCGAAAAGGCCGCCGCCGCTTTTGCCAGGGCTTTGGCTGTTGGCCAGTCTGGGACAGACAAGCCAGCGCACGGTGCGCTAGCCGCATAATACGACCGACGACGTCAAAGATGCTTAACAGAATCGCTGGACGGACGAGATACAGATGATTGAACTATACACTTGGGCGACACCTAACGGCTGGAAGGCCTCCTGTACGCTTGAGGAGTTGGGAATTCCTTATTCGGTCCACCCGATTGATATCTCGACCGGTGCACAGAAGGAGAAGTCGTTCACCCGTATAAATCCAAACGGCAGGATTCCGGCTATCGTTGACCACGAGTATGACGGATTCGCGGTCTTCGAGTCGGGTGCCATTATGATATACCTCGCCGAAAAGGCAGGGCGACTTTTACCAGTCGATGCAAAGCAGCGTTCGCGCGTCTTACAGTGGCTCATGTTTCAGATGGGTGGTGTCGGTCCTATGCAGGGGCAGGCTCACGTATTCTTGCGGTACTTTCCTCATCGAATTCCGGAGGCTATTGAACGGTATCGCAACGAAACGCGGCGGTTATACGGGGTCCTCGACCGGCATCTAGAGGGTCACGAGTATCTTGCCGACGACTTCTCGATTGCGGATATCGCGAACTGGTGTTGGGTCCGAATACACAGGTGGGCAGACGTCTCTGTGGATGAGTTGCCTCACTTGCGGCGGTGGATGTCATCCATTGCTGACCGGCCGGCAATGCAGCGGGGCGTGAAAATACCGTTCGAGATGCGATATTCTCCAGAAGATGCCGAGAAGGATAGCCGACTCCTGGCGACGCGGCGGACCGTGACGAGCTAGGGAGCTGCAGATATGCCGAAGACAAACAGAGAGCCCGGGTTTGGAGGCTCAGCACGAGTTCAGAGGCTTCTTTCCAAACTTGGTGTCACTGTCCCGATTGTACAGGCGCCCATGAGCGGGGCATCCACTCCGCGGCTGGTAGCGGCCGTTTCAAATTTTGGTGGGCTCGGCTCTCTTGGCTGTGCCGCGTTAACACCGTCACAAGTTAGAGCGCTATTTGATGAAGCACGCTCTCTGACGGCTCATCCCCTAAATCTTAATTTCTTTGTATTCAATCCGCCTGGGCGCGAGGCTATTAGCCAGCGTCTAAGTCGCGCAATCTCTGACTTGTCGGGAATAGATGGCGTTGATTGTAATGCAATACCGTCTGGAATTCGCTCGTTCGATGAGTCGATGCTTCGCCTATTATTTGAACTACCGCCATCTGTTATCAGCTTTCATCTCGGCTTGCCCAGCTTAGAAATGATTGCTGCATTGAAGGAGAAAGGTTGGTGTGTTCTTGCAACGGCGACTACGGTCGGCGAGGCTCGGGCTGTTGAAGCAGCAGGCATCGATGTGGTCGTAGCGCAAGGGTGGGAAGCAGGTGGTCACAGGGGCGTTTTCAACGCAAAACTCGACGCTCAGATTGGGTTGCTTTCCTTGGTTCCCCAGATTGTCGATGCGGTTAGCATACCCGTCATTGCCGCGGGAGGAATCGCTGACGGACGAGGTATCGCTGCTGCGCTGGCGCTCGGCGCTTCTGGGGTTCAGCTAGGGACGGCATTTCTCTCGACAAAAGAGTCCGGAGCTTCAGATGCTGCTAAATCGAGGGTTAGCACCGCGAAAGATACAGATACGGTGGTTTCGCGCGCCTTTTCAGGAAGGCCAGCACGACTGCTGCGAAATCGCGTTGTCGATGCGCTGCTTCCACTTGACGAAGAGTTCCTTGAATTTCCAAGAATGCTTGAGGTGACCCGCCGCCTACAATCTCGAAATGGCAGTGAAACATCGCTCGATTTTGAATTCTTACTGTTTGGTCAATCGGCGGGAATGAGGTCTGCTGGCTCCGCTCCGGAATTGCTAAACAACCTGGTGCACGAGACCACCGAAGCAGTACGTGACATTGTTGCGGAGTGGACTCCCAGCCCTTCGAATGCGGACGCAATCCCAGTGATGGGTGCAGAGTGCGCATCCGATGAAATTGCGGGCGACCGACGCTTCTGAATTGCTGTTCCTTGGCCTCTTGTATTGAGTTCAGATTTTCCTGCAGATTCTAGACGGAGCCAGTAGTTTCGATTCTGCTCGAATTTGCGAGCCGCAGAGTTTGCTATCGTTTGCACATCCGCACTTGCTTACCGCCCAGCGGGGTTTAGCGCTGCGTATGCCTAGCCGGTACCACGGATCGCGTTCCATGCGTGCTCGACCATCGTTCTTTTGAAGCCCCGATTGAGTAACCAGTACGATATAGCTCCCGCATGTAGGCCGTATCGAACATGCTTTCCGGCTTGGAAGAAAAGTTGTCCGGGATCGCCGCCGTATAGACCTGCGTGCCCTGCTCTGCGAGCGACGAGCGGATTTGATCCATATTCTGTCTCGACTGCGACTTTATCAACGTTGAAATAGCTCGATTGGTGAGAGCCAAGGTATTGAGTTGAACCGCTTCATCTTCGCCTGCCAGCTTGCCATTTCGCAAAAGATAGAGATTCTGCTCCCTTGGCCGCCCGAAATACTCGATCTCGAACTTAGCAAGATCAAGGCCGGGCGGAGCGAAGAAGATCTGTGCCGAGAGACCTCCATCCACGTGGAGCTCATCGGCAATGCCATCAGGTCGCTGCACCCTGACACGTACAGGCGGAAACAGTCCGGGAATGGCGGCTGAAGCAAGAAGCAGATCGGTGATGATTTGCTGTCTCTTCTGCCCGGTTTTCGCGGCGATCTGGGTGACGTCCCAGATGTAGGGGATCTGCGTTTCTATATCGACGGTTTGAATAAGCAGCCGGCGGCCTCGCGCATACTGAGCTGCAATTTCGTCCAGCATTCCATCGGTCAGTTCGGACTGAATGCGCGTCCGAAGCGGACCTGGGTCATAGAGACTCTGTCCGAGTACACCGATCGGACCTAACGACGTGTAGACGTCGGCATCGCCGATAGTCGTGTAGAGCTTCCGCAGGTGGTCGTCGTATGCAGGTCCTAAAAATGCGAACGGTGCAATAAGAGCTCCTGTTGATACACCGGTGACAACTTCGAACTCTGGTCGCCCCTTTGCCGACCACCCGTTCAAAAACCCTGCACTAAATGCCCCATCTCCTCCGCCGCCCGAGATCGCGAGAAAGTTGGCCACCCGCTTACTTTTCTTAGGCTCATGCAGGGCATTGATCTGGCGGTACTGACTGCGCACCACCTGCTCGACGTCGGGCGTGAGCGTGTCAGCCCGAAATCGGTAACTGCTCATCGGTAGCTGCCCGGTGCCGTTGGCAATCAGAACTGGCGCATCGGCAGTCGCCAGTCCGCAACCGGAGAGCAGCACCGCACCGGCAATTGCAATTACAATTCTATGAAGCGAAATTGAACTGTGCACACGATGCGTCCGAGGTTGGCGCCGTCAGCCCTTCGGCCGCTAGCGCGGCAGCGCAATGACGCGATTTAAGTACGTGCGTGAGATGACATTGGATGTTGCTCTAGGTCCGGGTGTAGCGATCGAGCAACAAACCGGGGCTTCGGTAAGACCAGGGCATCGGCGCACGAACCTAGCATCCAGTTCAGTTTTCTCATCTCAGCCTCGCAAAGCAGCGCAGCGCTGCCTGACTCTAAGACTTCACTTGACCATGCTGAACAGGGGCAACGAAATGCCTGATCACCGGCTCCGTGTTCTCTTCCAAGAGACGTTTGATGCGCTCCTGGAGTTGACGATCCGCGACTGAAACACGCTCATGGTGCCTCAGGTGCTGCATCCAGGAAGTTTCGCGCCAGATTTCTATCATCCGTGCGGGGTCGGCCGCGTCCTGCATGAGGCTCCACCCGTAGGCATCACTGTGGCTTCGCGCATCGGTGAGTTCTTTCACAAAATCCAGGATTGTTGTCCTCTGCTCCGTTGGAACCACATATGTGATTTCGATCATCACGGGCCGGTCGAGGTCAGCTGTAGTCTCCAGAGCAATGGGTGCCGGCCAATGCATAGATGGCGCGAGGTTTTGCTCGCGGAGCATGTGGCTGCCGGCGCCCGACGTGGCCATCGCGGACCAGCGCTCGTCATCAGAGAAGGTGGGTCCTGCTTCTTGCGCGCAAAGATTGTAGGCAACGCGGAGCGTTAGCTCGCCGCTGTCCGCTCAGGATAATTGGACGACTGTCCACGCGGTCGTTGCCAAATCTATCTACCCGTCACTTTAGGAGCCGAAAGCGGATGACGAACGACTTCAACCCAAGAAGGTGTAGAGCTTAACGAATTTACCTGTATCAGATGAGGCGCGTAAGCATGGTTAGGCTGCAAAATGCGCCCACAAATCCTGTAAAACGATGGTTTTTTAATTTGGCGCCCCGTAGGGGACTCGAACCCCTGTTGCCCACGTGAGAGGCGGGCGTCCTGGGCCACTAGACGAACGGGGCGTCCGGGCGGGAGCGAGACGTTTAAGGGAACCGCCCCGGCCGATCAAGGCCCATGTGGCGCCGACTACAAAAGTGTAGACCGATGAATGAACCTCATCCCTGGCTCGGCTCTCGTGGTCGGTCGAGCAAGACGACGCTTCCAACGGATTGTCCGTTTGCGCTGCGAACCCTATTGAGTGCTGGATCAGGCGCTCGTTTCGTGCTCCCCATCCAGCTGTGCCTTCCTCTTTCCGTTCAGGTGATCCGTTGCTGCCTGTGACATCCGACAATCCTGTTCAGGGAGACGCGTTGGACAGTGAGCCGGCGCCTGCGGCTCCGTTGGCCGAGGGTGGTGTCATAACCCATGTTACCGGAGTTGATGCGAAGGGACAGCGGCTCGACCGAATTCTTGCTGCCGCGCTCCCGACGATCAGCCGGTCGCGCTTGCAGGCGCTGATCAGAGGCGGGCAGGTCCTGGCAGATGGCACGGCGGTCGCCGATCCGGGGCTAAAACTACGCGGGGGAGAGACGCTGGTGCTCACGGTGCCGCCGGCCGTTGCGGCCGATCCCACCGGCGAGACAATTCCCCTCAGTGTGGCGTATGAAGACGACCACCTCATCGTCATCGATAAACCAGCTGGGCTCGTCGTGCATCCGGCGGCCGGCCACGAGAGCGGTACGCTGGTCAATGCGCTGATCGCACATTGTGGTGACAGTCTTTCCGGCATCGGTGGCGTGAAGCGGCCGGGAATTGTACACCGGCTCGACAAGGATACGTCCGGACTTCTGGTCGTTGCAAAAACCGATGCGGCGCATGCGGGGTTGTCAGAACAGTTCGCGGCGCATGGCGCGGATGGACGTCTGGAGAGGGCCTACATCGCGCTCGTCTGGGGCGTGCCGGCGCGCGTCAAAGGTGTCGTCGATGCGGCGCTGTCGCGATCGGCGCACAACCGCGTGAAGATCGCAGTCGTTCCGGAGGGCGCGGGCCGGCATGCGGTGACGCATTATGAAGTTATGGAGACGTTCGCGGATGGAGAGGCTTCGGCCTCAGATACGAACCCGCCCGTGGCGTCGCTGGTTAGGCTCGTTCTAGAGACGGGGCGCACGCATCAGATCCGCGTTCACATGGCCCACATCGGTCATCCGCTGTTGGGAGATCCTCTTTATGGCAGAGGATTCCGGACCCGGGCCGCCCGGTTGCCGGAGGCAGCGCAGGACAAGTTAGCGACGCTCGGGCGGCAGGCGCTGCACGCCGCCGAACTCGGGTTTGAACATCCCGTGACGGGGAAGTCGCTGCGTTTTCAATCCCACCTACCGGCCGATTTGGAAGAACTCATCAAATCACTGAGACGGGCAACCGCGCGAAAAGTGCTTGCGCAGGGAAGGGGCCGGCACAATTGAAAACACCTACTTAACACGGTGTTCGGCATAGAATTGAGTGGTGCAGGAAAAGAAGCGGAGCTTAACCCCTGCTGGATAACCTCAGCTTTGGTATATTGCTGAGGAGTTCGTTGTGGGTCTTAGGTTTCGCATTCTGGCGGCGGTTTATGTGGTGGTCGTTCTCGCAGCCTCGGACGGCAGCATCGGCATTCTGACGGGGGCCACGGGCGTCTTGGCCTCGTTGGGCGGTTTGATGATCCTGAGCGTCATCGCCTTGTGGCCAAATTCTTCGAGGGCCAACAGAGTGGATCGCCGGGTGGACGGTTCCTCGTGGGCCGACCGGATCGACATCGACGCTGTTGCCCGACACCGTCCGGAGCCCGACGCATGACTTTTTTCTAATCGTAAGAGTCTCTTAAGCGACGGAACAAAGCACTCGTCTGCGTATTACATGAGGATGCACCCGTCGGGTTTCTGTGGCATGATCCTACAACCCGTCCTCGCCGGTTAATTCGGTGTAATGAATATACAAATGGGATGGGTGAGTTCCCATTTCAACGGTGGGTTAAAGGGAGCAGGGTTCGGTCGTAGGCCGGCCCCGTAAAAAGCCGATGAGCGCAAAGTCACTTCCAGTTTTGGCCGGAGGGTCGCAGGGTCTTTCCAGGTATCTCGACGAGATACGGAAGTTCCCAATGCTTGAGCCGCACGAAGAATTCATGCTGGCGAAAGCTTGGCAAGAACACGCGGACCAGGAGGCGGCCGAAAAGCTCATTACGTCACATCTCAGGCTCGTGGCGCGCATTGCCATGGGTTATCGCGGATATGGTCTGCCGATCGGCGAGGTCATCTCCGAGGGCAATGTCGGTTTGATGCAGGCGGTGAAGCGGTTCGATCCGGACCGCGGGTTCCGGCTTGCCACGTATGCGATGTGGTGGATCCGAGCTTCGATCCAAGAATACATTCTGCGCTCGTGGAGCCTTGTGAAGGTGGGTACCACGGCCGCTCAAAAGAAGCTGTTTTTCAATCTGCGGCGCGCAAAGAGCCAGTTGCAGGCATTGGAAGAAGGCGATTTGAAGCCGGAACATGTAAAGGCCATCTCAAAGAAGCTTGGGGTCACGGAAGACGAAGTCGTTTCGATGAACCGGCGCCTCGGTGGTGATGCATCGCTGAATGCACCGGTGCGGGCGGACATGGAGGCCGGTGAATGGCAGGATTGGCTTGTCGATGAGACGCCGGATCAGGAAGAACGTCTGGTCGAGAGTGAAGAAGTTGGACGGCGTAAATCGTTTCTGCTGACGGCGCTCGACACACTGAACGAGCGCGAGCGGCGCATTTTCGAAGCTCGCCGATTGGCAGAAGATCCCGCGACGCTTGAAGATCTGTCAGCTGAATTCGGCGTCAGCCGTGAGCGTATTCGGCAGATCGAAGTGCGTGCGTTCGAGAAAGTTCAGAAGGCGGTTCGTGGTGCGGCGCGGAGCGCCGACGCGGCAGTTTAGCGGAACATTACTTAGATGCGCTTTTGAGTGGCCTCGCCCACGCGGGGCCGCTGCGCATTTGCAACTGCCGCAATTCGAGGCACGTGTGGCTAAAAGATGAGTCACCGGTGCTTCGCACGAATCATTTAGCATTACATGTGCGGGGGAGCCTCGCTTCCGGCCGGTCCGGTTTCCCGGAGTGTGCCGGAGAGGTGCGTGCGTCAGAGCTTACAAGGCAAACACCCTTGAATACTCTGTGCCGGTCAAAGAACACTGGCGAAAAGTGCCGGTTCGACGTGGAGCGGTCCTGGACGGGGCTGCTCGAGGGAGCGTCGAAACGGACCGCACCGAAATCTCTCCGCAGAGCCGTCCAAGACCGCCGCGTCCCTTCCTGCAGACAAACCGAACAGCACTCGTCGCGATGGGCTACCCCGTCGCCCTGGCGGCGTGCGTGGCTGTCCGACTGTTGCGAAGGGGGGCTTAGCCGAAAGGGCCCCACAACGCGGTGCCACGACCCTCGAGGGAGTGCCTGATGAAGACGCTTCGTCCCTGTCCCGCAGTCGTTTTGAAGTCGCGACCACGCCGCTCGTACCTCGATCTCGAATGGATTTTTCTGCTTTGGCGACTTAAACCCGCACACCCTCCAAGTAGAGTTTGAATGACGCAGGCCGGTGTAGGGTGCGATCCATCACCGGCAGAAATTTAAGGCCGGTCCTTCGGGGCCGGCCTTACCTGTTTCAGAGTTGCCGGTGTCACGCGCAAATCGCTGTCCACCATTACATTGGCAGACGTGCGATCTGGTGGCTGAAGTAGTTTTCGACTGCGGTTGTAATGCTGTCGGCAACCTTGCCGCGCCAGGCGTCAGATTTAAGCAGCTTGGCGTCTTCTTTGTTGGTAACGTAGGCCAATTCAATCAGGACCGACGGGAACTGCGCCGTTTTCAACACCCGGAAAGCGGCTTGCTGATCTGGCTTTTCGCGAAGGTTCGTCGTCTCGCCCATATGCTCAATGACCGAGCGCGAAAAGATGTTGGTGCGCTCTCGCGTGGTCTCGACTTCGCGGCCTGCCAAATCTGCAAGTATGTCCTTGACTGCGGACACCTCTTTAGAGCCGCTGGCTTTTTCGACTGCCGA
>ERZ1066138.181-NODE-181-length-21683-cov-8.120769_pt1 | contig 21683 bp, 21 predicted proteins | sample MGYA00382785_ERZ1066138 | MGnify/ENA primary metagenome ERZ1066138 (study PRJEB33369, sample SAMEA5778368) | biofilm metagenome | biome: Industrial cooling water; feature: Water cooling tower basin; material: Biofilm | place: United Arab Emirates | collected... | reverse complement strand
CGCCGTCATGATCAGCGCCTCGCCGATCGGGCCCGCGACCTTGTCGAGGGACGCCTGGCCGGCGATCGAGATGCTGATCAGCGCGTGGTAGATGCCCCACACGGTGCCGAACAGGCCGACGAACGGCGCGGTGGCGCCGACGGAGGCCAGCACGACCATCCCGCTCTGCAGGCTGGACTGCAGCATCGTGGTGCGCTTGTCGATGTGCGTGCGAACCCAGTCCGCGAGCTCGATCTTGCTCGTGACGTTGGCGCTCTTGCGGTGGTGCTCGACCGCCTGCAGGCCGTCCTGGGCGATGTCCCGGAAGGGATTGACCTTGCCCTTCAGCTTGGCGACGCCCTCCTGGATGGAACCCGCCGACCAGAAGCTCTTCTCGGCTTCGTTGGCCACCTTGCGCAGCATGCGCTGGTCGAGCCACTTGTTGATCATGACGAGCCATGACCAGAGCGACATCACGATCAGGATGACGAAAACGCCCTTGCCGACATAGTCGCTCTGCGTCCAGAGCGCCTCGATGCCGTACGGGTTGTCGGTAGATGTGGTTTCACCGGCCATTCTGCAATCCCTCTAACAGAAAATACGCTCCGGACGACACGCCGCCCAACGCGGCCCGAGCGCCCGGTCCATGGAGTCCCCGCCGCTTCACTCCAGCTTGAAGACGATCGGAATCGAGACCTGAGAGTCGACCGGCTGGCCGTCGCGCTTGCCGGGCTCGAACGGGAGCCGCCGGACGACGCATTCGACCGCCGCATCGAGCCGCGGGAAGCCGCTGCTCTGGGTGACGTTCACTGCGCCCGCCTTGCCGTCGGCGCCGACGGTTACCGTCGCCACCACGCGCCCTTCCTCGCTGAGGCGGCGCGACGCGGACGGATAGCAGGCGGAAATCGCCGCCATGATGCGGTCCGGGCGGGATTTGAAGCGCGCGGGCGTGATCTGCACCTGGCGCGCCGGCGTCGCCGGCTGCGCACGCGGGGTTTCCTGGACCTTTGCGGTGATCGCGGTGGTCGGGCCTTCGAAGGCCGGCAATTCGATCAGCGGCGGAGGTACGACGGGTGGCGGAATGTCGACCGGCGGCGGCGGCGGCGGCTCGTCGAGATTCTCGGGCGGCGGCGGCGGCGGCGGAAGATCCATGATCGCGAAATCCTGGACCAGGTTCATGCCGGCGCGAACGAGGCCTTGCTTCAGCGCCCAGAAGAACAGCAGATGCAGGACGACGATACCGACGAGCACAGCCGTCGTTCGTGAACCGCCAGCAGAGTAGGTATTCGCCATACCGGACCTGTCTCACCCCTCGTCCGTTCTAGCCGGTCGCATGCCCGGAGTCCGGGCCGCGGCCCCTGCCATTTCTTCTCGGAGCACCCGCAACGACGCTCCGTTACCCGGCCACAGCCACCTTAGCGGTTGGCCGAAACGACTGCAAGCGCCTGCCGGGCTCCGTTGACCAGCGACCCGCCGAGCATACCAAACACCGGCCGCCGCGCCCGGTTCAGTTCAGCCGGAATGCAACCGGCAGCAGTGCCTCCGAGGTCACCGCAACGCCGTCGCGACGGCCGGGATCAAACTCCAGCCTGCGGATGACGCAGCCGAGCGCGCCGTCGAGCCGCGGGAAACCGGAGCCCTGCGATAGCGACCAGCGCACGACGTCGCCCCGCGGATCGACGACGACGATGGCCACGGCCCGACCTTCCTCGCCCAGGCGACGCGCAGACGCTGGATAGCAGGCGTCAATCAGGGTCACCACGCGGCTGTCACGCGTCCGCAATGCCGGCGGCTCGCGCAGGCCCTGAGGCCCGTCCGAAGGGTCGTCGGCCGGTGCGCCCGGCGAGACCGAGGCCGCAGCCGGCGGCCTCATCGCCGCGATATCCCGCGGGATTTCGATATCCGGCAGCGGCGCTTGCAGGGGCGCATAGTCGGCCGGCCGGGGCAAAGCAGGCCGAAGGCGAACCTCCGGCTCCGCCGCCCGGGGGAGCACGGTGATCACTGAAGACTGCGGCAGTGCGTCCAGCAGTCGAGGCAGCAAGCCGCCAGCCGCCAGCACGAATGCCCCGACATGCAGGCCGCCGACCAGCGCCAGGATCGCCGACTGGCGTGATGCCATGGCCAGTTCCATCGCCGGCATATGTCACCTCCTTGGTCCCTTCCCCTTTTCAAACGCCGCAAGCGGTCGTCCGGGGTTGGCGGGCTGGAGGGTGGCTGGTCAGGTCCCGGTAGCGGCTCCGCGTCGTTCGCGGGTCAGGATCACCGTCACGCCGCTCAAGGTCAGCAGACCGCCCAGGAGCATGCGCGCATCCAGCGCGTCACCGAGCAGCGTCACCGAGAAGAACACGCTGAACAGCGGCGTGAGTACCGTCACCGGCGCGACGCTCGACACCGGGTAACGGCGGATCAGGGCGAAATACGACGTATGAGCGACCAGGCTGGCAAACACGGCCGAATAGAGCAGCGCGCTCCAGCCTGTCACGCCGGCGCTCCCCAGGCTTGCGAGCTGCCCGTCCTCGAGCAGCAGCGACAGCGGCAGGAGCAGCGGCAGGCTGCCCCAGGCCAGCCAGGCCTGCAGCTCGAGCGGCTCGAGGTCGCGCACGCGCTTGATGGCGATCAGCCCGACGGCGCCGATGAAGGCCGCAGCTACGATCAGCAGCAGGCCGGGCCAGGCGCCGAACACCTCCGGGCTGAAACCGATGAGGACGACGCCGGAAAAAGACATGCCGATCCCGAGCCAACGACGCCAGTGGATCCGCTCGCCGAGCCACATGACCGAGAGCAAGGTCGCGAAAGGCACGCCGAGCTGACCGCCGATGGCGACCGCGGACAGGTTGTCGGAGAGCGCGACGCCTGCATACATCAGCGCGAACTGGAGCCCGCCGCTGCAGATCGCCGCGATCAGGAGCCAGCGCATCTCGCCGCGGCGGATGCGCAGCCACGGCCACACCGCGAGTCCCACGATCAGGAAGCGCAGGAACGTCAGGAACACGGGCGGAAACCTGTCGGCGCTCAGCTTCACTGCGACGATGTTGAAGCCCCAGATCGCGTTGATCATCGCGAGTTGCCACAGATGCGAGCGATGCACCTCGCTCACTCGGGCATGACCAGTTCGGACGCCGGGGCACGCAGGTTGTAATGCGAGGCCATGGCGTGCCCGTAGGCGCCGGCATCCGCGACGAGCAGCACGTCCCCTTCTTCGCAGCGCGGCAACCTGCAGTTCCGCGCGAGTTCGTCGCCGCTTTCGCAGATGGGCCCCACCACCGTGCAGGTCTGCGCATCGGGCTCGTCCAGCCTCGTCAGATTGCGGACCTCGTGATGCGCCCCGTACAGGGCCGGCCGGATCAGCGAGTTCATGCCCGTGGCGACGCCCACGTAACGGTGATCACCCTTGCCCTTCGTCTGCGTGACGCGCGCAAGCAGGACGCCCGCCTCGGCCACCAGGTAACGGCCGGGCTCGAGCCACAGTTCAAACGCCGGATGGCGGGTCCTGAATTCGCCGAGGGCGCGATCGAGACCCGCGAGATCCACGCGCGGACACCCGGGCCGGTCAGGGACGCCGAGCCCGCCGCCAAGGTTCAGGATCTGCGCGCCGGCAAAGGCCGCAGCACAGGCAGCGAGAACGCGCGCGGGTTCAAGCCAGGATTCGAGGTCGAAGCTGCCGCTGCCGCCGTGCGCATGCAGCCCGACGACCCGTGCGCCGGTCGCGGCGACCGCCGCCGGCAGCTCCGGGATGTCTTCGGGCGGGACGCCAAACTTCGAATGCCGCCCGCCCGTGCGCACTTTTTCGTGATGGCCCCGGCCGCGTGTTGCGTCGAGCCGGAGGAAGATGTCCCGTCCCCGGAACAGCGACCCCCAGTCACGGAGCACCTGCAGGTTGTCCACCGTGACGCGCATGCCGCGCTCGAGCGCCCAGTAATACTCCGCCCGAGGCGCGAAGTTCGGCGTGAACAGCAGCCGGTCGCGCGACAGGCTCGGCACGGTTTCGAGGACACGCTCGACCTCGGCGCGCGAGACGCACTCGAACCCGAGGCCCAGCGCGGCCAGCGCCTGCAGGACCGCGGGATGCGGGTTCGCCTTCAAGGCATAGAACACGCGCGTGATGCTGCGCAGCGCCGCGAGTTCGGCGGCGCGGGTCCGCACCGTGGCCAGGTCATAGACGTAGGCACAGTCGCGATCGCCGAGCAGGGACAGGAGGACCGCCCGACGCGTCTGCCACCAGGGCGCAACGCTCGATTCCTTCATTGTCGGATTTTCGGCGCGCGTGGCGCCAAAAAGAAGGGCCGCGCTCCCGGCAGGAGGCGGCCCGCGATCCCGTCACGAACGACCCGACCGGCGCTCAAGCCTCGTCGACGTCGTTGAATTCCTGGAGCTCGCGCTGCAACCGCTTCTCCGCGAGGACGTCCTCGACGCGACTCCACGCGGACTGCTGCACGGGGCGCTTCGGACCCTTCGGGCGGCGCTCGACGACGATCAAACGGTCCAGGTCGCCGTCCTGCTCCGCAGCACCCCCGAGGAACTCGTCCTCGAGGTCGAAAGATTCTTCATTGCGCTCTTTCATTCCGTAGAATTCCTAGAGAAAACAATGATTTACGTGCACTACCCCGCTCGCGCAGGGCTGCGCAATATATACGAAAAGCAGCATTAATCAACCGTATGCAGCCTGGATGGCCGCACCGTCGTCAGCGGCGTTCGTTCAGCCGCCCTCGCAGGCCTGCAGACATTCGCTGTACTTGTCGTCGCAGACCTGGATCTTCCCGGGATCACCGCCTGCTTCCTGCATGCACTTGTCGGACTCGGTGTCGCATCGCTCGATGCACTTTTCGTCCGCGAGCGGGCGCGCATCCTGCGCGCGCGCTTCAGGGCGGATGTCGTCCGCGAGAACCGGCGCAGCCAGCACCGACCCCAGAAGCGCGATTGCGAGCCAGCGTGTGTTGCTCATGTCCATGTCCACCCCGCGATCCTTAGGCGCTATCTATACGGCACGGCGGGCCCGCCTGCAAACCGCCGCTGCAAGGCTGGCGCAGCACTCCTGAACGGAGACTGAACGGCGTTCCGCGGGCCCCACTCAGGCCAGCCAGCCGCCGTCAACGGTCAGGCAGCTGCCGGTCGTATAGGAGGCCGCATCTGAAGCCAGGTAGACGACGGCACCGGCCATCTCTTCGGGTTGTGCGATCCGGCCCATCGGTACCAGGCGCTCGAGGGTCGCGCGGTGCTTCGGGTCCTCGTGCAGGGCTGCCGCGAAGCGCGTCTCCACGATGCCGGGCACGAGGGCGTTTACGCGGATGCCGCCGCGGGCCCATTCGCGTGCCAGGCCCTGCGTCATGTTGACGATGGCCGCCTTGGTCAGGGAGTAACAGGCCTGGCCGTCCATCGGGCGGAACGCATTGACGGACGCCACGTTCACGATGGCGCCCTTGCCCTGGCGCAGCATGCGGCGTGCGGCTTCCACCGACGTCCAGAAGTAACCGCCGATATTGACGTCGAGCGTCTTCCGCCACGCCGAGGGATCCATGTCGAGCGACGGGCCGTAGTACGGGTTGGTCGCGGCGTTGTTGACGAGGATGTCCAGGCGACCGTGGGACGCGTCGATGGCCGCCAGGGTCGCACCGATGGCTGCGGGTTCGCCGATGTGGCAGGCATGGGCGCTCGCACGGCCGCCGGCTGCGCGGATCTCGGCGGCGACCGCTTCGCAGCCCTCGAGACGCCGGCTCGCGACGGCAACCGATGCGCCGTGACGCGCGAGCGCCAGCGCGATTGCCCGGCCGATGCCCCGGCTGCCGCCGGTGACCAGCGCGACGCGCCCGGTGAGGTCGAATTCGTCCGCCACGACGCCGCATCGTAGCACCCCGTCACGCGAGTGACCGCCGCTACAATCAGCGCGCCGGGGATGCCATTCACCAGGGTGCCCGCATGCTCATTCCGCGCCGCGACCTCGATTTCCAGCTCTACGAAGTCCTCGATTGCAGCGCACTGCCGCAGCTCGCGAGGTACGCCAGTCACGACCGCACGGTCTTCGACGGCGTGCTGGACGCAGCCTACCGGATCGCCGCCGAGCGATTCGCGCCGTTCGCGGCCGCCTGCGATCGCGAAGAGCCGCGCATCGAAGGCGGCCGCGCCTGGACGATTCCCGAGACGCGAGCGGCGCTCGCCGCCTACAACGAGGCCTCATTCACGGCGGCGACGTTCGACGCGGAGGACGGCGGCCTGCAGCTGCCGATCACGATCGCCAAGGCCTGCACGGCGGTGTTTTCGAGCGCCAACGTCGCCTTCCACTCGTACGCGGCGCTGACCGCCGGCGCCGCCGACCTCCTCGTCAGCTTCGGCAACCCGGACCAGCGCCGGCGGTTCGTGCGGCCGATGCTCGCCGGGCGCTTCACCGGAACCATGTGCCTGTCCGAGCCGCACGCCGGCTCGTCGCTCGCCGACATCCGCTGCCAGGCACGCCCGCACGAGGACGGTCACTTCCGTCTGGCCGGCACGAAGATGTGGATTTCCGGCGGCGACCACGACCTCGCGGAAACCATCGTGCACCTGGTGCTCGCCCGCCTGCCCGGCGCGCCCGCCGGCGTGCGCGGCATCTCGCTGTTCGCCGTGCCGCGCGACCGCGTGCGCGAGGACGGCACGGTCGGCGAGCCGAACGACGTGCGCCTCGCGGGACTGAACCACAAGATGGGCTGGCGCGGCACGACCAACGCGGTGCTCGCGTTCGGGGAGCGCGGCGAATGTCGCGCCGAGCTCGTCGGCGAGGCCCATCGCGGCCTCGAGTGCATGTTCCAGATGATGAATGCCGCGCGCATCGGCGTCGGAACGAATGCCGTCGCGCTCGGCTACGCGGGCTACGGCGAGGCGCTCGCCTACGCCCGCGAGCGACCGCAGGGGCGGCCGCCCGGCTCGAAGGACCCCGCTGCGCCGCCGGTGGCGATCCTGCGCCACGCGGACGTCCGGCGAATGCTGCTCGCGCAGAAATGCTGGGTTGAAGGCGGGCTGGCGCTGGTGCTCCATTGCGCCCGGCTGGCGGACGAGGAGCGCTGCGCGCCGGATGCGGCGGAGCGCGCGCGGGTCCGCGGGCTGCTCGAGCTTCTCACGCCGATCGCGAAATCCTGGCCCAGCGAGTACTGCCTGGAGGCCAACAAGCTCGCGATCCAGGTGCACGGCGGTTACGGCTACACGCGCGATTTTCCCGTCGAACGCCTGTACCGCGACAACCGCCTCAACCACATCCACGAAGGCACGCACGGCATCCACGGACTGGACCTGCTTGGGCGAAAGGTGCCGATGGAAGACGGCGCGTCGCTGCGGGCGCTTTTCGCGCGCATGCAGGCCTGCACCGCCACAGCGCGCCGCTCTTCGACGCTGGCGCCGTACGCGGACGCGCTCGACACCGCGATCGCCGGCGTCGGCGCCACGACCGCGGGGCTCGTGGAGGCGCTCCGCCGCGAGCCCGAGCGTGCGCTGGCCAATGCGACGATCTATCTCGACAGCCTGGGTCACGTCGTCGTCGCCTGGCGCTGGCTCGCGCAGGCGCAGGCCGCGGAGGCAGGTTTCGCCGAAGCGTCGGACGCCGAGCGCGGGTTCTATGCGGGCAAGCTCGCCGCGTGCCGCTTCTTCTTCCGGTACGAGCTTCCGAAGATCGGGCCCGCGCTCGAACTGCTCCGATCGCTGGACGACACCGCCATCACGATTCCCGACGGCGGCTTTTAGAGGGCGACCGGCCGGTAGTCCATCCCGAGGTCGCGCGCCACCGCCTCGTGCGTGATGGCCCCTTCGTGGACGTTGAGGCCCGCCGCAAATCCGGGATCGCGAGCAAGCGCGCCGCGCCAGCCATGGTCGGCGAGCGAGCGCACGTAAGGCAGGGTCGCGTTGGTGAGCGCGAACGTGGACGTGCGCGGCACCGCGCCCGGCATGTTGGTCACGCAGTAGTGGACGACGCCGTCCACCTGGTAGGTGGGCTCCGCGTGCGTGGTCGGCCTGCTGGTTTCGAAGCAGCCGCCCTGGTCGATCGAGATGTCGACGAGCACGGCACCTTTCTCCATGCGCCCGACCATCGCCCGGGTGACGAGTTTGGGCGCCGCGGCGCCCGTCACCAGCACAGCGCCGATGACCAGGTCAGCCTGGATCACGAGCCGTTCCACCGCCTCGGTGGTCGAGTAGGCCGTTTCGATCTGGCTGCCGAACTGCACGTCGAGTTCGCGCAGGCGCTTGAGCGAGCGGTCGACGACGGTCACCTGCGCGCCGAGACCCACCGCCATCTGCGTCGCGTTCGTGCCGGCGACGCCGCCGCCCAGGATCACGACGCGGGCGGGCGCAACGCCGGGCACGCCGCCCAGCAGCACGCCGAAGCCGCCGTTCGCCTTCTGCAGGGCCGTCGCGCCGACCTGGATCGACATCCGGCCGGCGACCTCGCTCATCGGCGTCAGCAGCGGCAGGGAACGGTCGGGTGCGGTCACCGTCTCGTAAGCGATCGCCGTGACGCCCGACTTCGCCAGCGCCTGGGCCTGGTCCTTGTCCGCGGCGAGGTGCAGGTAGGTGAACAGGATCTGGCCGCGACGCAGCATCGCGCACTCGGGCAGCTGCGGCTCCTTGACCTTGACCACCATGTCCGACTCGGCGAACACGGTCTTCGCGTCCGGGACGACGGTCGCGCCCGCAGCTCGATAGGCGTCGTCGCCGATGCCGATCCCGGCGCCGGCCCCGGCCTGCACCACGACCTGGTGGCCCGCCGCGGCCAGCTCGCGCACACCGGCGGGGACGAGCCCGACGCGGTACTCATGCACCTTGATTTCCTTGGGACAACCGACTTTCACCTGGACCCCCTGGAGCCACGCGGGTGGCATTCGCTGCCGGCCGCGACTGCGGGCCGTCTGCGAGATTATCCGCTTAGAATACCCGCGATGGCCACGGCCCACGATTCCGCCCGCCTCCTCGCCCACCCGGCCCAACTCGCGCAGGCGCTGGACCTGCAGCGCAAGGCTTTCGCCTCCGATCCCTGTCCCGGCCCCGGCGTGCGTCGCGACCGGCTCTCGCGCCTCGCGCGCATGCTGCGCGAGCACTCGAGCGGAATCCGGGACGCGATATCCGCCGATTTCGGGCAGCGGGCCGGGGAGGAAACCGAACTGCTGGAGGTCTTCACGAGCCTCGAAGGCATCGCGCATGCGCGCCGCCACCTGCGCCGCTGGATGCGCACCGAGCGTCGGCCCGCCGCCTGGTGGAGCCTGCCCGGGCGCGCGCGGCTGATGCGCCAGCCGCTCGGCGTCGTCGGAATCATCGTGCCCTGGAACTACCCGCTGTACCTCGCCGTATCCCCGCTCACGGCCGCGCTGGCTGCAGGCAACCGGGTGATGCTGAAGCTGTCCGAGCACACCCCGCGCTTCGGCGCGCTGTTCGAATCGATCCTCGCGCGCGCCTTCGCGGCCGACGAGGTCGTCGCCTTCAACGGCGACGCCTCGGTGGCCCGAGCGTTCGCCGCCCTGCCTTTCGACCACCTGCTGTTCACCGGCTCGACCGCGGTCGGGCGCGAAGTCATGAAGGCGGCGAGCGCCAACCTGACGCCGGTGACGCTCGAGCTCGGCGGCAAGTCGCCGGCCATCGTTACGACGGGATTCGACCTCGCCGAGACCGCGCGGCGAGTCATGTACGGGAAGCTGATCAACGCGGGGCAGACCTGCGTGGCGCCGGACTACGCGCTGGTGCCGAAGGTCCTGGTCAACCCGTTCATCGAAGCCTGCCGCGCGGCGACCCGCGAGTACTACCCGGCGCTCGCCACCAACCCGCAGTACACGTCGATCGCGAGCGAGCGGCAGTTCCGCCGCCTGGCCGGCTACCTGGAGGACGCCCGCAACCAGGGCGCGTCGATCCACCCGCTGCACGAGGAGGCCTCCGACGCCGAGCGCCGCCGTCTCTCGCCGGTCGCGCTCACCGACGTGAGCGACGCGATGCGGGTCATGCAGGAGGAGATCTTCGGCCCGATCCTGCCCGTGATCGGCTACGACTCCATCGACGACGCCATTGCGTTCGTGAACGCGCGCCCCCGTCCCCTCGCGCTCTACTATTTCGGCGCGAGAGGCCGCGAGCTGGCGGCGGTGCTGGAACGCACGGTGTCGGGCGGGGTCACCGTCAACAACACCGCGCTGCACGTCGTGCAGGAAAACCTGCCGTTCGGCGGCGTCGGGCCGAGCGGCATGGGCGAGTACCACGGGCGCGCCGGCTTCGACCGCTTCTCGAAGCTGAAGGCCGTGTTCATCGACGGCCGGCTGAGCGCCGCCTCCCTGCTCGCGCCGCCTTACGGCCGCAGGTTCCGCGCCCTCCTCGCCCTGCTCAAGCGGTGAAAACCGACTTCGAGCTTCCGTCCGCGTACGTCCACCGGGTCACCGCATCGAACGCCGACGTCGACGCCTACGGACACGTCAACAACTCCGTCTACCTGCGCTGGCTGGACGAGACGGCGTGGGCGCACTCCGCCGCGCTCGGCGTGCCGCCTGCGCGCTGCGTCGCCCTGCGTCGCGGCATGGTGGTCTGGCGCAGCCTGCTGCATTACACCGCGCCCGCTTTCGCCGGCGACGCGCTCGAAGTGGGCACCTGGATCGTGTCACGGGATGGCCGGCTGCGCGTGGACCGGCGATTCCAGCTGCGGCGCGCGACCGACGGCCGGACGCTGCTGCGCGGACTGCTCTGCTACGCCTGTGTGGACCTCGACAGCGGCCGGCCGCGACGCATGCCGCCTGAATTCCTGGCGAGCTACGCGCCTCTTCCCGAGGTCGCCGCTGTGGCCGCCGGATCGACCGATGACCTTGCGCTTGCCACGACGCCCCGATGAGCGCTAGCCGAGCAGCGCACGGGCGTGATGGCGAAGGTGGTCTTCCATGAAAGTCGAGATGAAGTAGTAGCCGTGGTCGTATCCGGGCTGGCGCCGCAGCGTCAGCGGGTACCCGGCGTCCTTGCAGGCCTGCTCGAGCCGCTGCGGCTCAAGCTCCCGTTCAAGGAAGGGGTCCGCCAGCCCCTGGTCAACGAGCAGCGGCGGGCGTCCGGAGACCGTGGACAGCGAACGGACCAGCTCGCAGGCGTCGTACTGCCGCCAGCGGTCGCGATCGGGCCCGAGGTATCCCGTGAAGGCCTTCTGGCCCCACGGGCAGTGCATCGGCGCGGAGATCGGCGCGAACGCCGAGATCGACCTGAAGCGGTCCGGGTGCTTGAGCCCGATCGTGAGCGCACCATGGCCGCCCATCGAATGGCCGAATATCCCCTGGCGCTTCGGGTCCACGGCGAAGTTCGCCTCCACGACCTCCGCGAGCTCGCGCACGAGATAGGAGTACATCCGGTAGTGACGCGACCAGGGCTCTTCGGTCGCATCGAGGTAGAACCCGGCCGCGACGCCGAAATCCCAGGAGTCGCTGTCGCCCGGCAGGCTCACGCCGCGCGGGCTCGTGTCCGGCGCGACGAGCGCGAGCCCGAGCTCCGCGGCGACGCGCTGCGCCCCGGACTTGATCATGAAGGTCTCTTCGGTGCAGGTGAGCCCCGCGAGGTACCAAAGGACCGGCACCCGGCGACGCTCGGCCTGCGGCGGCAGGTAGATCGCGAAGCGCATCGCGCAGGCGGTCTCGACGGCGGCGTGGCGGTGAAAGCTCACCGCCCCGCCGAAGGCCGGGTGGCGCGACAGGGTTTCCGGTGACGCGGTCACCGGTTCACGAGCCGCCGGCCGCGTCGCGCCTGGAATGCCGCATCAGGCCTTCAACACGCCCTTCGCCTTCGCGGTGTGCGTGGCGATCGCGTCCATGAGGGCCGGGCTGAGGCAATCGTAGGGCTCGAGGCCGAGCTCCTTCAGCCGCGCGCGGACCGCGCCCATCTCCTCCGGCTTCGCGGCGCCGGTCTCGATGATGGACGAGACGAAGGCTGCAAACTCGGGGGCCGCCCAGCCCTTGTCCTTCGAGAGCTCGACGTGCACGAAGTCGAACCCGTAGAAAGGATGGCCCTTGTTCTCGATCCGGCCGTACATGTGCACGCCGCAGTCCTTGCAGGCGTGGCGCTGGATCACGGCGCTCGGGTCCACGATCTTCAGCTTGTCGCCGTTCGCGGTGACCGAGAGCTTGTCCCGGCCGACGACCGCGACGACCGAAAAGGCCGCCCCTTCCGGCTTCCAGCACTTGCTGCAGCCGCAGGCATGGTTGAAGGCGACGTCGCTCGCGAGCTTCACCGTGACCGGGTTGCTCGCGCACTTGCAGGTCAGCGTACCGCCCTGGAAGCCTTTCGTGCCCGGCTTGACGCCGTTGTCGACCGACGGATGAATCTTGACAGCCATGGTTGGTCTCCCCTGTTCCGGTTGGTCAGAAGGTCACGACGCTGCGGATCGACTCGCCCCTGTGCATCAGGTCGAAAGCGTCGTTGATCTTCGCGAGCGGCATGACGTGCGTGATCATGTCGTCGATGTTGATCTTGCCGTCCATGTACCAGTCCACGATCTTCGGCACGTCGGTGCGGCCGCGCGCGCCGCCGAAGGCCGTGCCCTTCCAGACGCGGCCGGTGACCAGCTGGAACGGCCGCGTTCTGATCTCCTGCCCGGCGCCCGCGACGCCGATGATCACCGAGACGCCCCACCCGCGGTGGCAGCACTCGAGCGCCTGGCGCATGAGGTCCACGTTGCCGACGCACTCGAAGCTGTAGTCCGCGCCGCCGTCGGTCAGCGCCACCAGGTGCGCGACGAGGTCGTCCTTGAGCTCCTTCGGGTTCACGAAGTGCGTCATGCCGAACTTCTCGCCGAGCGGCTTGCGTTTCGGGTTGACGTCGACTCCGACGATCCTGTTGGCGCCCGCCATGCGCGCGCCCTGGATCACGTTGAGCCCGATGCCGCCGAGGCCGAACACGACGACGTTCGCGCCCGGCTCGACTTTCGCGGTGTTGATCACCGCGCCGATGCCGGTCGTCACGCCGCAGCCGATGTAGCAGACCTTCTCGAACGGCGCGTCCTCGCGGATCTTCGCGAGCGCGATCTCGGGCAGCACGGTGTAGTTGGAGAACGTCGAACAGCCCATGTAGTGATGGACCATCCTGCCGCCGATCGAGAATCGGCTGGTTCCGTCGGGCATGACGCCCTTGCCCTGGGTCGCGCGGATCGCCGTGCAGAGATTGGTCTTGCGCGAAGTGCAGGACTTGCATTCACGGCACTCGGGCGTATAGAGCGGGATCACGTGGTCGCCTTTCTTCAGCGACTTCACGCCCGGGCCCGTGTCGACGACGACGCCGGCGCCTTCGTGCCCGAAGATCGCCGGGAACAGGCCTTCCGGGTCCGCGCCCGAACGGGTGAACTCGTCGGTGTGGCAGACGCCCGAGGCGCGGATCTCCACCAGGACCTCGCCGGCTTTCGGGCCGTCCAGGTCGACCTCGACCACTTCCAGCGGCTTGCCGGCCGCGTACGCGATTGCTGCACGGGTCTTCATGTTCTTCAGCGCCCCCTCGTCAGGACATGTGCAGGCCGCCGTTCAGCGAGAAGTCCGCGCCGGTCGCAAAGGCCGCGTCGTCCGACGCGAGCCAGGCGACCATGGACGCGATCTCCTCCGGCGTGCCGAGCCGGCCGACCGGAATCGTGGCGACGATCGCCGCCAGCACCTCGGGCTTGATCGCACGCACCATGTCGGTGCCGATGTACCCGGGCGATATCGTGTTGACGGTGACTCCCTTCGCCGCGACTTCCTGGGCCAGCGCCATCGTGAAGCCGTGGATGCCGGCCTTGGCCGTCGAGTAGTTGGTCTGGCCGAACTGGCCCTTCTGGCCGTTGACCGACGAGATGTTGATGATGCGACCCCAGCCGCGGTCGAGCATCCCGTCGATCACCTGCTTGGTGACGTGGAAGAGGCTGTTGAGGTTGGTGTCGATGACCTTGTGCCAGCGTTCGAAAGTCATCTTGCGGAAGGTGCCGTCGGCCGTCACGCCGGCGTTGTTCACGAGCACGTCCACGGGACCGAGCTCGTTGCGCACTTTCTCGAACGCCGCGCGTGTCGACTCCCAGTCCGCCACGTTGCCCTCCGACGCGTGGACCACGAGTCCCTGCGCCTTCATGTCCGCGATCCAGCGGTCCTTGCGCTGCGAGCCAGGCCCGCAGCCGGCCACCACCGTGTATCCGTCGCGGCACAGCCGCTTGCAGATCGCCGTGCCGATGCCGCCCATCCCGCCCGTCACGTAAGCGAGTCTTACAGACATGGTTTCCTCCCGGATGGCGCAGTGTACTCGGTCTATGTTGCGGTTGACGACCGCGGTAACGTAGGCGGCGAATGCAAACCCCGGTCGCGGTCTCGAGACGGCGCGTGCTGCAAGGCACGCTTCTCGCAACGCTGGCATCCGCCTTCGGCATGCCGCGGACGGCGCTTTCTTTGCAGCGCAACGCGGTGCGCCCCCTGCCGATGTCGTCGGTGCGGCTGCTGCCGTCGCCGTGGCTGCAGGCCCTCGAATCCAACCGGGCGTACCTGCACCGCCTCGAGCCCGACCGGCTGCTGCACGACTACCGCCTGCAGGCCGGACTCGCGCCCCGGGGCGAGCGTTATGGCGGGTGGGAAAAGGAGACGATTGCCGGGCACTCGCTCGGACATTACCTGTCCGCCTGCGCGCTCATGCACGCGCAGACCGGCGATCCCGAATGCCGGGCGCGCGCGCACTACATCGTGGGCGAGCTGCGCGAGTGCCAGCGAGCCCAGCAGGACGGATTCCTCGCCGCCTTCACGCGGCGCAACGAGGCGACCGGCGCAATCGAACCCGGGCGTCGCGTCATGGAGGAGATCGCCCGCGGCGACATCCGATCGGCGCGCTTCTACCTGAACGGCTGCTGGGCGCCCTTCTACAACTGGCACAAGCTGTTCGCCGGCCTGCTCGATGCCGGCGCCCACTGCGGGAGCGCGGAATCGATCCTCGTCGCCGAGTCGCTCGCCGCCTTCATCGAGCGCGCGCTCGCCGGCCTGGACGATGCGCAGATGCAGGCCGTGCTCGGCACGGAGTTCGGCGGCCTGGGCGAATCGCTGGCCGAACTTTCCGTGCGCAGCGATGACGGACGCTGGCTCCGGCTCGCCGGGCGCTTTCACCACCGGGCCGTGCTCGACCCGCTGATCGACGGCCGCGATGAACTCGCCTTCCTGCACGCGAACACGCAGATCCCCAAGCTGATCGGGCTCGCCCGCCACGCCGGGCTGACGGACGATGCGCGTCAGCTCGGCGGCGCCCGCTTCTTCTGGCAGGCCGTGACCGGCGACCGCAGCTACGTGATCGGCGGCAACAGCGACCGCGAGAACTTCCAGGAGCCCGGCTCCCTGTCGCGTTACATCACCGAGCAGACCTGCGAGAGCTGCAACACCTACAACATGCTGAAGCTCACGCGGCTTCTCTACGCGGCTGAGCCCCGCGCCGCGTACTTCGATTTCTACGAGCGGGCGCACCTCAATCACATGCTCGCGCACCAGCGGCCGGCCGACGGCGCATTCGCCTACATGGTCCCGCTCATGAGCGGCGCGGCACGCGAATGGTCCACGCCCTTCGATTCCTTCTGGTGCTGCGTCGGCACCGGCATGGAGACCCATTCCAAGCACGGTGACTCGATCTTCTGGGAGGGCGACGGGACGCTCTTCGTGAACCTGTACGTTCCCGCGACGCTCGACTGGGCCGAACGCGGCATCCGCCTGGTCCTCGAGACCGCCAACCCGCATGGCGAGCGGGCGACGCTGCGCTTCGCGCAATCGGACGGCGCCGGGACCTTCGACGTCGCGCTGCGCCTGCCCGGCTGGTGCGCGGCGCCCGCCGCCCGCGTCAACGGCGTGAGGATCGAGGCGCGCGCCGACGCCGCCGGCTACCTGCGCGTGCGACGCAGCTGGAAATCCGGCGATGCGATCGAGCTCGACCTGCCGATGCCGCTGCGCCTGGAATCCACGCCCGATGACCCCGCGACCGTCGCGTTCATGCGCGGGCCGCTCGTACTGGCTGCGGACCTGGGTCCCGCCACGGCGCCGTTCGATGGACCTGCGCCCGCGCTGGTCGGCGATGCGCCTCTCGTCGCGATGGCAGCGCGCGACGCGGCCCAGGGACGCTACGTGAGCCGCGGACTCGTGCGCCCTGCCGACCTCGAGTTCGCGCCGTTCTACGGCCAGCATGACCGCCGCACGGCGGTCTATTTCCGCCGCTACACGCCCGCCGAGTGGCAGGCTGCCCTGAGGGAGCAGGAGCGCGAGCGGCAGCGGCAGGCAGCGCTCGATGCGCGCTCGCTCGACATCGTCCGGCTCGGGGTGGAGGCGGACGAGCAGGCGCACCGTCTCGAAAGCGCCATTTCCTACGCGGTTTCCTACCGGTTCCGGCCAGGACGCGACGCACGCACCGGCGGATTCCTGGAATTCGACGTCGCGGTGCGCGGCGAACCGCTCGTGCTGCGCGCGGCCTACTGGGGCGGCGAACGCGACAGGGTTTTCCACATCCTCGTCGAGGGCGAGCGCATCGCGACGCAGCGCCTCCTGGGCGAGCATCCCGGCGAGTTCATCGAGCGCGACTACGACCTGCCCGGGCGCCTCGCGCGCGGCAAGGACCGGGTCCGCGTCCGCTTCGAGCCGGAACCGGGCCACACGGCCGGTCCGGTCTTCGGCTGCCGCGTGCTCGGCAGCGCGCCCGCCGCGCGTTCGTAGCCCGCCCATGGACCGCCGGCGCGCAGCTGCGCCGGCGCGGTGCGGACGGTGAAGCGGGCGGGGTCCAGCGCCGGCGTGACTTCCTCCCAGTCGACCGGCATGGCGACGGGCGCCCCCGGCCGTGCGCGCGGCGACAACGGGGCAATCGCAGTGGCCTTGGGGCCGTTGCGCAGCCAGTCGAGGAAGACCTTGCCGGGCCGTGCCAGCAATCGCGGGTTGATGACGTACCGGCCGGGACTGTCCGCCGCCATCCGCGTGCACAGGGCGCGCGTGAACCGCTGCGCGGCGGGCCAGCCGGCGCCACCCCTGGCGCCGACCGCGAGCGGCACGACGACATGCAATCCCTTGCCGCCGGTCGTCCTGCAGAACGAGTCGAGGCCCAGCGCCGACAGGCGCTCCCTCGTCTCCTGCGCGGCCTCGACGACCGCGCGAAACTCCACGCCCGGGCCCGGGTCCAGGTCGAATACGAGCCGGCCCGGCGTGCCGGGGCGGCAGGGCGCGCAGTTCCATGGATGCAACTCGATGCCGCCCATCTGCGCGACCGCGACCAGGCCGTCGAGATCGTCGATCTGCAGGTACGGCTTGCGGTCGCCCCGGACGCGCACGGCGCGCAGCGCATGGGGGTGCCCCGGCCGGGCATGGCGCTGAAAGAAGCGGGATCCGTCGATGCCATCCGGCGCCCGCAGGATCGAGCACGGCCGCCCGCACAGGTGCGGCAGCATCCAGGGACCGATTGACTCGAGATAACGCGCGAGTTCGAGCTTGGTAAGGGGCTGCTCGCCGCCGGCAGCCGGCCAGAGCGGCTTGCGCGGACTGGAGATCTCGACGCCGTGGACCCGGACAGCCTTGTCCGTCCCACGATTGCGGGTCCGCTCCCTGGCAACGGCACTCCTGCGCGGCATCAAGCCGTCAGCATGCGCCATTTGGCGCCTTGGCATGAACGGACGCCCGGCAAGGCCTATACTCCCCGCCACAAAACCGGGCCCAACGATGCCCGGTTACAGGGGGACAAGACATGAAGAGCATGAAGAACGGAGTCTGGGCACTCCCGGCCTGCGCGTGCCTGCTCGCCAGCCCGGCAGCGCATTCCCAGGACCCGGCGGCCGAGCGATACATCTACGCGACTTACAGCTACTGCGACTTTTCGAAGCAGGATCGCTACGACGAGATCTTCGACGAGGTGCAGAAGCCGGTGCTCGATGCGGCCGTGAAGGACGGAACGATCACGCTGTACAGCTACCTGGGCCACCAGACCGGCGGCCAGTGGCGGCGCGCCTCCGTTCACGGCGCCGGCTCGGTTCAGGCCTTGCTGGATGCGCAGAAGAAGATGGGCGACCAGCAGGACGCCAATGAGAAGAACCGCAAGCTCGGCGCCGAGGCCAGCGCAATCTGCCCGTCTCATGACGACTACATCTGGCGCGCAGTGGCAGGCAACGTCGGTACCGCGAGCCGCGGCGGGGCTGCGTTTTCCACGTACTACGTCTGCGACCAGACGCGCGAATCGCAGGCTGACGCGATCGTCAAGGGCATGCTCGCGCCGGTCTTCGACAAGATGGTTGCCGACGGCAAGTTGAAGTCTTGGGGCTGGATGGAGCACATCGTCGGCGGCAAGTACCGGCGGCTCGAGACGATCAGCGCCACCGACGTGAAGGCGCTCATGGAAGCGCGCGCCGAGCTCGTCGAGGCCCTGCAGGACAATCCGGGCGGCGACCTGATGACCTCGATCTGCGGCGAGCACACGGACTACATCTGGGAGATCAAGGCGCAGGCGCCCTGATCGGCAGGCACACGGAGTGACACGGGGCCCGGCGCGCGCAGCGCCCGGGCCCCGGACCCTGGACATGATCCCGAGCGAGAACGAAATCGTCGTCGAAGCCTGGAACACCGTCCTGTTCGACAAGTTCCTGCGCTTCAAGCACCTCCTGGTCACGGGGCTCTCCAGCCACAGTGACGAGCTCCTGAGGCGCGGCCTGCATCGCCCGGGCGAGCGCGTACTCGACGTCGGCTGCGGCTTCGGCGACTCCACGATCCGGATCGCGCAGCAGGTCGGTCCCGACGGCGAAGCCGTCGGCGTCGATTGCGCGGAGCGGTTTGTCCGCTCCAGCGAGCAGGATGCGGCCGCTGCGGGCGTCCGGAACGCGCGCTTCTTCGCGGCCGACGTGCAGGAGGACGACCTGGGCGGTCCCTACGATCACGCCTTCGCGCGCTTCGGCACCATGTTCTTCATGTCGCCGGTCGCGGCGCTGCGCAACGTGCGCCGCGCGTTGAAGCCCGGCGCCGGGTTTGCCCAGATCGTCTGGCGCAAGCGCGAGGACAACCCCTGGCTGCACGAGGCCGAACTCGCCGTGCGCGAAATCGTGCCGGTCGTCTCTCACGAAGAGACGACCCAGGTGCACTGCGGGCCGGGCCCCTTCTCGATGTCGGGCCCCGACATGGTGAGCGCGATAATGCAGGTCGCGGGCTACGAGCGCGTCGCCTTCGAGCGCTTCGACGCGGACATCTGCATCGGCCGCGACCTCGCGGAAGCCGTCGAGTTCGCGATGGCGCTCGGCCCTGCCGGCGAGATCATCCGGCTGGCCGGCGACCAGGGCGAGCGGCTGAAACCGAAGGTGATCGAAGCCCTGCGCGCGACGCTTTCACGCCACGAACGCAAGGACGGCGTCTGGGCGCCGTCGAGCACGTGGTTCATCACGGCGAGGAATCCAGGCTGATTGGTCGGAGCGGCGAGATTTGAACTCGCGACCCCTTGCACCCCATGCAAGTGCGCTACCAGGCTGCGCCACGCTCCGACGTTGGAATGATAGCCGATCCAGGCGGGGGCCGGATTCAGCGCCGCAGGATCCGGAGCAGCTCCTCGAGCTCGGCGCGGATCTGACGGATGACCTGGCGCGCCTGCGTGTTGTCCTCGCGGGCCTCGTCGCCCTCTAGCCGGTTGCGCGCCCCGCCGATCGTGAAGCCCTCGTCATACAGGAGGCTGCGGATCTGGCGGATCGTGATGACGTCCTGGCGCTGGTAATAGCGGCGGTTGCCGCGGCGCTTGACGGGCTTGAGCTGCGGGAACTCCTGCTCCCAGTAGCGCAGCACGTGCGGCTTGACGCCGCACAGGTCGCTCACTTCACCGATCGTGAAGTAGCGCTTGGCCGGGATCGCCGGCAGGTCCTTGTTGTTACTTGCTTCCAGCATAGGCTTCGACGCGTGCCTTCAGCTTCTGTCCCGGTCGAAACGTCACGACGCGGCGCGCGGAAATCGGGATTTCCTCGCCGGTCTTGGGATTCCTTCCCGGGCGCTGATTCTTGTCGCGCAGGTCGAAGTTGCCGAAGCCCGACAGTTTCACCTGTCCTCCCGTTGCCAGCGCCGCGCGGATCTCCTCGAAAAAGAGATCGACGAGCTCCCGCGCTTCGCGCTTGTTCAAGCCAAGCTGGTTGAACAAGGCCTCGGCGATTTCCGCCTTCGTGAGTGCCATCCCGACTATTCCCGGATCCCCGCCTTCAGGTCACCCTTGACTCGCTCGATGACCGCGGCAACCACGGCATCGGCTTCAGCATCAGTAAGGGTGCGAGAAGTTTCCTGTAAAATCAAGCCTAAAGCGATGCTTTTTCGACCCGCTTCTACCCCCTTTCCCCGGTAGACGTCGAATACCGCCAACTCGCGCAGCAGGCCTTTTGCGGCCAAATTAACACTTTCCCGCAGTTCGTCCAGCGTCACCGCTTCGTCGACGACCAGGGCCAGGTCGCGCCGGATCGCCGGGTACTTCGAAATCTCCCTGAATACAGGGACTTCCGAATGAAAGCTCGGCTCGATCGCGAGCTCGAAAACGAAAGGCGCCTCGCGCAGTTCGAGCGCGCGCGCGAGCTCCGGCTGCAACTGGCCAATCCAGCCGACGCATTCCCCGCCGTCGAAGACAGCTGCGCTGCGGCCCGGATGCAGGCAGTCGTGCCGCCGCGCGACATAACTTATTCCGCCCTGACGTCCGGTCAGCGCAAAAAGCCCTTCGACGTCCGACTTGAGATCGTAGAAATCCACCGCGCGCTTTGCGGTTCCCCACTGTTCCGGCAAAGCCGTTCCGGTCACGAGGCCGGCGATGGCCTGGCTCTCGACCAGCCGGCCATCCTCCATCGCGAAGCGCGTGCCGACCTCGAAGATGCGCACGCGATCCTGCTGTCGCCGCTGGTTGAAGCGCAGCACCTCGACGAGGCCCGGCCAAAGCGACACGCGCATCTCGCCGTGCTCGGTCGACAGCGGATTCTCGAGCGCGAGCGTCGCGCGTCCCGGGAACATCCGCCGCTGCAGCGCCGGGTCCACGAAGCTGTAGGTGATGACTTCCTGGAAGCCCCGGTCCACCAGCAGCAGCCGCAGCCGCTCGCGCGTCACGGCACGCTCGGTGGCCGGCTGCGGCCGCTGCGGCATCCGCGCGTCCGCGCGCGGGATGTTGTCGTACCCGAAGATCCGCCCGACTTCCTCGACGAGATCCTGCTCGATCGCGATGTCGAACCGGTAGCTCGGCGGGATGACGCCCAGGACGTCTCCGGCGCCGGCGACCTGCATGCCGAGCCGCCGCAGGATCTCCTCGATCTCCGCGCGCGGGACCGGCACGCCGAGCAGGCTCGTCACCCGCTCGGGGCGCAGGGTCACGCCCGGCCGCTTCGGCTGCGCAGACTCGTCCTGGGTCAGCACCGACGGGCCCGGCCTGCCGCCCGCGATGGCGAGCAGGAGCTCGGTGGCGCGTTCGATCGCGCGCTCCTGCCCCCTCGGGTCGACACCGCGCTCGAAGCGCTGCGCGGCGTCAGTCACCAGACCGTGACGGCGCGCGACGCCGGCCACGGTGTCCGGCGGAAAATAGGCGCCTTCCAGGAAGACGTCGGTCGTGTCGACCGCGATCCCGCTCTTCTCGCCGCCCATCACGCCCGCGAGTCCGACCGGCGCGCTGGCATCGGCGATCACGACCATCGAGGGATCGAGCTCGATTTCGCGGCCGTCCAGGAGTTTCAGCTTTTCGCCCGGCCGCGCCATGCGCACTTCGACGTGCCCCTGCAGCCGGCGCAGGTCATACGCATGCAGCGG
>ERZ1066138.180-NODE-180-length-21856-cov-10.908628_pt1 | contig 21856 bp, 24 predicted proteins | sample MGYA00382785_ERZ1066138 | MGnify/ENA primary metagenome ERZ1066138 (study PRJEB33369, sample SAMEA5778368) | biofilm metagenome | biome: Industrial cooling water; feature: Water cooling tower basin; material: Biofilm | place: United Arab Emirates | collected... | reverse complement strand
GGCCAGGCGGTCGTGCGGCTCTACGCCGACGGCGTGGTCGGCTGGAAGGACATGCCGCTGACGACGACCGAGTGGTACTGCCGCGGACCGGGGCTGGTGAAGCTGCTGCGCGAGGAGCCGGCGAACTCGATCTTCCTGGCCGGCGGCACGCTCGAGCTCGAGCTGCACAGCTGGTCGCCGCCCTGAGCGGCGCGGCGCGCATCGCCGGGCGCGCGGCCGCGGCGGGATGATCCGACCAAGAAAAAGGGCTGTCCGAGGACAGCCCTTGTCGTTCGCCGCGAGGCGCCGCCGAAGCGGCGCCTCGGGTCTTCGGCTTACTTCGACGCGGCGGCGACCTTCTGCTCGCCCTCGATCGAGGCGTTGAAGTTCGCGAGCTTGAACACCCACACGCTGCCGCCCTGCTCGAGGTAGTTGACCTTCTTGGCCACGTCGCCACCCCACAGCGGCACCGCACCGCCCCAGCCCGAGACCACGGCGATGTACTGCTCGCCGCCATCTTCCCAGGTCACCGGCGGGGCGACGATGCCCGAGCCGGTCTGGAACTGCCAGACGATCTTGCCGGTCTTCTTGTCGGCGGCCTTCAGGAAGCCTTCCGGGGTGCCCCAGAACACCAGGTTGCCGCCGGTCGTCAGCACGCCGCCCCACAGCGGCGCGTTGTTCTTGACTTCCCAGACGATCTTGCCGGTCTTCGGGTCGATCGCGCGCATCGCACCGATGTAGCTGTCGTCGATGGTCTTGATCGTGAAGCCGGCGCCCAGGTAGGCCGCGCCCTTCTTGTAGGTGATCGGCTCGTTCCAGATGTCCATGCCCCACTCGTTGGCCGGCACGTAGAACAGCTTGGTGTCGGGCGAGTACGCCATCGGCATCTGGTTCTTGCCACCCAGGAAGGACGGCGCGGCGAACACGACCGAGCCCTTCTTGCCGTCGGCGCCGGCGGTCGGGTCGCCAGGGCGGTTCTCGGGCACGAAGTTCGGACGGCCGGTCTTCAGGTCGATGCCGGTGGCCCAGGTGACCTTCTTGACGAAGGGGAAGGCGTTGATCAGCTTGCCGGTCTTCGCGTCGTTGACGTAGAAGAAGCCGTTGCGGTCGGCCTTGCCGCCGACGCGCTTGCCGTCCATGTCGAAGGTGACGAACTCGTTGACGCCGTCGAAGTCCCAACCGTCGTTCGGGGTGTTCTGGTAGTGCCAGACGATCTGACCGGTCTTGACGTCGATCGCGACGGTCGCGCACGAGTAGAGGTTGTCACCCTTGCGGATGTGGCTGTTCCACGGCGCCGGGTTGCCGGTGCCGAAGTAGGCCAGGCCGGTGGTCTGGTCGTAGGTGCCGCCCAGCCAGGTGGCCGCGCCGCCGGTCTTCCAGAGGTCGCCCGGCCAGGTCGCGCCGGTCTTGCCCGACACGCCGTTCTCGGTCGCCTTGCCCGAGGCGTCGTACTTGTAGCCCATGTGGCCTTCGACGGTCGGACGCATCCAGACCATCTTGCCGGTCATCGGGTCACGCGCCTCGACGCGGCCCATGACGCCGAACTCACCGCCGGACACGCCGGTCAGCAGCAGGCCGCCGGCGATCAGCGGGGCGGCCGAGTAGCTGTAGCCGGCCGCGATGTCGTCGATCTTTTCCTTCCAGACGACGTCGCCGGTGTCCTGGTTCAGCGCGACGAGCTGGGCGTCGAGCGTGCCGAAGATCACCAGGTTGCCGTACAGGGCGGCGCCGCGGTTGATGACGTCGCAGCAGGGCACGATGCCGTCGGGCAGGCGGTGCTCGTACTTCCACAGCTTGGTGCCGGTCTTGGCATCGACCGCGAAGATGCGCGAGTAGGAGGCCGTGACGAACATCTTGCCGTTGTGGATCAGCGGCTGCGACTCCTGGCCGCGCTGCTTTTCACCCCCGAAGGACATCGACCACACCGGCACGAGGCGGTTGGCGGTGGCGGTGTTGACCTTGTTCAGCGGCGAGTAACGCTGGCCTTCCGAACCGATGCCCCAGGACAGGACGTCGTTCGTCGACTTGGCGTCGTTGGCGATCATGGCGTCGGTGACGCCTTGCGCCTGGGCACCGACCGTGGCGCAGGCCAACGTGATCAGCAGGGGTAGAAGCTTGGGTCGCATGGGTAGTGTCTCCTCGGGATACGACGCGAGCAGCACGACATGGCCGCAGACCGCGTTCGGGTGACTGTGCGCAATCCGCGTGCCATCGGCCTCGGGGCTGTCCCGGGGGCCCCGGCCACGGGTTTCTTCGCAAGCCGGAGCGGCTCGGCTGCTTCGCGGTGGAGCAGCCGCTGCTTCAGCGCCGCTGCAGCACCCGGGTCTCGTAGGCGGGGTACAGGTGCACGACGTTGCGCGTGTACTCGGTCGCGAAGGCCGCCCAGCCGCGGAAATCGGCCGGCACCGGCTGGCGGAGCACCTCGTTCAGGTCCCAGCCGCGCTGGGCGGCTTGGCTGAAGCTGCCGTCGATCCAGCGCAGGTAGGCGCGGGTCTGCTCGATGCCGCGGGCGTCGCCGACCACCGGGCCGTGGCTGGGCACCATGGTTTCGACGCGCAGCGGCTGCAGGGCGTCGAGGCTGGCCAGCCAGTCGCCCAGCTTGGCGTGCGGTGTCGTGGGCACCCGGTCGACAAAGACCAGGCCGCCGGCGAACATGACGCCGCTGGCCTGGTCGATCAGCACGAGGTCGGAAGCGGTGTGGCCCTTGAGCTCGCGCAGCTCGAGCCGCCGCCCGGCCAGGCTCAGGGCCGCCGGCGTCGGCAGGGTGCGGTCGGGCAGCAGGGCCTCGGTGCCCTTCATCCAGTCGCCGCAGACGCGGTAGAGGTTGTCTTCGTAGGCCTTGGCCTCGGCCCGCATGCCGTCGAGCGTGGCCGGCGTGGCCAGCCGCGGCACGTCGGCGAAGGCCTGGTTGCCGAGGAAGTAGTCCGGGTGAAGGTTGAGGTGCAGCACCTGGCTCACCGGCTTGGGCGTCGTGCGCGCGATCAGCGCGCGCAGCTGCTCGCCGTACAGCCGGCTCGGCCCGGTGTTGACGACCAGCACGCCCTCGCTGCCGACGATGAAGCCGGTGTTGATGATGTTGCAGCCGTTGGCCGGCTCGAAGTCGGCGTTGGCACCCTCGACCACGTAGACACCGGGCGCCAGCTCGCGGGCGGCGAGACGGTAGTCGAGCGTGGCCGGGTCGGGGCGGCCCGGGGCGGCCGCGGCCAGGGTCGCGAGCGTCAGCAGGAGTGCGCCGCCGGCGGCGCGGCGTCGACGACCCGTCAAAGCTGCCCCTCGACGCGGTTGCCGTTGTTGTCGATACCCGAGACGCGGAACGGCCCGCTCGGGCGGCCGGCGAGGTCGAAGGAGAACACCGGGTTTTCGCTGACGGGCTCGAAGGTCGCGAGCCGCAGCAGCTCGCGGCCGCCGGGATCGGACACCGCCACCTGCTTGAGGTAGAAGGCCGGGATGCCGGCGGCCAGACCGGTGTCCATCGGGTGCATGACGCGCAGGCGCAGGCGCGCTCCCGGGCCTTCGAGGCTGTCGAACAGCCGCCCGCTGACCTGGCCCAGGGTCTGCACCCAGCTGCCGTCCTTGCGCGTGGCCCCGGGCACGGTGCAGCCGCCGCCGGAGGACTCGACCATGGTGCCGCCGACATGCCAGACGCCGTCGCGCGTGCGCACCGCGGCGCGCACCGGGCTGGCCTGCTCGAGCTTGAAGCGAAAGGCGATGCTCGGCTTGGTTCCGGCCAGCGGCTGGAACTCCAGCACCTTGCGGATCGGGTTGCGGTCGACCAGCACGACGATGCGCTCGATGTCGGCCAGGCCCTCGACGGCGACGCTGATCGGCACGTTCATCGGGTCCTCGGCGAAGGCCGGGCCGCGCACCTGCACGCGCGGGTCGAACTCCACCCGGGCGCCGGCGCCGAGGAACTCCTGGCGCAGGTCGGGCCACTGGAAGGAGCCGAGCGGGTCGCCGCCGCTCGGGTCGCCCACGGCGTGCGCGGCCGGCAAGAGCAGCAGCGAGCCGGCGCCCAGCAGCAGGCGGCGGCGATCGAAGGGTGTTGCGTGTCGGTACATGGTCGTCTTGGGCGTCAGGGGCAGGCAAATGGCAGGCCACCCTGCGTGCCGGTTTAGAACCAGATCTCGATCAGGGTTCCGATGATGTGCTTGAAGATGCCGAAGTTGAAGGCGGCCAGCGCGATCACCAGCGTCCAGTGCCAGCACTTCTTCGCGAAGTCGAGCCAGCGGTCCTCGCCGAGCCAGACGTAGCCGGCGAAACCGGCCGTCGCCGCCCCGCCGCTGAGCAGCAGCAAGCCGCCGACGATCCACCAGAACACCGTCATCGTGCCGGCCTCAGACCGTGCGCGCCAGCCGCTCGAGCAGCAGCACGGCGAAGAAGCCCAGTGCCGCGAACACCGTCCACTTGACGATCAGCACGCCACGCCGGCGCCACGCCACCTGGCCGGTGCCGACGTACATCGCGAAGCACAGCACGCCCGCGATCAGCAGCAGCAGGACGATCCAGCGGAAGACCAGCATGCGGCGGCGCGCTCACCAGGCCGGGGCCAGCTCGGCCATGCCGCGCGGTGCGTCGGCGGCGCGCGCGAAGGTCGCGATCTCCCAGGCGCCGGGGGTGTCGAGCAGCTTGCGCAGCAGCAGGTTGTTGAGCGCATGGCCGCTCTTGTAGGCGCTGTAGGCGGCCAGCAGCGGGTGGCCGGCGAGGTAGAGATCGCCGATCGCGTCGAGGATCTTGTGCTTGACGAACTCGTCGCCGTAACGCAGGCCCTCGGCGTTGAGCACGCGCTGGTCGTCGACGACGATGGCGTTGTCCATGCTGCCGCCCAGGCTCAGGCCGCGCGAGCGCATCATCTCGACGTCCTTCGTGAAACCGAAGGTGCGGGCGCGCGCGATGTCGCGCTTGTACTGGTTGCCGGCGAAGTCGAAATCGACGCGCTGGCCGGTCTGGTCGACCGCCGGATGGTCGAAGCCGATCTCGAAGGCGAGCTTGTAGCCGTGGTGCGGCTCGAGCCGGGCCCACTTGAGCCGGGCCCCCTCACCCTCGCGCACCTCGACCGGCTGCAGCACGCGGATGAAGCGCTTGGGCGCGTCCTGCAGCGCGATGCCGGCGCTCTGCAGCAGGAACACGAAGCTGGCCGCCGAGCCGTCGAGGATCGGCACCTCCTCGGCGGTGATGTCGATCAGCAGGTTGTCGATGCCCAGACCGCAGCAGGCCGACATCAGGTGCTCGACGGTGTTGACCTTCGGTGCGCCGGGGTCGCCGCCGGGCGACAGCGTCGAGGCCAGCCGGGTGTCGCAGACGGAAGCCGCCGTCACCGGGATGTCCACCGGCACCGGCAGGTCGACGCGGCGGAACACGATGCCGGTGTCGGGCGGCGCGGGCCGCAGCGTCAGCTCGACCCGCTGGCCGCTGTGCAGCCCGACGCCCATGGCGCGGGTGATCGAGCGGAGCGTGCGCTGCTGCAGCATGTCGCCATTTTAGGGAGCACCGCCGGGCGGCAAGAAAAAAGGGCCGCATCGCTGCGGCCCTTCGGGCAGGCCGGGGCCGGAGCCCCGTGCGGCGCGGACTTACATGTCCATGCCGCCCATCCCACCCATGCCACCCATGCCGCCGGGCATGCCGCCGGCGCCGGACTCGTCCTTCGGCGCCTCGGCGACCATCGCCTCGGTGGTGAGCATCAGCGAGGCCACCGACGCGGCGTTCTGCAGCGCGGTGCGGGTCACCTTGGTCGGGTCCAGGATGCCCATCTCGATCATGTCGCCGTAGGTGTCGTTGGCGGCGTTGAAGCCGTAGTTGCCCTTGCCGCCCAGCACCGCGTTGACCACCACGCTCGGCTCGCCGCCGGCGTTGTAGACGATCTCGCGCAGCGGCGACTCGACGGCCTTGAGGACCAGCTTGATGCCGGCGTCCTGGTCGGCGTTGTCGCCCTGGATCGTGCCGGCGGCTTGGCGGGCGCGCAGCAGCGCGACGCCACCACCGGCGACGATGCCCTCTTCCACCGCGGCGCGGGTGGCATGCAGGGCGTCCTCGACGCGGGCCTTCTTCTCCTTCATCTCGACCTCGGTGGCGGCACCGACCTTGATGACGGCCACGCCGCCGGCCAGCTTGGCCACGCGCTCCTGGAGCTTCTCACGGTCGTAGTCGCTGGTGGCTTCCTCGATCTGGATGCGGATCTGCTTGACGCGCGCCTCGATGTCGGCCGCGGCGCCGTTGCCGTCGATGAGGGTGGTGTTCTCCTTGCCCACCTCGACGCGCTTGGCCTGGCCCAGGTCGGCCAGCGTGACCTTCTCGAGCGTCAGGCCGACCTCTTCGGCGATGACCTTGCCGCCGGTCAGGATGGCGATGTCTTCCAGCATGGCCTTGCGGCGGTCGCCGAAGCCCGGCGCCTTGACGGCGACGACCTTGAGAATGCCGCGGATGGTGTTGACCACCAGCGTCGCCAGGGCTTCGCCCTCGACTTCCTCGGCGATGATCAGCAGCGGACGGCCGGCCTTGGCCACCTGCTCCAGCGTCGGCAGCAGGTCGCGGATGTTGCTGATCTTCTTGTCGAACAGCAGCACGAAGGGGTTCTCGAGCACCGCCGACTGCTTTTCCGGGTTGTTGATGAAGTAGGGCGACAGGTAGCCGCGGTCGAACTGCATGCCCTCGACGATGTCGAGCTCGTTGTCGAGCGACTTGCCGTCCTCGACGGTGATCACGCCTTCCTTGCCGACCTTGTCCATCGCCTTGGCGATGATCTCGCCGATCGAGACGTCGCTGTTGGCCGAGATCGAGCCGACCTGGCTGATCTCCTTGCTGGTGGTCGTCGGCTTGGACTGCTTCTTCAGCTGCTCGACCAGGGCCACGACGGCCTTGTCGATGCCGCGCTTCAGGTCCATCGGGTTCATGCCGGCGGCCACGTACTTCATGCCTTCGCGCACGATGGCCTGGGCCAGCACGGTGGCGGTGGTGGTGCCGTCACCGGCGTTGTCGCTGGTCTTGGAAGCCACTTCCTTGACCATCTGCGCGCCCATGTTCTGCAGCTTGTCCTTGAGCTCGATCTCCTTGGCGACCGAGACACCGTCCTTGGTGACGGTGGGAGCGCCGAACGAGCGCTCCAGCACCACGTTGCGGCCCTTGGGGCCCAGGGTCACCTTGACCGCGTTGGCCAGGATGTTCACGCCTTCGACCATGCGCGCGCGGGCATCGCCGCCGAAAACAACGTCTTTTGCAGCCATTTTTCAGTTACTCCGAAATTTATTTGTTGAGTCGATGGAGGGAAAAGCCGCCGGGGCTTACTTCTCCACGACGGCGAAGAGGTCCTCTTCGCGCATCACCAGCAGCTCGTCGCCGTCGACCTTGACGGTCTGGCCGCTGTACTTGCCAAACAGCACACGGTCACCGACCTTGATGTTCAGGGCCACGAAATCGCCCTTGTCGTTGCGCTTGCCGGGACCGACGGCCAGGACTTCACCCTGGTCGGGCTTCTCGGCGGCGTTGTCGGGGATCACGATGCCCGAGGCGGTCTTGGTTTCCTGTTCCAGACGCTTGACGATCACGCGATCGTGCAGAGGACGAAGTTTCATGGCATCTCCTGATGGATGACGGATTGCTTGGAGGTCAAAGCCCGAAGCGAGCGCATGCTCACTTGTTGGCCGCAACCGGGTGCTTTCAGGCTCCAGGCCTGTTAGCACTCACTGGTTGCGAGTGCTAGCGGACGGAATTATAGGGGTCGGCGGTGACGATTCAAGCCCCGCCGAATCGAGAGGCGCCCGGGGCCTGCGGCGGCGTGATTTACAGGGCCGGACCACCGCCCGATACTTTCTTTGTCGCCGCGCAAAGAAGGTTGGCATGTCTGCCGGGCCGGAGTTCTGCGTCTTCCTGGTCGGTGCCGAGGTCCTGGCCGACCGGGCGCTGCAGCGTCAGCTTGCGCGCCGCTACCTGCTGCGCTGGGCCGGCCGCGCGGCCGATGTCGAGGCCCTGCTGCAGGAGCGCGTACCCGACGTGGTGGTCTGCGAGCAGCAGCTCGGCGACGAGCGCGGCGTCGACCTGCTGCAGCGCATGCGCGTGCAGCACCCGCATGCGCTGCGCGTGCTGGCGCTGCAGAGCGCGCGCCGCGACGAGATCGTCCGCGCGATCAACGACGCGGCGGTGTACCAGGTCGTCACCCTCCCCTTCGAGCCCGAGCAGCTGACGCAGATCCTCGAGCGCGCGCTCGAGAGCCGCGAGCTCGCGCGCATCCACCGGCACCTGAGCCGCGAGCTGAAGTTCGCCGACGCGGTGATCCGGCGCGAGAACGACTCGATGACCCGCGCGCTGCAGCAGACCTACCGCTTCGACACGCTGGTCTTCGCCAGCGACCGCATGGCGGCCGTCTGCAACACCGCGCGCAAGGCCGCGGCGACCGACCTGCCGGTGCTGCTCGAGGGCGAGACCGGGACCGGCAAGGAACTGATGGCGCGCGCGATCCACCTGTTCAGCCCGCGTGTGCAGCAGCTCTTCGTGGCGCAGAACTGCGGCGCGATCCCCGAGGAGCTGCTGCTGTCGGAGCTGTTCGGCCACACCCGCGGCGCGTTCTCGGGCGCGATCGGCGACCGCCTCGGCCTGTTCGTCGCCGCCGACAAGGGCACCGTCTTCCTCGACGAGGTGTCCGACATCTCGCCGGCGGTGCAGGTCGCGCTGCTGCGCTTCCTGCAGGACGGCGAGGTCAAGCCGATCGGCAGCGACCGCACCAAGCCGACCGACGTGCGCATCATCGCCGCGAGCAACCGGCCGGTGCGCCAGCTGGTCGAGGAGGGCCGTTTCCGGCGTGACCTCTACTACCGGCTCAAAGGCTTCGAGATCGCGCTGCCGCCGCTGCGCGAGCGGCCCGACGACATCCCGGTGCTGACCGATCACCTGATCGCCAAATACTGCGCCGTCTTCGGCCGCCGCACGCCCGGCGTGGCCGCGCTGGCCCAGCACAAGCTGCGCGCCTACGCCTTCCCGGGCAACGTGCGCGAGCTGGAGAACGAGATCCGCCGCATCGTCGCCACGCTGGAGGACGGTGAATTCATCACCGTGCAGCACCTCTCGCCCGAGATCGCCCGCACCCGGCCGCGCGCCGACCTGCACGCCGGCGCACCGGCGGCGCTGGACGGCCAGACGCTCAAGGAGCGCGTCGAGCAGCTCGAGGTGGCGCTGGTGCGCGCCGCCCTCGAACGCCATCACTGGAACCACACCCGCGCGTCGGCCGAGCTGGGGCTGTCGCGCGTCGGCCTGTCGAACAAGCTCAAGCGCTACCGCATCCGGCGCGGCGCCGATGGCCCCACCTGAGCGCCAAGCTGCTTTGCAGCAGGCATCCCGGCGCAAAGCCGCTTGGCGGCCCGACCGGCCGCACGGGAGGCCGGCTCGCCGGCCCTAAGGTCGCACGACGCCCGGCGAAGCCCGCGGCACGCACCCGGCCCTAGGCGATGGCACGTGGTATGCGTAGCATGGCGCCGACGCCCGCGACGCGCCGCCCACCCGGCCCGGACGAACGGACGCAAGAAGACCGAGGAGACGAACGATGGCGAACCTGCTGTGGCTCCAGGGCGGTGCCTGCTCCGGCAACACCATGTCCTTCCTCAACGCCGAGGAACCGAGTGCCTGCGATCTGGTGACCGACTTCGGCATCAACATCCTCTGGCATCCCTCGCTCGGGCTCGAGCTCGGCGACAACCTTCAGAAGCTGCTGCGCGACTGCGTCTCCGGCGCGATGCCGCTGGACATCTTCGTCTTCGAGGGAACGGTGGTGAACGCACCGAACGGCAGCGGCGAATGGAACCGCTTCGCCGGCCGGCCGATGAAGCAGTGGGTGCGCGAGCTGGCCGACGCGGCCACCTACGTGGTCGCGATCGGCGACTGCGCCACCTGGGGCGGCATCCCGGCGATGGCGCCGAACCCGAGCGAGTCGCAGGGCCTGCAGTTCCTCAAACGCCAGCACGGCGGCTTCCTCGGCAAGGACTGGAAGAGCCGGTCGGGCCTGCCGGTGATCAACGTGCCGGGCTGCCCCGCCCACCCGGACTGGATCACGCAGATGGTGGTGGCCATCGCCACCGGCCGCGGCGCCGACATCGGCCTGGACGAATTCCAGCGCCCCAAGACCTTCTTCCAGAGCTTCACGCAGACCGGCTGCACGCGCAACATGCACTTCGCCTACAAGGTCAGCGCGACCGAGTTCGGCCAGCGCAAGGGCTGCCTGTTCTACGACCTCGGCTGCCGCGGGCCGATGACGCACTCGCCCTGCAACCGCATCCTGTGGAACCGCGTGTCGTCCAAGACGCGCGCCGGCATGCCCTGCCTGGGCTGCACCGAGCCCGAGTTCCCCTTCTTCGACCTCGCGCCGGGCACCGTCTTCAAGACCCAGACCGTGATGGGCGTGCCCAAGGACCTGCCGCTGGGCGTGGACAAGAAGGGCTACATCTCGCTCACGGCCGCGGCCAAGAACGCCGCGCCGCCCTGGGCCGAGCAGGACCTGTTCGTCGTTTGAACGCCGAGGAGCCCGCCATGTCTGCCGTTCAAACCCTCGATATCTCTCCGGTCGGCCGCGTCGAGGGCGACCTCGACGTGCGCGTCGAGATCGCCAACGGCGTCGTCACCAACGCCTGGACCCAGGCCGAGCTGTTCCGCGGCTTCGAGGTCATCCTGCGCGACAAGGACCCACAGGCCGGCCTGGTGGTCACGCCGCGCGCCTGCGGCATCTGCGGCGCCTCGCACCTGACCTGCGCCGCCTGGGCACTCGACACCGCCTGGCAGACCGAGGTGCCGCGCAACGCCATCCTGGCGCGCAACCTCGGCCAGATCGTCGAGAGCCTGCAGAGCCAGCCGCGCTACTTCTATGGCCTGTACGCGATCGACCTGACCAACAAGAAGTACCGCGGCAGTCCGTTCTACGACGAGGCCTGCCGGCGCTTCGCGCCCTTCACCGGCAGCAGCTACGAGCGCGGCGTGACGATCTCCGGCAAGCCGGTCGAGATCTACGCGCTGCTCGGCGGCCAGTGGCCGCATTCGAGCTACATGGTCCCCGGCGGCGTCATGTGCGCGCCGACGCTGACCGACATCACCCGCGCCTGGGCCATCCTCGAGTACTTCAAGGTCAACTGGCTCGAGCCGGTGTGGCTGGGCTGCACGCTGGAGCGCTACGAGCAGATCAGGAGCCACGAGGACTTCCTGGCCTGGCTGGACGAATCGCCCAGGCATGCCGACTCCGACCTCGGCTTCTACTGGCGCATGGGCCTGGACATCGGCCTGCACCGCTACGGCGGCGGCGTCGGCAAGTACGTCTCCTGGGGCTACCTGCCGCACGAGGACAAGTACCAGAAGCCCACCATCGATGGCCGCAACGCCGCGGTCATCATGAAGGGCGGTGTCTACGACGGCACGCGCGACACCCACGTCGTGATGGACCAGAAGTTCTGCCGCGAAAACCTCGCCCACGCCTGGTACGACGAAGGCAGCGCCGACCAGCATCCCTTCCACCGCGTGACCCGCCCGGTCGCCAAGAACGACAGCGACTTCGCGGGCAAGTACTCGTGGGCCAGCGCGGTCTCGCACGCCGACTTCGGGCGCCTGGAGGCCGGCCCCTTCGCGCGCCAGCTGGTTGCCGGCGGCCCGCACGGCGAGCCATGGCAGCACCAGGACCCGCTGATCCTCGACATGTACAAGACGATGGGCGGCGCCAGCCTGCACCTGCGCCAGATCGCGCGCATGCACGAGACCATCAAGCTCTACCGCCAGGCCGAGCGCTGCCTGCGCGAGTTCAAGCTGAACGACCCCTGGTACATCAAGCCCAAAGAGCGCGACGGCCGCGGCTGGGGCGCCACCGAGGCGATCCGCGGCGCGCTGTGCCACTGGATCGAGGTCAAGGACGGCAAGATCAAGAACTACCAGATCATCGCGCCGACCACCTGGAACGTCGGGCCGCGCGACGGCGCGCAGGCGCGCGGGCCGATCGAGGAGGCGCTGATCGGCGCGCCGATCGCCGACGCGAGCGACCCGGTCGAGGTGGGCCACGTCGCGCGCTCCTTCGACTCCTGCCTCGTGTGCACCGTGCACGCCCACGACGCCAGGACGGGCGACGAGCTGGCGCGCTTCCGCATCGGCTGAAGCCGAACCCGGCCGCCACGTCACCGCGTGGCGGCCGGGAGCACGCTGAACACCCCATGTCCAAGTCCGACGACGACGCGCTGCGCGAGGAGATCGGCGCCATGATGGCGAACGGCCTCGTCACCCAGACCGAGCCGTTCCCGGAGACCGACAAGGAGTTCGCACGCATCCTCGTCGAGCTGCGCGAGCTGCCGCCCGGCGACCTGGAGGGCAAGCTGGTGCTGACCGGCTTCGTCGACAAGCCCTACGGCCCCGACCAGATGCGCTGCCAGGAGTGCATGTACTACCTCGTGCACCGCAAGTGGTGCGACCTGCCGGAGCTGGCCGTGCCGGTGGAGCCCGATTGGTGGTGTCGACTGTGGCGCATATGATGACGCGCCATGTTGTCGACCCCGGCCGATGACGCGCTGCGCCACCGCATCGCCACGCTGCTGTCCGGGGCGCTGAATCCGCCCTGGACCGAACGCGCGCTGACCCAGGAAACCTTCGACGCCATCGTCCGTGCGCTGCAGGACCTGCGCACCGACGACCTCGTCGGCAAGCTCGTGATCGGCGGCTTCACGCTCAAGCCCTACGTGCTGCCCGACGACCCCGACGGCATTGAGCATTCCTGCGCCACCTGCCTCTACTACGAGCGCCACCGGCGCTTCTGCAACCTGCCCGAGCTGATGCTGCCGGTCGAGGCCGAATGGTCGTGCATCGTCTGGCGCATCTGAGCATGGCGGCCGCATGCGCGTGGTGATCGGCTGCGGCAACCTCAACCGCAGCGACGACGCGGCCGGCGTCCTCGTGGTCCGGCGCCTGCGCGCGCGCTGCGGCGCGGCGCTGCCGGGCGACGTGCGGCTGTTCGACGCCGGCACCGGCGGCGTGGAGGTGATGTTCCAGGCGCGCGGCGCGCGCAGCCTGATCGTCGTCGACGCCTGCCGCAGCGGCAGCGAGCCGGGCGCGATCTTCCGACTGCCGGGCGCCGAGGTCGACGGCGCCTACGAGCCCGGCTACAGCCTGCACGACTTCCGCTGGGAACATGCGCTGCATGCCGGCCGCAGGCTTTTCGGCGCCGACTTCCCCGCCGACGTCGAGGTCTACCTGATCGAGGCCGGCTCGCTGGCGCTGGGCACCGAGCCGGGGGCGGCGGTGCAAGCGGCGGTCGAGCGCGTCGCGTCGCTGATCGCCGAGCGGCTCGGCCTCGAGGCCTGATGAGCGCCGCCGCCGAGAACGTCACCATCGGCCACGGCCGTGTGCTGCTGCCGCAGGCGGTCTGCGCCCGTCACCTGGCCGGCGTCGAGGCCGTCGCGCTGCTCGAACGCGACGGCCGCGCGCTGCTGCTGCCGCTGGCCGGGCCGCTGGCCGGCGGCCTGCTGCTCAAACAGCGCAACCTGCGCGGCGACCGGGTGGTGTTCGCGCCGGAATTCCTGGCGCGCTGCGGGCTGGACGACCAAGCCCCCGATCGCGCCCACCCGGTGCGCTGGCTCGACGCCGCCGGCGCGCTCTGGATCGAGGGCCTGCAGCCGCGCTGACACCCGGGGCGTCTGCATACTTTCTTTGCATCTCGATAGCAGGTTGACGGCCCTGCGGGTGGCGGCTAGATTCATCCGCGGCGGCCCGCTTCGGGGCACCTGCCGAGTCCGATGACCACCCTTGCGCAATCGCAACTCCAGGCCGCGCTGCGCGCGGCCGAGGATCCCGACGCCCCGCCCGCGGAGCGGGCCGAGATGCTGATGCAGATCGCAATGGGCCTGCAGCAGCGGCCCGGCACGGCGCAGCAGCTGCTCGACGCGGTGCGCCTGTACCGGCGCGGGCTCGAACTCGCGCCGGCCCCCGCCACGCTGCTGCGCGCCCGCCTCGGCGCACGCCTGGCCACCGCGCTGCAGGCCCTGCCCGACGGCGGCGCCGAGAGCCTGGAGGACGCGCTGCAGAGCCTGCGCGAGTCGCTGCCGGTGCTCCAGGCCCGGGGCCGCCCCGAGGAAGCGGCCGAGGCGCAGCTCAACGAAGGCCTGCTGCTGCAGGCCCTGGCCGGCTGCGGCCGCGCGCGGCTGCAGGACGCGATCCATGCCTACCAGTGCGCGCTGCGCGTGTTCACGCGCGAAGCCTGGCCTCAGGAGTTCGCGATCCTGCACAACAACCTGGCGATCGCCTACCTGGCGATGCCGGCGACCGACGAGCGCGGCAAGCTGCGCGAGGCGCTGGCGGTGCGCTCCTTCGAGGCGGTGCTCGAGGTCGTCAACCTGATCGACCACCCGAGCGAATACGCGATGGTGCAGAACAACCTCGGCAACGCGCTGCAGAGCGCCTCCAGCAGCCATGTGCTCGAGAACCTGCTGCGCGCGCTGGCCGCCTACGACGAGGCGCTGAAGGTCCGCAACCCGCGCGACACGCCGCTGGCCTACGCCAACACCATCGCCAACAAGGCCAACGTGCTGCGCGTGCTCGAGCCCGACGCCGCGCGCGACGTGGCCCAGGCCGACCTCCGCGACCCGCTCGCCGAGGCGCTGGCGCTGGTGCGCGAGGCCGGCGCGCTGTTCGCGCAGCACGGCGAGGCCGACAAGGCCGCGCTGATGCGCCAGGCTGCCGCCGAGATCGACGCCGAGCTGGCCCAGCGCCGCCGGCTCGCCGGCTGACCCCACGACGCCGAGGACTCCCATGGACTGGACGACCGCCCTCGCGCTCTTCGCGCTCGCCCTGCCGCTGGCGCTGATCGGCGGTGCGGCCAGCGGCCTGAAGCTCGGCGCCGAGGCGCTCGGCCGGGAGCTGGCGGCGCTGATGGGCGCCTTGTTCGGGCCGACCGCGGTGCTGCCGGCGGTGCTGGTCGGGCTGGTCGTGCTGGCCCTGGCGCCCTGAAGGCACGCTCATGCTCGACATGGCGCTGAACTCGGCCCGGCTCTTCGTCGCCGGCAAGCTCTTTCGCGACGGGCGGGCGGTGTTCGTGCAGTGGCTCAAGGGCTTCGCGGTCAGCCTCGGGCTGGTGCTGGCGATCGGCTGGTTCGTCTCGCCGACGGCGGGTGTGGTGGTCGCCTCGCTGGTCGGCGGGGCCCTGCAGCCGCTGCTGTTCAAGGACCTGAAGTACGCGTGACGCGCGTCGCGACGCCATGGCTGCCGTACCCGACGACGACGCCGCCGCGCTGCTCGAGAAGCTGGCCGGCGAACTGGCGCGCCTCGAGGCCCTCACTGCCGCCTGGGACGCCGGACCGCAGGCGGTCGTCGCGGCGATCAAGGCCGGCATCGAGCAGCTCAACGCCGAGGCCTTCCGCCGGCTGATCCGCGCGCTGAAGTCGGAGCCGGCCGCCGCCGCGGCGCTGCACGAGGCGGTGCGCGACCCGCTGGTGTTCCAGGTGCTGCGCTTCCACGGGCTGGTCAAGGAGCCGGTCGAGCACCGCGTCGCCCGCGCGCTCGACGAGGTGCGGCCCTTCCTCGCCAGCCACGGCGGCGACGTCGAGCTGGTCGCGGTGAGGCTGCCCGATACGGTCGAGGTGCGGCTGGTCGGCTCCTGCCAGTCCTGCCCCTCGTCGCACGAGACGCTGACCGAGGGCGTCGAGAAGGCGATCCGCGCGCATTGCCCGGAGATCGTCCATATCGTGCGCGTCAGCCGCGGTGCGGCGCAGCCCGAGGGCGGTGCGCAGGTGGTCCATTTCATCAGCCCGTTCGCGAAGGCACGCGACGCGGGCTGGGTCGAGCTCGGCCCGTTGGAAGATCTTCCCGACGGCGCGGTCGTCGTGCGCGAGGTCGAGGGACGCGAGCTGCTGCTGTGGCGCCGCGGCGAGCAGCTCGCCTGCTACGACAACGCCTGCGCGCACTTGGGGCTGCAGCTCGACGGCGGCACGGTCGAGGGCGGCACCATCACCTGCCCCTACCACGGCTTCGCCTACCGGCTCGACACCGGCGAGTGCCTGACCGTGCCCGAGGTGCAGCTCGCGACGCATGCGGTCAAGCTCGTCGGCGAGCGCGTCTCGGTGCGCACGCGGAAGTGAGCATGGACGCCGCCGTGGCCCATGTCTCGCTGGCGCCGCAGCGCCGGGCCTTGGACGCTTCGCCCTGCGCGCCGCTGCTCGATGCGCGCGGTGCGCAGGCCGTGCTCGGCGGCAGCGACGATGCGGCCGGGCTCGCGGTCCCCGTCGTGCCGTCGGCGACCAGCCTGTTCGGCCCGCGCGGCGCCTGCGTCGCCGCCGACGGCACGCTGTGGATCGCCGACACCGGCCACCACCGCCTGCTCGGCTGGCGGCAGGTGCCCGAGCACGACGGCACGCCGGCCGACTGGCTGATCGGCCAGCCGGCCTTCGACCGCGAGGGCCGCAACGCGCGCGGCGAGGTCGGCGCGGCGACGCTGAACGTGCCGACCGGCCTGTGCGCCTGCGGCGACGGCCTCGCCGTGGCCGACGCCTGGAACCACCGCGTGCTGATCTGGCACCGGCGCCCGACGTGCTCGCAGCAGCCGGCCGACGTGGTGCTGGGTCAGCCGGACTTCGACGGGTGCGACGCCAACCGCGGCGCCGCCGCGCCCGAGGCCGACACCTTGTTCTGGCCCTATGGCGTGGCCTGGGACGGCGAGCGCCTGTGGGTCGCCGACACCGGCAACCGCCGCGTGCTGCGCTGGGACCGCCTGCCCGTCCGCCACGGCGAGCCGGCCGACGGCGTGCTCGGCCAGACCGACTTCCGCCACCGCGACGAGAACGCCGGCGGCGCAGCGACCGCCGCGAGCCTGCGCTGGCCGCACGCGATCGCCTTCCCGGCCGGCGGCCTGGCGGTCGCCGATGCCGGCAACAACCGCGTGATGTTCTGGCCACAGCCACCGACGCAGGACTTCCAGCCCTGCGACGCGCTGCTCGGCCAGGCCGACGCGTCGAGCGTCGAACACAACCGCGGCCACTACCTGCCCGACGCCGCGAGCCTGAACATGCCCTATGGCCTGGCGAGCGACGGCGCGCGGCTGATCGTCGCCGACACCGCCAACTCGCGGCTGCTGGCCTGGCGGCTCGACGCCCTGCACGGCTCGGCGCAGGCGCTCGCCGGCCAGCACGACTGGCAGGCCAAGGGCGACAACCGCTGGCAGCCGGCCTCGCGCGACAGCGTCTGCTGGCCCTACAGCGTCGCGCTGCATGGCGACACCGCGCTGATCGCCGATTCCGGCAACAACCGCGTGCTGCTGTGGCGGCTGCATCGGCCATGAGCACCACGGTCGCCGAACGCATGCGCGTGCGCGGCACCGTGCAGGGCGTGGGCTTCCGCCCGAACGTCTGGCGCATCGCGCAGGAGATCGGCGTCACCGGCTCGGTGATCAACGACGCCGACGGCGTGCTGATCGTCGCGGTGGGCACGCCGGGGCAGCTCGACGAACTGGCGCGCCGCGTGCAGGCCGAGCCGCCGCCGCTGGCGCGCATCGCGTCCTTCGAGCGCGAGCGGATCGCGACGCCCGGCTTGGCCGACCCGGCCGGCTTCGTGATCGGCCCGAGCCGTTTCGGCCCGCCGATGACGGCGGTGGCGCCGGATGCGGCGATCTGCGCCGACTGCGCCGCCGAGATCATCGACCCCTTCGCGCGGCGCTTCCGCTACCCGCTCGCCGCCTGCACCCACTGCGGCCCGCGGCTCGCGTTCACGACCGGCGTGCCCTACGACCGCGCGAACACGACGATGGCCGGCTTCGTGATGTGCGCCGCCTGCCGCGCCGAGTACGAGGCGCCCGCCGAACGCCGCTTTCACGCCGAGGCCATCGCCTGCCATGCCTGCGGGCCGAAGGTGAAGCTCGGCCGCTACGACGGCCGCGCTTTCGCGCTGGACCGCTACACCTTCCTCGACGACTGCGACGCCGCCGGCACGCTGCTGGCGCAGGGCCACATCGTCGCGATCAAGGGCCTGGGCGGCTTCCAGCTCGCCTGCGACGCGACGAACGCCGACGCGGTGCAGCGCTTGCGCACGCTGAAGCACCGCGAGGCCAAGCCCTTCGCGCTGATGGCTGCGAACGTCGACGCGGTGCGCGAGTGGTGCCTCGTCGGCGAGGCCGAGGCCGCGCTGCTCGCCTCGCCCGCCGCGCCCATCGTGCTGCTGCAACGGCGCGACCCGCCGCCACCGCTGCCCGTGCCGGCGATTGCCGACAGCGTGGCGCCGGGCCTGAACACGCTGGGCTTCATGCTGCCGAGCACCGGCGTGCACCTGCTGGTGCTGCGCCGCATGCAGCGACCGATCGTGCTGACCAGCGGCAACCTCAGCGACGAGCCGCAGGCGATCACGCTGGACGCGCTGAAGGAACGCTTCGGCAGCGCCGTCGACTACGTGCTCGACCACGGGCGCCCGATCGCGCGCCGCGTCGACGACTCGGTCGCCCGCGTGATGGACGGCGCGCCGCGGCTGCTGCGCCGTGCGCGCGGCCATGCGCCGGCACCGATCGCGCTGCCGCCCGGCTTCGAGCGCGCACCGGCCGTGCTGGCCTACGGCGGCGAACTGAAGAACACCTTCGGCCTGCTGCGCGAGGGGCAGGCGGTGCTGTCGCAGCACCTCGGCGACCTTGAGGACGCGGCGGCCCAGGCCGACTACCGCCGCGCGCTGCAGGACCTGGGCGGCTTCTTCGGCTTCAGGCCGGCGCTGCGCGCCTGCGACGCCCATCCCGAGTACCTGTCGACCAAGCTCGCGCACGACGAGGGCGAGCCCATCGAGGTGCTGCACCACCATGCCCATATCGCCGCCTGCCTGGCCGAGAACGGCTGGCCGCTCGACGGCGGGCTAGTGCTCGGTGTGGCGCTCGACGGGCTGGGCTACGGTCGCGACGACGAAGGACGCGGCGAGCTCTGGGGCGGCGAATTCGCCGTCTGCGACTACCGCCGCTTCGAGCGGCGCGGCACGTTCAAGCCGGTCGCGCTGCTTGGCGGCGCGCAGGCGATGCGCGAGCCCTGGCGCAACACCTACGCCCACCTGATGGCCGAGATGGGCTGGCCGGCATTCGCGATGAACTACGGCGAGTTCGAGCTGTTCCGCTTCCTCGACGCGAAGCCGCGCGAGCTGCTCGACGCGATGCTCGCGAAGGGCCTGAACGCGCCGCTCGCCAGCTCCTGCGGCCGGCTGTTCGACGCCGTCGCCGCGGCCGTCGGCCTGTGCCGCGAGCAGGCCGCCTACGAGGGCCAGGGCGCGGTGCTGCTGGAGGCGCAGGTCGACGCCGAGGTGCTCGAACACGAGGACGAGCAGCTCGGCTATCCCTTCGCGATCCCGCGCCTGAAGGCCAGCCGCCTGCCCTACATCGAGCCGCTGGCGATGTGGAGCGCATTGCTCGGCGACCTGGTGCTGGACACCCCCGTGCCGGTGATGGCGGCGCGCTTCCACAAGGGGCTGGCGAAGGCGATCGTCACGATGGTCGACAAACTCGCCCAGGCCGACGAGGCGGCGCCGCTGCGCACCGTGGCGCTGTCGGGCGGTGTGTTCCAGAACCGTGTGCTGTTCGAGCGCGTCGCCCGCCTGCTGCGCGAGCGCGGCTACACCGTGCTCTCGCACCGGCTCGTGCCCTGCAACGACGGCGGGCTCGCGCTCGGCCAGGCGGCGGTCGCCGCCGCGCGTCATCTCCAGGAGAGTTAGCCATGTGCCTCGGCATCCCCGGCCGCATCGTCGAGATCACCAGCGAGGCACACAAGCTCGCGATGGTGGACGTGCTCGGCGTGCGGCGCGAGGTCAACATCGCCTGCGTGGTCGACGCGGCGCACCCGGTCGCGGCCTGCGTCGGCGACTGGGTGCTGGTGCACGTGGGCTTCGCGATGAGCCGCATCGACGAGCGTGAGGCGAAGCTGACGCTGGAGGTGCTGCAGCAGCTGGGCGAGGCGCAGGCCGAGCTGCGGGCGATGCGGGACTCGGACGAGGCGGTGGCCGGCCGATGACGACGATGGACACCGACCAAGCCCTGGCCGGCCTCTACCCGCACCTCGCCGACGCGAAGCCGCGCGATGCGGCAGCGCTCGACGCCGCGCTGCTCGAGTCGGTGCACCAGAAGGCCACCCACAGCGTCGAGGTCAAGAGCCGCTTCTTCGCGGCGGCCGGGCCGCAGATCGTCGCGGTCGCCCACACCATGGCCGACCGCTACCGCCGCGGTGGATGCTTGTTCACGATGGGCAACGGCGGCTCCAGCTGCGACGCCGCCCACCTCGCGGTCGAGTTCCAGCACCCGATCACCGCCGGCCGGCCGGCGTTGGCGGCGGTGAACCTGAGCCAGGACATGGCGATGATCACGGCAGTCGCCAACGACGTCGGCTTCCAGCATGTCTACACGCGCCAGGTGCTGGCGCTGGTCGGTCCGCAGGACTGTCTGGTCGGCATCTCGACCAGCGGCAACTCCGAGAACCTGCTGGCCGGCTTCGCGGCCGCGAAGCAGCGCGGCGCGGCGACCGTCGCGCTGGCCGGCGGCGACGGCGGGCGCATGGTGACGAGCGCCGACGTCGACCACTGCCTCGTCGTACCGACCGACAGCATCCACCGCGTGCAGGAGACGCATGTGGCGCTCTACCACGTGCTGTGGGACCTGGTGCACACCTTGCTGGCGGACGACCGCAAGCCCACATGAAGTACGCGGATGAATTTCGCGATCCCGAGCTGGCCAGGTCGCTGGTCGCCGAGATCACGCGCCTGGCCGACCGGCTGGCCGCCGGCAGGTCGCGCCCGCTGCAGGTGATGGAGGTCTGCGGCGGCCACACGCACACCATCTTCCGCTACGGCCTGAAGGACCTTCTGCCGACCAGCATCGAGTTCGTCCACGGCCCCGGCTGCCCGGTCTGCGTGCTGCCGATGGGCCGGGTCGACGACTGCGTGGCGATCGCCGAGCATCCGCAGGTCATCATGACCAGCTTCGGCGACGCGATGCGCGTGCCGGGCTCGAAGAAGAGCCTGCTCGAAGCCAAGGCCGAGGGCGCCGACGTGCGCACGGTCTACTCGCCGCTCGACGCGCTGAAGCTCGCGCAGGCCCACCCGGACCGCGAGGTGGTGTTCTTCGCGCTCGGCTTCGAGACCACGATGCCCAGCACGGCGATGACGGTGCTGCAGGCCGAGGCGCAGGGCGTGCGCAACTTCTCGCTGTTCTGCAACCACATCACCATCGTGCCGACGGTCAAGGCCATCCTCGACTCGCCGGACCTGCAGATCGACGGCTTCCTCGGCCCCGGCCATGTGAGCATGGTGATCGGCACCAAGCCCTACGAGTTCATCGCCCGGCAGTACCACCGGCCGCTGGTGGTGGCCGGCTTCGAGCCGCTCGACATCCTGCAGTCGCTGTGGATGGTGCTGCAGCAGATCGACCAGGGCCGCTGCGAGGTCGAGAACCAGTACAGGCGCGTCGTCCCCGAGCGGGGCAACGCGGCGGCGCTCGACGCGATCGCGCGCGTCTTCGAACTGCGCGAGTTCTTCGAATGGCGCGGGCTGGGCTCGATCGACCATTCGGGCATCCGCATGCGCGCGGCCTATGCCGGCTTCGACGCCGAGCGGCGCTTCTCGGTGCCCAACCTGAAGATCGCCGACCCGAAGAGCTGCCAGTGCGGCGAGGTGCTCAAGGGCGTCATCAAGCCGCCGCAGTGCAAGGTCTTCGGCACGCTGTGCACGCCGGCCACGCCGCTGGGTGCGCTGATGGTGTCGAGCGAGGGCGCCTGCGCGGCGCACCACCAGTACGCGCGCATCGCGATGCCGCCGCGCGCCGCGGCCACGGTGAACTGACATGGCCTCGCCGCGCGACACCACCATCACCCTCGCCCATGGCAGCGGCGGGCGGGCGATGCACGAGCTGATCGAGCGCCTGATCCTGCCGGCCTTCGACAACCCC
>ERZ1066138.179-NODE-179-length-21901-cov-10.260368_pt1 | contig 21901 bp, 24 predicted proteins | sample MGYA00382785_ERZ1066138 | MGnify/ENA primary metagenome ERZ1066138 (study PRJEB33369, sample SAMEA5778368) | biofilm metagenome | biome: Industrial cooling water; feature: Water cooling tower basin; material: Biofilm | place: United Arab Emirates | collected... | reverse complement strand
AAGGCGCGCCCCTCACGGAGGGGTGGCCGCCGTGCACGGCGGACGGGGTGTCGTCATGCCGCGCCGCCGCGCCGGGCCGCCCCAAGCAAGGCGCGCCCCTCACGGAGGGGTGGCCGCCGTGCACGGCGGACGGGGTGTCGTCATGCCGCGCCGCCGCGCCGGGCCGCCCCAAGCAAGGCGCGCCCCTCACGGAGGGGTGGCCGCCGTGCACGGCGGACGGGGTGTCGTCATGCCGCGCCGCCGCGCCGGGCCGCCCCAAGCAAGGCGCGCCCCTCACGGAGGGGTGGCCGCCGTGCACGGCGGACGGGGTGTCGTCGTGAGTGCGTTGCTGCAACTGCCCGAGCGCAGCCTGGCGCCGCTGCGCGAGGGCCAGCTCGACGAGGTGATGGCGATCGAACAGGCCGCCTACGACTTCCCGTGGACGCGCGGCAACTTCCTCGACTCGCTGCGCGCCGGCTACGCGATGCAGGGCCTGGCGACGCCGCGCGCCGGGCTGGTCGGCTACTTCGTGGCGATGCAGGGCGTCGACGAGCTGCACCTGCTGAACCTCAGCGTGGCGCCGGCCGAGCAGCACCAGGGTCACGGCCGCCACATGCTCGACGCGCTGCGCGTGCTGGCGCGCGAGCACCGCGCGAGCCAGCTCTGGCTCGAGGTGCGGCTGTCGAACGAGCGCGCCCGCGCGCTCTACGAGCGCTACGGCTTCCGCAGCATCGGCCTGCGCCGCGGCTACTACCCGGCGCGCGGCCGCCAGCGCGAGGACGCGGTGGTGATGAGCCTGCAGATCGCGGAGGTGGTGCATGGCCTGGGATGAGCGGCAGCGCGCCATGCTGGCCGAAATGGGTGTGCGGCTCTGGCCGCCCACCCCTTCCGGCCCGCTGGGCGCTGCCGTTCCGGCTGACCTGGAGCACCCTCCCCACCCTCCCGCCGGGCGGGAGCCCCACGGTCGCGTTGCGACCGCGGTCTCCCTTCGGGCGTCCGATCGCTCCCTCCCCGGCCCTCCCTCCGAGAGGGAGGGTGCCTCGGTCGTCGCGGCGCCTGTCCATGGCGCGCGGGCGGTCGGCGTCGAGTCGATGGACTGGCCGGCACTGCGTGCGGCGGTGGCGGGCTGCACGGCCTGCGGGCTGTGCCGGGGGCGGACGAACACGGTGTTCGGCGTCGGTCACGAGCAGGCGCACTGGATGATCGTCGGCGAGGCGCCCGGGGAGCAGGAGGACCGCCGCGGCGAGCCCTTCGTCGGCAAGGCCGGCCAGCTGCTCGACAACATGCTGCGCGCGGTCGGCCTCACGCGCGAGGCCGATGCGGCCGGCGACGACCCGGCGCGCCGGGTCTTCATCGCCAACGTGCTGAAGTGCCGCCCGCCGATGAACCGCAACCCGCAGCCCGAGGAGGTGGCGCAGTGCGAGCCCTTCCTGAAGCGCCAGGTCGCGCTGGTGCGGCCGCGGCTGATCCTCGCGATGGGCCGCTTCGCGGTGCAGTCGCTGCTGCGCAGCGACGAGCCGATCGGCCGGCTGCGCGGCCGCGTGCACCGCTACGAGGGCGTACCCACCGTCGTGACCTACCACCCCGCCTACCTGCTGCGCAACCCGGTCGACAAGGCGCGCGCCTGGGACGACCTGTGCCTGGCGCGCGAGCTGCGGGCCGAGGACGGGCGCGGCGCGGCCGCCACGGGGGGCGACAGCGGCTGAGCCGGCCTCTATCATCGACGGCGAAACCCGACCCCATGTCCGCCCTCCCCAGCGCGCACACCCCGCCGCCGTCCCCCTGGGACGCGCTGCCGAGCCCGGTGTTGCTGCTGGCGCGCGACGGCCGGGCCCAGATCGTCAACCACGCCTTCGAGCGCTTCACCGGCCTGCCGGCCGCCGCCGCCGCCGGCCTGGGCTGGCTGGATTGCGTCGCCGCGGACTCCCGGCAAGGCCTGCTCGCGGCACTGCGCCAGCCGGCCGACTTCCAGTGCCAGGTGCGGCTTGCCGGCCGCGCGGCCGACGGCGCGCCGCGCGAGGCCTGGGTCGACGTCGCCGCGCAGTGGGATGCCTCCTGCAGCCTGCACGTCGTGCTGCTGCACGACACCACCGCGGCACGGCAGGCCGAGCTGGCCGCGCGCAGCCGCGCCGAACACGCGGCGCGCGAGTCGGAGGAGCGCCTCGCCAAGTTCATGCAGGCGAGCTGCGAGGGCATCGTCTTCCACAAGGACGGCCGCATCACCGACGCCAACGCGCCGGCCTGCGCGCTGCTCGGCCATTCGCTCGACGACATGCTCGGCCGGCGCGCGCTCGACTTCGTCGCGCCGGAGCGGGTCGCCCAGGTCGAGGCGGTGATGAAGTCGCGGCTCGAGGCCGCCTACGAAAGCGTGGTGGTCGACAAGACCGGCCGGCGCATCCCGGTCGAGTTCATCGTGCGCACCCTGCAGCACCAGGGCGAGACGATGCGCATGACGATCGTGCGCGACCTGCGCGACCGCCACGCCGCGCTGGCGCGCATCCACCACCTCGCGCACCACGATGCGCTCACCGGCCTGCCCAACCGCAGCGCCTTCATGGAGCAGCTCGACCACCAGATGCAGGTCGCGCAGCGCGCCGACGGCTCGCTGGCGCTGCTGTTCATCGACCTCGACCACTTCAAGCGCGTCAACGACTCGCTCGGCCACCTCGCCGGCGACACGCTGCTGCAGACCGTGGCGCAGCGCATCACCGGCGTGCTGCGCAGCGCCGACCGCGTGGCGCGCTTCGGCGGCGACGAGTTCATGGTGCTGCTGTCGGGCGACCCGGCGCGCGAGGTCGTCGCCGAGGTCGCGCGCAAGCTGCTCGCCGCGATCGAGGCGCCGGTGCATGCCGAGGGGCGGCCGATCTCGGTCACGCCGTCGATCGGCATCGCGATGTTCCCGGGCGACGCCGAGACGCCGGCCGAGCTGGTCAAGCATGCCGACACCGCGATGTACCTGGCCAAGGCGCGCGGCCGGGCGACGCTGCAGTTCTTCGACCCGTCGATGGCGCGCGGCGCCTACGACGCGCTGGTGCTCGAAGGCCAGCTCGCGCAGGCGCTCGAGCGCGGCGAGTTCGTGCTGCACTACCAGCCGCAGGTGCGCGCGAGCGACGGCATGCTGGTCGGCGCCGAGGCGCTGATCCGCTGGCAGCACCCGCAGCGCGGCTTGCTGCGGCCCGACGCCTTCATCCCGATCGCCGAGCGCCAGCGGCTGATCCTGCCGCTGGGCCGCTGGGTGCTGCGGGAGGCCTCGCGCCAGGCCTGCGCGTGGCGCGAGGCCGGCCTCGTCGACGTGCCGGTGGCGGTCAACCTGTCGACGCTGCAGTTCCAGTCGGTCGATTTCGTCGCCAGCGTGGCCGAGGTGCTGCGCGAAACCGGCCTGCCCGGCGAGCTGCTCGAGCTCGAGCTGACCGAGCGCATGCTGATGGAGGACTGGCACGAGGTGCGCGACCGCCTCGGCGAGCTCAAGGCGCTGGGCGTGCAGCTGTCGGTCGACGATTTCGGCACCGGCCACTCCTCGCTCGGCCACCTCAAGGAGCTGCCGATCGACAAGATGAAGATCGACCGTTCCTTCGTCACCGACCTGCCGGAGCGCAGCGACTCGGCGGCGATCGCGCGGGCGATCATCCAGATGGGCCGCAGCCTGGGCATCAAGGTGATCGCCGAAGGGGTGGAGACCGAAGCGCAGCGCAGCTTCCTGGCCGGCGAGGCCTGCGACGAGCTGCAGGGCGAGGCGGTCAGCCCGCCGCTGTCGGCGCAGGCCTTCGAGGCGTGGATCGCGCGCGACGCGGCCGGCTGAGGCCGGCTCAGCGCGGGCGCCCGAGGTAGCGCTTGCGCCTGAAGTAGGCCAGCAGCCCGACCGCCACCGCGGCCATCAGCAGCGTCGTGACCCACACGCCGGCGCCGGTGTGGATCAGCGGCAGGAAGTCGAAGTTCATGCCGAAGAAGCCGGTGATCAGGTTCAGCGGCATGAACACCGCCGTCAGCACCGTCAGCGTGCGCATGATGTCGTTGGTGCGGTGGCTCAGCGCCGAGAAGTGCATCTGCACCGCGCTCTCGGCCGAGTTCTCGAGCCTGCGCACATGGCCGAGCACGCGCTCGATGTGCTCGAGCACGTCGCGCGAGCGCACCCGCAGCAGCTCGCGCTCGCGCTGGCCGTCGGGCGTGGACTCGGGCGGCCATTCGTCGAGCGTGTCGATCCACTCCTGGATCGCGCTGCGCTGGTCCTCGCAGGTGTCCTCGAGCTGGTGCAGCGCGTTGCGCGCGTCGAGCAGCGCCTGCCAGTTGTCGAAGCGGCTGCGCGGGTTCAGCAGTTCGGTCTGCAGGTAGCCGAGCTGGCGCGTCAGCAGCCGGCGCAGGTCGAGGTAGCCGTCGACCATGTGGTTGACGATGCGCAGCATCAGGTCGGCGGGGCTGGGCGGCAGGCGCGGCACCACCGATTTCGGCTCGCTGCGCGCGTCGGCGCCGCCGCCGAACTGGCCGAGCCGGGCGATGAAGTGGTCGCGCACCTGGCACTCGGCCGGGTGCACGGTGATCAGCACGCGGTCGAACACCGCGAAGCCGACCGGGCTGGTGTCGATCGACTCCAGCGCCTGCCGCGCGGTGCTCGCGGTGCCGTGCTCGGCGTCGACGAACAGGCCGCTGCTGCCGGCGCCCGGCGCGAGGCGGCGGAACACCAGCAGGTCGTACCAGGAGGTGTAGTCGTACTGCGAGGGCAGCTGGTTGGTCAGCAGGTCGGCCACATGCAGGTCGACGAGCTGGCCGCAGCCCCAGCGGTGCAGCGCCGTCTGCAGCTCGGCGGTCTGCACCTCGAACTCGCGCCGGCCGCTGGCGATCCACACGAAGCCGCCGGCGGGCAGCGTCTCCGGCAGGCCGGCCAGTTCCTCGAACTGCTCGCCGAGTCGGAAGGCGCGCATCGGCGGCGCGCTCAGCGGCGGTTGAGCCGGCGCGCCGCGTCGAGCGCGAAATAGCTCAGCACGCCGTCGGCACCGGCGCGCTTGAAGGCCAGCAGCGACTCCATCATCACCGCGTCCAGGTCGAGCCAGCCGTTCGCGGCCGCGGCCTTGAGCATCGCGAACTCGCCGCTGACCTGGTAGGCGAAGGTCGGCACCTTGAACTCGTCCTTCACGCGGCGGACGATGTCGAGGTAGGGCATGCCGGGCTTGACCATCACCATGTCGGCGCCCTCGGCGAGGTCCATCGCCACCTCGCGCAGCGCCTCGTCGGTGTTGCCCGGGTCCATCTGGTAGACCTTCTTGTTGCTCTTGCCGAGGTTGCCGGCCGAGCCGACGGCGTCGCGAAAGGGGCCGTAGAAGGCGCTGGCGTACTTGGCGCTGTAGGCCATGATCCTCGTGTGGATCAGGCGCTGGGCTTCGAGGGCGTCGCGGATCGCCCCGATGCGCCCGTCCATCATGTCGCTGGGCGCCACGATGTCGACGCCGGCCTCGGCCTGCACCAGCGCCTGCTGCGTCAGCACCGCCACCGTCTCGTCGTTGAGGATGTAGCCGGTGGCGTCGATCAGGCCGTCCTGGCCGTGGGTGGTGAAGGGGTCGAGCGCCACGTCGGTCAGCAGGCCCAGCCCGGGGAAGCGGCGCTTCAACTCGCGCACCACCGTCGGCACCAGGCCTTCGGGGTTGAGCGCCTCGCGGCCGTCCTCGGTCTTCTTCGCGCCGTCGATCACCGGGAACAGCGCCATCACCGGGATGCGCTCTTGCACGCAGGCTTCGGCCAGCGGCAGCAGGCGGTCGAGGCTCAGGCGCTGCACGCCGGGCATCGAGGCCACGTCCTCGGCGCGGCCCGTGCCTTCGAGCACGAACACCGGCAGGATCAGGTCGGAGGCGCTCAGCGCGCTCTCGCGCACCAGGTCGCGCGTGTGCGCGTCGCGGCGCAGGCGGCGCGCACGGGTGGCCGGGAAGCGTTGCGGCAGGTGGGTGCTCACGGTGGCGGCGGGACGGCGTCGGCGCGCGACCCGCTGATAAACTCGGCCGCGGATGATACGTCGCAAGGCGTGCATCCCCTGCTTTTCCTCCCTGAGCAGGAGCCTGAACGTGTGACAGCGCCAGGCTTTCCAGCCCCGGCCCGTGCCGGGGCTTTTTTATCTCCGGCCCGCGCTTCGCGCCTTGAGCCTTGACTTCGCTGCGCGAAGTCGGCCTGCGCGGCAAGGGCCTTCGGTCCTCGTCTGTGCACCGCACATAATCGGCGCGATGCTCTGGATCAAGGCTTTCCACATCGTCTTCGTCGCGAGCTGGTTCGCGGCGCTGTTCTACCTGCCGCGGATCTTCGTCAACCTCGCGATGGTCGCGCCCGACAGCCATGCCGAGCGCGAGCGGCTGCTGCTGATGGGCCGCAAGCTGCACCGCTTCGGCATCGTCCTGATGATCCCGGCGCTGCTGCTCGGCCTGTGGCTGTGGCTGGGCTACGGCATCGGGCGCGGCCCGGGCAGCGGCTGGATGCACGCCAAGCTGGCGCTGGTGGTCGCGGCGATCGGCTACCAGCACGTCGGCGGCCGGCTGCTGCACGAGTTCGAGCGGCTCGCCAACCGCCGCAGCCACCGCTGGTTCCGCGTCTACAACGAGGCCTCGGTGCTGGTCTTCGCGGCGATCGTCGTGCTGGTCGTCGTCAAGCCCTTCTGAGCATGGTGCGGCACCGCAGCTCGGCCTGGTCGCTGGCCGGCGTCTGCGTCGGCCTGGTGGTCTACGCGAGCCTGCATCCCTTCGAGGGCTGGCGGCTGCCGCCGCGGCTCGATGCCCACCCGCTCGGCCTGCTGTGGGTGCCGAGCCCGCCCGGCAGCTACCCCTACGACACCGCCTACAACCTGCTCGGCTACCTGCCGCTCGGCGCGCTGCTGGCGGTCGCGATGCGCCGCGACGGCCACTCGCGCGGCCGCGCCTTCGCGCTGGCGCTGCTGGCCGGCAGCCTGCTCAGCTACGTGATGGAGGCGCTGCAGCAGCTGCTGCCGCAGCGCGTGCCGTCGACGCTCGACTGGCAGCTCAACAGCGCCGGCGCGGCGCTCGGCGCGCTGCTCGCGCTGGCGGTCGACGCGCTCGGCGGGCTGGCCGGCTGGCAGCGCTGGCGCGAGCGCTGGTTCGTGCCGGGGCGCGGCTTCGGGCTGGCGCTGCTGCTGCTGTGGCCGGTCGGGCTGCTGTACCCGCCGCCGCTGCCCTTCGGCCTCGGCCAGGTGCTCGGCCGGCTGCGCGAGACGCTGGACGGCTGGCTCGAAGGCACGGCCTGGGACGGCTGGCTGGACGGCAGCGCGGCGCCGGCGTCGGCGCCGCTGGCGCCGGGGGTCGAGCTGATCGGCGTGGCCTGCGGCCTGCTCGCACCCTGCCTGCTGGCCTACACGCTGACGCCGCCGGGCCGGCCCCGGATCGTGCTGCTCGGCGGCGCGCTGGCGCTCGGCGCGGCGGCGGCCACGTTGTCGACCGCGCTCAACTTCGGCCCCGACCATGCGCTCGCCTGGATCACGCCGCCGGTCGTGCCGGCCTTCGTGCTCGCGCTGGCGGTGGCGCTGCCGCTGGTCTGGCGCCCGGCGCGCCAGGCCGCGGTGCTGGCGCTGCCGGTGCTGAGCCTGGGGCTGGCGCTGGTGCATGCCGCGCCGGCCGATCCCTACTACGCCGCCAGCCTGCAGGGCTGGGAGCAGGGCCGCTTCATCCGCTTCCACGGCCTGTCGCAGTGGATCGGCTGGGCCTGGCCCTGGGCTGCACTCGCTTACCTGCTCGGCCGCGCGGTGGCGCGGCCCGCCGAGCGCGAAACCTAGAATCACCCGATGAGCTATTACGCACGCCACATCTTCTTCTGCCTGAACCAGCGCGATGGCGAGGCCTGCTGCGCCGACCACGACGCCGAGGCGGCGTTCGCGCGGTGCAAGGCCCAGGCCAAGGCGGCCGGGCTGATGGGCCCGGGCAAGGTGCGCGTCAACCGCGCCGGCTGCCTGGACCGCTGCGCCGGCGGGCCGGTCGCGGTGGTCTACCCCGAGGCCACCTGGTACACCTACGTCGACCAGGCCGACATCGACGAGATCGTCGAATCACACCTCGTGCATGGCCGCGTCGTCGAGCGGCTGCTGCTGCCGGCGGAGGTCGGGCGCTGAGCGCCGCGCCGATGAACGCGCAGACGCGCCGCCTCGTGCTGGCCGGCCCGGCCGGCGCGCTGGACGCCGCGCTCGACGAACCCACCGCCGCGCCGACCGGGCTGGCGGTGATCTGCCACCCGCACCCGCTGCACGGCGGCACGATGGACAACAAGGTCGTGCAGACGCTCGCGCGCGCCGCGCTGCAGTGCGGCTGGCGCTGCCTGCGCTTCAACTTCCGCGGCGTCGGCGCCTCGGCCGGCGCCTGGGACGAGGGCCGCGGCGAGGTCGACGACGCGCTGGCCGCCGTGGCCGCCGCGCGCGCGACCGACGGCGCCGCCGCGCTGCCGCTGGCGCTGGCGGGCTTTTCCTTCGGCGGCTTCGTCGCGGCGGCGGCGGCGGTGCGGCTCGCGCCCGAGGCGCGGCCGCAGCGGCTGGCGCTGATCGCGCCGTCGACACGGAAGCAGGCCGTGCCGGTGCTGCCGGAGGAACTCCGCGCCGAGACGCTGGTCGTTCACGGCGAGGCCGACGAGGTCGTGCCGCTCGCGGCCACCCTCGACTGGGCCCGCCCGCAGGCGCTGCCGGTGACCGTGATCCCCGGCGGCGGCCATTTCTTCCATGGGCAGCTCGCGCTGCTGCGCCGGCTGGTCGTGCGCGCCTGGCACTGACGCGCGCCGCCGCCCACCGTTTCCCCGTTCCCGAGACCCCGATGAAAAGACTGCTCGCCCTCCTGTTCGCCTTCGCCGTCGGTGCCGCCGCCGCCCAGGCGCCCCAGCCGCCCGAGGTCGCCGCGCGCACCTGGCTGCTGTTCGACGTGACCACGAACCAGGTCCTCGCGTCGAAGGACCCCGACCTCGCGACCGAGCCGGCTTCGCTGACCAAGCTGATGACGGCCTACCTCGTCTTCCAGGCGCTGAAGGACAAGAAGCTCACGCTCGAGCAGACCCTGCCGGTCTCCGAGCGCGCCTGGCGCACCGGCATGACCGGCGCGTCGCGCAGCTTCCTGCCGCTGGGCAGCCAGGTCAGCGTCGACGACCTGCTCAAGGGCGAGATCGTGCAGAGCGGCAACGACGCCACCGTGGTGCTGGCCGAGGGCGTCGGCGGCAGCTACGAGGAGTTCGTCGCGATGATGAACCGCCAGGCCCAGGCCTTCGGCCTGAAGAACACCACGTTCAAGAACCCCGAGGGCCTCAGCGCCCCTGGCCACGCCAGCACCGCGCGCGACCTCGCCGTCATCGCCACGCGGCTGGTGCAGGACTTCCCCGAGTACCTCAGGTACTCGGCGATGAAGGACTTCACCTACAACAAGATCAAGCAGGGCAACCGTAACCTGCTGCTCTACCGCGACCCCAGCGTCGACGGCCTCAAGACCGGCTTCACCGACGCGGCCGGCTACTGCCTGATCGCCACCGCCAAGCGCAGCTTCCCGAACGGCGAGCGCCGCCTGCTCAGCGTGGTGCTCGGTGCCGCCTCGTCCGACGCGCGCGCCAACGAGAGCCAGAAGCTGCTGAACTGGGGCTTCGCCTCCTTCGACGCCGTCAAGCTCTTCGAGCCCGGCCAGGCGGTCGTCAGCCCGCCGGTCTGGAAAGGCAAGACGCCGACCGCCAAGCTCGGCAGCGCCGCCGCGGTGGTCGTCACCGTGCCGCGCGGCGAGGGCGGCAAGCTCAAGACCGACGTGGTCCGCACCGACCCGCTGGTGGCGCCGCTGGCCAAGGGCCAGGTGGTCGGCACGATCAAGGTCAGCGCCGCCGGCAGCACGGTGGCCGAGGTGCCGCTGGCCGTGCTCGAGCCGGTCGAGCAGGCCGGCCTGCTGGGCCGCGCCTGGGACGCGCTGCGGCTGTGGATCCAGTAGCGACCCCGCAGAACGCGCGGTCGCGGCGGCCGTGGCGCAGCAAGGCACCCGCGGTCCAGCTCGGGTTGAACGTTGCTTTAGCGACCCCGCAGAACGCGCGGTCGCGGCGGCCGTGGCGCAGCGAGGCACCCGCGGGCTCGGCGGCGTTGAACGTCGCTTGGGTGACCCGGTGATCCTGCGCTTGTGCATCGCCCCGCGCAGGCCTACGCTGCGGCCATGAGCGCGATCCCCGCCGCCACCGCCGAGTCGCTGTGCTACCTGAACGGCGAGTACCTGCCGCTGGGCGAGGCCAAGGTCAGCGTGCTCGACCGCGGCTTCCTGTTCGGCGACGCGATCTACGAGGCCATGCCGGTCTACGGCCGGCGCGTCTTCCGTTTCGACGAGCACATGGCGCGGCTGGCGCGCAACCTCGCCCAGCTGCGCATCGGCAACCCGCACACGCCGGCGCAATGGCTCGAGCGCATCCGCCGGCTCGTTGCCGCGCTGCACGGGCAGACCGGCGCGGACGACCAGTTCGTCTACCTGCAGGTCACCCGCGGCGTCGCGCCGCGCGACCATGTGATGCCGAAGGACATCGCACCGACCGTGTTCATGATGGCGAGCCCTCTGAAGTCGCCCACACCCGAGCAGCGGCACGCCGGCGTGGCGTGTGTGAGCGCACGCGACTTTCGCTGGGAGCGCGGCGACATCAAGTGCACCAGCCTTCTCGGCAACGTGCTGGCGCGGCAGATCTCGGCCGACGCCGGCGCCGTGGAGACCATCCTGTTCCGCGACGGCTTCCTCACCGAAGCCTCGGCGTCCAACGTCTGGATCGCCAAGGACGGTGCGCTGATCGGCCCGCCAAAAAGCGAGCATGTGCTCGAAGGCATACGGTACGACCTGCTGCGCGAGCTGTGCGAGGAGGCCGGCATCGGCTACAGCCTGCGCCCGGTTCCCGAGGGCGAGGTGATGGTGGCCGACGAGCTGCTGCTGAGCTCCTCCACCAAGGAGCTGCTGTCGGTGACCCGGCTCGACGGCGAACTGGTCGGCCACGGCGCCCTGCGCGGCAAGCCCGGCCCGGTCTACGCCCGGCTGCACGAGGCCTACCAGCAGGCCAAGGCCCTGCAGTGCACATGAACCCATGGCCGACTCGCCCCCCGAGCCCTCGCTGATCGAGTACCCGAGCCGCTTCCCCATCAAGGTGATGGGCGCGCAGGTCGAAGGCTTCGAGGCCGCCGTCGCCGCCGTCGCGCGGCGCTTCGACCCCGGCTTCGACGCCGCGACCATCGAGCGCCGCCCCAGCAAGGCCGGCAACTACCTGGGCCTGACGATCACCGTCACCGCCACCAGCCGCGAGCAGCTCGACGAGCTGTACCGGACGCTGTCGACGCATCCGATGGTGAAGGTGGTGCTCTGAAGCTGAAGCGCCTCGGCCGCGTCGACTATGTGCCCACCGTCGACGCGATGCGCGCCTTCACCGAGGCGCGCACCGCCGACACGCCCGATGAGCTCTGGCTCTGCGAGCACCCGCCGGTCTTCACGCAAGGCCTGGCCGGCCGCGCCGAGCATGTGCACGACGCCGGCAGCATCCCGGTCGTGCCGACCAACCGCGGCGGCCAGGTCACCTTCCATGGACCCGGCCAGGTCGTGGCCTACCCGCTGATCGACCTCAAGCGGCTCGGCATCTACGTCAAGGAGTACGTCTTCCGGCTCGAGCAGGCCGCCATCAAGACGTTGGAAGCCTACGGCGTCACCGGCCACCGCGTGGCCGGCGCGCCCGGCCTCTACGTGAACCTGGCCGACCCCTTCGGCCATGCCGCGCTGCCTTCGCCGCCCGATCCGCGCGACCCCTGGAAGGGCCTCGGCAAGATCGCCGCGCTCGGCATCAAGGTGACGCGGCACTGCAGCTACCACGGCGTGGCGCTCAACGTCGCGATGGACCTGGAGCCCTTCGGCCGCATCGACCCTTGCGGCCACGCCGGGCTGCGCACGGTCGACCTTTCTACAATCGGCGTCACCACCACCTGGGACGAAGCGGCTGACATCCTGGCCGCGCGGCTGACCAGCTACCTGAGTCCCTGACGCCCGCCATGAGCAGCTCCGCAGACACCACGCATGCCGCCCCAGCGGCCGCCTACGACCCCACCCTCAAGCAGAAGAGCCGGGCCAAGACCTCGCGCATCCCGATCAAGGTGGTGGCGGCCGAGGTGCTGAAGAAGCCCGAGTGGATCCGCGTCAAGGCCGGAAGCCCCTCGACGCGCTTCTACGAGATCAAGCAGATCCTGCGCGAGCACAAGCTCCACACCGTCTGCGAGGAAGCCAGCTGCCCGAACATCGGCGAATGCTTCGGCAAGGGCACCGCCACCTTCATGATCATGGGCGACAAGTGCACGCGGCGCTGCCCCTTCTGCGACGTCGGCCACGGCCGGCCCGACCCGCTCGACGCCGACGAGCCGCTGAACCTGGCGAAGACGATCGCGGCGCTGAAGCTCCGGTACGTCGTCATCACCAGCGTGGACCGTGACGACCTGCGCGACGGTGGCGCCGGCCACTTCGTCGCATGCATCCGCAAGACCCGTGAGCTGTCCCCGGCCACCCGGATCGAAGTGCTGGTGCCCGACTTCCGCGGCCGCGACGACCGGGCGCTCGAGATCCTGAAGGCCGCGCCGCCCGACGTGATGAACCACAACCTCGAGACCGTGCCGCGCCTGTACAAGGAAGCCCGCCCCGGCAGCGACTACCAGTTCAGCCTGAACCTGCTGAAGAAGTTCAAGGCCCTGCACCCGACGGTCCCCACCAAGAGCGGGCTGATGGTCGGCCTGGGCGAGACCGACGAGGAGATCCTCGCGGTCATGCGCGACATGCGTGCGCACGGCATCGACATGCTCACGCTCGGCCAGTACCTGGCGCCGAGCGGCCACCATCTGCCGGTCAGGCGCTACGTGCACCCGGACACCTTCCGGATGTTCGAGCGCGAGGCCCAGGCCCTGGGCTTCAGCCACGCCGCCGTCGGCGCCATGGTGAGGTCGAGCTACCACGCCGACCAACAGGCGCAGGCGGCGGGGGTCGCGGCCGCCGGCTGAGCGCCGCGCCGCTCGGTGCCCAGCCGGCGGCCGTGGATCAGCCCGTCAAATCGCTCGTCGGCGCACCGTCGGCGGCGCTGCCCACCGAGGCGATGCCGGCGTCGCGCGCGGCCTCGCTGCTGTAGCCCTGGCTCTGGCCGATCACCTGGTGGTTGGCCGCCTTGAGCACGAAGTAGGGCTTGCCGCCCTGGTTGACGAGCTTGTCGAAGCGCGCCGCGTCGCCGGCGTTCTTCTTGACCGACTCGATGCCGTTCACCGCGCTCGGCTTGGTCTCGTACATCTCGCTCGTCAGCACGATCTGGCCGTTGCCCGCCAGAAGGTTGAAGAAGAACTTGCCGTTGCTCGACTTCTTGAGCTCGAACTTGCCTGCCATGTCGCCTCCTTGGTGGATGGATCGGCGCCCTGCGGTGCCGCTGCCGTTGCAGCGCCGTGCGGCGCCGCCGCGCAGGGTAGCGCGACGCTCAGGTTTCGGCGAGCAGTTTGTCGATCAGCGCGTGCAGCGCGGCGAAGTCGGGCTCGCCGACGATGCGCTCGACGACGCGGCCCTGCCGGTCGAGCACGAAGGTGGTCGGCGTAAGCCGCACGTCGCCGAAGCCGCGAGCCATGCTGCCGTCCTCGTCGTGGGTGAAGCGAAACGGCAGCCGGCGCGTGGCGGCGAAGTGGTTCACGTAGTCGGGCCGGTCGTAGCTCATCGCCACCGCCAGGGTTTCGTAACCACGCGTCACGAAACGGTCATGCGTGGCGGCCAGGTCGGGCATCTCCTTGATGCAGGTGACGCAGCTGGTGGCCCAGAAGTTGACCAGCACGACCTTGCCGCGCAGCTCGGCGGTGGCATGGCGCGAGCCGTCGAGCAGCGTGTAGGACAGGTCGGGTGCGGGTTCGCGGCGGTCGGCCGCGATGAAGGCGGTCACGGCGATTGCCAAGACGGCGGCCGCGGCCGCAAGATAGCGCATCGATGTCATCGGAGCCTGCCATGGATCGTCGCGAGTTTACGGGTCAGCTTGCCGCCGGCATGGCGCTGTGGGTCGGGGCCGCCCAGGCGCGCGCGCTGTCGCTGAGCGACGCCGACGCCAGCGCGGGCCTCAAGGAGGCGCTGCAGCGCGGCGCCGTCGCGGCGGTCGGCCTGCTCGGCAAGACCGACGGATTCCTCGGCAACCCGAAGGTTCGCATCCCGCTGCCGTCGGGCCTCAAGAGTGCGGCCAAGCTGCTCGAGGGCCTGGGGCAGGGCGACAAGGTCAAGGAGCTGGTGACCTCGATGAACCGGGCCGCCGAGGCGGCGGTTCCGGAGTCCAGGCAGCTGCTCAGCGACGCGGTCTCGCAGATGACGGTGACCGACGCCAAGAAGATCCTCACCGGCGGCGACACCTCGGTCACGCAGTTCTTCGCCGACAAGACGCGCATGCCGCTCGGCGAGAAGTTCCTGCCGATCGTGACGACGCAGACCGAGAAGGTCGACCTGGCGAACAAGTACAACGCGGTGGCGTCCAAGGCCAGCGGCTTCGGCCTGGTGAAGAAGGAGGACGCCAACGTGCAGCAGTACGTCACGCGCAAGGCGCTCGACGGCCTCTACTTCATGATCGGCGAGGAGGAGAAGAAGATCCGCAAGGACCCGGTCGGCACCGGCAGCGCGCTGCTCAAGAAGGTGTTCGGCGCGCTCTGACGCGCGCCGCGCCGCCCGCGCTCAGTAGTTGCGGGACAGCTCGAACACAAGCGCCGACGGCAGGCTCTGCTGCAGGTTGTCGCGCCCGACACGGGCGTGCTGCATGCCGTTGAAGCCCGAGACCTCGAAGGCGTCGCCTTCCTCGGCGATCTCGATGAACGAGAAGCCGGGCAGCTCGGCGCGGATCTCCTCGGTGAGCTGCTCGAGCGCCTCGCCGCGCAGCATGGCCTCGAACACGATCGCATGCGGCAGGCCCTCGTGGCAGAAGTCGACGGCTTCGTCGACCGATCCGACGAAGTCGATCATCAGCCCCATGTTGGCGATGGCCTGACGCACCTGCAGCCGGACCTCGCGGCGCGCGGCGATCACCAGCACCTGGCTGCCGGCCAGCGGCTTGGAATTGAGGCTGGACGCGTCGCCGTGGTCGAGCTCGACGGCGCTCATGCCCTCGAGCGCGTCGTTGACGGTGCGCGGAAACTCGACCGTCAGCGCGACGCGCGCGGTGTCAGTGTCGCGCAGCAGCACCAGGTCCATCGCCGCGGCGATCTGCACCACCAGGTGCCAGTTCAGCGACTCGAAGGCCTCGCCCGCCGGCGGCGGCGCGCCGGGCGACTCGTGGCCGAAGCTGCAGACGATGCGGCCGTGCGCCGGCCAGCTCTTGAGGTCGACACGGAAGTCGATGCTCGACCGCGCCGACTCGACCGCCCAGTCGAGCACCGCGTTGATCAGGCTCACCAGCAGCGGCGGGTCGACCAGCACCTCGATCGGCCGGGTGGTCTGGCGCACCTCGACCCCGCGCGCGCTGACCTCGCGGGCCCGGTGCGTCAGCACCGACTGCAGGGTCTGGGCGAGGTTGAGCCGTTCGTGCGACTGCCTCAGCCGCTTCGAGCCGAAGCGCGCGAGCTGCTGGCCGACCATGCCGGCGCGCCGCGCGCGCTCGATCTCGACGCGCAGCGCGCGCAGGCCGTCGCGGTCGATGCGGCCGCTGGTGGTCATCTGCACCACGCGCTCGACCGCGCTGCTCAGCGGCTCGGCGACCTCGCGGCCAACCTGGCCCAGCAGCCCGCGCCAGGGCTCGGCCGGGTCGCCGGCGTCGGCATCGGTCGCGGGGCGCGGCAGGACGGGGCGGGCGCTCATCGGTGGGTCGGCGGCGGGGCATCCGGGGTGGCGCGCGGCGGTGTCGCCGCGCGTGGCCGGATTGTGGGGCCGTGCCGCCGGCGCGGCGATGCGCGGCGCGGTGCCCCGCACCCCGCGCTCAGGGGAGGGCGGGGCCGAGCGCGCCGCCAGCGCGCAGCGCGGCCGTGCGCGCGGCGTCCCAGCCCAGCCAGTCGGCCAGCACGTCCTCGGCGTGCTCGCCGAGCCGCGGCGGCGGCCGGCGGGTCGCCGCCGGCGTGGCCGAGAGCTTCAGCGGGCTGGCCACCAGTCGCAGCGCGGCGTCGAGCGGATGCGGCACGGTCTCGACCATGCCGCGCGCCCGCACCTGCGGGTCGGCGAAGACCTGGTCGATGCTCTGGATCGGCCCGCAGGGCACGTCGACCGCGTCGAGCGCGGCCAGCCAGTCGTCGCGCCGCCCGCCGCGCAGCCGCTCGGCGAGTTGCGGCACGAGCTGCTCGCGGTGGCGCACGCGCTCGGCGTTGCCGGCGTAGCGCGGGTCGGCCGCCAGCTCGGGGCAGCCGAGCACCGTGCAGCAGCGCACGAACTGCGCGTCGTTGCCGACGGCGAGGATCAGGTGGCCATCGGCCGCCGCGAAGACCTGGTAGGGCACGATCGTCGGGTGGGCGTTGCCGAGCCGGCCGGGCACGCCGCCGCCGACCAGGTGCTGGGCGCCGAGGTTGGCCAGCATCGCCACCTGGGTGTCGAGCAGCGCCATGTCGAGGTGCTGGCCGAGGCCGCTGCGCCAGCCCGCGGCGTCGCGGTGGCGCAGCGCGGCGAGGATGCCGACCGTCGCGTACAGGCCGGTGAAGAGGTCGGCCACCGCCACGCCGACCTTGTGCGGCCCGCCGCCGGGGTGATCGTCGGCCACCTCGTCGGGCGCCGGGCCGGTCACGCTCATCAGGCCGCCGCGACCCTGGATCGCGGCGTCGTAGCCGGCGCGGCCGCGGTCGGGGCCGGTCTGCCCGTAGCCGGTGATCGAGCAGTAGACGAGCTGCGGGTTCAGTGCGTGCAGCGTCGCGTAGTCCAGCCCGTAGCGGGCCATGTCGCCGACCTTGTAGTTCTCGACCAGCACGTCGGCCCGGCATGCCAGCTCGCGCACCAGCGCCTGGCCGGCCGGGTGGGCGAGGTCGATCGCGATCGAGCGCTTGTTGCGGTTGGTGCCGAGGTAGTAGGCCGATTCGCCCGTCCCGGCGCCGGCCGCATCGGGCAGGAAGGGCGGGCCCCAGGCGCGGGTGTCGTCGCCGCGGCCTGGCCGCTCGACCTTCACCACGTCGGCACCCAGGTCGCCGAGCGTCTGCGTGCACCAGGGGCCGGCGAGCACGCGCGACAGGTCGAGCACGCGCAGGCCGGCCAGCGACGCGGGCGCGGGGGCCTGACGATGCGGCGTGGCGGCGGCGGGGTTCACCCGCCGGATTCTGCCGCCCGGGCCCGCACGGGGCGGCCGCGGTGCTGTCGATAATCCGGCCGATGCGCCGTGCCCGCCGCCTGCTGTACGCCGTGCTCGGCCTGGGCGCCTGCGCGCCGGCGCTGGACTGGCGCGAGGTGCGCCCCGACGGCGGTGCGGTCGTGCTGCTGATGCCCTGCAAGCCCGACCGCCAGGTCCGCCAGGTGGCCCTGGCCGGCCCGCCGGTGGCGCTGGAGCTGCTGTCTTGTCGGGCCGACGACACGGTCTGGGTCGCGACCACGGCCGATGTCGTCGACCCCGCGCGCGTCGGGCCGGCGCTGGATGCGCTGCGCCAGTCGCGCCGCACCAACCTCGAGGGCCGCGAGATCGACGCACAGCCGGCCGGCGCGGGGCCCCTCGCCACGGCGGCCTCGGCGCAGCGTTACACGGTCGAAGGCCGGCGGCCGGACGGCCAGCCGGTGCGCGAGCACGCGCTGCAGTTCGCGCACGGCACGCGGGTGGTCCAGGTCACCGCGCTCGGCGGTGCGCCGTCGGCCGACGCGCTGGACACCTTCTTCGGCGGCATCGCGCTGCCGCGCTGAGCCCTGCGGCCTGCGCGAGGCAAGGGGCCGGGGCGATAATCCGCGCTTCGATGGCCGGCCTGTTCATCATCGCCCACGCGCCGCTCGCCTCCGCCCTCAAGGCCGCGGCCGGGCACGCCTTCCCTGAGGCGATGGAGCGTGTCGCCGCGCTCGACGTGACGCCGCAGCTCACGCCCGAGGAGATCGAGGCGCAGGCGCGTGTGCTGCTCGAACAGGCGCTGTCGGTGCCGGGGCGGCGCGAGGCGCTGATCCTGACCGACGTGTTCGGCGCCACGCCCTCGAACATCGCGCAGCGGCTGGCCGACGGCGTGCGCGTCAAGATCGTCACCGGCGTGAACGTGCCGATGCTGTGGCGGACCATCAACTACGCCGACGAGCCGATCGACATGCTGGTGGCGCGCGCGCTCGCCGGGGCGACCCAGGGCGTCATGCAGGTGGCGCCGGCGCGACCCCAGAACCAAGCCCGGCCGGCCGGCGGCCGACCCGACGATGATTTCAACGCGCATCAGCATCAGCAATAAGCTCGGCCTGCACGCGCGCGCCTCGGCCAAGCTCACCAAGCTGGCCGGCAGCTACCCCTGCGACGTTTTCCTCACCCGCGGCACCCGCCGCATCAACGCCAAGAGCATCATGGGCGTGATGATGCTGGCCGCCGGCCTGGGCGCCGAGATCGAGATCGAGACCGACGGCGAGCGCGAGCAGGAGGCGATGGACGCCCTGCGCGCGCTGATCGACGACAAGTTCGGCGAGGGCGAGTAGCGCGGCCGGTTCAGGCCCCGAGAAAATGCCGCCGGTACTTGGCCGGCAGGTCCTCGATGCGCATCAGCAGCGGCAGGTCGGCGGTGTTGAAGTCGGGGTCCCAGGCGGGCGCGCCGAGCACGCGGGCGCCGCAGCGCAGGTAACCCCGGATCAGCGGCGGCGGCTCGACCGGCAGCGTGCGGTCCAGGTCCTCGACCGGCAGCGGCAGGCGCGGGCGCACCTGCCATTCGATCGGCGCGAGGTGCGTGTGGCGCAGCCTCTCCCACAGGCTCGCGGCCACATGGCCGCCGTCGCGCATCGACACGCTGGCGCAGCCGACCATGGTGTCGAGGCGGTTGCGCACCATGAACTCGGCCAGCGCGCCCCACAGCGCCAGGATCGCGCCGCCGGAGCGGTGCTCGGGGTGCACGCAGGAGCGGCCCAGCTCGACCATCGCGGTGCGCAGCGGGCGCAGCCGCGTCAGGTCGAACTCGGTCTCGCTGTAGAGACCGCCGACGCGGCGCGCGGCGTCGGGGGTCAGCACGCGGTAGGTGCCGATCACCATGCCCGGGCTGCCGTCGGCGTCGAGCGCACGCACCAGCAGGTGTTCGCAGTAGGCGTCGAACACATCGACGTCGAGCCCGGCCGGCGTGCCCGGCGGCGGCGTCAGCCGCGCGCCCATCTCGTCGGCGAAGACCAGGTGCCTCAGACGCTGCGCTTCGCGAATTTCGCCTTCATCGCGCGCCCAAGCCACCGCCAGTCCCAGGCGATCGGGCGCTGCATGGGTGGGGCCCCGTCGAAGTGACCTCCGAGGCGCACGCAGCTCCAGGCCCGAGAGCTCCTGGAGCGGCAGCGTCGGCAGCGGCAGATCCCTCATCGATGGCTCCTTGCTTTTTGAATGGCCGCGAGGATGAGTCGGCGCCGTGACGAGGCGACGACCGCGGCATGACGCCGCCGTGACACGCGTGCCGCGGTGCACGGCGCACTGCTAGCATCGATTCATGAGCTTCCAGGTCTTCGGTCTGCCGGTGTCGCGCGGCGTCGCGATCGGGCGCGCGGTGCTGGTGGCGTCGAGCCGCGTCGACGTCGCCCACTACTTCATCGAGCCCGCGCGGATCGAGGCCGAGGTCGCACGGCTGCGCGACGCGCGCGACGCCGTCGCGGCCGAACTCGGCGGCCTTCAGCGCGGCATGCCGGTCGACGCGCCGGCCGAGCTGTCGGCGCTGCTCGACGTCCACCTGATGCTGCTGCACGACGAGGCGCTGACCCGCGCCACCGGCCAGTGGGTGCGCGAACGCCACTACAACGCCGAGTGGGCGCTGTCGGCGCAGCTCGAGGTGCTGGCGCGCCAGTTCGACGAGATGGAGAACGACTACCTGCGCGAGCGCAAGGCCGACCTGGAGCAGGTCGTCGAGCGGATGCTGCGCGCGCTCGCCGCCCAGGACGGCCGGGCTTCGCATGCGCTCGGCGTCGACCCGCGCGATTTCGGCGGCGAGGACCCGCTGGTCCTGGTGGCCAGCGACATCGCGCCGGCCGACATGCTGCAGTTCAAGCGCAGCGTCTTCACCGGCTTCGTCACCGACGTCGGCGGCAAGACCTCGCACACCGCGATCGTCGCCCGCAGCCTCGACATCCCGGCGGTGGTCGGTGCGCGCGAGGCCAGCCGCATCATCCGCCAGGACGATTGGGTGGTGATCGACGGCGACGCCGGCGTCGTGATCGTCGACCCTTCGCCGATCGTGCTGGAGGAGTACCGCTTCCGCCAGCGCCAGAGCGAGCTCGAGCGCGAGCGCCTCACTCGCCTGCGCCACACGCCGGCCGTCACGCTCGACGGCGAGCGCGTCGAGCTGCTGGCCAACATCGAGCTGCCCGGCGATGCGCCGGCGGCGCTGGAGGCCGGTGCCGTCGGGATCGGCCTGTTCCGCAGCGAGTTCCTGTTCATGAACCGCGGCGGCGACCTGCCCGGCGAGGACGAGCAGTTCGAGGCCTACCGCAGCGCCGTCGAGGCGATGCGCGGGCTGCCGGTGACGATCCGCACCGTCGACATCGGCGCCGACAAGCCGATGGAGCGCATGTCGGTGCACGAACTGCGCCACGAGCACGCGCTGAATCCGGCGCTCGGGCTGCGGGCGATCCGCTGGAGCCTGTCGGAGCCGAGCATGTTCCGTCAGCAGCTGCGCGCGATCCTGCGCGCCAGCGCCTACGGCCCGGTGCGCTTGCTCGTGCCGATGCTCGCGCACGCCTCCGAAGTGCGCGGCACGCTCGACGCGCTGGCGCGTGCCAAGGCGCAGCTGCAGGAAAGCGGTCGTGCCTACACCGACGTGCCGGTCGGCGCGATGATCGAGGTGCCGGCCGCCGCCTTGATGGCCGGCAGCTTCCTCGACGCCTTCGACTTCCTCTCGCTCGGCACCAACGATCTCATCCAGTACACCCTCGCGATCGACCGCGCCGACGAGGCCGTCGCGCACCTGTACGACCCCTGGCATCCGGCGGTGCTCGAGCTGATCGGGCGCACCATCGCCGCGGCCCGCTCGCGCGGCAAGGACGTGAGCGTCTGCGGCGAGATGGCGGGCGATCCGGCCTTCACCGCGGTGCTGCTGGGTATGGGGCTGCGCAGCTTCTCGATGCACCCGGCGCAGATCGCGACCATCAAGCAACAGGTGCTGAGGCTGGACACACGCAAGCTGGGGGCCGCAGCGCACCATGCGACGCCGTGACGGTGTGCGGCGCGTGACGTCGCGCCGGTGTCGGCGGCCGATTCATCCTGTGCTACAGTCGCGGTCTTCGCTGGATACGCCCGCGGCAGGTGCAAGCCGGTCCCGCTCAAGCGCCTCAGCGAAGTCGGCGAAGCCCGATGGGTTGACAAGGTTTTAGAACCGACTCATAATCCCGCTTCTTTGCTGAACACGGTTCAGCGCGGCCCGCAAAGCCAAGCTCTTTAACAACAAACAGCCGATAAGCGTGGGCGTTTGAAGGCGAGTGCCAAGGTCGCAAGACCAAGGTCTCTTGGACCTTAAACGCTCACTGAAGTGAAGTTCACTTCAATTCTTTGAGCAAACATTCAAGATCGAACTGAAGAGTTTGATCCTGGCTCAGATTGAACGCTGGCGGCATGCCTTACACATGCAAGTCGAACGGTAACGCGGGGCAACCTGGCGACGAGTGGCGAACGGGTGAGTAATGCATCGGAACGTGCCCAGTTGTGGGGGATAGCCCGGCGAAAGCCGGATTAATACCGCATACGACCTAAGGGTGAAAGCGGGGGATCGCAAGACCTCGCGCTATTGGAGCGGCCGATGTCGGATTAGCTAGTTGGTGGGGTAAAGGCCTACCAAGGCAACGATCCGTAGCTGGTCTGAGAGGACGACCAGCCACACTGGGACTGAGACACGGCCCAGACT
>ERZ1066138.178-NODE-178-length-21965-cov-8.882382_pt1 | contig 21965 bp, 19 predicted proteins | sample MGYA00382785_ERZ1066138 | MGnify/ENA primary metagenome ERZ1066138 (study PRJEB33369, sample SAMEA5778368) | biofilm metagenome | biome: Industrial cooling water; feature: Water cooling tower basin; material: Biofilm | place: United Arab Emirates | collected... | reverse complement strand
TACGTTGGGACTGTCGGTTCGGCGGTCACCAGCTATGTCGCCAGCGTTGCGCCGCGCAAAGTCCCCATAGCGGCTATAGCCCCACGTGAGCGTCTCAGCACCAACATGGCAGGACGCGGGAGGTGGTATCTCCGGTTCGCTAATGGAATCCAGACTACACAAAAGCAAGGCCCCGAGATCCCGTTTTGGGAGCCCAGAGCCTTACATAAGAAACCTCAAGCGAGAGCTGAGTTCGGCAGTGTCAGCGTGATCAATCATGCTGCAGCTTGCTAACACCGCCCGGATCTCGCATTGCCGTGAGATCCGAAATGACGTCGAGGCAACGTCATCGTTCAATGCCATGCCCTTGGTCCCTGTACTGCCGAGCCTCACAACCTTTCGGTACATTCCGGATTGCACAAGACCGATTTACGTCGGAGGTGTCTGGAAGCGCCGGCATTACAGCCACCAGACTCTGCTTTGCCCCCGGAAGTGTCAATTCTTAGCTCGAAACATACTTTCCACTCGGCGTCCTCGGCCACCCGCTACGGCCAAGCCTCCGCCCGAATGCCTTCGGAACAGTTGTTGATACGAGTGCCCATCGGTCACTGATGTCGATGGCGCCGCACCTTGTCGAATCCGGACCTCATCCGGAAGTCAAGACCCGTTTAACACACAACACTGCGTGTAGTGGTCGGTCTCCTCGTCCGCTTTTTTTTCGTCCTGTGCGGCGGATTCATTCGTGCTCCATTGGGCCACTCAGACACGCGCAAGGAGAACGTTTCGATGAGCAACGAAGGTGGCCATCAGGTTTTTGGCGGGTCGGAGAAGAGACGTCGTCAGCAGAGGCGGGCTCGCTGGCGAGCCCTGCGTGAAGCGAAAGCGACGGCTCAATTTCAAACCATCGACAGGGAGACACTTATGGCATCTGAACGGCAAATCGCAGCGAACCGCGCCAACGCGCGGAAGAGCACGGGGCCACGCACAGCCGATGGTAAAGCCGTCAGCTGCCTCAACGCCACAACGCATGGTTTAACCGCCAAGCAGATTGTGTTGCCTGGCGAGGATCAGGCCGCGTTCGAGGCTTTCCAACGCGGCGTCTTTGCGTCGCTGAAGCCGGAGGATGAAATGCAGGCCGACGTCATCGCGCAGATTGCGGGGGTCCAGTGGCGCCTGCGGCGCGTCCCGTATTTTGCAGCGGCCATCACTGCATGGCGCCTGCACAAGCGCGCGACAACCGAAGAAGGACATTTTCCGGGCCTCAAGGAGTTTGGGAAAAACGAGAAGGCTGCTTCGGCAGTGCTGCAAAAGGAGTTCCCAGCCCACTCGGCCGAGGAACGGGTCAAGCTATGTCGCTTGGGGGAAATGTTGATGGATAACGGGCTGGTCGACATGGCGCGCCTCCTCGACCTCGAGGACAAGCTGAACCGTCAGCTCGACCGCTTATTGAAGCGGCTGAAGGACCTCAAAGCGATGCGGGCCGTCACGATCGAGCACGAAGCGGTCGATACTGCGGCCGTCGAGTGTGACGCGGAGGACGCGATCGAAGACGTTACGGCTGACGCCGAGACGGTGCACGGCGCCGTGGAGGATGGGACGGTGATGGACCACGAAGCCGAGGGCGAAAAGGATCAGCCACTCAATTAGGCCGGAGGACGGGTTGGGACGCGCATTGGGTTGCGCGTCCCAGTCATATCTGCAAGGCCGCCGGCCTGCCCGTCATCCCATCCCGGCCTGGTTTTGCGAAGCCCCCGCGTATTGTGATCCCCCGTGACAGTCGCTTTGGCGCCTTCTGCCCCCGAATAATAAAAATCGTGGTTTGGAATTGGTTGACTTCGAACTGCTCCGTCGATGGTTTCGAGCTCAAGCATTAACGACGTTCTGCGCCGTGACGACGTCCGGCCGGCACGGCAAGGCCGCGTTTGAGGCCCATCAGAGGAGCCTCTTGGCGCTTCGGGAAAATGTCCCCCGATAAAGTCATTAACGCACTCCGACGCATTTAGCTCAGGTGCGCCGGATCGTTCATACGTGAACTTAATCCGTATTCGTTAGAACACAGGGAGCGGTGCTGCTCGGCGCCGGGAGTTTGTTCGAGTTTCGTCATGGCCAACGTTACCGCAACGACAGGGACGGACCTGTTCACCGGCCTCGGTGGAACGGGAAACACGACATCGTTGGCTGACGAAATCCTCGTCACCAATCAAAACCAGATCCAATCGGGGGACCTCTTCGACGGGGGGGCGGGAACCGATACGCTGCGGCTGAATGCGTCGATCGATTTCACGCCGATCCTGAATAGCGCCACCAGCGGCATCAAGAACATCGAAATCCTGCGGTTTAACGGCGGCCAGACGGCGACGTTTCGATCGGATCAGTTCGGCACCGGTCTGCTCGTTTCCAACTTGACCTTGCGCGGGACCACAGGCGCCGTGCAAACGATCGTCATCAACATGGTCAGCAGCGCGCCGACGCTGAACATGTCCGCCTGGCAGTTCACCAACTGGACCGGCGGCACTGACATCATCAGCGTGGCCGGATCCTCGTCGGACGACACCATTCTCGTGAGTTCGCAGCACACGCGCTTTGACGGCGGCGCCGGATCGGACACGGTCGACTATTCGACCTGGAGCGGCGGCTTTTCCCTCACCCTCAACAGCTCGTCTTGGGCGACGGCCACCTGGAACAGCGGGCTCACCGACCAGTTTCGCAATGTGGAAAATATCACGGGGTCGACCAGCGCCGATACGATTACGGGCGACAGTCTGGACAATCGGCTGAACGGAGCCGCGGGCGACGATATCCTGAGCGGGGGCGCCGGCAATGACACGCTCGATGGCGGAACGGGCAATGACACCATGACGGGGGGTGTTGGCAATGACATCTTTTATGTCGACAGCACCTTAGATGTCGTGATCGAGCGCGCGACGGATCTCGGCACCGATCTTGTCTCCTCCACGGTGACGTTCTCAGCGGCCGGGTCCAACCAGGACGGCATTGAGAACATCACGCTGACAGGCACGGCGAACATCGACGCAACCGGGAACGCGCTGGCCAACATCCTGACCGGGAACTCCGGCGCCAACGTCCTGACCGGCGGTGACGGAAACGATCAGCTCTACGGCAACGGCGGCCTTGATACGCTACTGGGCGGCAACGGCGATGATCTTCTCGACGGCGGGACCGGTGCTGACGCCATGACCGGTGGCGTGGGGAGTGACATCTATTACGTCGATGATGCCGGGGACACGGTCATCGATCGTGTAACGGACCTTGGGACCGATCTCGTCTACTCCTCGGTGACGTTCTCCGCTGCCGGGACCAACCAAGACGGCATCGAGAACATCACGTTGACGGGGACCGCGAATATCGACGCGACCGGCAACGCGCTCGACAACATTCTCGTTGGCAACTCCGGCAACAACATCCTCGATGGCGGCGCAGGCGCCGATACAATGACGGGCGGAGCTGGGAATGACACGTACACTGTCGACAGCTTAGGCGATCTGGTGATCGAGCTGTCGTCGGATGCCGGAACGGACCACGTCTTTTCGTCGGTGACGTTCTCGGCGGCGGGGACCAATCAGTCCGGCATTGAGAACATTACCCTCACCGGGACATTCGCCATCAATGCGACCGGCAATGCCCTGGCCAACGTTCTGACCGGCAATAGCGCCAACAACATCCTGAGCGGTGGCGACGGGAACGACACCCTCATTGGTGGTTTGGGAAGTGATACCCTCACCGGCGGGTCAGGTGCCGATATCTTCGGCTTCTCGCCGTATGATTCCTCCGTCGCTCAGTTCGATGTGGTGACCGACTTCTCGATTGCGGATGGCGATCGGATTTCGCTCGGGTCTGTCGGCCCCGCGACTTTCGAAACGACCTCCAAGTGGCTCATTCGTGCCGATAGCTCTGGCAACACTGTTCTTAACGGCATCTTTGCCGCGAACCCGCAGCGGCTCATATTGTCGAATGTTGTGTCGACTGACCTGACCGCAAGCTCTTTTATCTTTGACACCTCGTTGACCCCGCGGGTGCTCACCGGCGGCACGGGGCACAACACGCTGTTCGGAGGCTTAGGTGACGACACGCTCACCGCCGGAATGGGCAACAGCATACTTGTTGGAGACTCGGGCAACGACATACTGATCGGCAACAGCTTCATCGACGTTCTCGACGGCGGCACCGGCGCCGACACGATGACCGGCGGCTTGGGGAATGACTGGTACTACGTCGACAACGTGGGAGACATCGTCAACGAATCCGATCCCAGCCAGGGTATTGACCGGGTCTACTCGACCATCAGCTTTTCGCTGACCGGAACCGCCGCCGGGATCGATGATGCATTCCTGACGGGTGCCGCCGACGTGAACCTGACCGGCAATGGCCTTGCCAACCGCCTGACGGGCAACTCGGGCAACAATGTTCTGGATGGCGGATCCGGAAATGATGTTCTGGATGGCGGATTGGGCACCGATACCCTGATCGGCGGGTCCGGAAACGATACCTTGACCGGAGGCGGCGGACAGGACGTGTTCGCATTCTCCGCCACCTTCAATCAGGATACCATTCGGGACTTCTCTGTTGCCAATGATCGGCTGGATCTCCGGTCGCTCGGCATCGATAGTGCTGCTGAATTGGCTCCCTATGCGTCAAACTCCGGGTCCAATCTCGTGCTGGACTTCGGCGGCGGAAACACGATCGTGATTAACGGCGTCCAGGTGTCCCAGATCCATGATGGAATGTTCGTCGTGTGAGCCGCTCGTCGCTCCCGGCGATGCGACCCAGATCGGGGTGAAGCTTTGAGCTGTCCCACCGGTCACGATGACGTCTTCACACCTTACCCAGGCATGCGCTACAAAGTTCTCTGCGTTTGCGATGCCAATCACGAGGGTTGGCTTGTGGCCGTATCTGCGTAACCAGTTCACGGCGGCCAGTGCTTGCACCAAACAATCAGCTCTCCAAGGCACTCGTCTCGCAACGGCGGCGAGCACCTGGGCTATCAGTTCAAGATCCAGAGCCGATGTTCCGGAACTTTGCCCGGTGTGCTTGGTGCGCTGATATATTTGTAGGAGATCGGACGTCGGACAAACAAGAACGCGGACCCGTGCCCGCAAGAGTTCGCAAAACGCTCGCACAGCATAGCGCCATGTGTGCCATGACAAGCGAACGTCCGCTTCATCTCGGATACTCACCCTAAGCCGCCTGAATCAGATCACGATCAAGAAGCTCTTTGACGAGCACTGCCACGTCCTGTCCTGCTCGTTCGTGGTCGACATCGTACTCTGCGATGACAACATCGACGAGTTCAGCGAGTGTCGCCGGCCGCTGAAGGCGCTGCCAAACTGTTGCGCCGACGGCGTTCAACCCAAAATAAAGTCCAGCTTTGGCATCCAAAAGCACGACTTCGTCGGCCATGTCGCAGAACGCGACGTGATCCGCGCATCGGATGGATTGAGCCCCTAACATCTTGCGCTCCCGGGTTGGTGCCTCTCGATCTCCTGGCAAATGTCACCAATCCGGTCATACCGTCGGACATAGCGGAGCGTACTGACAGGAATTCGACGTGTAATCTCTGCAGCAGTCCGGAGACGCACTGCTGCGGAGCCAGAATCAGCAGGATCCAACGCAAAACTATTCGACACTAGCGACATACATGACTCGCCAGGTGCCAATCGAGATGCGTTGACCAGTTCGCTTGCTGCTTCGGTAAGGTGAAAGATCACCGAAAGCTCGACGCCCTCCTTCCGGACGCGTCCGCGAAGCTGAACGCGGCGCTTCAGAGAGTGTTCGGACATTTGACTGGTTGGCGGCGGTACTGGGTAGAGCGAGCGAATTGAGTCCGGCCAAAGCCGAAGAGTCCGATAGGTTGGCGCGGCCCGAACCCTGAGCCCATCAATTGTGACGACGAAGCCATCGTCGGATAATAATTCCCACCCACACTTAGTCATAGCTGTTGCCAGGGTGGACTTGCCACTTCCCGTCGGACCAATCAGAGCCAACCCAGACTTGCCGCGACTTAGCAGGGCTCCGTGGAGGACCATAAGCCCCTTAGATGCCAGAACTCGGGGAAGAACCAAATCGAGAAGGAGATGCCGAAACTCGGCGCTACCCGGTGCTTTTTCGTTGCACCAATAGTATACTTTTGTCGGCTGGCCCGGCCGCACAAAAAACACTGTGGAAGTGAAATTGAGGATCTGTAGCTTCCCAGCCGAGGAGCTTTCTTGAAAACCTTCTTCATAAAGGTGAGGGAAGGCGAGATTGATTTCACTGTTTGGGGCGCGCGCTACGTCAACAATGGCTGCAAGCGCATTAAAGCAATGACTTTCTCCCGCGCGCAGTTCTGGCAAGTGCACGTCGGAGCGGATGAAATGTCCGGCGTAGGCGTAGGTCGCCAACTGCCTTGACGAAAGTCCCTCCGTCCTCGCGCTGCCCATGCTCATGCTATCCTGGATTGCCGCCCAAGAACGGATCGGCCAAACAACCTTCAACGCAACCGCTGCCACCCGCTGTCAGTGTTTTGACCTCACCGAATATGATCAGTTGGGGCGACGCGTAAGCTCGCTTCTTTTCAGCGGCCGACGATGCCTCGCTTGTATCCATGACCATTCATCCGGGTTATCTGATGGTGCACCAGTCGCGAACGCGCCTCGTCAGAGCCTTGAAGCAGAACACTCGTCAGGCCACGTGCCCCTGCTTGACAAGCTCGGGAGAAATTTCCTGCTTCCGGTTCTGGTTCCAGACCCAGTACGCAAGAATCAAGCTTGGCAGAGTTTTACTGAGTCTCACATTGCGAGAACAGCCCGTGTTCAAGAATTCGCCGATGTCCCTACGAAGACTTTCTGTATCCACGTAACGCTGGCCGTAACGGAGGGCACGTTCATCAGGCAGGATTTGCCTCTCGGCGGCGGCCCGGAGTACAGCCGACGTAAACCGCCATCCGAGGTGCGTTCGCTCCGGGCGCCATAAAACGGAGTGTGGAAGGCTGGGTTGCAGAGCGCGGCGTAATATCCATTTGGGCCACCCATTGCGAGTGAGTTGGGACACCGGCAGCGAAAAACAGAACCTCATGACGTCGCAATCTAAAAATGGATCTCGCGCTTCGAGACCGATCCGAGCCGCCTCGCTTTCGTAACGTTCGCGAGCCGTCGTTATCGCAGGGCGAAGCACCCGCTGCGCCCGATATGCTGACGATCCTGGAGCTGCAATGTCGCCGGCCGCAACATGCAACAGCGCCAAACGTTCTCGAACAGCCGAACGGGTTGCGAATTCTTCCCGAATTAACGATTCCGACACGTTGTAGGGCGTGGCGAATGCCCGGGCACGAACAATTTCGGTGCGCACCCAGCGCGGCGTGAAGGCCAACTTCGCCGCAGCTTTGAGACGAACAGACGCCTTGTCCAGACCCTTTACTCCGGGAGGACCCCTCGCCTCGCGAGCCGCACTCAGGAAACACCCTCTCCGCAGCAGATAAGCTAAAATTTGGCCGTCGTTGAGGATGCTGTCCCCGCCGGCTCCGTCAAGTACTGCTCGTAGGCCCGACTGGCGAGCCGTGATGTAGACTGCCCTAATCAGAGAAAAATGAGCGTCCAGCGGCGTCACCGGGAAGAGCGTGAGTTGAATAAGTTCCGTGGCCACGTCCCCGAGTGCCGCGTGATCAACGTATCGAGGCGAAAGTCCATCGGCCGCAGCGGAAGTCAGGATCGCTTTGGTCTCGTTACAGTTATGTGCGTCTGGCCCAATTGCTGAGATCGTCCGATGCGGCCCTGAGTTGTCGATCTTTCGAATCTCGGCCGCGAGGGCAGACACGGCTCCCGAATCGACGCCCCCGCTGAGCATAGAGCCGGTTTTCTTGCCACCACGCAGGCGCCGCCTCACCGCCTGGGTCAACACTGAGCGGAAGGCCGATTCATATTCGGCGTCGGAACGAAGTCTCAGGATCTCAGAAGGAACATAGGTCCAATACCGATGTCGCTTCAGGCCTGACGGCGACGCGACCAGGTAATGCGCCGGGGGCAGCCGCGATACGCTCTCGAAGAATGTTCTTTCGAAATCGCTGTCAACAAGGCTGTAGAACAGGGCATCAGCAAGTTTCGACTCATCCAATCGATGCGGCATGCTGGGGAGGGCAAGGAGTGCGTCCGTGTCGGATGCAAAACAGAAGCCGTTGTTTGGAGACTGATGCCAGTAGAGAGGCCGCATTCCAATTCGATCGCGTGCGCATATTATTTCTCGGCTTCGCCGATCGTAGATTGCGAGCGCGAAATCGCCGTCGACATGGGACAGGAAATCTCTGCCCCAAAGTTCGTAGGATCTCAGAACCAGTTCACTGTCTGCACGGCTTCGAAGACGAGCGCCCGCGCTTACTAAATCACGGCGGAGATCCTCGGCGTTCCAGAGTGTCCCGTCGATCACGATGACGATGTTGCCTTCGTCATTCAGGAGTGGTTGGCGCTCTTCGGCAGCCTCATCCGTTGTCCGAAGCAAGCAGTGGCCCAGCGCAACTTTGTCGTCGCGCCAATGAGCGATGCCATCGGGACCGCGGTAGGACATGGCACGGGTCATCCGCGCGATCTCACTCAGACCTCGGGGATCGCCACCAAACCGAACAATGCCGCAGATCCCGCTCATCTTGGCTCGAACCTCGGTTCACGGGTCTGCCGTGATAGGGACGTGATTGTCCGGCCAGTCAACGCCGCGGCGAACCGTTTGCGAATGCCCTCCATCCAGCGCCGGATCTGGAGCACGGGTGTCCAGGTCACCCGTGCGTCGGGGTACTTCCAGAGGAGGTAGGCCCGGGGCGGTAGCAGAATGTCTTGCAGGAGGCGAAGCCGCACTGAGGGGCGCTCGGCAGACCAAATATTCAACACTTCCCGTGCCACATTTGATTGACGCAAATAGCAGTCGGAAAGGCTGGAGGCTGGTGCAGCTTCGAGAACAGAGATTATGTGGCGCACGTGCTCGTTTGGGAAATACCGTTGCGCGAGTTGCAGCGCTTCGCGGGCGGCCCCTGCTAGCCCCTTGCCGACCGCGAGATCCATAAAGCGTTGCCAGTCCTCGTTGGAGAAGGTCTCCGATAGGAGATGGACATCCAACAACCAGATCAGACGTTCTCCGGAATGTTTCGCTCCTTTGGGTGAGACTTGCTGATCTGAGCGATGCACTGCGCGATGCATGCACGCGATCAGAAGGCTTATGACCGGATCAGGGACCAGCAGGCCTCCCAACGTCTGCAGCGGTTCAGCGGATGCTTTTAATTCCGCAAACGTGAAGAGATTGGCGAGAGGCTGCGCCGAGTTGATGCGCCAATGAAGATCGATCGTGTGGCGCGAGCGATCCGAGTGGCGCAGGGTCCAGGATTCTTCGGCACTCACCTGCTCTCCGGGCAGTGAGGGCCTTCGCACGAAGCCGGACTGGGACAAAAGCCGGCGACATCTTTCGAGGTCATCTTCTGCGACCAGCAGATCCGTGTCGCTGCGGGTCCGCAGATAGGGCTTCTCGTATATTTGGTAGGCGAGCGCCGTACCCTTGAAGCACAGCGCTTGGATTCCGGCCTCGGTCAAGGTTTGACCGAGCCCGTGCACGACCTTCTGGTGGCGAAGCTCCCACATTCCCGCGGCGCGGCTCTCGTCGCGAAGCTTCTCGATGAGGTTGTGACAGGAAGCGGGGGTGCGGGAGAGGCGGTCATGAAGCAGGGGAATGACGCCGTGATACCACGCACGGTCAACAAGCGCGGCGACCCCTTCGCCGCTCATGGCTCCTAAGAATTCGTCGCTGCCCGTATTCAAAAGCGAGGCAATAACATTGTCGAGTGGCTGCCCATCCCAGCGAAAGGCTGGGGTTGTCCTTGAGCGATCGGAATGTTGATGTGCCTCGCGACGGGCAAGGATCGCGGCCGTCATTGTCGTGGCGCCCCCGCAACCTCGTGGCCGATGCTCGGCCGGAAGCTCCTCTAGGCCACGATTCTCCACCAACCGTCCACAGCCCCGGGGAAAACCCCTATGCCCACCAAGAGCGCGGTAACCCCCCTATTTTAGCAGCATAATTTTCGCTTTTTGGATGTTCGCGAACTGCGGAGAACTGGCAACTGATGTAATCTTCTGTGCCAAGAATTCCACACCCATCGTAACGACCGTGAGTCTCGGCGTCCCGCATCGCCCTGTCCTTCCATCTCGCCCTCGCAGCGCGGCGGCTTAGTGAGACTTGCGACCGCCTGACCTAAAGATGTCAAGCGATCACGTCGCGCTGGCAAATCTTTGGAAGATACCCACGCTCAGTCACGTACTCCTGCGCTGTTGCGCAGAATTCTAAGCGGGCGGGAGAAGCGGCTGCCTCGTGACCGACAAGCCCGACAGAAGCGGAACTCTAGGCGAAGGCGGGCTGGGAGCGCCGCTGACTGCGGGCCAATTGCCGTCGAAGAGTGACTGTTTCAAAGACGGTACTCATGATGAAGGCGTGCATTGCTGCAAAGCCACTCGATTGTGCGTCCTATCCATCTCTTGCTTCATTCTAATCGGTTGGCCCGCCTCTCAATGCTGACCATGTCCGCGTAGGTGCCCTCGCCCACAATTCGCCCAGCCTTTAGCCGGATAATTTTGTCGCAAACCTCCATTGTCGAAAGCCGGTGTGAGATGATCAAAATCGTAAGATCGCGTCGCAGGCCACGGATGGCCTTCATCACAGCAGCTTCGGTTTCGTTATCGAGCGTATTCGTCGCTTCATCGAAAATGAGAACGCTTGCTCCTTTATAAAGCGCGCGAGCGATGCCAATGCGCTGCCTTTGCCCGCCGGATAGCCGAATACCACGCTCTCCCACTACCGTACCGTAGCGGTTCGGAAGCGTCTCAACAAAGTCTGCTAATTCGGCTTGTCTGACGACATCCCGAAGCCGCTCGAAGTCGACATCCTTTTCCGCGACCCCGAACGCAATGTTGGACGTAATCGTTGCGTCGGCGAGATAGATTGCCTGCGGCACATGAGCAATACGAGTCTGCCAACTCCGTATGTTGTCCGAAGTCAAAGCCAGACCATCAATTTTAACGTGACCGGACGTCGGGGGTAGAAGCCCCATGACGAGATCAACAACCGTGCTTTTGCCGCTTCCGCTCTGCCCAATAAAACCGACACGGGACCCTTTTTCGATTCTTATCGACAGATCCCTGACAACGACAGGTCGCGTCGCATCGTACTGGAAGCTTACCCGCTCGAGAACGATGTCGCGTTTGAAACTTATCGGCGTTACGGCTCCGCGTACGACGTCGTCTGGCTCAATTGGAAGATCCAGAACTGCGAGAACGTCGACTAAGGACTGCCGATGCCCGGCGAGATTAGTCCAGCCATTGTAGATCGATTGCAATAAAGGGAGCAGCTTCTGAGCCCCTACCGCGAGTGCCGCGAGAATGGGCAAGGCCGAGTTGAGGCCGCCCTCGTGGCTCAACGCTAGGGCCAGGACCGCAATCAGAACCATTCCGCAAGCTTCGACCAGATATCGCGGGGCGGCGCCAATGAGCGCGTTAGCTCCCTGAGCTTGGCGCAGGGCACTATCGGCGGCGGCAAAGCGCCTCACGAAAGACTCTTGAGTCTGGTCGACAAGAACGTCACGGATTCCGCCGAACCCCTCCTGAATCGACTTGATCCGCTCCCCCTGAGCATTCGCCCAGGCCGTGCTGTTCACCTGAACGCGACGGCGGACCAGAGCTACAATGCCGACATAAACAACGCCAAATCCGAACGCGGCTGCAAGCGTCACAATGGGATTGATCACCATTAATGCCGCGATGATAGAAGCCGAAAGGACAACCGAGGTGATCAGTTGCATCAGCTGTAGGAGCACACCATAAACGACAACGTCCACTTTTGCCGTCGCAGCTATAACGCCGCTCGAATTGATATTTGTATGATAAAGGTAAGGCTGAGACAGGGTTCGACGATAAACGGCAACACTCAGGTCATGACCCACATTAAAGACAAATCGCTGGCTTTTCCAGGCAAGCAAAAAGCGAATGACTCCGGCACTCAAAGTGACGAGAGCAAAGAGGAACGACGTTGGTAGGATGATCTTCTCCGCATCAGTCCAACCGATTGATGAAACCAGTGACTGAAGCAATGGATACGATGTCGCTGTCGTGGGGTTGGATAACACCGCGATGAACGGGATGATCATTGCGAGCGTCAGGAGTTCCGCAAGCGCTCCCGCGCCCATTAGGCCAGCCAGCGCGAGGAACTCAAGCTTTCGCCCTGCTAGGCTCCTGGCGCACAAGCGGCTCAGAAGCTGAATCAAGTTGCTATGCGTTCTCAATTTAGCTGACCATTAGTGGCTGCTCCGTGGCGCCGTCTTCACTGTTTTACTCGTGGGCAGATTGCCAAGGTAATCTCCTGGCAGGGCATAGCTGCGGGTCCGAGGAATATGCGCCCCGACCCCAATTCTGCCGTATTTCAGTTGGGACCGTACGGGTGTCACATCATAGGGTGCGGATTTGCGTTCAAAATCAAGTGCCGCAGATGGGGCCGAGTTGTGCGCCGCGCATGCGAAGGTCTCTGGGCCAGCAACTCGGAAGAAGCGGCGAAGCTTAGATGCGAGTGGGCAGACCGTTCCCATGAGTTACCTCATGAATTATTTGATCAGTGGCTTGCATGTTCGGTCGGCAGTGGTGGTTCCAGCAGCCACTCCCACGGACGTCGGCAACGTGCGCGTTCCCGATGTGACCATCAGGGTTGAGTCGCAAATAGATGTACCGTCCGACGCTCATTTTCAGAGTGAAGGCATTATAGCTGGAGATCGAGATTTTCTTCTCCGCCCGATCAACGGTTTGTCTTTTCGCATTCGACATGGGCGCGAAATTGTAATCTCCAGGATGCCAGGTATCCCTGACAGAGATGTGCATCTGTTTCTGATGGGGTCTGCTTGGGGGGTTCTATGTCATCAGCGCGGGCTGCTGCCGCTGCATTGTAGTGCGGTCAATGTTGGACGTCGGGTGTATATGTTCCTTGGACCGTCGGGAGCTGGAAAATCGACGCTTGCCGCCGGTCTCAATCGCCGCGGTTATGAACATTTTTGTGACGATGTCTGCATTGTTCAAAGCGAGTATCAGGGGTTGACACTGTGGCCTATGCCCAAAGGGCTCAAACTCTGGCGTGACGCAGCTGATGCACTCGGTTTTCAGCGGGGCGAGCCTGTGAGTTCTGATAGCAGATTGGACAAGTACTTCGTTTCGCTACCTGGCAGCGAGACTATGGCCCGTGTCGATCACTGTGCACTCTATCTCCTCAGCAATTCTGAAGCTTCGGAGCTTGAAATCTCGAAGGTCCATGGCTCTGCTCGGCTCGGCTCGCTTCTTTCTAACGTCTATCGTGGGGAATGGCTAAGTCTGATCCGTGATCCACGCGATTTGTTTCGAGAGGTGGCGTTGATGGCAAAGCATTTGGAAGTGTATCGGTTTTCTCGTCCCAGAGATCTGTCTCGTTTCGATGAGGGCCTGGATCTTCTTGTGTCTCATATGGAAGCGGCGGGCGGGAAACCATAGCAATGCTAAGTCTTTCCAGCGTGATCCAAAGACAAGAGAACTATGTGGAGACTGAATTGGACGATGAGATCATCGTTATGCACGTTTGTTCTGGAAACCTCATCGGCTTCGCGGACAGCGCAAAGGCGATTTGGGCTCAAATCTCGAAACCTATTCTATTTGGCGAGATCATTGATCGGCTACTCGAACAATTCGATATTGAACGAGATGCATGCGTTGCGGAGGTTGGCCCTTTCCTCACCGCACTCGAAGAGGAGGGTCTCATTAAAATAACCCACTCTTGAGCACCGCTGACCTTAAACTCATAGCAATAGAATGCTGTTATGCGGCCTTAGACGGTTCTCTACTGATCTAATCACGCGTCATGCTCGGCTCAGTCGGAACGACATAGTGTTCACATAATGCAAGGCAAACAGCTAAATAAGTTTTGGGCGTTACCGAGAGCGACGAAGCTTGCCTATTGTGAAGCAGTTCTTCTGCTCACGGTTGCGCAGGTGCTGATTAAGGCATTGCCGTATGCGTGGTGGTCCCGTTCGCTCGGCCCCGTCGTCAGGTCACCGCCGAGAAGCAATTTTCTAGCCGCACCCCAAACTGCTTGCGCCGTTGGAGCTGCCGTCGAGACCGTCGCCCGCAACTTGCCGTGGGACGTGGTCTGTCTGCCGCGGGCCATGGCGGCAAAATGGATGCTTGAGCGGCGCCGGATCCCCAGCACCCTTTTCGTTGGTTCGCGGACGCTGCGCGGGGCCACCAGCAATCGCCTCGCTCTCCATGCGTGGTTGGAAGCGGGCTCGACCATGGTCACCGGAGGCGAGATCGCAAATGATTTTCATATCGTTGCCCAGTATGGACCCTCGAAACGCCTCCTCAACAGCCCACAAGACGACTTTTAGTGCTGCGCGCTCGCTGCTGAATGAAAAAATCTACTGTCAGTTCAACGGACGTTAGCCGAGTATCACTTTCGGTTCTAGCTTGATAGGGTCCTGCCCTCGCATTACGCAGACCTGCTTTCGTTCGTGGGGAGGGGGAGAAGTTTGCCATGAGCGGCATTGCCGCAATTTTTCACAGAGACGGTCGACCCGCTCGGCGGGACGATATCGAGCGAGTTGCGCGCGCGCTCACAATGTATGGGCCGGAGCAGCAACGTGTTCGCGTCGAAGGCCCCATTGCATTTGCCTATACTCACTTCACAAATACACCTGAAGCTCGCGGGCAGTACCAGCCTTTGGTCGGAAGTGGCGGGCGCCACATCATGGTCTTTGATGGCCGCCTCGACAACAGGGACGATCTTGGATCAGAGCTGCGCATTGATCGACCTGATCTTCGCCTAATATCTGATGCTGCTCTTGCGCTGCGATGCTGGGAGCGATGGGGAACCGCTGCATTTAATCGCTGGATTGGCGAGTTTTCTCTCATTGTTTGGGACAATGAAACCCATCGCCTGATAGCCGCTCGTCACCAGTTTGGTTATCGGACACTCCATTATCACATAAGCTCCAAGAGGATAGTTATCGCGTCTGCTCCAAAAGGTATTCATGCGCTAAGTGATATTCCGCGGGCGATTGATGAGCAAAAAATCGCAGACGTTCTTGGGCAACACTATTGCGATTCGGGACGGGGATACTTCCAGGGCGTACATCGCGTCCCACCAGCTTGCTTCCTAGAAGTCGGCGCAAACAACTTTGAGACCCACCAATATTATAAATTGGAAGATCATATTTGCGAGGTGCGTTACGCTTCCGACGATGACTACATCGAGGCGGCACGCGAATTGCTCGACGAATCTGTAAATGCCATGTTGCGCACTCCGGGTCCTGTGGGTGCGTTCATGAGCGGAGGGCTGGACTCGTCAACCGTCGCAGTCACGGCAACGAGACTCCTAGCACAGCGAGGTAAACGCTTACCGACGTTCACATCCGTTCCGGAGGCTGCATGGGACGGCCTGACGGAACCCCAATGCTACGGCGACGAAACTCCATACGTAAAAGCAATTGCTGATCAGCACGACACTCTTGACCTCAATTTGATCGATGCAAACGGTCTCGGGCACTACTACAAACAGGAGGAATTTCTGCACGCCGCTGAGATGCCTGTTCGCAATGCGCTTAATATGACGTGGTTCCACGCCATACTGAGCGAAGCCCAAAAGCGCAGCATCAAGGTGATGCTGGAGGGAACAATGGGGAACCTAACGCTGAGCTATCGTGGCGATGGCGTTTACACCTCCCTCTGGCAAAAAAGGGAATACCGCCGCCTGCTCCACGAACTCTCATTTCTTGGTCCAACACCAATCAGCTTTACGCGCGGCGTGCTTGCACGTCTCGTTTATCCGCTCGGTCCCGACTGGCTGTGGACGTCCAAAGAATGGATCCGCGGACGTGGCAATGAGAGCGTTCAATGGCTGCGCTTCGTGCCAATTAACCCAGACTTCGCGCGCGACATGAAGATTGCCGAACGAGCTAAGGAGGAAAAGTTCTCTTTCTTTTATGGCAAGCCCCCAGCTCGAGCCCGCGATTTTTGGAACTGGATGTTAACGCGCTACGCGACGGCGGATCTGGGCGACATTCAACAGGGCCTTTCCGCTCAGTACGGGATCGAGCTGCGTGATCCTTTCTCCAGCCGGAAGCTCATCGAGTGGTCTTTAGGAGTACCCGAAGAACAGTTTCATCGAAATGGCCAGGGTCGTTGGCTCATCAAGCGCCTGATGAATGGTGCCTTGCCGGATTCGGTTCTCTTCAAACCAAAAGATACTGGTCGGCAGGCAGCTGACTGGCATGCGCGACTTACGCGAGATTTGCCTCGAATAAGGGCCGATCTGAAATCGTTGGCGACCGATCCTGACACCGCCAGAATGATCGATATTGCGCGACTTCAGTCCTTGCTAGACGATTGGCCTTCACGCACGGTTACGGACCGCAGCGATGACCGAACTTTCTTCCTTGCCGTAAATCTTCCCATGGCCCTTCAAGTAGGTCGATTTGTCCGTCGAGTGAAGGGGGTCAATGAAATGTAGGCCTGCGCCTCGACCAGCCAACCAGCAGGATGGAGTAAGTCGATGTCACTTTGGTCGCTGCTGTTTAGTCGCTTTGTTGTAGATCCGTGCAACACCTGGCCCAAAAAATCTGGGGGCAGCAAGTGAGCGTGGTTGACTCAGAGCGTGTTTTTTCCGCAAGGTCCAAAGGTCTGTAAATTTTCAGTGGAGCCCGGTATTGCTATGGGAACTGCAACGGAAAACTCATCCGGTTGTGCCAAGCGGCGTTGGGTGACGCCGGTGGTGGTAAAAACATCCGTGGCTGTCGCTCAGATGCCTCGTACTTGGGTCAACCAAGAGGGACAGAATCTAAACACGAGCTAAATGCTTGATCTCACTGCCCGCGTTCGTACTTTGCTCTACTTTTCAGCCGTTCAGTTTACCGAGAGCACCGGTCCTGTTTATGATAGCATGACGATGTGGCGGACATAGAGACATTTTAGCTTTGGTTTTATACGGGAACAAACTGATTGATGAGCGCGCTATCCAATTAGGTTGTCACCGTTGGGGCGAAGCGTGCGCTTAACTAGCCGACTAGCTGCCAGCGGACGCCCCATCAGCGCATAGAGCACCATCCATTTGGTATCAAGCTTTAAAAGCCGGGCATCATCCGGATGTATGAGGGATCGTAAAACGGGGAACGCCCGCGCGCGCACGTCGTCGGTCAGACGCATTCCATACACCATGCGGCGGAAATCGTCCGGAAGATCGCGAAGCCCATGGACCTCATTGGTTTCGACTTTAAATAGTTCGCGAAGACAGTGCTTCAACAGCGGCTTCAAAATTCGACGCCGCTCGTCATCAAGTAGGACTTGCACAGAGCCTGTGAGCGTCTCTTCCAAAAACAGGGCGAGATATATTGGTTTTTTGCATCGCCAGTTGGAAGCGCGCACCAGTAAGTCGCGGCACTCAGCGACGGCCATAGCTGAAAATAGCCGGTGAGTATCGGCCACCCACTTGAGCCGAAAGAACGCATGACCTGCAGAGTGCGCGCAAAGATAGGCTGCTAGCAAGTTGCCCGTGAGTCCTCGCACCCTGCCATCAGCTATTTTGATCTCTTCGGAGTTTGTAAGCAGTTCATGAAAGGGAACTGGTAAAATGTAGGGGTTAAAGAGCAAACGGTGATGTAGCTCCACATGGAGCCCATTCGTTGAATGCCGGTACTCATAGGCATTAAGCAGAAAGTGAACCATCTCTTCTGATGACGCGGGTGGCTCGAAGTTTGGGCACGAGCGAACATAGCCCTCCTTCTTTAGGCAACGATCCGCCTCGGCAAAATCAGACGGCGCGACGAGGATATCGATGTCTACCGCATGTCTCTGCTCTGGATGCGGGTCATAGTGCGACTTTGCAAATATGCATCCTTTGAGCGCAATGCATGGAATGCCTGCCCGTTCGAGAAATTTGCTGATGCGCAGTGTTTCGGCAAGTTGACCAAGATACATAAGCGCCAGGGATCGTCTGTCGACATCGACCTGGGCCCGCGTCTCAGCGGGAACGTACTCCGCCGGCAATGCCGAGACGGCAGCCCCAACAACACCCTCGATCCGATGCCGGACCGCCAAGCGATGTAACTTTACCCAATCAAAATTTGAGCCCGGAAGGTCGGGACCAGTGTCGCACGACGCAGCGATTGCAAATCGCAGCTCCTCGGAAAGGTCATCCATCACCGCGACGCGTCCTTGCACGGGAAGCTTCTGAGATTTGCGATCAGTACCGCGACGGACATCATGCCTTCACGATATGTGGTCCTGTCACTCCATTTCGGGCGCAGACATTCCTGGTGTCGATAAGAAGACGCCCATGCCTTCCTATTAAGGGCCAATCGACGCTGTCGTGGTCCGTGACGATAACGATCGCGTCATATTCCCATAATTTTTCAGCAGTTATCGCAACACTTCGTCGCCCGCGCAAAGACGGATAATCTCGAATTCTCGGAATCTCCGAAACGAAAGGATCATGGTACTCAGTTTTTCCTCCACGCCCCTCAATAAGTTCGATGAGCTTCAATGCGGGGCTTTCCCGAGTGTCTTCGATGTTTTTTTTGTATGCCAGCCCGATGATCAGGATATTGGCGCCGTTGAGGCCACGGCTTGCATCATGATCGAGTGCTTCGGCCAGCTTACTCACCACGTAGTGAGGCATGTGCGTGTTGATTTCTCCGGCCAGTTCAATAAAGCGGGTCGCGATTTCAAATTCTCGGGCTTTCCACGTCAGGTAAAAAGGATCAATAGGGATGCAATGGCCGCCGAGGCCTGGCCCTGGATAAAAGGGCATGTATCCGAACGGCTTTGTCTTAGCAGCCTCGATGACTTCCCAGATATCGATACCCATCCGATCGAAAATCACCTTGAGCTCGTTGACGAGAGCAATGTTGACCGCGCGGAAGACGTTCTCGGTGAGTTTTACGGCCTCTGCCGTCGCAGCCGATGACACCGGAACGGCCTTTTCAATAAGTTCACCGTAAAGTGCACATGCCAGCTTTAACGACGCGGGATCATCTGCACCGATGATCTTGGGAATTGCCGACGTCCCGAAGCATACATTGCCCGGATCTTCGCGCTCCGGCGAGAATGCCAGGTAGTAGTCCGTGCCAATCCGCAACGCGGACTTTTCCAGGATCGGCTGCACCACTTCCCTGGTTGTGCCAGGCCATGTTGTGGATTCGAGGACGACAAGCTGACCGGGACGGAGCGCCTTCGCTATCGCCTCAGTGCTGTTCTCTACATATGTAAGGTCCGGCTCGCGCTGTTTGGATAATGGCGTCGGAACTGCGATCAAAATTGCGTCCGGCCGATTTAGCGCACTGAGATCCGCCGTTGCCGTAAACCGTCCCTGGGAGAGCGCAAGGGCTAGTGGCCCGCTTGGAATGTGGGTGAAGCCGCTCTCTCCGCGATTGAGCAGAGCGACCCGGCGTTCATCAATGTCAAAGCCAATTACCCGGAAGCCCACCTTGGCGGCTGCCAACGCAAGTGGCAAGCCAACGTAACCCATTCCCACGATGCCAACGGTGTAATCGCGAGACGAAAGACGCGCGAGTATCTCTTGCAGTTCTCTTTGGCACGTTTCCAATTCGATCTCTCGTATCAGCTTGCACCACGTTTGGCGCGGAACCCTGTGTCATCCGCATCGCATCATCGGGCAACACTTCGACGGATGATCCTGTTGCCCAGCACTAACATATCCATTCCGGTTCGCATAAAGCACTCGAGTGCCTCGACTGGCTGGCAAACCACGGGCTCGTTTTCGTTGAACGAAGTATTGAGCACCATTGGAACGCTTGTAATCTGGCGAAAGGCCTCGATCAGGGCCCAGTAGCGCGGATTGGTCTGCCGATAAACCGTTTGCAATCGCCCAGAACCATCAACATGCGTGACCGCAGGGATCTCTGCACGTTTATCCTCCTGGATCTGATAGACTTGCATCATAAACGGCACGTCTCCGTCTTCCTCAAACCATTCCGCAACATACTCTTTCAGCACCGAAGGCGCGAAGGGTCGGAAGCTTTCACGACGCTTGATCTTGGCATTTAGAATGTCCTTCATATCCGCACGACGCGGATCGCAGATGATTGATCGGTTGCCGAGCGCTCGTGGTCCCCATTCCATCCGGCCTTGAAACCAGCCGACTACCTCCCCTCGCGCAACAGCTTCTGCCGTCATACGGCAGAGATGCTCCTCATTGGCCACATGTGCAACTTCGCAACCGCTGCTGCTGATCTCAGCGCTGCGGCCTTCGATCAACTTTTCTAATTCGTGCTCGCTTGCTGAAGGGCCAAGGTAGGCGTGATCCATGACGCGGCGCCCGCTCAGGCAATCGCCAGAAAGAGCTGTAGAGCTGGGCGCGTGGCTTAGGCGTGCGGTACGTCCTTGCGCACTTTGATGCCAAGCATAAATCGCGGCTCCGATAGCTCCGCCCGCGTCACCAGCCGCGGACTGGATATAAAGTCGTTTGAACTGCGACTGGCGCAGAACCTTGCCATTGGCAACGGAATTCATTGCGCACCCGCCCGCCAGCGTCAGACTATCTAACTGGTATGCATCGTGAAGATGACTGATCAGATGGAAAAAGGCTTCCTCATACATGGCCTGCGCTGAGCGTGCTATATCGCGGTGACGCTGATCGAGCGGCTCATCTAAATTTCGCGCTGGCCCCAGCAGGTCGGCGAGCGCGGGCGAAAAGAGCGTACCAACGTGGGGGCGGCCTCCTGCCCAAGCGTAATCTATTCTTTCGCGGTGATGCCGAAAGAAGCGTGTGTCGAGTTCAAACCGCCCGCCATTTTTGAGCTTTACGATCTGCCGCATTTCCGCGAGGTATATCGGCTGACCGTAAGGCGCCAACCCCATGACCTTGTACTCGTCCCCGTAGTGCGGGAACCCCAAGTACTGGGTAAGCGCCTGATAAAAAACACCTAGTGAATGCGGAAAATGCACGCGCCCGGTTTCTTCGATCGAGATGCCGCGCCCGACACCCCATACAGCGGACGAGAAGTCGCCGAAGCCGTCGATCGAGGCGACGCAAGCTTCCTCAAAAGGTGAAACTAAAAAAGCAGAGGCAAGATGGGCAAGGTGATGCTCGACTCGCTGAACCTCGCCCTTGAATGGGGCCGTTGGAAACGCTGCTTCAAGTTCGGCTCTAACGGACTGCCGCTTAGCCTGATTACGCAGCCGGTCAAGGATCAACCGAAAGTCCGGCTTGTTGCGAAGCGCAAACTTGATCTTCTTGGCTAAGCTTGCGCCCGGGTCAGAGTTTACGGCGACGATTTCGACATCCGACAGCGCGACGCGCCCCTCATTCAGACAATAGCTAATGGCCTGTGACGGAAACCCAGCCCAATGCTTGATGCGGCGGAAGCGTTCCTCTTCGGCGGCCGCCACAATCTCCCCGTTCCAAATGAGACATGCGGCGGAATCGCCATGATACGCGTTAAGGCCCAATATAAGGGTCATGTATACGTGATCCGGTCCATTTCTAAGCGGTGAGGTGGAGGTCAAGCAGAGACTGGCGCGCTTGCCTGTTGCCAAGGGCAGAAGGGAAATCTAATCCATCAGCCGCTGATAAAGAGTCGCCATTTCGCCGGCGACGCGATCCCAAGAGAACGCCCGAGCTGCGTAACGATGACCCCGTTGCCCCATTGCGATCAGCTCCTCTTCAGGAACTGAAAAAGCACGTCTCAGCCCGCCCTCGATTCCATCAACGCTAGTTGCAACATGCCAGCCACAGCCTTCAGTCTCCAATGCAGCCCACGGTGTTCCGTGGGTCGCAATGACGGGCAGACCTGCAGCCATAGCTTCTCCGGCAGCTACGCCAAAACTTTCCGAGAGACTTGGCAGCACAAATAATGATCCACGCGCAAATAGTGCCTTTTTTTCCTCTCCGCTCACGGCACCAGTGAAGCAGACTGCCTTGTCAAGCGCGAGCGCTATAACGTGATC
>ERZ1066138.177-NODE-177-length-22021-cov-10.071155_pt1 | contig 22021 bp, 20 predicted proteins | sample MGYA00382785_ERZ1066138 | MGnify/ENA primary metagenome ERZ1066138 (study PRJEB33369, sample SAMEA5778368) | biofilm metagenome | biome: Industrial cooling water; feature: Water cooling tower basin; material: Biofilm | place: United Arab Emirates | collected... | reverse complement strand
CCGGGATGGCGCAGGACGTCGCCGCGCACGGCGATCACGTCGGCGATCTTCCCGGGGGAGATCGCGCCCGACTGGTGGCCGACGCCCATGGCCGTCGCGGCGTCATGGGTCGCGGCCCGGATCGCGCGCAGCACGGGCAGGCCGCAGTGCCGCGTCCAGAAGTCGATCTCCTGCCAGGTCGAGCGCGAATGCAGGTGCCCCGGCGCGCCCCCGCCCGAGCCGAGCAGCAACAGCACCTTCGCCTCGTCGAGCTGCCGCAGCCGCTCGCACAGTCCTGCCGTGTCCGGCGCCTGCAGGCTCGCCAGCGAGCCCTTGATGTCCGCCGCGACGAGTTCCGGCAGCTGCTCCAGCGTGCGCGGGTCGTCGAGCGGCTCGTCGTTGGCGCGCAGCGCCTCCTGGTTGAATGCCGCCGAGACCGCCGGCGTCCAGGCGATCGGCCGCGCGCCCGCCTGCGTGAGCCGGCCGGTGACCGCCTGCATCGCCTCGTCCGGGAACGGTCCCGCGAACCGGCCGGTGCCGACGAAGCCGTCGAACTGCGCCGCCGCGCCGCGCACGACCTCGGCCGGACCGCCGACGACGGCGTGCACCGGCAGGCCCCGCAGGCGCGCCTCCGACACGGCAGCCTCCAGTTCCTCGGCCGTCCACAGCTCGACGTCCGTCAGCAGCAGGTAGTCGACGCCCGCGTCCGCGAGCCGCTTGACCTTCTCGCGCGCGTCCGGCGCGCCGGCGACTTCCCAGTGCCAGGCGGCCGTGCCGGCCGGCGCGAGCTTGCCGAGCGCCGGCCCCGCGACGTAGAGGTCCGGGCCGTCGATGATCTTCTCGCGCACCCGGCCGCGTACGCGCACCGCCGCCTCGAGCGGCGCCGCGACGTCGCGCGCGCTGGTCACGCCGGCCGCCAGCAGCTGGCGCGCCGCGATCGGCATGACCACGCGCTCGGCGAGCGGGCCGTAGGTCTCCCGCCAGCGCGTCGCGTCGCCGTGCCCGAGGTTCATCAGGTCCGCCTGCATGTCCCAGAGCCCGGGCAGCACCGTCATGCCCTCGGTCGAGACGACCTCCGCGCCTTCCGGGATCACCACTTGCCCGGCGCCGCCCACCGCGAGGATGCGGTCGCCTTCGATGACCACGACCCCGTCCGGGATCGGGTCGTTGCCGTAGCCGTCGATGACCGTGCCGCCGGCGAGCACGAGCGTCGCGCCGGCGAAGATCGCCTCGAGCATCATGGCGCCGCCTCGCCGATCGTGCCGTCCTTGAGCCGCATCTGCAGCTGCGCGAATGCGAGCGCCCAGCCGGTGCGCAGGCGCACCAGCGGCTTGGCGTATTCCTCGTCCGCGGGCAGGCCTTCGCCGATCACGCGCAGCATGCGTTGTCCTTTTCGTTCGTCGATGATGAAGTCCTCCACCAGCGCACTGTCAGGCAACGGCGGCCAGTCGGAGTTCGGCTCGTACATCAGCTGCAGCCGCGCGCCGGGGTCGAAGCGCTCGATGCGCGCCTCGCGCTGGCCGAACAGCCGGGAGACCGTGGCATGGCGCCCGCCGGCACGCGGCTCGACGATCGCCTCGGTCGCGAGCCAGGCGCGAAGCGCCGCCGGCTCGGTCAGTGCGCGCCAGAGCGTCGCCGCGCTCGCGGCCGTCTCGAAGCCCTGCATGTAACCGCGCGTCTGCCGCCTCATTCCGCGACCGGCTCTCCCGCCTGCCGCAGTTCCCGGTCCTGGCGGCTGCGCAGCTTCGCCGCGGACAGGACGTCGTCCGCGTGCGAACCGTCGCGCGGCCAGGTCGCCGTGCCGACGCTCACGGTCATGCGCTGCAACCGCTCGCCGACCGGGAACAGGCTGCGGTAGACGTGGTTGCGGATGCGCTGCGCGACGGTCGCGGCGACCTCCGGTGTCGCCTCCGGCAGGAAGATGGCGAACTCGTCGCCGCCGGCGCGCGCTGCCCTGTCGGAGCTGCGGATCGCCCGCTGGATAGCGCTCGCGACCGCCGCGATCGCCTGGTTGCCCGCCTGGTGGCCGTGCCGGTCGTTCAGCGCCTTGAGGTCGTCCATGTCCACGATGAGCAGCGCGTAGGCGCCGCGCCCGTCGCGCACCCGCTGTGCGTGCTCGCTGGCCAGCGTCGCCTTGAACGTGCGCAGGTTCAGCATGCCGGTCAGGCCGTCCCGCTCCGCCATCTCTTCCATGCGGCGCCGCGCCGACAGCATCGAGCCGGCGAGCGCCTGCGTGACCCAGGCGACCAGCGCCCACGGCCCGAGCTGGCCGAACAGCCGCGTCAGCAGCTCGACGCGCGGCGGCACCGCGCCCTCGCTCGCGAGCAGCGCGAGCCAGGCCAGCAGCACGGCGGCGAAGATCGCGAGCGCGCCGCGCCGGCCGAGCGACATCGAGACGGCCACGATCGGCAGCAGGTAGAGGTTCGCAAGCGGGCTCGTCGTGGCGCCGGTCAGCCAGGCCGCGACGGTGATGACCACGACCAGGGCGGCGGCGCCGAGCGCGATCATGCCGCCGCCGTCTTGACCCGCTCGAGCCGCGACTCGATCGCCTGCCGCGCGGCGCGGCCCTCGAGCTGCTCGACCAGCGCCAGCGCGAAGTCGAGCGCCGTGCCCGGCCCGCGCGAGGTGATCACGCCCCGGTCCACGACCACCGCGTCGCCGACCACGGCCGCGGCATCCGCGCCCTCGAGGAAGCCCGGATAACTGGTCGCGCGCCGGCCGGCGAGCACCCCGGCGGCGTCAAGGACCATCGGCGCGGCGCAGATCGCCGCGACCGGGCGGCCCATGCCGTGCAGCCGCCGGACGAGCGCGGCGATGCGCGGGTCGTCCTTCAGGTGCTGCGCGCCCGGCATGCCGCCGGGCAGCGCGATGAGGTCGAAATCCTGCCGTTCGACCGCGGCGAGCGTCGCATCGGCCTCCAGCCGGATGCCGTGCGCGCCGGTGACGGGACTGCCGGCGAGGGAGGCGACGACGACCTCGAGCCCGGCCCGGCGCAGGATGTCGACGAGCGTGACCGCCTCGAGCTCCTCGAAGCCCTCCGCCAGCGGGACCAGCACGCGCTTCATCGCGCGGCGGCGACCTGGGTGGCACCGGTCTCGAGCCAGGCGATCGCGGCGCGGATGGTCGTGTCGTCCTCGCCCTCGGCCGGCGGCAGGGCCACGTCCGGCTCGATGCCGCGCTCGTGGATCGAGACGCCGGACGGCGTGTAGTAGCGGGACGTGGTGAGCTTGAGCGCCTGCCCGTCCTCGAGCGGCAGCACCGTCTGCACCGAGCCTTTGCCGAAGGTCTTCTGCCCGAACAGCCGCGCGCGGCCGTTGTCGCGCAGCGCGCCGGCGACGATCTCCGCGGCCGAGGCCGAGCCTTCGTTCACGAGCACCGCGATCGGCGTGCCGCGGGCCAGGTCCCCGTCCATCGCCTCCATGCGGAAGCGCGACTCCTCCGAGCGGCCCTCGGCCGAGACGATCGTGCCGCGCTCGAGGAAGAAGTCCGACACCTCGACCGCGGCGTCGAGCACGCCGCCAGGGTTGTTGCGCAGGTCCAGCACCAGTCCGCGCAGCCGCCCGCCCGCCTGTTCCTCCAGCGCGCGCATCGCGGCTTCCGTATCCGGGCCGGTCGTCTCGCTGAACTGCGAGATCCTGAGGTAGCCGATGCCGTCCTCGAGCATCTCGTGGCGCACCGAGTGCACAGACACCATGGCCCGCACGATCGCGAACTCGAGCGGCTCCGGCAGCGGCTCGCGGCCGATGCCGAGCTTCACGACCGTGCCCACCGCGCCGCGGATGCTCGCGATCGCCTCGCCGAGCGGCCCGCCGCCCACCGGCTGCCCGTCGATTGAGAGGATCGTGTCGCCCGCGCGGATGCCGGCGCGCGCCGCGGGCGAGCCGTCGAGCGGCGCGATCACGGTCAGCGCTTCGTCCTGGATCGTCACCTCGACGCCGATGCCGGAGTAGTTGCCCTCGGTCGCGATCCTGAGGTCCTCGAACTCCCCGGCGTCCATGAAGGACGAATGCGGGTCGAGCTCGCCCACCATGCCGCGGATGGCGTCAGACATGAGCTGGTGGCTGTCGGTCGCGTCGACGTAGTCGTCGCGGATCAGGCCGATGACCTCGGCCATGAGGCGGGCGTCCCTGGCGGGCAGGCCCGCCGGCTCGCGGCTCTCGCGCACCGTCCACGCCGCGAGCGCCGCCAGCACGACGCCGGCGAGGCAACCCAGCAGGGCGGCGAGCAAGGTGCGCCGGTGGGAGTCCATGCGCTTATGTTACCGCGCGGCTCAGTCGGCTGCGGAATCCTGCTGGGCCATCGCCTCGTACAGGGCGAGGTCGCCCAGCACCTGGTCCACCGGCACCGGACGGCCGATGGCGAAGCCCTGGCCGTAGTCCACGCCGAGCCCGGCCATGCGCGTGCGCAGCTCGTCCGTCTCGACATATTCCGCGACCGTCTCCATGCCCATGGTGCGCGCCAGCTGGGCGATCGCCCGCACCATCGACTCGGTCCGCTGGTTGACCCCGGCATCGCGCACGAAGGCCCCGTCGATCTTGAGCACCGAGACCGGCAGCGACTTGAGGTACACGAGGGACGACAGCCCTGTGCCGAAGTCGTCCAGCGCGAAGGTGCAGCCGAAGCCGCGCAGGCGCTGCATGAGCCGGTCGGCGCGCGCGAGGTTCGAGACCGCCGAGGTCTCGGTCAGCTCGAAACACAGGATCTCCGGCGGCAGGCCCGAGTCGGCGATCGTGCCCTGCAGGAACTCGAGGAAGTCCTCGGCGGCGATCGACGCCCCGGAGATGTTCATCGAAAAGCGCATCCCGCGCCCGCGCAGCACGGAGGCCTGGCTCGAGAGCGCCGCGATCGCGTTCTTGATCACCCAGCGGTCGATCGCCGGCAGGAGCTGGTAGCGCTCGGCGGCGGACAGGAACTTCTCCGGCGGCAGGAGCTCGCTGTTCTCGCTGACCATGCGCAGCAGGAACTCGAAGCGCGGCTCGGTGCGCTCGGCGGACAGCGGCAGGATCGGCTGCGCGAACAGCGCGAAGCGGTCCGCGGCCAGCGCCTCGTGCAGCGCCTGCACGACGACGATGTCGGTGCTGCGCCGGATGATGCTCTGGTCGGCTTCCTGGAAGATCTCGACCCGGTCGCGGCCGCGGTCCTTCGCCGCCTTGCAGGCGATCTCCGCGTTGGCGAGGCCATGGGCCAGGCGGTTCTGCGATTCGCCGGGCAGTTCGGCCGCGCCGACGCTGACCGAGACCTGCACCGTGCCGTCCGGCCGGACCCAGGTCAGCTCCGCGCACTGGCGGCGCAGCAGCTCGCCGATCTGCTGCGCGAACTCCAGCGTGCAGTCCGGCAGGAACACCGCGAAGCGGTCGCCGGCGATGCGCGCGGCCAGCGCGCCCGGCCGCAGCTTCTTGCGCAGCACCTCCGCGACCTTGCCGATCATCTCGTCGCCGACGTGCATGCCGAAGTTGTCGTTGACCACGTGCACGCGGTCGATGTCCAGGTACAGCACGCACTCCGGCGCCGGCTGTTTCCTGGCGGCGAGCTGGCCGCGCACCTGGGTCTCGAACGCCGGGCGCGTCAGCAGGGCGGTCAGCGGGTCGTAGTTGTTCGCCAGGGTCGTGGTCGTCTTGCGGGACAGGAGCTCGACGAGGCGCTCGGTGCGCGCGTCGAAGTTCGGCCCGTCCTCGGCGCGGAACAGCGCGAGGAAGCCGGTCACCCGGCCCGAAGCGTGGCGTACCGGCACGCAGAGGATCTTGTAGGGCGGCAGCTCGACCGGGCGCACCTTGATCTTGTTGATCACGAGGTTGCGGCGCTGCAGCTGCGCCCAGTTGAGCAGGTGCCGGTGGATCTTGGTCAGCAGTTCGACCTCGGGCCGCGCGCCCGGCGGCGCCTTGCAGATCGCGATGCCGCGCTCCGGCACGACCAGCGCGCCGAGGTGGCAGCCGAGGTGGTCCACGCAGGTCTGCACGAGGGCCCCGAGCTCGTCGCCGGACTGCGCGCCGCCCGCTTCGCCCGGGCCCATCTTCAGCAGGAGGTCGAGATCGTCGTCGCGGGACTGCAGGTCGCGGGTCAGGCCCTCGACGCTGGCGCGCGCCTCGAGCTCGCGCTGCAGGCACTCGAGCGCGGAGCCGACCAGCGACTGCACCAGGGAGAAGGGCCGGTTCTCGCCGTCACGGGTCAGCAGGACCGCGACGGCAATGACGTCGCCCGCGTTGCCGCGCAGGCGAAAGACGTAGGCGGGCGCTCCTTCGTGGTCCTGGCTGAAGCCGTCGATGCGCGCCGTGGTCGCCGGCGGCACGCGCTCGAGGGCTGCCGCGACCAGCGGCGCCGGGTCCGGGCCGTCGTAGCCGTCCGCGGCCCAGAGCAGGTGGCCGCGCGCGTCGTAGAACGCGATCCCGAGCGCGCGCGGCATCAGCATCCGCAGGAGCTGGCCGTACGGGTCGAGATCCGGCTTGAGGCTGGCCAGGTGCGTGGGCAGGTCCATGGGGGCGATCGAGGCCACGGCGCAGGGTCGCCTACCGGTGTCCTACGGTCTTTGACGTAATCCGCAGATTAGGGGGTCGACCGGCGGAACCAGGGGACCGGGTCCACGGGCTTGGCGCCGCGGCGGATTTCGAGATACAGGCCCGGCTGGCTCCGACCCCCGGAATCCCCCACCGTCCCGACCGCCTCGCCCGCCTTCACCCGGTCGCCGACGGCCTTGTAGAGCTGCTCGGTGTGGGCATACAGGCTCATGTAGCCGCCGTGGTCGACGATCAGCAACAGCCCCATCCCGGGCAGCCAGTCGGCGTAGGCGACGCGCCCGTCATAGAGCGCCTTCACGGCCGTGCCGCGCGGCGATTCGATCATCACGCCGTTCCACTTGAGCCCGCCGCCGCGCGACTGGCCGAAGCGCGCGGTGATCTTGCCGGAGACCGGCCAGGCGAGCCGGCCGCGCACCTTCTCGAAGGCCTGGCCGCCGGTCGGCGGCAGGTCGCCCATGGCACGGCGCAGGTCCGCCACCAGCTTTTCCAGCGAGGCCGCCTCACGCTTCAGCTTCGCGATCGAGTCGTTGCGGGACCTGATCTGGGCGTTCATGGACTTGAGGGCGCGGCTGCGCTGGTTGCGCGCGGCGTCCACGGATTCGAGCTCCTGCCGGCTTTCCGCCTCCAGTGCCGCGAGCCGTTCGCGCTCCGCGGCCTCCGCCTTCGCGTCCTCCTCGATCCTGGCGACGATGCCCTGGATCTCGGCGATCTTCGCCGAACGCGCACGGCCGAAGTACGCGTAGTAGGTCAGCATGCGCCCCATCGTCGCCGGGTCCTCCTGCGAGAGCAGCATCTTGAACTGCTCCTGCCGCCCGCCGACGTAGGCGCTGCGCAGCTCCGCTGCGAGCACCTCGCGCTGCTTCGCGAGCGCCGCCTCGTTCTTCGCGCGGTCGGCGGCCAGCGACTTGAGCTTCGCGTCGCTCTCGGCCAGGCGCTTCTGCACGTCGCCGAGGCGCCCGCGCGCGTCCCGGACATTCTCCTCGGCGTCGCGCAGCTGGCCGGAGAGGGCATCCCGGCGGTCGGTATCCCGGCGCACGTTCCGCTGCAGCTCGGCAATCTTCTCGCGCACCTCCCGAAGCTCCCGCTCCGGGTCGTCCTGGGCGAGCGCAGTGAGGGCCAGCATCGCCGCCAGCAGGCCGGCAAGCATTTGATTAATCAGGCGATTGCCCTCTCATATATAATGCGCGGCTCCCATGGACCGACTGCTCGATTATTCCACCAATCACCCGTTCCTGGCGGGCGGGCTCGCGCTCATGATCCTCGTGGTCATCGCCTACGAGATCCGCCAGCGCGGCGCTGCGGCCTTCGCCGTCGCGCCCAGCGAGGCGATTCGGCTGGCGAACTCGGGGGCCGTGCTGGTGGACCTGCGCTCGGCCAACCAGTTCAAGGACGGCCACATCGCCGGGGCGAAGAACGTCCCGGGCGACCAGATCGCCGCCGACCCGAAGGCGCTCGGGAAGCTCGCCGACAAGACGGTCGTGCTCTATTGCGACACCGGCATGACGACCGCGGCGGCGCAGCGGACGCTCGCGCGGGCCGGCGCGAAGAACGTGTTCAGCCTGCGCGGCGGGCTCGCCGCCTGGAAGCAGGAGAACCTGCCCGTCGTGAAGGGCTGAGGGCCCATGCCCGAAGTGACGGTCTACACGACGGGTTTCTGCGGCTATTGCACGCAGGTGATGACGCTGCTCACGAAGCGCGGCATCCCGTTCACCGAGGTGAGCGTCGAGGATCACCCGGGTTTGCCGGGGCGGTTGCTGGCGAAGAGCGGACGGCGCACGCTGCCGCAGGTCTACGTCGGCGACCGGTACATCGGTGGGGCGGCGGAAGTCGCGGCCCTCGACCGGAATGGCGAATTGATCGGAACACTCCAAGCGAGGAATGACGATGGCTGATGAGAACACCGCGCCGGCCGGCGCGGGCGATGGCGCAACCAACGGCCAGGGCCCGGCGGTCGCCCTGCAGACGGTCTACATCAAGGACCTGTCCTTCGAGGCGCCCAAGGGACCGCTGATGCCGTCGGGCACCCAGCAGGACCCGAAGATCTCGCTGAACCTCAGCACCACCTCGACCAACATCGCCCAGGACGCGCACGAAGTGATCCTGTCCGTCACGCTCGAGGCGAAGAACGGCGACGTCGCCGTCTACCTCGCCGAGGTCAAGCAGGCGGGCCTGTTCCTGGTCCGCGGATTCGGCACCGACGAGACGCGGCGCATCCTCGGCTCTTTCGCGCCGAACCTGCTGTTCCCCTACATCCGCCAGACCGTGTCGGACATCGTGATGAAGGGCGGCTTCCCGCCGTTCCTGCTGCCGCACGTCAATTTCGACGCGCTGTTCGAGCGCTCGCTGCAGGAGCAGGCGGCGCGCCAGCAGGGCCAGGCCGCGCCTCCACAGGCGAACTGAGCCGCCCGGATGCGGCCGATCGTCGTGCTCGGCGCCGGGTCCTGGGGAACGGCGCTCGCGATCCAGTTTGCGCGCGGCGGCGGCCCGACGGTGCTCTGGGGCCGCGCCGAGGACGAGCCGGAGAAGCTCGCCCGGGAGCGGGTGAACGCCCGCTACCTGCCCGGGGCGGCGTTTCCGCCCTCGCTGGCGATTGAGCCGGACCTCGGGCGCGCGCTCGCCGCGGGCGACGACGTCGTGCTGGTCGTGCCTTCCAGCGCGCTGCGCGCCGTGCTCACGCAGATCCGGCCGATGCTCCGGGACACGGCGCGCATCGCCTGGGCCAGCAAGGGTTTCGAGCTCTCGACCGGCAAGCTGCCGCATCAAGTCGCGCGCGAAGTGCTCGGGCCGGCCGTGCCGATCGCCGTGCTCTCCGGCCCGACGTTTGCGAAAGAAGTCGGCCAGGGGCTGCCGACGGCGATCGCCGTCGCCTCCCCTCACGACGAATACGCCCTCGAGCTGGCCGAGCGGATTTCCTCCGGCGGCTTTCGCGCCTACACGCAATCCGACATCGTCGGCGTCGAGATCGGCGGCGCGGTCAAGAACGTCCTCGCCATCGCGACCGGCTGCTCGGACGGCCTCGGCTACGGATCGAACTCACGCGTGTTCCTGATCACGCGCGGGCTCGCGGAACTGATGCGGCTCGGCGTCGCGCTCGGCGCGAAGCGCGAGACGCTGATGGGACTCGCGGGGCTCGGCGATCTGGTGCTCACCTGCACCGACGACCAGTCACGCAATCGCCGCTTCGGGCGCGCGCTCGCCGCCGGCAAGCCGGTGGAGCAGGCGATCGCCGAGATCGGGCAGGTGGTCGAGGGCTATCACGCGGCGAAGGCCGTGCACTTCGTCGCCGAGAAACACGACGTGGACATGCCGATCTGCAACTACGTGTACGACGTCCTGCACCGCGGCGTGCCGCTCAAGGACGTCGTCGCATCCATGCTCGCGCGGGAAGTCACGCCCGAGAACTGACCGGCTGGACCTGCTCCATCAACGCGAGCGGCCGGCCCTCCGGATCCTTGAAGAACGCCATCCACTCCTCGGTGCCGTTCGGGTGGCGGAAGATCAGGTGCGGGGCGCTGGTGAATTCGACGCCGCGCGCCTTCAGCGACTTGCACGCGGACTCGATGTCCGTGACCTTCAGGTAGAGGATGGATTCCGGGCCCGGCGCCGCGCCTTCCTGGCTGAGATAGAGTCGCGTGCCGCCGCAATCGAAGAACGCGAGCTTGCCGAAGGTGTAGAGGTGCGGCAGGCCGAGCGTGTCGCGGTACCAACGCTCCGACTCGCCGATGTCGCGCACGCTGCGCGAGACCTGGCCGATCGGGCCGAGCGTGAAGTCGCCGGTCATGTCGTTCTCCTTGCGCGCCTTCGGGCTGTCTGCCGGCGCGCCGCTCCAGTGGCGGAGCGCCTGCCGACTGGCGAGGCCGAGCTTCTCCCGCGCGTTGCGGACGTGGAATCGCACGGCGTCACGGCTGATGCCGCGACGCTTCGCGATCGCCGCGTCCGACAGGCCGTGGCGCACCGCGTTCACGACGCGCCACTCCGCCGGCGTCAGTCGGTCGTCATGCGGCGGACGGCCGCGTTTTCGGGCCATGCGACATGCTAGGGGCGGACGGGGCGAATTACCCTCCCCGGGGGTTGCCGGGGTCGATGAGGCCGGAGGGGAAATGTCTTAACTCGTTGACCCGCATGTGATTTCCCCTGGAGCGTCATGGACGGGGCGTGCGAATGCAGCGAACGCGCGGGTCGGCAGTCCGTCGATGCCGTCAGGCACCCGGCCTCGAGGCGTACAGCCCCAGCCACTCATGCGCCAGGTGCGCCGCCGCCAGCGCCGTGACATCGCCGACGTCATACGCCGGCGCGACCTCGACCACATCCATCCCGACCAGGTTCATCCCGGCGAACCCTTTCACGATCGCGATCGCCTGTGCGGACGTCAGTCCGCCGGCGACCGGCGTCCCGGTCCCCGGCGCGAACGCCGGGTCGAGGCAATCGATGTCGAAGGTCAGATAAGCCTTCTTCGCGCCGACGATCCGCCGCACCTCGGACACCGCCGCCTGCGCGCCGTGCTCGTGCACCCAGGGCGCGTCGAGCACGTTGAAGCCCATCAGGTCGTCGTTGTGGGTGCGCAGCCCGATCTGCACCGACGCCTTCGGGTCGACCAGCCCCTCGCGCGCCGCGTGATAGAACATCGTGCCGTGGTCCACGCGGCCCGTGCCCTGCGCATCGTTCCAGGTATCCGAGTGCGCGTCGAAGTGGATCAGCGACAACGGCCCGTGCTTGCGCACGTGCGCCTTCAGCAGCGGATAGCTGATGAAATGATCGCCGCCCAGCGTCAGCATCGCCGCGCCTGACGCGAGGATGGCGTCCGCATGCGCTTCGATCGCCGCCGGGATGCCCTCCGGGCGCCCGTGGTCCCAGAGGCAGTCGCCGTAGTCCACGACCGCCAGTTTCTCGAGCGGATCGAAGGCGCAGCCGTAGGGCCGCGTCCACGCGATCTGCGAGGAGGCCGCGCGCACGGCCCGCGGCCCGAAGCGGGCGCCGGGCCGGTTGGTGGTCGCGGTGTCGAGCGGGATGCCGGTCACGGCGACGTCGACGCCGGCAAGGTCCTTCGTGTAGCGGCAACGCAGGAAACTGAGCGCGCCGGCGAAGGTCGGCTCGACTTTCGGGCCCTTGAGCTCGGTCGCGGTGAAGGCATGGTCGTTCTTCATCGCGCTAGTGTGCCTGATCAGCTGCCGGGAAAGCCGAGCTGCCGCCAGGCCTCGAACACGACGACCGCGATCGCGTTCGACAGGTTGAGGCTGCGGTTGCCGGGGATCATCGGCAGGCGGATCAGGCGCTCCGGCGGCCAGCCCGAGAGCGTCGCGGCGGGCAACCCGGCCGTCTCGCGCCCGAACAGGAAGGCGTCGCCGGCCTGGTAGCGCTGTTCGTCGTAACGGCGGGCGCCGCCCGTCTCCACGGCGAACACGCGCGCGTCGCCGAGCGCCGCCAGGCAGTCGCCGAGGCTCGCATGCTCGCGGACCCGGGACATCTCGTGGTAGTCGAGCCCGGCCCGCTTCACCCGCGCGTCGTCCAGGGTGAAACCGAGCGGACGCACGAGATGCAGCGTCGCGCCGGTGTTGGCGCACAGCCGGATCGCGTTGCCGGTGTTCGGCGGGATCTCGGGTTCGAAGAGGATGACGTGGAACACGCGGGGGACTGTCCCCTTTTCCGGCCCTGAGGAAAAGGGGACTGTCCCCTCGTATCATAGGTGCCGTGGATACGTCCGGCCCCGCCCCCTCCCTCGCCCTCGACTTCTGCGGCCTCAAGTTCGCCTCGCCGATCGTCCTGCTCTCCGGCTGCGTCGGCTTCGGGGAGGAGTACACGCGCGTTGCCGGTTTCTCCAACCGCGACGCCGGCGCCATCGTCCTCAAGGGCACGACGGGCAAGGCCCGCCTCGGCAACCCGCCGCACCGGGTGACGGAAACCCCGTACGGCATGATCAACGCGATCGGCCTGCAGAACCCGGGCGTCGATGCCGTGGTCACGAAGATCCTGCCGACGCTCGACTTCACCGAGACCCGCTTCATCGCCAACGTCTGCGGCTCGACCGTCGAGGAATACGCCGAGGTCACGCGCCGCTTCGACGATTCGCCGATCGACGCCATGGAGATCAACATCTCCTGCCCGAACGTCAAGGAAGGCGGCGTGCAGTTCGGCAATTTCCCGGAGATGAGCGCGCGCGTGGTCGCGGCCTGCCGGGCGCGGACGAAGAAGCCGCTGATCACCAAGCTCTCGCCCAACCAGACCGACATCCGCGAGAACGCGCGCCTGTGCATCGAGGCGGGCAGCGACGGACTCTCGGTGATCAACACGATCTCGGGCATGGCGATCGACGCAGGCAAGCGCCGGCCCGTGATCGGCAACGTGCAGGGCGGCGTGTCCGGTCCCGCGATCAAGCCGATCGCGCTCCTGAACGTGAAGCGCGTCTACGAGGTCGCCGGCCCGAAGCGCATCCCGATCATCGGCCAGGGCGGCATCGCGAGCGCGAACGACGCGATCGAGTTCCTGGTCGCGGGCGCGACCGCCGTCGGGATCGGCACCGGTCTCTTCTACGATCCCCTGCTGTGCCCGAAGGTCAATGCCGGCATCGCGAAGTACCTCGCGGCTGCCGGCATGACCTCGGTCGCCCAGCTGACGGGCGCGCTCGCTACGGCTTGAGCACCGATTTCACCGCCGCCTCGGCGTTGATGAACCCGTAGCCGTCGAGCGGGCTGTAGCCCGTGCCGATGTCGTTGCGCATGCGGCCCTCGAAGGTCGTGCCGTCCGCGAAAGCGCCGAAGAAGCGCGCGCCGTCCGGCAGGATTTCGCCCGACGGCAGCAGCACGCCGCCGCCCAGGAGGTCCGCCGACCCGCCCGCCACCGCGCCGGCCGGTCCGATGGCGTCGGCCTCGTCGCGGTCGGTGGCGAACGCGACGAGGTCGTTGCGGCCGAGGCCGTCGAGGAAGCGCAGCCGCAGCACCTTCCACTGCCCCGCCACGCCGGGCGGCGCCGCGGGCTGCGAGAACACGGCGCGCACGCGCGCGGGATCGACGCCCTTCGCCGTGCCGATCACGAACGGCAGGCCGACGTCCTCGCGCTCGTCGAACACGAGCCCGCGCGGCCGGCCGGTCGGGTTCGCGCTCGGCCCGTGGATCGAGAAGCTGCGCACGCGCTTCCCGCCGTTCCAGAGCGTGAAGAAGTTCGGGTCTTCCCCGGCCTGCTGGTTCTGGTCGCCCGCCGCGCTGATCATCAGCAGGCTCCCGCCGGACGGCACGGAGCCCGACGCGTAGTGCGGGTCCAGGTCGTGCGGGAAGGCGCTCTTCTGCAGGATGCGCCGCATCCGGTCCGGCTTCACGCTGCCCGGGCCGCCCGCGGCCTGCAGCACCAGCGCGGCGATCGCGGCGGCGTGCGGCGCCGAGGCGCTGGTGCCGAAGAAGTTCGGCAGCGTGTCCTCGTCTTCCAGCGCGTCCTCGAAGAAGAACGTCGTGTTGGCGCCGTCCATCGCGGCGACGTCCGGCTTCTCGCGCACCTCCGGCTTCGCGAGCCGGCGGTTGTTGCGGTTGAAGTAGATCGTCGACGGCCCCGGCGATGTGAAGAATTCCGGGATGAACGGCCGGAAGAACGGATAGGCCGCGACGCTGATCGCGCCGCGCGCCGAGTTGTGGCCGTAGGTCACCGGGCTCAGGTAGCTGAAGTGCTCCTGCGGACGGATGCCGCTGAAGCCGACCCAGCGGATGCGATCCGCGACGTTGCGGTTGTTCTTCGGCGGCGTGTTCGCGCGCGCGATGACCATCTGCAGCGTCGCCTCGGGCAGGCCGCCGGCCTCGAGGGGGCGGTTCGAGAACAGGTTCTGCTCCGCGTAGGCGCCGATGAAGGTGCCGTCCTCCAGGAAGAACAGCAGGTTGTAGTCGGAGAGCACCTGCTCGGCGACCTCGACCTCGGAGACGCGGTACAGGAAGTCGCCGAACTGGTCCTCCGTGAAGCTGTCGACCAGCAGGAAGTACGTGCCCGTCGCGGGCAGTTCGAGGGTCAGCGACTCGGGGTTGGTCGTGTTGTCCACGAACTGGATGAAGGCGCCGGCCGGGTCGAACAGCGCGAACGTGACGTCCGGGTTCGCTGCGCCCGGCCCGTCCTCGTCGCCGTCGACGAAGATCTCGACGAGCTGGCCGGCCGTGCCGTCGAAGGTGACGACCGCGTCGCCGCCGTCCGGGACCGTGCCGGTGCCCTCGGCGATGACGCGCACGACCGTCGGCGGCTGCGGGTCGAAGGGCTCGTTCCACTGGAACACGATGAGGCTGCCGCCGTCCGCCTGGATCGTCTGCGCGATGTCGCGACCGGGGCCGGCGTCGAAGTCGTGGAAGCCGCCGGCGTACAGCGCCGGGTCGACGCCGCTGAAGTCGAGGTTGGTGCCCGCCATGGATTCCGCGCTTCCCGGCACGATGCGCACCGGGGAGTCGTAGGACTCGGAGCCCGAGCGATTGCCCGCCGACGAGAAGTGCGCGACGCCGGCCGCGGCCACGTCGTCGACCGCCTGCGCGACGATGCCGTCCTGGAACATCGGCTCGGTCGGATAGATGATGTCGTCGACGATGATGTCGGCCTTGAATCCCGGCTGCGCGTTCGGCGCGTCGGAAAACCCGGCGAGCGCGCGGATGTTGTTCGCGAAGTTGACCTCGCCGCCGTTCGCGGTGGCGAAGCCGAGCCGGGCCTTCGGCGCGACGTCGTGCACGATCTGCGCCATGGCGCGGCCTTCGTCGGTGTCGCCCGGGTTTCCCTCCTGCAGCACCACCACGGGCTCGGCGTTGCCGAGCGGGTTGCCGGGGCCCGGCAGGTCGCCGCTCAGAACGTCGTCGGTCGCGGTCGTGATCGAGCCCTCGACGTCGAAGCTGTCCGACATGACGCCGATCGTGATGCCGCTGCCGTTGATGCCGCCCGGCAGCCTGTTGATCCGGTGCAGGACGCGGCCGGCGGTCTGCGCGATGCCGGCATCCGTGAACATCGGGCTCGAGGGCACTACGGCGCGCACGCCCGGCTTCGTCGCGACGGCGGCGAGCGCGGCGGCGGGAACGTACGCCTCGATCACGCCGGCGCGGTAGCGCGCGTCGGATGCGCGAATCTCCACGCCCGCGAGTTTCGAGAGATCCGCCAGCACCGCAGCCAGCGGCCGGCGGCCGTCCAGCGTGATGCGCACCAGCGGCCGGGCGGCCGCGTCGAGGACCAGGGACTGCCGCAGCGACTTCGCGCCCGCGGGCGCGGACTTGGCGCGGGCCGCCGGCGCGGCCAGCGCCTCGAGCCCGCCGCCCAGGTTGCGCGGGACCGGCTTGGCCGCGGCGAGCGCGGGCGTGAGGGCGAGCGCGACCAGCGCCGCCGCGAGGGCCTGATGGGACATGGACGGACTCCCCTGGATTCGAGTGTCCGGACCCTAAGCGAGCCGGCGGCCCGCCTCAACGCGGCGGGGCCGAAGCTTTGCGAACGGCGGTTTTCCTGAGCGAACCGCCGCTCAGGCGGGTTTCGGGGCCTCGACCTCGATCATGAACTGGCGGCTGGTCGGGTAGGCGAACTGGATGCCGCGCGCGGCGAAGTCGTCCATCAGCCTGAGGTTGATCGCCTGCTGGATGTCCATGAAGGTGTTGTACTCCGCGGCGAGCACCGTGTAGACGGCCTCGAACAGCAGCGCGGAGTCGCCGAAGCTCGCGAAGTGCGCGCGGTCGAAGCGCGTCCTGTCCTGCGCCCGGATCGCCGCTTCGACGAGCGCCGGCACCTCGCGCACGATCTCGCGCGGCGTCTCGTACACGATGCCGAAGGTGAAGGAAGCGCGCCGCTCGTAGAGCAGGCCGTAGTTGCGCACGCGGCTCTTCAGCAGGTCGCCGTTCGAGACCACGATCTGCTCGCCGGACAGCGAGCGCAGCCGCGTGCTCTTGATGCCGATCTGCTCGACCGTGCCCTTCTCCTCGCCGATCACCAGGAAGTCGCCCACCCGGAACGGCTTGTCGAGCGCGATCGACAGCGACGCGAACAGGTCGCCGAGCACGTTCTGCACCGCGAGCGCGATCGCGACGCCCCCGATGCCGAGCCCCGCGATCAGCGGCCCGATCTGCACGCCGAGGTTGGTGAGCAGCATCAGGAACGCGACCACCCAGACCAGGAGCACGCCGACGAAGCGCAGGATGTTGAGGCTGGCCGCGCCCTCAGCGCCGGTCGTCTCGCGGCCGCGGCGGGCCTCGACCGCGTGGCGGACCGCCGCGCTCGCCCACAGCGCCACCTGCCCCCAGATGACCACCAGCACGCCGACGTCGATGATCCGGTCGGCCGCCGCCGGGATGCGCAGCCAGCGCATCGCCAGGTAGATCGCGACCGCGATCATGAAGATGCGGGTCGTGGCCTCCAGCATGTCGCGCAGCAGCAGCAGGAACGCGACCGGGTGGTCGGCCATGCGCCGGCGCACGCGCCGCGCGATGAAGGCGCGCGCGAGCGGCAGCACCGTGAACCACAGCGCGAAGGTGAGGAGCGCCTTGCCCCACGCGAGCAGCGTGTTGCCGTAGTAGACCGTCTGCCCGAGCTCGCGCAGTTCCCCGAGATTCACGCCCGTATTGTAGCTACTCGAGCCCGAGCTCGCGGAGCTTGCGCGTCAGCGTGTTCCTGCCCCAGCCGATCAGCTTCGCCGCTTCCTGGCGTCGGCCCTGCACGCGCTCGAGCGCCGCCTGCGCGAGCGTGCGCTCGAAGCGCGCGGTCGCGACGTCGAGCAGCGGCGGCCCGCCGCCCGCGAGGTGGCGCGCCGCCCAGGCCTCGAGCTCGCGGCACCAGTCGTCCGCCGTCGGCGGCGCGCCTTCGCCGCCGAGGTCCGGCGGGATGTCCTCGACGCGGATCTCGCGCCCCGGCGCGGTCACGGTGAGCCGGCGCGCGGCGTTCACGAGCTGGCGGACGTTGCCCGGCCAGCCGAAGGCGACGAGGCGGCTGCGCGCCTCGGCGGTCAGCGATTTCGGCTCGACGCCGAGTTCGCGCGCGGCGAGCGCGAGGTAGTGCCCGAGCAGCTCGGGGATGTCGCCGGGCCGCTCGCGCAATGCAGGAACGCGGATGCGGATCACGTTCAGGCGGTGCAGCAGGTCCTCGCGGAACTGCCCGGACTTCACCAGCGCGTCGAGGTCCTGGTGGGTCGCGGCAATCACGCGCACGTCGACGCGGACCGGCGTGCTGCCGCCGACGCGGTAGAACTCGCCCTCGGCGAGCACGCGCAGCAGCCGCACCTGCAGCGCGAGGCTCATGTCGCCGACCTCGTCGAGGAACAGCGTGCCGCCGTCGGCCTGCTCGAAGCGCCCACGGCGCAGCGCGTCGGCGCCCGTGAACGCGCCCTTCTCGTGGCCGAACAGCTCCGACTCGAGCAGCTCCGAGGCGATCGCCGAGGTGTTGAGCGCGATGAACGGCCCGTTGGCGCGCGGGCTGTGCCGGTGCAGCGCGCGTGCGACCAGCTCCTTGCCGGTGCCGGACTCGCCGGTCACCAGCACCGAGAGCGCCGACCTCGACAGCCTGCCGATGGCCCGGAACACCGCCTGCATCGCCGGCGCCTGGCCGAGCATGCCCGGGATCGGCGCAGAAGCGCCCGTCTCCCCGTCCGCCGCGCCCGGCGCCGACGCGCGGCGCACCAGCGCCACGGCCTCGTCGATGTCGAAGGGCTTCGGCAGGTACTCGAACGCGCCGCCGCGATAGGCGGCGACCGCGTGCTCGAGGTCCGCGTGCGCGGTCATCACGATCACCGGCAGCCCCGGGTGCTCGCGGCGCGCGATCTCGAGCAGGCGCAGGCCCTCCGTGCCGGGCATGCGCACGTCGGTCAGCAGCACGTCCGGACGGCGTTCGCCGAGCGCGGCCAGCGCGGCGTCCGCGCGGTCGAAGCTGCGCGGCTCCATGCCGGCCTGGCGCAGCGCCCGCTCGAGCACCCAGCGGATCGACGCGTCGTCGTCGACCACCCAGACTTCAAGCGGCTTCGTCATGCCCGTTCTCCAGCGGCAGCAACAGCGAAAACACGGTCCGGCCCGGGCGGCTCTCGAACTCGACGATGCCGCCGTGGCGCGTCGCGATGTCCTGGGCAACGGCGAGGCCGAGCCCGGTGCCGCCGGCGCGCGCGGTCACCAGCGGATAGAAGATGGTCTCGCCGAGCTCCGGCGGCACGCCCGGGCCGTCGTCCTCGAACTGCAGCGAGGCGACGACGCGGTGCCGCTCGGTGCCGATCGTCGCGTGCGTCAGCGCACGGCTGCGCAGCGTCAGCCGGCCGCTCGCGCCCAGGGCCTGCACGGCGTTCCGTGCGAGGTTCAGCATCGCCTGCACGATCAGGTCGCGGTCGAGCGAGAGCTGCGGCAGGCTCGGGTCGTAGTCGCGCTCGATCGCGACGCCGGCGGGCGCCTCGGCCCGCGCGAGCCGGTAGACGCGGTCGAGCAGCTCGTGCACGTTCACGCGCTCGCGCCGCACCGGGCGCGCGGGACCGAGCAGGCTGTCGACGAGCGCGCACAGCCGGTCGGCCTCGCCGATGATCACGCGCGTGTACTCGCGGAGCGTCTCGGAAGGCAGCTCGCGCTCGAGCAGCTGCGCCGCACCGCGCAGTCCGCCCAGCGGATTCTTGATCTCGTGCGCGAGCTGGCGCGCCATCGCGCGGCTGCCGCCCTGCTGCACCAGCAGGGCCGCGTCTCGCGTCATGCGCGAGGGCCGGGTCGTGTCGGCGATCTCGACCAGCACGGCGCCTGGCATGGCGGCGGCGAGCGGGGTGAGCGTCACGTCCGCCTGGTAGCGCGCGTCGGCGCGGGCGGCCGGTGCCAGCACGATGTCGCGCAGCGCGAGCGGCTCCTCGCTCGCACGGCTGCGCGCAAGCAGCGCGTCGATCGCGGCGCCGTCGGCGAGCAGCGCCGAGAGCCGGCGGCCGCGCGCCGCGTCCGGGCCGGTCGCGAGCAGCGCGGCCGCGGCCTGGTTCAGCCAGGTGACCTCGGAGCGGGCGTCCACGACGAGGATCGCCGTGGCGAGCAGGTCGGGAATGGCGGCGGGATCGGGCGCGGCGCGCGCCCGCGCTTCACCGCCCATGGCGCGACTGCGCTAGTTGCCGGGCCTCGGCTGCGGGCGCGGCGGAGGCCGCGGGGGCGCCTGCGGGCTCTGCGGCGAGTTGATCGAGGGCTGGCGCACGTGGAAGCTGATCTGCTGGCTCGAGATCACGGGCCGGCCGGTCTGGTCGAGGATGCTCGCGCGCAGGAAATAGCTGCCGCGCGCGAGATTCGTGAACTCCGCGCTGAGGCCCGACGCCTCGTGGCGGTTGCCGTTCAGGAAGAACACGACCGAGTGGTCCGGCCGCAGCGTGCCGCCGAGCTCGGCCGTCGCGCTCACCACCGCGTCCGCGCCGAAGAACACCTGGTCGGGCGTCGGCGAGACGATCGCCAGCGAGTCGTAGGGCGGGACGTCCGGCTCCGGCGGCTCGGACCGGCTCGCGACCGCGGCGCTCACCGGTTCCGCTTCGTCCCCCTGCGCGTCGGACACGTTCGGCTCGAGCACCGTGATCAGCTCCGCGTTGGGAGCGCCCGGCTGGTCCGAGAAGTGCACCACGCCGTTCTTGTCCACCCAGCGGTAGATCTCCTGGGACGACGCGGCCAGGGAAACGGCCAGCCCGGCGAGGATCAGGATGCTGCGCATGGACACCAGCATAGCCCCTGACCTGCCGGCCTGACAAAGTGTGACCTGCGTCTCAGAGGCTGTAGTACATGTCGAGCTCCACCGGGTGCGTCGACATGCGGAAACGCGTCACTTCGCCCTGCTTCAGCGCGATGTACGCGTCGATCAGGTCGTCGCTGAACACGCCGCCGCGCTTCAGGAACTCGCGGTCGCGGTCGAGGTGCTCGAGCGCCATGTCGAGCGAGTGGCAGACCTCGGGAATGTTCTTCGCTTCCTCCGGCGGCAGGTCGTACAGGTCCTTGTCCGAGGCCTCGCCCGGGTGGATCTTGTTCTGGATGCCGTCGAGCCCCGCCATCATCATCGAGGCGAAGGCGAAGTACGGGTTCGCGCTCGAGTCCGGGAAGCGCACCTCGATGCGCCGGCCCTTCGGGTTCGACACCCACGGGATGCGGATCGACGCGCTGCGGTTCCTCGCGCTGTAGGCGAGCATGACCGGCGCCTCGAAACCGGGCACCAGGCGCTTGTAGCTGTTCGTGCCGGGATTCGTGAAGGCATTGATCGCCCGCGCGTGCTTGATGATGCCGCCGATGTAGTAGAGCGCGATGTCGGAGAGACCCGCGTAGCGCTCGCCGGCGAACAGGTTCTTGCCGTCCTTCTGCAGCGACTGGTGCACGTGCATGCCGCTGCCGTTGTCGCCGACCAGGGGCTTCGGCATGAACGTCAGCGTCTTGCCGTAGCCGTGCGCGACGTTCCAGAGCGCGTACTTGAGGATCTGCACCTCGTCGCCCTTCTTCGTCAGCGTGTTCGGGCCGACGTTGATCTCGCCCTGGCCGCCGGTGCCGACCTCGTGGTGGTGCACCTCCACCTTGAGGCCCATTTCCTCGCAGGCCTGGCACATCGCCGTGCGCAGGTCCTGGAAACGATCGACCGGCGGCACCGGGAAGTAGCCGCCCTTCACGCCCGGCCGGTGCGCCAGGTTGCCGCCTTCATAGGACGTGCCGGAGTTCCACGCGCCCTGCACCGAGTCGATGAGGTAGCTGCAGCCGTGCAGCTCGTTGGTCCAGCGCACGCTGTCGAAGATGAAGAACTCGTTCTCCGGCCCGAACAGGCAGGAGTCGGCGATGCCGGTGGACTTGAGGTACGCCTCGGCGCGCTTGCCGAGCGAGCGCGGGTCGCGGACGTAGCCCTGCATCGTCGTCGGCTCGACGACGTCGCAGCGCAGCAGCAGCGTCGTCTCCTCGAAGAACGGATCGATCATCGCCGTCGAGGCGTCCGGCATCAGGATCATGTCGGACTCGTTGATGCCCTTCCAGCCGGCGATCGAGGAGCCGTCGAACATCTTCCCGTCGACGAAGAAGTCCTCGTCCACCATGCGCGTCGGGATGCTGATGTGCTGCTCCTTGCCGCGCGTGTCCGTGAAGCGCAGGTCGCAGTACTTGATCTCTTTCTCTTTGATGAATTTGACGACGTCGGCCGGGGTCATGTCCGTCTCCCTGATTCAGTCGCTCGAAGGCGCGATCCCCATCGTGGTGCAAGGATCATGCCATATTTGAATCAATAGCTTAGCAACAATTCAAGCATCACCTGCACCATTATCGGGCCCCTCTTGGGCGCCACGCACTCATCTGGTGCGACGACTTTGGCGCGGCCGCTCGGCACAATCGCCAGCCCGTGCGGCTCAACAAGCACATCAGCGAAAGCGGCCTCTGTTCGCGCCGTCAGGCGGACGCCTGGATCGCGGCCGGTCGGGTGACCGTCAACGGCGCGCGCGGTGAACTCGGCACCCAGGTGAAGCCGGGCGACGCGGTGCTCGTCGACGGCAAGCCGCTGCCGATGCGCAAGTCCGCGGTCTACATCGCGCTCCACAAGCCGCGCGGCATCACCTCGACGACCGAGCGCCACGTGCCCGGCAACATCATCGACTTCGTCGGCCA
>ERZ1066138.176-NODE-176-length-22088-cov-7.516725_pt1 | contig 22088 bp, 20 predicted proteins | sample MGYA00382785_ERZ1066138 | MGnify/ENA primary metagenome ERZ1066138 (study PRJEB33369, sample SAMEA5778368) | biofilm metagenome | biome: Industrial cooling water; feature: Water cooling tower basin; material: Biofilm | place: United Arab Emirates | collected... | reverse complement strand
GCCTCAGGCCTGACCTGGATCGTCAAGAAGCAAGGCACGATCTACAGCGCCACCAAGCGCCTGAAGTGGCCAGGACAGGCCGCCGTTGTGGTGAGCGTGGTGCACATCATCAAAGGTGGCTACAGCCGCGCCCGTGTGCTCGACGGGCGCAAGGTCGAGCAGATCACCAGCTTTCTGTTCCATGCCGGCGGCAATGATGACCCACTGCCGCTAGTCGCCAACGCTGGCAAGAGCTTTGTGGGGAGTTATGTGCTCGGCATGGGATTCACCTTCGATGACACCGAAAAAAAGGGCGTGACCAACTCGCTCGACGATATGCGTCGGTTGACTTCCCATAATCCGCGCAACGCAGAGCGCATATTTCCATACCTAGGCGGAGAGGAGATCAATGACAGCCCGACACATGCGCACCATCGCTATGTCATCAACTTCGAAGATTTTCCACTGCGACGCGAGCCCGCGATTGGCGACCGATGGGTGACGGCCGATCCACTTCGACGCAAGGAGATGCTGCGATCCGGCCTCGTGCCAGTGGACTACCCTGACCCTGTGGCAATGGACTGGCCGGAGCTGGTTGCAGTTATTGAGAGAAAAGTTAAGCCGGAGCGGCAAAAGAACAAACGCGAGTCATATTCGCGGTATTGGTGGCAGTTTGGCGAGAAGCGCCCGGCATTGGTGCGTGCATTGGAACGTTCGCGATCAGATCAACTATTGGTCGTCGCCCAAACCGCGAACGCACTGGCCTTCGCTTTCATCCCCAAGACGAGCGTTACGAGTCACACAGTCCTCAACTTCCCAGGGCTGGGCATGGCCGATTTCGCCGTGCTTCAGTCTCGAGTGCACTCAGTGTTCGTTACTAATTTTTCTGGCTCAATGAAAGATGATCTACGCTATCTTCCGTCCGACTGCTTCGATCCGTTCGCATTTCCTCCACGTGAACGAGATAGCGCCAATTCAATCGACCTCGACGCGACTGGGCACGGCTACTACAGCTTCAGAGCAGAGGTCATGCGGGCGAACCAGCAGGGCCTAACAGCTGTTTACAACCGCTTCCACGACCCCGACGAGCGCGCCCCCGAAATCCTGCGCCTCCGCGAACTTCACGCCGCGATGGACCGCGCTGTCCTCGACGCCTACGGCTGGACCGACATCCCCACCGATTGCGAATTCATCCTCGACTTCGAGGACGAGGACGGCGAATCCAGCCGCCGCAAGAGGCCTTGGCGCTACCGCTGGCCCGACGAAGTCCGCGACGAAGTCCTCGCCCGCCTGCTCAAGCTCAACGGCGAACGCGCCCGCGAGGAAGAACTCGCGGGTCTACGGGTCGGCGGAAAATCACTTAAGGGCGCAGTCACCGAGGATGTTTGCGATGATGAGATCTCCGACGACAACAAGGACTTTTGACCAGGAGTAGCAATATGGGTAAGAGTCGTGCAGCGGATCTATACAGTCGACTTGAGGCACGCGGAGTCAGCGCCCTTAATGACCTCATCGCGGATCGAGAGGCAGAATCTTTGTTTCTCGACTTCAAGTGCTCAGCTGACAACGGGACAGGCCCACGGCTTTTGCCCGACGACAGCAAGAACCTCTCGAAATCGGTCTCTGGTTTCGGCAATTCATCTGGTGGGGTCGTGATTTGGGGCGTGGATTGCCGGCAAGACCGAAACGGCAGCGAGGTATCGTCCAAAACACCCCTCAAAGACGCAAACGGATTCCACACAAAGCTTGAATCGGCATTGTCTCGCGCAACAATTCCACCGCCCGCAGACGTTCACATGTTGGTGTTGCAAGAAGATCCTTCGCAGCTCGAGGGTTACGTGGCGATGCATGTGCCCCGATCCCACCAGGGGCCATTGCGCTCGGTCGAAACAAAGCACTACCACATGCGTGCCGGTTCAGCGTTCGAGATCGTCCCGCATGACGTCCTCGCAGGTATGTTTGGCCGTTCCCCACAACCGGATGTAGGCGCCGAATTTGTCCCAGTTGTTGTGAGTATGGGCAGGGGCCACGATCTGCGAGTGTTTCTACACGTCATTGCTGTGAACGATAGCTCGGTGATTGCCGAGCGTCCGTACCTGTCTGTCAAACTTGGGGACTTCCCTATCGAAGACTTTAGTCTCAGTGTCAAAAACAACAAAGATTATGTCGTACGACGGGGCCCGCTACCTTCCGCTAGCGTTGTTGCCAAATCTGATGTCGCGCTTGCTCCGGGTGCGACCGAAGAGATCTGCACCTTTGGAGTTTCGATCCCTCGATCCTGGCAAAAGGAAATCAACTTGATTTGCACGATAGGCGCACAAGGTGCCGCGCCACGATCGTTCACGCTGGTTGCAATACCTGCCAGAATCGCAGGCGCAGTATCCAGGGCCAGCATGGCTGATCTAACTCTGACGAGTACCGATATTTTTTCAATCGAATCGAACTGAGTCTCACCAACGAGCATCCTGTGACGCCTCTCGTCGTTTCGGTGAATTCGGAGGTCCGGATGCCAATTGCGACATGATGGCGATCGGACTTGGCAACTAGCCAGGTGCTGCCAACCGGGTTGCCAGCACACCATGAGTCAGCTGACCATCGTGAAGACACGCGTGAAACCACTTGCCCGTGAACTTATCGGTGAGTGCAGGGTCGAGGCGCGTGCGTTGAACCGGTTGGACTGCATGGCGACCGGCACTTCCCGCGCCGACACGGCCCTGACCAGGCAGGTTCCCCCGGTCCTCGTCATCTCGCCACCGAACCCGGCTGTTTCGTTTATTTCGTTTGCGTGCTAGCTTCTATGGCCACCTCCTCGCCGGGGCAAGGCCATGAACGCAGTCCTTACCACGCCACTCCCCTCGCAACTGCCCACGGAAGACGAAGCGCGCCTTGCAGGCCAGAGCAGCCGTTTGCTGGCAGCCTGCATTGGCCACGGCGATGCTGCGCGCCTGCGCGTGATCGATGGCGATCAGGAGATCGAGGTGCCGGTGTCTGCATTGCGCATGCTGGTCGACATCCTGGCGCAGATGGCCAAGGGCAATGCGGTCAGCATTGTGCCAGTGCATGCGGAGTTCACCACTCAGGAAGCGGCCGACTTCCTCAATGTCTCGCGTCCGTACCTGATTCGCCTGTTGGAGGGCGGCGAGTTGCCGTTTCGCAAGGTAGGCACGCATCGGCGCGTCATGTTCAAGGACTTGATGCAATATCGCGCCGCCTCCCAGGCGCGCCGCAAGGACGCGCTGGATGAACTCACGCGCGAGGCACAGGAGCTGGGCCTCGGCTACTGACCGTGGCGAACTTCGTCGCACTGTTCGATGCGTGCGTGTTCTATCCGGCGCAGTTGCGCGATCTGTTGCTGCGCGTTGCTCGCACCGATCTGTTCAAGGCGCGGTGGACGGATCGCATCCATGACGAGTGGACCGCCAGCCTGCTGCGCAATCGCCCCGACATCACGCCTACGCGTCTTGCACGGACGCGTGCACTGATGAACGAGTCCGTCCCTGACTGCCTGGTGACGAACTTCGAAGCGCATATCGATGAGCTGATCCTGCCCGACGCGAACGAACGCCACGTATTAGCAGCGGCGATCCACTGCAATGCCGGCGTCATCGTGACGATGAACATCCGCGACTTCCCCGACGACGTGCTGGGGCCTTACGGCATTTCGGTGCAGCATCCAGATGAGTTCCTGTCTCACCTTTTTGACCTGAAGCCTGCCGCAGTGTGCAGCGCCGTACGCGAGATGCGCACGCAGTTGCAGCATCCGCCGAAGACGGTGGATGAGTTGCTGGAGGACTTGCTGAAGGCCGGATTGCCGGACACCGTGAGCCAACTGATTGCCATGAAGGAGTTGCTGTGACCGGGCCTCTCACCAGCGAGCTCGTCCGTGAACGCTTGATCGAAGCGCTGCGCGCAGATCTGATCGGACCGCATAACGACCATCGCTTCGCGCGCGAGTTGCTGCGCGAGTCACCGGCACGCTGGTATCTGACCGGCTTCCTGGTCCCGCTGGATGCGCCCGAGGAACAGCGCTTCGACGAGCAGATGGTCGAAGAGATCGACGCAGGCGGCGATGCCGATGGTGGTGATGACGGCGAGCCGCCGGATCGCAATGCCGCCCGGCGCAGTTACTTGCCGTCGTCGATCGGTTTGACCCTGTTGGTGCCGGCCGATGCGCAGGCGCTGCAGGTCGAGGTCGAGTGGGGGGACTACCAATGGGAGGGAGAGGAAGCCAGCGGCCCAACCGATGGCGAGGCGACTGCGGCCCGCCCCGGTGAGCCCGAGGACTACAGCCGTCGCCGTGGCTACCGCCGCACACCGAAAGACGCGGCAATCCAGATCGCCCTGGGATCAGCAGCCCCGGCAGACGGTGTACTGCTTTCTGGCAGCGACGGATTGCGTGTCGTGGTGAGTGTGCGCCCAGTCATCGACCATCCACGCGTTCCACCCGGCACACGCTCAGTGTCCGTGTTCCTGGTCAATCGCCGCCGGCCGGATCCAGATCGGCGCTATCGGGCCTTCGCATTCCAGCCGCGACTGACCATCAGTTGTGAGCAAACGCTCGTGCCCAGACCAGATCCGCGGTGGACCGATGGTGGCAGCGCCCAGGCCGAGTGGGATGACCGCATCGCCGATCTGCATTACCGCGATGTCTACGAATACGCCGCCGGACACGGCGTTTCGGCGACCGCCGTCGTCAAGGACGGCGTGTGTCGGCGCGTGGCCACCGAGTGGATGCCGGCGGCAGATGTCGAGCGCGTCGTGCCCCAAGGCATCGCCGGCGCGGAACTGCGCATGGAAGCACTCGCGGAGCTTCCCGATCTGGACGCTGCACGCGTCGCGCTATCGCCGATGGTCAAGGCATATGAAACATGGATCGAGAACCAGCAAGCGCGTGTGGCGCAGTTGGAGCAAGGGCGCGCGGCCACCGCCGCAGACCTGATGCAGGACGCGCGCGCGGTGTCCCGTCGCATCGCCGAGGGCATCGAAGCCATGCGGGACCCGCAGGTGCTGGAAGCCTTTCGGCTGGCGAACCGAAGCATGGCTGCTGCCGGCCGGCGTCGCGATGCCCACACCCGGGGTGTCAACCTGGACCAGACCGCCACACCCACGTGGCGCCCTTTCCAGTTGGCCTTCTTGTTGATGTCGGTGCGTGGCATCGAGAGTCCCACACATCGTGATCGGGAACTGGTTGACCTGCTGTTCTTCCCGACTGGCGGCGGCAAGACGGAGGCATACCTGGGGATTTCCGCCTTTGCGCTGGTGCTGCGGCGCCTGCGGCACCCGGGACGGCGCTCGGGCGGCGTGTCGGTCCTCATGCGCTACACGCTGAGGCTGCTGACGCTGGACCAATTGGGCCGCGCTGCAGCGCTGATCTGCGCACTCGAGCTGCTGCGTCAGTCCGATCCAGCCAAGTTGGGAGATTGGCCCTTCGAGATCGGTTTGTGGGTGGGTTCGGCTGCCACACCCAATCGCATGGGCGGCCAGGGCTACACCGGGCCAGGCGCGGACCACACGGCATACCGCAAGGTTCGCCAGTTCCAGCAGAACACCAGCAAGCCCGCCCCAATCCCCTTGGAGACCTGCCCCTGGTGCGGCACCAAGTTCGAGCGCCATTCGTTTCGGTTGGCTCCGAATCAGAACCGGCCGGAGAACTTGTGGGTGATCTGCGCCAATCCACACTGCGAGTTCACGGGCGATCGGCACCTGCCGATCGTGACGGTCGATGAAGCAATCTACCGCCGACTGCCTGGCTTCCTGATTGCCACAGTCGACAAGTTTGCAGCGCTGCCATGGACCGGCCAGGTTGGTGCGCTGTTCGGCTTGGTGCAGCGCTGTGATGGCAAGGGCTATCTGGGTCCAATGGACGGCGGAAGCCCTGGCACCAATCTCGGCGGGCCGCTGCCTCCGCCCGACCTTGTCATCCAAGACGAGCTGCATCTGATTTCCGGACCCTTGGGAACCATCGCCGGTGTATTCGAGGCGGCGATCGAAGCGCTATGCGTCCGCAAGATTGGCGATGCCCGGGTTACACCGAAGATCATCGCCAGTACCGCGACGGTCCGTCGTGCCGATGCGCAGATTCGCGCGTTGTTCGGCCGGGAACGCGTGCAAGTGTTTCCAGCGCCGGGCATCGGTCGGTCCGACTCCTTCTTCGCACGCACTGTGTCAGCCAGCGAGCAGCCGGCACGACGGTATCTGGGTATCGCCGCGCAAGGGCGCAGTCTGAAGGTGGTCTTGCTACGCGCGGCACTGGCCTTGCTGAGCGCTGGCCAGACGATGTACCGCCAGGCTGGCGGCCGTTCCCTGGGCTCACAGAACCCTGCGGATGCGTACATGACCTTGGTCGGCTACTTCAACAGTCTGCGCGAACTGGGAGGCAGCCGTCGCATCATCGAGGACGAAGTGCGCGCCCGGCTTGAGCAGTATCACCGTCGTCGGCGCATTGAGCCGGACGACGATCTGTTCAGCGATCGCACCATCCAGTTTGAAGCCGTCGAACTGACCTCACGCGTGCCGACCAATGAGGTGTCGGACACCAAACGCCGGCTCGCGCTACCGCATGACCAAAAAGAGCATGTCGACGTCGCGTTGGCCACCAACATGATCTCGGTGGGCCTCGACATCGTTCGCCTGGGCCTCATGATGGTGCTGGGGCAACCAAAGGCGAGCGCCGAGTACATCCAAGCCACCAGCCGGGTGGGCCGCGCCGCTGATCGCCCGGGTCTGGTGGTGACCCTGCTGAACGTACACAAGCCGCGAGATCGCTCGCACTACGAACGCTTCGCCAGTTACCACGCGAGCTTCTACCGTGCGGTCGAAGCCACCAGCGTGACGCCATTCTCGCCGCGTGCGCTGGATCGGGCGTTGGCGGGTGCATTGGTGGGCTTGGTGCGACATGCACAGGAAGCCATGACACCGGCCTTAGGCGCCATGGAGATCACCCGCCTGCGAATGACGCTGGACGAAATGGCAGACGAGTTCGCGGCACGTGCCGGGCGCCACCGCGCCATGGACGCGGACGAAGCAACGCGCCTGTCTGACCAAGTGCGCAATCTGGCCCAGCGCTTGCTGGATGCCTGGGTGAATGTGCAGCAGCAGCACAATACGCGGCAGACTCGGCTGCAGTACCAACCCCGGGAAGCCGCCGACGCAGCTGCGCTGTTGCGCGATTTTCTCGACCCTGCGCTGGACCAACTGAGCCCCGAGCACCGACGGTTCCGCGCCGCACGCTCGATGCGGGATGTCGAAGCCAGCGTGGAGCTCAGACCGCGGCCGCTGAACGATTGGGAGGGCTGACATGAGCAGGCAGGTATTGCGGCAAGGTCAGCTGACCACGACCTATGGACCAGGTGCGATGCTCGACCTGCCGGATGAAGCGGTCATCGTTGCCGGCCTCGAACACTGGTCCTATTCCCAGGAGCAACCGACCCGCGTTGATGAGCCACGCCTGTTGGCGAAGGTGCAGCACGCGCTGGGAAGGCAGGATCTGCATTTGCAGTTGCCGCCGGTTTCACGCGACCAAGCGGTAGGACAAGGGCCCAACATCACCGTCTGGAAGTTCCCCAATTGGTTTGTGTCACAACATGTAGTTTCGACGTCGCGTGGCTATCGCCGACGGCGGCTGCTCAGCCACCTTGGCCTGGACGGGGGCAAGCATCGCGATGCCGACAACAAGAAGCACTCGGTGGTACCGGTACGCTTCGTGCGCGCCTGCGAGCGGGGCCACGTCGGCGATATCGACTGGAAGTCCTTCGTCCACGGCACCACCGAGTCTGCCTGCGTGCGCGATTTGTGGATCGAAGAGCGTGGGACATCAGGCGACCTGGACGAGATCTGGATCGCTTGCGATTGCGGGGCTGAGCACGCGATGAGCCGAGCAGCACGTACGTCACTCGAGGCACTGGGTCGCTGCAACGGCGCCCGACCATGGCTCGGTGCCGGAACTCGTGAGCGTTGCGGCTTGCTCAATCGCTTGCTGATTCGCAGCGCGAGCAATGCCTATTTTCCGCAACTGCTGTCGGTGATCTCGATACCTGATCGGCGTTCCGCGCTAGATGAGGTGGTGCGTCGAAACTGGGAGTCCGGTCTCAAGTTGGTGACCGATGCGGCAGGCCTGACGCTGGTGAAGCAACTGGGACCCATCGCCGTTGCACTTCAAGGCCTCTCCGACGATCAAGTGCTGGCGTCGATCCAGCGTGTACGTAGCGGTACCAACGAATTGAATCGATCGGTCAAGGAGGTCGAGTTTGAGGCGCTGTCATCGGTCGACGGAGAGTCCGGAGCCGATGTCCCGGAGGGTGCGTTCTTTGCGAGAGCCCTGTCGGAGCTTCAATGGAAGGCCGAGTGGTTGAAGGGCTTGCAACGAGTCGTCCTGGTGCACCGGTTACAGGAAGTCGTGGCACAGATCGGCTTCACACGATTCGAGGCTCAAGGGGCGGACGTCAACGGCGACCTTGATCTTGATGTTGAGCGAGCTGCGCTGGCGATCGACTCGAACTGGATACCGGCCATCATCAACCGCGGTGAAGGCATCTTTCTTCAGTTCGACACCGCTGCTGTCAACGAGTGGATGCAGCGACCCGCAGTGATGCAGCGCGCGGCGCAGCTGCAACAGTCGTTTCAGCATTGGCGCGAAGCACATCCGCGCACTCGCCGCGAGTTTCCCGGCGTCGCCTACTACATGCTGCATTCGCTATCCCATCTGCTGATGACTGCGATTTCCTTGGAGTGTGGCTACCCCGCGTCATCTTTGCGGGAGCGTGTCTATGCCCTTCCTACCTTGGGCATGTACGGAATCCTGATCTTGACTGGTGCATCGGACGCTGAGGGCACCCTCGGAGGACTGGTGCTCGCTGGGCGCGATATCCGCCGACACCTGCGTCGTGCACTTGAGTCAGGCACCTTGTGCTCGAACGATCCCGTATGCGCCGGGCACGGCGAATCACGCTATGACGGGCTCGAACTGGTTGGCGCAGCCTGCCATGGGTGTCTGCTGGTCTCGGAAACGTCCTGTGAGCAGCGCAATGACTTTCTGGATCGAGCCTTGGTTGTGCCAACGGTCTCGGGACACGGCGCGGAGTTTTTCGCGCTGTGACGCGGAATCCACTCGGTGAGCTCTCGGTTCCAGGGTTGACCGCATTGGCGGCACTGCTGGAAACCTATGCGCCAGAACTGCCACCTGCGCATCGGATCAAGGAAATCGCGGGCAACCAATCGCAAGCAGTGACCTCAGCGCTTGCTGAAATGCGTGAGGCAGGTCGAGACATGCATCAAGTGGCGGAGATGTGTCGCTTCGGTGCCGATACGGCAGCGCGCGCTGCAGACACGGGCTTGGTCGATCTGGTGTTGTCAGGGGCGCAGACCGATGGCGTCCCAACTCGCGACACGGCGGCGGTGGTGCAGTCGCTGTTGGTCGCGGCTCAGTCGGACATCACCATTGCCGGGTATGCCTTCTACGATGGTCGCGCCATGTTTGAGTCGCTCGCAGCACGCATGAGCAGCAATCCCGAACTGCGGGTGCGTCTGCTGATCGATGTTCGCAGGAAGCAAAACGACACCTCACTCCCCGAGCAGGTGATCGAGCGGAATCTCCGCGAGTTCTGGCGACGACAATGGCCCTGGACCACCCGGCCATCGCTTTACTTCGACCCCCGAGCCCTCGAAGAAGAAGCGGCACGCCGTGCAGCAATGCACGCGAAGTTTGTGCTCGTCGATGGCACCACGGCACTTATCACCTCGGCCAACTTCACCCCTGCCGCGCACGCTCGCAACGTTGAAGTCGGAGTCCTCATTGACAATCCTTTGGTCGTCAAACGGCTCGTGGCCTTCGTCGATGTCCTGTGCGCAAAGGTGCTGCGACGCGGGTGAGGCACCTGCAGCCATGCGTGCCACCCAAGACGACGCATTGGGATGCAACCCTCAAACGCCAGTCGCCAACCGGTACTGGATGAGTTTCCAGATCGATTACATCGGCAGATCTACCCATGCCCAGCATGCCCACGCAACACGCACCAAGGCCGAGGTGGCGACTGACCAGGAGCGTCTTGACCCATTCAACGGCTTGGTTCTGGCCGTCCACCTCGATGCACTCTTCGACTGCGGCTTGATGGAGCTGACCGTCGCACCGAGCCTGCTTCCTCGCAACCGCTGGCGCACCAACATCCAGCCCGTCTGGATTCTCGTGCTTGAAGAAGGCTGCGCCGGCAGCGCCCGGCACCGCACCGTTGGCGAGCACAAAACCAGAGCGCGACAGCTGCGGATCCCACCGGTGGGGATGCATTCTCCTCGCTGCACCCAACCCCCAAAGCCGCACAGCGGCGCCATTCCCGGGCCACGATCCGACACCCCCCGTTGGGTCCGTGCGAGGGTCTGCCAAGGGTGTGGATTTCAAGGTTTTTCGAGGGCTTCATGCGCAAGTCGTGCCCAGAACTCGCGTGACTGCGCAACAACTGCGCACGAGGGAAAGCGTTGGGCCGCCGGTGTGGTGGCACTCGGGCATCCGGGCGATCAGGAGTGCGAGCTCATCGATCAAGACCTTAAGTCCAGGGTTCAAGGTCTGCTCCGAAGACCAACCCTGCCCCAATCTGCGCGAGATCGTGCCGATCGATGGCTCGCGCATCATGACCAGGCCTTCGCCATGGCTCGACACCAGCGATCCGATCGCCAAACTGGCGCGTCATTAGCTCGCGGATCTCTGCGGCCTTGCATGGAGCACGGGTGACGGCTGGATAGCGCTGGCCGTCGGTGAGGTGGATCAGCCATGCGCGGGAGCGGGTGCATTCGAACTCGCGTTTGATCGCGATGGCATTCGCCCTCAGCCACCGCCGCATATCATCGGTTAGCCGCTCTGCAGGGCCGGCGTGCAGCTTTCCATCCACTACGGCGACGCGCAGTCCGTGAGACTGGATTGTCAGAAGCGCACTCATTCCAGCGGCTCCAGATCATCCATGCCGTAGATGCCAACTTCCCCAGACTTGGCACGTTGGCACGTATGGGGTTCGGTGGCACGTATGGGCGATTCCGAGGCGGTGTCCGCATACGTGCCACCGGTGGTTGGGTCCGTGGCATGTATGGCGGGACCGGGCGTCAAACCCTCATACGTGCCACGACTTGCCATAGATGCCAACGTGCCAAGTTCGGCAGACGTGGCACGTATGGACTCGGGAAGCGTCCAAATGACCTTCGAGCCGCGCCCGTATCCGACTCGTTCGCAGGTGGCGCCGATCTGCTCGCGCGCCCGATGCAGAGTCCGCCAGACGATGCCGTTTTGAGTACAAAGCCGCTTCAGATCTTGCGCTGGGATCGGACCATCGCTCAGCACCTCGCGCAGCCAGTCGGCGGCTTGGTCGCGTGGGGTAACTGGCTCGTCTTCGTCGCTGGGCAATTCCTCAGCGGCGCCGAGTAGCTCGCGCGCGCTGCCAGTGAGTGCTTCGCCCCATCGAATCCGGCTGGCCTCGATGCCGGGATGGTCAGGCACGGCGCAAAGCTCGATGCTGTAGGCAAAGCCGTCGGAGTCCGGGCCGATGTTGGATTTCGCCCGCACCAGAATGCGTCCGCCGTCCGCGCTCTTGGCGGTGGCCATCACGATTCGAGCCTGCGCGCCAAAGGCAAGGCTGCCGGTGACCCTCTCGGTTGGGTCGCGCCCCTGCGTCCCCTTGCTGAAATGCGATACGCCAAGGACGGCGCATCGAATCGTGGTGGCCAGGTCTACCAGCGGTTGCAAGCTGCGCCTCACTTCGGCGTTCTTGTGGCTGTCACCCGCGACGGCAGACACCAGCGGATCAACGATCAGCAGCGACACATCGGTGTACGACAGCAGCGCTTGCCGGAGCGCATCCATATCGCGGGCAGGATCGAAGCTCCGGCTCTTGCCGCGATCCGTGACGCCATCCACGATCAGCACTCTGCGCCGATCGGCGCCAGCGGCCAGCAGGCGCGGAATGATGGTGTCGGCGGGGTCATCCTCGCCGGACCAGATCAGCACGCGGCCACGCGGCGCCTTGCTGCCGTCTGGCCAGCGTCCGCCTGTCGTTACAGCGGCAGCCAGCGTAAAGACAATTGTGCTCTTGCCGGTTCCCGGTGCGCCGGCCAGAACATGCAGCTTCCCGAGCGCCAGCCAGCCAGGCCAAAGCCATTTGAAGCTTTGCGGCTTGATTTTGTCGCCACTGATCAGGCGGACTTCTGGCGCCGGGTCCGGGTCGGCTGGTGGGCGTGGCTTGTGCTCAATGATGACGGCGCTCATGAACTCGCCCTCTGCATGTTCGCGGACGGCACCAAGTACTGGCCGATCATGTGAACCGAGGATCCGCCAGCGTCGATCAGGGCTCTGGCCAGATCGAGTGCCATGGTGGTGGGGAGATCTCCTGCATCGACGATCCACCATCGGACCGGCGGCCATGCGATTGCGCGCGGCTCAGTTCCTGGAGGTAGCACGGTCACTGCCCGCTTGCCCTGCGCTCGATGCGGCTGGGCACGATCCCAGCCTGCGGCGCCAGCGAAGACGAGCGCTGTTTCGCGCCAGCAGTTGCCCTGGGGCTGGTCGCTGCTTCCAAGCCGTGCGACATCCGCATACCAAGGACAGCGACAACGCCTGACTGCATGGCGCTTCGCCCGATACGAGTACCCAGGCGATGTCGTTCCACCATCAACGCGGGTCATGGCTGCCACCTTGTTGCACATTGGCAGTACGGGAAGCGCGAACGCGGGAGTCAATCCATGCGTCGATCTCGGACGCCAGCCAGGCAACGGCCTTCTGCGTCAGCGAGATGGGCGCGGGGAACTGACCCTCGTTGATCAACCGATACATCGCGCTACGGCTCAGGCCAGTCCGGCGCAAGACTTCAGGCTTCCGGATCAGTCGATCTGATCGATCCTCCCTCTTGCCGCGGCGCGGCGGGGAAGAAGACTTTGCAGAATGCGGCAGGGTTGTACAGGTAGTTGAGGGGCTTACGTTGGTCGTGAGAGGTTTGCTTGAGCTCATCGTGGTCACCCTGGGAGGGATTGCGGAGGGCGACTGGGGCAGCTCATGACCTCAACTCGGATCGCCCTAGGACGTGCCCAGGCGAGGTCACTTTGCTTCAGGATTACTTAACAGCGGGTCTTCAAGTGAAGCGCAGTCAAGATCACCTACGCTTGTCGAGCCTTTCGCGGACTGCCCGTTTCCTATCCTTATCAAAGTTGTCCAAGCGCTGTTGCAACTCTCTGCACCTCGCACGCAGGCTGCCAATAAGCGTGTGGCACTCCGCGAGGGTTCCCGGATACAGCTCAACCTCGTAGCTGTCATTCAGGACGGCTTTTTCCTGGACCACCACAGCACGCGGACCAGTGTGCCAAGGTAAGTCAGATAAATCTTCGCGATACAACTGGCAAACCCATCGACGGAGATTGCTCGAAGTAAATCCTTTATCCGTCTCTGCAATCGCCGGGATCTTGCAGCGGTTACTGCGAGGCCTCTTTGCAGCATCAAGCTGGTTCGCAATCACTTTGCGCCTTTCGTAACTCTTGGCCCCACTTAACAGATGGTCAATGAGCGCCGCTGCTTCGCCACGCGTCAGGACCGTATCCGGACCTCCGCGCCGAACCTTTGCCAACACCGGCTCAGGTCGAATCTTAGGATTCTTGGCCATCAAACCCTCCGTGAAAGCGTAGCGTTCTCTGGACTGACTTTCAGTTCTTCAAGGTAGTCCGCCCAGTCCTGCATCATCTTCCGCCGCTGCTCCAGGTAAGCCGCCTTGTTGTACGTGCCTCGGATCTTGTCAGGGTCGCCATGGGCGAGTTGTCGCTCGACCCAGTCCGCCGCATAGCCGCGCTCGTTCAAGGTCGTGCTGATCAGATGGCGAAAGCCGTGGGTGGTCTGCTTCCCGCGATATCCCATTCTTTTCAGTAGCCCGTTCACGGCGCCATCGCTCAGCGGCTTCATCGGGTCGTTGCGACCAATGAACACGTAATCGAATGTGCCTGTCAGTCGATGGATCTCGCGCAGCATCGCCACGGCCTGCGTTGGTAGCGGGGTCAGATGCGCGTAGCCGCGCTTCATGCCTTCCCGACCCCGCTCAATGGTCCAGAGTGCTTCATCCAGATCGAGCTCCGCCCACTTCAGCGTCCGCGTGACGCCTGGGCGATTGGCGGTCCAGAGCGCCAGCATCGCCGCACCCTTCACAATGGGCGATGCATCAATCGCCGCCAGCTTCTGCAGAAACGCAGGAAGGTCTTCGACTTGCAGGTGCGCGTAGTTCCGGCCCGGCCGGGTTGGCAGCACAAGCGCCTTCAAGTCTCTGGTGGGATCGTTGGTGGTCCAACCATGAGCACGGGCGTACTCGAAGATCGCCGCCAGCCACTGGCGTGCCTTCTTGGCCACATCCGGCGCGCCCCTCTCTTCGATTGCCCTGGTCAGGGATGCCAGTTCTTTGGTAGTCAATGACGCCAAGGGTCTATTGCCCAGCTTCGGCAGAAGATCCTTGTCCAAGTAGTCACGGACCTGCAAACGGGTACGCTCGGCCCATGCACGTGCGCGGAAGGCAAACCACTCTTCCGCCGCTGCCGCGAATGTCGAGGCGACCCGGGCATGGCGATCGATCTTCTCCTGGAGGCGCAGCTCGCCTGGATCCTTTCCCTGTACCAGTTCGGCGCGAAGACGCTGGGCTACCGCATCGGCTTCCTTCAGCGACATCTCTGGATAGGGCCGCCCGAGGGAGAGTTCCTTCTCCTTGCCGGCGAAGCGGTATCGCAGGCGCCAGTACTTGGCACCGTCAGGCATCACGATTAGGGTCAGACCGCCGCCGCCGGAGAGCTTGTACTTCTTCTCTCGGGGCTTCGCGTTGCGGATCTGCGCGTCGGTGAGCTTGCCCATGCGGGGTAAAACCGAGTGACGGGAAGCCAGTCAGGACGCGGCTTCCGAGGCATCCAGCCAAAGTTCGAACTGGATCTGCGGGGTAAAACTCAGTTCGATATCGGCTGTACCCCGGACTTTACCCCACAGTAGACCTGGGCAGCAATGGGACCCATCGGGACCCTCTGGGCACAAAAAACCCCGCAGTTACGCGGGGTTCCTTGTCTTCTGAGCCCCAGTGGGAACCACTGGGAACTCTGTTTGGCTGGGGGACTAGGATTCGAACCTAGATAAACGGAGTCAGAGTCCGTTCAATAGGACACCAGTAGACAGAAAAGTGTCGCAGGACCATTGCAAGGCTGCATCGTAAGCCGTTGTCCGGACTGTAGATAAGTCCACCGTTGAACCATTTAGTCCACCGCTGTACACTTCGAAAGTGTCGCAGGAAGTGTCGCAGACTTGGGGGACAGCATGGCCACGGGCAGAAAGCGGAGCATCCAGGCGAACGAATGGAAGAAGGCCCTGGGCATGGGCTACTGGTCCGTTATTGGGCATCGCGGCCTTTATCTGCGCGTTGCCGAGTCCGGCCAGCGGACATGGGTCTACCGAAGTAGTGCCGGGGGCAAGTCTTCCTGGCTGCGCCTGGAGGATGTTCAAGACCCAAGCACTGGGCGAGGTTGGGACTTTGCAAAGGCGCAGATGCGCGCAGCCGAGTTGCGAATCGAGGCAGCGAACCGCCGGCGGTCTGGCGCCGAAGTCGTAAACCCCATTCATGCCGCGCGAGCTGCTGCGCAAGTCAAGCGCGAGGCCGAAGCGCGCGCCAAGGCGCTGAGCATTGCCCGCCAGCGCCAGCGTGAGCAGGAAGAAGCGCTCCGCCCGACCCTCGACACGATCGCGGAACGCTATCTGGGCCACTTTGTGGCGCACACTCGGCAGGGCACCAAGCGGACCGCGGATGCTGATCTGGCCACGTACAACCGGGAGTTGCGCCAGCGCATCGGCGCCATGAAGGTGGCTGACCTCAAGGCCAAGCACATCAGCGCATTGCGCGACGAGATTGCCAGCGCCAGCGGCAAGCGCCATGCGCTGCGCCTGCTGTCCAGTCTGCTGACGCATGCAAAGTCGGATGGCCTGATAGACGTCAATCCGGCGCTTGGCATCAAGGTGCCACTCCCTGGCAAGCGGGCGCGCGTGCTGATCGATGAAGAGTCGCGGGCGATCTGGGCCGCCAAGGAAGTGGAAGGCATCCGGCCCGGGATGCTGGCCGCGATCAAGGTGCAGTTGGCGACTGGCCAGCGCGCAGGCGAAGTCCTGGCGATGCGGTGGGCCGATCTGCATGAGCAAGACGGCTCTCGTTGGTGGACGGTGCCGGCTAGCGTCGCCAAAAATGGCCGCGAGCATGTGGTGCCCCTGGCGCCACAAGTGTGGGCACTGATCGACGCCCAAGCGCGGGGTGGCGAGTTGGTGTTCCCGCCGCACCGCGCCAAGGGGCTTGTGAGCACGTCGGCTTACGCGCAAGTGGTGGACCGCATGCGCGTTGCCCTGGGCCTTGAGCATTTCACGAGCCACGATCTGCGCCGCACCTGCGCCACGCAGATGGCGAAGGCCGGCACCCTGCCCCATGTGGTCGAGGCGGTCTTGAACCACATCAGCGGCGCCAAGGCTGGCGTTGCCGGCATCTACAACCTACACGCCTACCTCGCGGAGAGCCGGACCGCACTGCGCAAGTGGGCCAAGCGCCTGGACGATCTCGCCGAAGGCAAGGCTGGGTTGTCTGCCAAGGTGGTGGCTTTGCCGGCGAGGGCGACGGCGTGACGCTTGTCCTACCCGCCCCATCATCAGCGCAGGTGGAAGCACACCTAAAGGCAGGGCGTAGGTCGGAGGCGGCATCGATCGCGCGCAGGTTGGCATCTGACGGCTCGGAAAAGGACGTCCGAGAGCTGGCGCTCGTGTTTGCGCGCCATCTGAAGAGCTTGGGAGACGTGCGCCCCGCTCGCCGCCCCCGCAACGATGAACTACTCGACTTGTCGCGCGAACTGACGCTTGCCGCAGCGTCGCGTGAATTGCGGTTCCTTCTGATCGCACGCGACATTGTAGACGGGCAGCCTATCGGACCCCGAACCTTGGCTCGAATGCTGGCCTTCACCGGCCAAAGCATTGAGGGAGAGCCAGCCGCCACGATCGAAGAAGTGATGGACTTCCGCGCGGCTCGCTTGGCCGAAGACCAGGACGGCGCAAAGCAGGTGCGTGACGACTTGCATGCTCTCTGTGCCCAAGAACTGAGACTCTGGGGGCTGAACCCCGAACGGGTTGCGCGGCAAGGCTTCAGAGCCACCTACAGGCGCAAAGTCGCCTCGAAGTTCTCCCTACAAGACAGGGTCCTCAAGGAAGTGACCGAGAAAACGTCCGAGTAAGTCCGAGACTTTTCCGGACCCTTTCGCGCCAGCGCAGGCACATCGTTCGTCCCCGGCCATGTGGCCATCACAGGACGGCAAACGATGAGCATCACAGCACCGGCGCACGGCAAGGTGCGCCCCAATCTGCAACCCCTGTTGAACCGGATCGAGCACAGCGCCGCGCGCCTTGGGGTGTCGCGCAGTTGGCTCTATCGCGAGATCAGCGCCGGGCGGCTCAAGGTGGTCAAGATCGGCAACCGAACCTTGATCGCAGAAGAGGAGCTTCGGCGCTTTGCGGCTGAACTTGAGCGCGGCAGCGCCGCAAAGGTGGCCGCATGAGTTGGGCGTCCTGGCGCCAAGTGATCGCGCCCGAGTCGCGGGAGCGGTGGCTTGCCTTCATCGCGCGGGAGGGCCGCTCGATGCAGCCTGACATGACAACAAGGCCCCGACCGGCTGGCACCGGATCGAGGCCCCAAGGGTTTACGGCAGGCAATCCGCACCAGAAGTCTAGACGCCTGGACGGCTGGACGTCTACACCACCGCGCCGCCGCTGCCCCTGGTATGCCGATGTTGTCCGGTTCGCCGCTGGTCCGGTTTGGCATGACTGCGCGCTGCTTTTCGCGGGGCGTCATGCATGGGAGGCCGCCGCCACTCGACGCGGCAACCGAGCGGTGACGGTCCTTCCACCAGGCAGCGATCCGGCTTCGATCGCATGGCCTGCAATCGGCTGTTGGATCGTCGATGCTGGAGACCTGCCGGCGAGCATTGCACTCGATCTGGCCAGAGCCTTGATCGACGCGGGCGCCCTTCGCGTGCACGCGAGCGGTCAAAACCTGCTCCCGAGCCTCTGCATGAGGGCAGGCGCATGAGTGCCGTCATGCTGACCCACACACCGCGCGAGGCGAGCCCCGAGCCACTCCGGCGGCCAGTGCCACCTCCGGCGCCCTATCCGATGAATGAGCTGGGACCAATTCTTGGTCCAGCAGCAGAGGCAATCCGTAGAGTTATTCAAGCGCCCGATGCCGTCTGCGGTTCATCGGTTCTGGCTGCTGCATCGCTGGCGGCTCAGGGGCTGGCTGATGTGTATCTGGACGACCGCGTGTATCCGATTTCCGTTTGGGTGCTTAGCGTCGCCGAGTCTGGCGAGCGCAAGAGCGCCACAGACGGCGAGGCTATGCGCGCCGCTTCCGAGTTCGAGCACGAGTTGGCGCACCAATACGCGGTCGATGCCGATGCCTACGCTGACGAGCTGGCCGAATGGGAATTGCGGCGAGAAAGCGCGAAGAAGGCTGCCTCCAAGCAACAAGGCGAAGGCCTGGCCAGCTTGTTGGCGGCGATCGGTCCGGCTCCGCCAGCACCGCTCCAACCCAAAGTCACCATCGCCGATTTCACCGCCGAGGGCATCACCAAGCTGCTGATGGTCGGACGACCATCGATTGGTGCCTTCACCGATGAAGCCGCACTCGTCTTTGGTGGGCATGGCATGACCAAAGAGACGGTCGCACGCACTGCCGCGACGATGTGCAAGCTGTGGGATCGAGGGTGCGTTGATCGCGTTCGGGCTGGCGAAGGTGCCACCAAGCTCTACGGTCGGCGGCTTGCACTTCACCTGCTGGCGCAACCCGTGATCGCTGAGCGAGCACTCGCAGACGATGTACTAAGTGGGCAAGGGTTCTTGGCGCGCTGCCTGCTGTGTTGGCCAGACGGCACCGCCGGGCATCGGCCCTACGTTGCTGAATCCCTGCGCGCAAACCCCGCGCTTGAACGCATGCACGCACGTCTTCTATCGCTCCATCGTGAGCCACTGCCAACCCGTGAAGGCGACCCGCGCGAGTTGGCGCCCCGTGCGCTCCGACTAGAGCCTGCCGCTGCTGATCTGTGGCGCCAGCTACACGATGCCGTGGAAGTCGGGATGCAAGCTGGCGGGGTCTACTGCCAAGTCAAGCCGTGGGCATCCAAGGCGCCAGAACAGGCCCTCCGCATCGCGGGCGTGCTGGCACTCGTCGAGGATTCCAATGCCCTGGCGATCACCAGGGGCGTGATGGATCGCGGCGCAGAGCTGGCACTTTGGCATCTGTCGGAAGCGGTAAGGCTGGTCGGCGCCGCTGAGTCGAGTGTCGAGATACGTGACGCCGAGGCGTTGCTTGACTGGTGTCACCAGACGTCCAGGACTCAGCTCTACAGCCGAGTTGCTCTCCAGCGTGGTCCGGGACGCATTCGCGACCGTGAGCGCTTCCTAAGGGCCATGGAGGTGCTGACGTCATCCGGGTGGGCAAGGTGCGAGCCGGCAGGCACTGAGGTGGACGGGGCACCACGCAGGAATGTCTGGCGCATCGTGCCCAAGGCGGACTGACATGGGACGGCTCCTGGACTCTTTACGCGAATCCGCACAGACGAGCACCCGTGCTACTTCTGCTACGCCTGCTACTCCAAGGGCGGCCGTCGTCCACAACGGGCAGAAAGTCGCAGACGTAGCAGGAGTAGCAAGCCCCTGCATTTCTCGCTCATGGCTGATCCACCTCACCGACGGCCAGACATTCACCGCCGTCACCCGCGTGCCATCCGACGACGCAGAGATCACCAAGCTGATGGCGCGGCAGTTCGGCGATCGGATCGCCAGCGTCGAACCATGGCGACGGCCCGGCCCTGATTCGCATGTGGTGTTCGGTGCCGACTTGACGCCTTGGACATAAGCCGCCGCCGGACGGTTTCCGGCAATCCATGAGGAGCAACAACCATGCAAACTGCAACCGAAGTTTTCGAAGCCGTCCGGGCGCGCTGCGAGGAGCGCGGCGCCCGATTGCTGCCCGCTGGCGTCATCGCGGTGGAGGTCAACGGCATGGCGGCGGTAGTGCCGCCACCGGCTGACCTTGAGACGATGGCAACCTTTCCCGCCCAGCGCGCTGGCGCCGCTGTGATCGCACTGGCTGAGTTCGCACAAGCTGCCAACCGGGTCATGACAGATCCGCGCTTGACCGCAGGTGCGAAAGCCGAAGATGTGGTCGAACTGGGCAAGCGTGAGCGGCCGAAACTGGCCGCGATCCTGACTGAGGCTGGCGAAGCCTTGGCAGCCGCAGAGCAAGCGCTCGCAAAGGAAACGACGCCAGTCCCAATTGACCCGGCAGGCGCTGCCGATGCCGTAATTGATGGCGAGTTGCGCGGGCTCTTGCGCGCAATGGCACTGCATCAGCAGATGGCGGCGGTCCGCGATGAATTCGCCTATTGCCGCGCGGCCCTGCGGCAGCCTTTGGGCTTCGATGACGCGCTGATCAAGCAAGCCCGCGAGTGGTGGGCAGTGCTCAACCCCAATGCGCCCGCCGCAACCGAAGCCGCCAAGGCGGTGGCGTCCTGGCGCTCTGCCCGTGACTGCATCGGCCAGTGCGTAGCGGCATTTGACCGGCTCGCTGGCAGCGTCCAGCGCGCTGCGGCCTGATCCGTACAGGGGCGAAGCAATGGCCCGCTTCCGCAAAGTTACCGGCAGAGTTACCGCCGCCAACCCAAAAAAGGCCTGCCCGGACTGGTCAAGAAAAGTCACGTCTCGGAGCAAATTCCCCGCCTAGAAAAAGGGACTGCTGCCCAAGAGCCCGTCACGTGATGACACCCTGGCCGCGCTGGCGAGGCATGCTGTACCTGAACGGCTAGGCGTTATCTTCGAAAGTGTCGCAGGAAGTGTCGCAGACCGAGCCCAAAAGCACCAAGGGCCTGCGAGGATCACTCGCAAGCCCTTGATTTTACTGGCTGGGGGACTAGGATTCGAACCTAGATAAACGGAGTCAGAGTCCGTTGTCCTACCGTTGAACGATCCCCCAAGAGACGGATCGTGGTCCCGATCAGCGCTTGCTGAACTGCGTGGCGCGGCGGGCTTTGTGCAGACCGACCTTCTTACGCTCGACTTCGCGGGCGTCGCGGGTCAGGAAGCCGGCCTTGCGCAGGTCGGACTTGAGGTCGGCGTTGTACTCGACCAGGGCACGGGCCAGACCGAGGCGGATCGCGCCGGACTGGCCGGTGATGCCGCCGCCTTCGACCGTGACCAGCACGTCGAAGCGATCGGAGAGCTTGGTCAGTTCCAGCGGCTGGCGCACGATCATGCGCGAGGTTTCACGGCCGAAGAACTCGTCCAGCGTCTTGTCGTTGACCTGGATGCGGCCCTTGCCAGGGCGCAGGAACACGCGCGCGCTCGAGGACTTGCGTCGACCGGTGCCGTAATACTGTTGGGTAGTCGCCATGGGTGTGGGGTTCCTGATCAGACTTCGAGCGCGATCGGCTGCTGCGCGCTGTGCGGATGCTCAGAGCCCTTGTAGACCTTGAGCTTGCGATACATGTCGCGGCCGAGCGGGCCCTTGGGCAGCATGCCCTTGACGCCGATTTCGATCACGCGCTCCGGATGCTGAGCCAGCATGTCCTTCAACGGGATCGACTTGAAGTTGCCGATGTGCCCGGTGAAGCGGTGGTAGTACTTGTCATCCAGCTTGGCGCCGGTGACAGCGACCTTCTCCGCGTTGATCACGACGAGATAGTCGCCGGTGTCGACGTGCGGGGTGTAGATCGGCTTATGTTTGCCACGCAGACGGCGCGCAAGCTCGGTGCACAGGCGTCCCAGCGTCTTCCCGGACGCATCGACGATGTACCAATCACGCTTGACGGTCTCTGGCTTGGCGCTCACGGTCTTCATGGTGCCACTCCCTGGGGCCATGCAATTGCAAAGACCGGCGAGTCTAGCGGGCTGGACGCCGCTGCTGCAAGTCTTCTGCATCGAATCCGGCGCTTGATTCAGCCAGGATTGGACCGCGCCAGACGCCATTGGGATGACGAGTGCCGGCTGGGCCGCGCATGCTAGTGTGGTGTTCCGTAATTACGCATAAGTAAATCAAGCGATCTTTTCCGCC
>ERZ1066138.175-NODE-175-length-22161-cov-8.639917_pt1 | contig 22161 bp, 22 predicted proteins | sample MGYA00382785_ERZ1066138 | MGnify/ENA primary metagenome ERZ1066138 (study PRJEB33369, sample SAMEA5778368) | biofilm metagenome | biome: Industrial cooling water; feature: Water cooling tower basin; material: Biofilm | place: United Arab Emirates | collected... | reverse complement strand
CAGAGTGTCACCCATGTGTCCGGAATGGCCTGTTACCCCCTAGTCGGGTAGCTCAACATTCATGCCTATCGCCGATAGCCTCACGCCCTCGCGTTCGCGATGCGCAGGTCAACCAGCGAGCGCACGTCTTGCTGGACTGGGTAGTCGATGATCCAGTCGTTGCTGTCGGGCAATGCACGGCAGCGGTCATTGCGCGTGCGCAAGGTCATGCTTTAGACCAGCCGGCTACTCAAAAACGAAGGACGGCGGTTGCAGCAAGCGAGTGAGGGCGCTCTTCACGCTGCTTTCACCCCGCCTTCACCCCGCCGGGCTTAGAGTCCACGCGCAATTGGTACTCCAGCTAGAGGAAAGACTCTATGTCCGCTCGTCAAAGGATGCTCGCACTTGCCGTGGCGGTCGCGCTGGGCGCGCCAACGGCTGCGGGGGCCCAGGATCTCGGCTTCACTTACCTCGAGGGCGGCGTCGTCGCCGGCTTCGTCAACGACGTGGAGGAGTTCGGGACGATCCCGGACAACGGCAGCACGCTCGATCTCGAGACCGATTCCGGCAGCGGCGGCTTCATCGGCGGCGCGTGGCAATTCTGGGAGAACATGCACCTGTTCGGCGAGTACGGATTGGCCAGCCAGGACCTCGAGGTCAGCGATGGCATCGACACCGTCGAAGGTGATTTCGACTTGGTGCGCTGGCGCATTGGTGTCGGCTATGCATATCCGTTCTCGCCCACCATGGCTTTCTACGGCCGCCTCAGCTTTGACAACGCCGAGTTGAAGGACGTGCAGGTCTCCGGCTTCGATCTCGACGCCGACGTCGACGAAGACGGTATCGGCGGCGAGGTCGGAATGATCTGGGCGGCGACGCCGGCGATCCACCTGCAGGGCCACGTGCGCTACACCTCGGTCGGCGACGTCGCTGACGAAGGCTCCGATCCCTTCGATTCCGACATTCTCATAGGCCTGAACGGCCGCTGGTACTTCCGGCCTGACTTCGCGTTGGTCACTGGCTACGAGTACGGCAAGATCACCACATGGAACTTGGGCGTGCGGTACGCGTTCTGAGTGATTTCAGATCCTGCCGACGGCACAGGGAGCACATCGGCATGAAACTGATCATTCAGCTTTTCGCCGCGCTGCTGGTCCTCTGCGAATCCTCTGCCGCGATGGCGCAAAGCGCCGAGGGCGGGATGCGCATTGCGGTGGTCAGCATGGAGACACAGCGGCCTCTCGAGGGCGTGACCGTGACGGTGACCGACCGCGACGGTAACGTCACTACCGGTCGCACGGAGGCCAACGGGATCGTCGAATTGAGCGATCTCGACATCGGGCTCTATGCGGTTACGGCAGAGAGCCCCGGCCTGGTGACAGCCAGGGAACCCAGCGTACGTGTGGTCGGCCGCAAGGTGACTCCGCTGAACCTCGAAATGCTCGCCCGCACGGAGGCGCTCCAGGAGGTCGTGGTTGTAGCCCGCGCGCGGGTTGCCGATCCACATGGGGCGGTGAGCAACTCCTTGCTGAACCGGGAGGAGCTGCGCAGCGCCCCTGGCACGGGCAGTGACGTCCTGCGAGCGCTCGACGGCCTGCCGGGGCTGATATCCAACGGCGAATTCGCCAGCTTCTCCGTGCGCGGCCGTGGACCCCGGGACAACCTGATCCTGATCGACGATATCCCCTTTGACCGGGTGGTTCACTTCGACCAGACACTTGGCGAGGAGGAGGACATCGGTGGCGGTGGTCGCTACTCGATTTTCGCGCCGAACGCCATCGAGAGCGCGGAGTTCTCGCCCGGCGGCTGGAGCGCCGCGTACGGAGGGCGCTCGGGTTCGCTGTTGAAGCTCGACGTCGCGGGCGGAACCCCGACGCCCAGCGCCAGTCTGCGGGTGGACATCGCAGGGCTCGAACTCAGCTACGAGGGGCCGAGCGGCGTTCATGACGATACGACCCTGTATTTCACGGCGCGCCAGTTCGATTTCGGCGCCGTCTTCGACATGATTGAAGAGCTGGACATCGGCGATCCGGAGCTGACCGATATCGTCCTCAAGACGGTGACGACCCTCGACTCCGGCGACACGATCGAATTCCTCGGTGTTTACGCGCCGGAGGAATACACGCGCGACATCGACAACGTCCTCGAGTCCCCGGACTTCGAGGACGTTGCGCTGATCGACACCGATCAGGACCTGTACATGACGGCGCTGGCCTGGCGCCGCCTGGTCGGGGAGACCGGCGAATGGACGAACCGGATCTACCTGCGCGCAAATGACAAGTCTTCAGCGGAGGGCGAGGCTTATCCGGACCTCGTGCCGGAGGGCACGCCGGCCGAGGACATCCCGGTGCGCGAGCAACTGATCACCGTCACCGAGGAGGAAACCGAGATCGGCTTGCGCAGCGACTATGTGACACGCAACCGCTTCGGCCAGGGATCGGCCGGGCTGCACGTCTGGCAGACCGACGTCGATTACGCGACTTTCCTCAGGGAGGACTGGGACCGGTTCGTCTTTCGTACGACCGACCCGCGCCCGCCCGGCCAGCAGTACATCACGTTGACACCGGATGACGTGAATTCACTTTATGAGGCGAAGGAGACCAGCTATGCCGCCTACGGCGAGCAGGTTTTCGAGCTCGGAGACTGGGAACTTAGAGCAGGGCTTCGTTACGATTACGATGGCTTTGCGGACGAATCGCTCGTCTCCCCGCGGTTTGCAGCGAACTGGCGCCCCGAGCCGGACCTGCGGGTGTCAGCAACCGCGGGCGTGTTCTATCAGTCGCCCCGCTTTCTGGTCCGCGGGGCGAGCCCGGAGAACTTCGGCATCGAGAACGAGCAAATCACGCACGTGAGTGTCGGCGTCGAGCGGTACTTCGGCCCGGACTGGTCGCTGCTCGTCGAGCCGTACTATCAGTGGCTGGATAATCTCATCGTCGAGCAGGAACGCACCAGCGGCCGGGTCACCAACGACGGAGAAGGCACGAATCTCGGACTGGACGTCGTTCTGTCACGGAATTTTGCCGATGGCTGGTTCGGGAATGTCGTCTACTCTTACAACGATGCGCGCATCGATGATAACGATGGCTTAGGGGAATATGACGCCGATTTCAACCGCGAGCACTTCTTCTCCATCGGCGGCAGCTGGGAGATCACCGAACGCTGGAAGGTCGGTGCACGATGGAAATGGGCGACCGGGCGACCCACGGACGACTTCATCATCAATAGCGACGTGCTGGGACCCGGACAGCCGCTGCGCTACTCGAAGGAACTCACCGACCGGAACGCGCTTCGGCTCGATGACTACCACTCGCTCAATATCCGGGTGGATTACCGGCTCCCTCTCGGCCCGGTGGACCTCGTCGCGTTTCTGGACGTGATCAACCTCTATGGCGGCCCAGGCGGCGGTTCGCAGGAGTTCGACCCGCGGCGCGGCGTGATCGTCGAAGACGAAGGCGAAGCATTCCCCATCATAGGCCTGATCTTCGAGCGCTCCTGGTGAGAGACCTGCGCGCAAGAATCATGCCCGACGGCCTCCCTACCGTTCGGCGTCTTGTCAACGGCCAACGCGACCGAAAACCCGGCTTCTGTTCACATAACCGGGGCATTGCCGGACGATCTGACCCTTGGCCATCAGTGGTTTGGTTTCTTGATCGAGCGACTGGCCGAGTTGTGGGAGGATAGTGCCGTCCGTAGAAGAAAATCAGACGTTCGAGAAACTGAAGTTACTTCGCCGGGTATCGATGCTCGACCAGCACATTCGACGATTGCTTCCGATCGCGCTATTCCTGCTCGTCACTGCTTGCGGCGGCGGTGGGTCGGGCTCGAATTCATCCGGACCGCCGCCGCCCCCTCCACCACCTCCGCCTCCGCCTCCGCCAGCTGTCGTCACACTCACTAGCGATGCGGGCGACACCATCGGTGGTGGCGTTGACTATGCCTATTCAAATGCCGACGCGCTCATCACAGTGTCAGCCGAGGGCGCTCGACTGACGATTTCTATCGCTGGAGACGAGAGGTGGACGGGCGTTTTTCAACTGCCCAGCACATACACGAAACTCCAGCAGGGTTCCTACACCGATCTTGCGCGCTACTCGTTCCACGACCCGGCGGTCGGCGGACTCAGCTGGTACGGCGAGGGGCGCGCCTGCAATTCGCTGACCGGCTGGATCGTCATCGACAGCGTCGCGTACGACGGTGTGGACCTAACCGCCATCGACTTGCGGTTCGGACAACATTGCGAAGGCGCTGCCGCCGCGCTGCATGGCGAGGTCAATTGGGACGTTGACGACACGACCAAACCGCCGGGTCCTGTCGTGCCGCCCCCGGCGGAACTGTGGCGGCCGGCAACCGGCGTGACGCCCGCGAGCGGCAACTACATTTACCTTGAGAGCCAGCCTGGTGATTCGGTCGGCGGGGGCGGGACTTATCTATATACCGGGTCCGATGCCGTCATTACGGTAGTTGCGGCGCAGGGCCGGTTGTCCGTCTCCGTAAGCGGCGATCAAAGTTGGACCGGCGACTTTCAGGCCATGAGTACGTTGAGCCGGCTCGAGGTTGGCTACTATGGCAACTTGAAGCGCCACCCCTTGCACAACCCGGCAAGGGGCGGACTGAACTGGTTGGGCGAGGCGAGTAGCTGCAACACGCTGAACGGGTGGTTTGTCGTCGACAAAGTGACATTCAACGGCTCGACGCTTGCCGCAATCGACTTGCGATTCGAACAGGTTTGCGAAGGCGCAGCGTCCGCACTACACGGCGAGATTCACTGGGAAGCTAGCGACACGACGACTCCGCCGGGACCGGTCTTGCCGCCGCCCACGCATCTTTGGCGGCCGGCGGACGGCATCACGCCCGCGACCGGCAACTACGTCTACCTTGAAAGCCAGTCCGGGGATTTCATCGGCGCCGGCGGCAACTATCTCTATACGCTGGCTGACAGTGAAATCGCGACTGGAGCGAGTGGACCGTACTTCGTGATTTCGGTGTTCGGAGACGAGAACTGGACCGGCTACTTCCAGGGCATGAGCTGGTTAAGCCGCCTCGAGATCGGGTACTACGGCGAGCTGGATCGTTACCCGTATCACAATCCCGTGACAGGCGGATTGAGCTGGGGCGGGAATGGACGCGGCTGCGACACGTTGAGCGGCTGGTTTGTCGTCGACAGCGTTACGTACGACGGCACGGCCCTAATTGCGATCGACCTACGCTTCGAGCAGCACTGCAACGGCAGTATTCCCGCGCTGCACGGCCAGATTCACTGGGACGTCAACGACATGTCGCGCTAGCCGTGCATCGGGCCGAAGATCGGCGTGTCGAGTGTTCGACTCCCGCCCTGGCCATCATTCCCGGGTTCGGCGCCAATCACGCTGTCCTCAAGCACCTTGACAATGTAGCTACTCGTAGCTGCGCGTCATCCGATGAAAGCCGTCCGAATTCGCGAGCTCAGGAACCGGCTGAGCGCATGTCTCCGGGAGGTGCGTTCCGGCGAGTGGGTGCTCGTGACGGACGGCGGCGAGGCCGTGGCCGAGTTCTCGCCGCCCGCGCGGCAATCGCCGGACTCGGTCCGCTTTCCCTCGACGGGCACATCCGCAAGGCAGCAAGGAAGCTTGGACTGCAGCTGCTTCCCGAGTAAACACCGGCGCAGGTCGGCCCATGCCGGGAACACTCTTCGTGTCGACGGCCGCGCACCGGCGCTTCCTGCTGCTGGCACTGCTCATCTGCGCGGTACCGCTGACCGTGTCGGCCAACCCGGGGTGGCACAGGCTGCGTTGCGTGCTGGTGGTCCTGTGGTTCGTGTCCCACTCGGGCACCCTGTTCTCGATTTTCTCGGTGCGGCCCGGTGGAATAGCTGACCCGCGTCCCCGCGCTTGACGTGGCGGCGTACCTGCTGCTCGCGTTTCTGTTCATGCAGCTCAAGCCGTGGCTGATCATCCGGGACCCGGCCAGCTTTTCGTTGCCTGTCGAGGCGACGTTGGGTTACGGCGACATCCTGCCGGCGACCCACACGGCGCGCATGCTGGTCATGGTGCGGGCGGTGGTCGGGCAGTTCTTCTTCGCGGTGATCGTCGCGCTGTTCGCCGCCATGAATTCGTCGCAGCCGCGAGCCTGGGCCCGCGTCGGGTCGAAAGTCTCATTCATGCCGTTCGACTCCCGCCTCGCCTCGGCGGATCGCGTCGGCGCGCCGCCTCACCGCGTTTCTTTCCGCGCCGGTCAGGCGCGCCGCATTCCTGACCTGGAGCGCCATGCGCGGGTTTTTCGACAGCGCCGCCTCGTGACGCATCAGGAAATCCCAGTACAGGGTGGTGAACGGGCACGCGCGGTCGCCGATGCGCTGCGCGGGGTCGTAGCGGCAGTTCCGGCAATACGGGCTCATGCGCTGGATGTACTTGCCGGTCGCGACATACGGCTTGCTGCCCATGACGCCGTCGTCGGCGTACTGGCTCATGCCCAGGGTGTTGGGCAGTTCCACCCATTCGACGGCGTCGACATACACGGCCAGGTACCAGGCGTGAACCTGGCCGGGCTGCACGCCCAGCATCAGCGCGTACAGGCCGGTGACCATCAGTCGCTGGATATGGTTGGCGTACCCGTGCGTGAGCGTCTGGGTCAGCGCATCGCGCAGGCACGCCATGTCCGTGGCGCCGGTCCAGTACCACGCGGGCAGATCCTCCCGGGCGCCAAGGGCATTGCGCTCCAGGTACTCCGGCATCTGCGTCCAGTAGATGCCGCGCACGTACTCACGCCAGCCCAGGATCTGGCGTACGAATCCCTCGACGCTGGCCAGCGGCGCCCGCCCGTCCTCGTACGCCGCCTCGGCCGCAGCCACGACCTCGCGCGGATTCAGCAGCTTCAGGTTGAGCGCTGCCGACAAATGGGAGTGATAGAGCCACGGGTTGCCTGGCCACATCGCATCCTGGTAACGACCAAACAGCGGCAGGCGCTCCTCGATGAAGGCATTCAGCGAGTGCAGCGCCTGTGCCCGAGTCACGGGCCAGGCGAAGTCCTCCAGCCGGCCAGGGTGTCCGGCGAAACGTGAATTGACGAGCGCGATGACGTCACGCGTGACGGGGTCGGGTTCGAAGGTCACGGGCCGCGGAACTGCGCCGGGGCCGTTTGGTCCGAAGGCCTTCCGGTTCTCGGCATCGAAGTTCCACCGGCCGCCGACAGGCCGGATGCCATTCGCGTCATCCGTCATCAGCACTCGGTGACGCCGGCGCTGCTCGCGGTAGAAGTACTCCATGCGCAGCGACTTGCGCGCGTTCGCATGGGCGGCGAACTCGGGCAGGCTGCAGTAGAAGTGCCGGTCTTCCCGCACTTCGAGAGGCAGCTCGCTGGTCGCGGCAACCTCCTTGATGGCCTGCAGGACGCGCCAGTCGCCGGGCGTGGTGATCACGAGTCGAACTGGCTGCAGGCGCCTGACGTCGTGACGCAGCTGCGCAGCCAGTGTGTCGCCGGCGTCGCGAGAATCCAGGCGCGTGTAATGCAGCCGCCGGCCGGCTTCGCCCAGGGTGAGCGCGAAGTGGCGCATCGCCGCCAGGAACATCACCGTGCGTGGCTTGCTCGACCACACGTGGGTCGACTCCTCGGCGGCTTCCGCCATCCAGACAGCATCGCGGCCGGCCTGGAATCCGTCGAAGGCCGCCGCATCGGGGTCGAGCTGGTCTCCCAGCACGATGACCAGGTTGCGCAATTCAGCCATCAGCGTCCGAATCGCGCCGGATTCCGGACTCCGGGTTCGCGTCGCGCAAGCTGTTATCAGCAGCGCTGCAGACGGGGAAATCGACCCTGAAGCCCCCGGGAGCGGTAATCTTCGGACGCATGCGATTGCTCGACCTCGGCAGTCCGGAAGTTGCAGGTACCTTTCGCGTCGTCAATGACGATGTCATGGGCGGCATGTCTGCAGCGCGACTGCGACCCGGGTCCGGATTCCAGCCGGATATGGGGTACTGCTGCTGACGGCGCGTGGCGACGGGCAGAGGTACAAGCCTTTTCTCGGACTCGATGATGCCGCCGGTGCAGTGCGATACCAGGCCGCTTTCGTCGCATCGCGGCAATGGCAGACCATCCGATTCCGGCCAGAGGATTTCCGGGCAAGTCGGCGCGGCCGCACCGTTGCCGCGCGACCGCTGGAATTCGAGCGCGCGCAGACTGTCGGGCTGCTCATTTCAGACAGCCAATCGGGTCCGTTCAGGATCGAACTGAAGGAGGTCGGCGTCGACGCCGCGGAGCGTACTGCCGGGGCGCGAGCCAATGTCGCGCGCCCATGCGAAACCCGTCGAACCTCACATGTCACGGAACTCTTTCACCGTGAATCCGATCCCGACGAGCAGCATGACGAAAACGAAGATTCCGAGCCACAACAGATCGGGCGGCATCACGACCTCCTCGCGAGGAGCGCGGCGACCTTGAAGTAGAGGCCGAAACAGAGTATCGACGGAACCCAGATCGCCGTAAAAATTGCCTGCTCGCGATCATGCAGAACGAACCAGAAATAGGCGGAGATGAAGAACGAGATCATCACCGCCAGCAGAATGAAGAAATCCGATTTCTTGAACACTCGAGTTCTCCAGTGATTCGACTATTCCAGATAGTCCGGGATGCCGTAGCCGACCGCGCTCAGCAGACAGCCGGCAATGGCCACCGAACCCATCGCGCGAATGCCCGACGAGATGTCCCCGGCAAGCCACTCCAGACTGACGATGCCGGTCACGCCGAGCAGCAGGCCGGCGCAGCCGATCAGCGTCAGGGAGTTGCCGAGCAGAACCAGGAGCTTCCGGGTTCGGCTCCTGACCGGACTCGCATGAGTTGCCAGCCGCCGTGGATCAGGCGTTTCGGGCAATTGCGGATCCTTCGCGCTGTATGGCAATCCACAATCTGATCCTGCCGGCGATTTTCACCGGCTTCACCCGCCAGTTCATGATGAAAGGAGTGCCGTCCTTGCGGTAGTTGATGGCGCGGCCTTCGAACTTGCCGCCCTTTTTCAGCGCCGTGCCGAGGCGGGCAATCACCTTCTTGTCGGTGCCGGATCCCTGGAGGATTCGCGGCGTCCTGCCGATGACTTCTGCGGGCGAGTAACCGGTCAGTTTCTTGAATGCATTGTTGGCATAGACGATCTTTGTCGCCCGAGTTGCGTCGGTGATCAGGATCGAGTCATAACTCGATTCCAGCAGCGATCGAAGTGCGCGCAGGCTGGTATCCGTGTCTCGCAGGACTTTTGCCAGGGTGCCGGTCATTGAGCGTTCCTTTCGTACAGGCATCGAGCCCGGTGACATTGGTTCAGGAAGAACGCCCGCTTGCGCGGGCGTCATGTTTCCTACCGGGGCATGACCACGGAATCGATGACGTGGATCACGCCGTTGTCGGCAGCGATGTCGACGGCGGTGACGTTGGCATCGTCGACCTTGACGCCGCCGGTCGTGCTGACGGTCAGCGACGAGCCCTGCACGGTGCGGACCATGCCGGCCTTGACGTCCTTGGACATCACCAGACCCGGGACCACGTGGTAGGTGAGCACCGCGGTCAGTTTTTCCTTGTCAGCCAGCAGCGCGTTCAGGTCTGCCTCGGGGATCTTTGCAAAGGCGGCATCGGTCGGCGCAAAGACCGTGAACGGGCCAGCGCCCTTCAGCGTGTCGATCAGGTCCGCGGCCTGCAGGGCGGTTGCCAGTGTCTTGAAGTTGCCGGCCGCGACTGCGGTGTCGACGATGTCCTTGGCACTGGCAACGGACACCAGGCTCAGGGACAACGTGGCGGCGGAAATCAGCTTTTTCATCGCTTATAGCTCCTCGGTTGGATTAGTGAACTGTTATAGAAGCGGAAATGTATCCGATTTTGTTGAGAATGAACAGGTATAATTTGAATTATTGTTGAATATCAACTGGCTTTTAAGGAACTGTTGAGTTCAAATACAGTTCATCGAATATGGGTGCGCTCATGACAGACACTGGCGATGTCGTGGCCGACGGACCGGTTTACCGGAGCGGTGCGGTCGCGAGGCTGACTGGAATCCCCGTGCAGACGCTTCGAGTCTGGGAGCGGCGCTATAGGATTGTCGGACCGCGTCAGAGTGCGTCGGGACAGCGCCAGTACCTGCCGCACGACGTCGCGCGCCTCACGGTCATCAAGCAGCTCGTGGACGCGGGGCACGCCATCGGTTCAATTGCCTCGTTGCGGCTGGAGGAGCTGCGGTCGATGCTCGCCAGGACCGTTCGCGCTTCCCGCCTGCGCGACCTCCCGGCCGACGCGGCCGCCGGTGGCGTTGGGCGGTCGGTGCGCCTGGCGATCGTCGGCGACGCGCTCGCGTTGCGCGTGGCGCATTTTCAGCTGCCCGCGGTGCAGCTCGTGGCGACAGCTCCGGATGCCGCGGGCGTGATCGAGGCGCTGCAGGGTTCAGCGGTCGATGTCCTGCTGTGCGAACTGCCGACCCTGCAGCGGGAGTCGGCCCCGGAGATTCGCGCCTTGGCTCGGCAAGTCGCGCCACAGCAGATCGTCGTCGAGTACGGCTACGGTCGGCAAGGCGTCGAGCAGGAGCTGCGCGATCTCGGCTGCAGCCTGGTGCGCGCGCCGCTGGAGGCCGACCAGCTGGCGGCGCTCTGTCGGCCCCTGCCAGCCGCGCCCCGGACCGGAGGGCCAGCCGTCTCCCTGCCGCAGCTCGATCCCGCCGCGCCGCCGCGCTTCGACCGCAAGACCCTCACCCAGATTTCCCTGGCTTCAGTGGCGCTCAACTGCGAGTGCCCGCATCACATCTCCCAGCTGCTCGTGCAGCTGGGGAATTTCGAAACCTACAGCGCCGAGTGCGAGAATCGCAGTCCAGCCGACGCCGAGTTGCACCGCTACCTGAAAGACGTGACGGGAAGCGCCCGCGTCATCCTCGAAGATGCGATGGTCCGCGTCCTCGCAGCGGAAAACATCGCGCTGCCCGCCTGAATCGAGGGACGGAGCATGTCATGACCGACGAGCATCCGGCGGAAGGCCCGGCTCACGTCACGCCATTTCCTCCCGGCGGCATCGCCGTCGTCTTCGGGGCCAGCGGCGGGATCGGCAGCGCCCTCATGGCCCGACTCCGCGGCCGTCCTGACTTCTCGTTCGTGTCGGGCTACTCGCGCGCGAGCGCGACTCCGCTCGACCTCGGCGCGGAGTCCACCATCGAAGCGGCCGCCGCCGAAGTTCTTCGGCTCCGCGCGGATCTGCGATTGTTGATCGACGCGACCGGCGTACTCGAGGGGGACGGCTGTGTTGCCGAGAAGTCCTGGCGTCAGCTGGATCCCGCCGCGTTGTCGCGCGCGTTCGCAGTCAACGCCATCGGGCCGGCACTGCTCATGAAGCACTTCCTTCCGCTGCTCCCGCGTCGAGGCAAGTGCGTGTTCGCCACCCTCTCGGCACGCGTCGGCAGCATCGGCGACAACCGGCTCGGCGGCTGGTACGGCTACCGCGCGTCGAAAGCCGCGTTGAATCAGATCGTGCGCACCGCAGCGATCGAGTTGCGCCGCATCCGGGCCGAGGCCGCCTGCGTGGCCCTGCATCCGGGCACGGTCGACACATCCCTGTCTGCGCGCTTCGCCAAGCCCGGGCTCGAGGTCCAGACGCCGGATACCGCAGCAGGACGGATCATCACGGTGATCGACACCCTGACATCCGCGGACACGGGCGAGTTCCTGGACCAGCGGGGGCGGCGTATTCCCTGGTAGCCGGCGCGGCTTCCTCGTGCATGGCCCGTTGTCGGCGAGCGCGCAGCGCGTCGCATCGAGTATCCTTGCCGCCACTTTCGCGCGGGGCGGGATCGATGAAGCGACCGATCGCATGGGCGGCTGTACTGGTGACCGTAGTGTCCGGCTCGGCAGCCGCGCAATCCGCGGCGCACGAGATCAAGGCGCGGGAGATCTATGCGCGGGTCATCTCCTTCCGGACCGCAGCCGGCCAGCAGCAGACGCCGGCGATGGTCGCCTACCTGGTCGAGGTGTTGCAGGCCGGCGGCGTGCCGGACGAGGACTTTGCGACGCTCGACCAGGAGGGCGAACGCGCGCTGATCGTGCGCCTGCCCGGGCGCGGTCCGGGCCGGCCCATCCTGTTCTCGGCGCACATGGACGTCGTCGATGCGCGCCGGGATGAGTGGGAGCGCAGCCCCTTCGAGCTCATCGAGGAGAACGGCAGGTTCTACGGACGCGGCACGTCGGACAACAAGGCGGGCGTGGTCGCGCTCGTGTCGACGATCCTGCGCTTCAAGGCGGAGAAGTTGCAGCCCGCGCGTGACCTCGTGTTCGCCTTCGTCGCCGATGAAGAGACCGGCATGAACACGACCAAGCTGATCGCGGCGCACCCGTGGGTGAAGAATGCCGAGTTCGCCATCAACACGGATGCCGGCGGCGGGATCCTGGACGAGGCGACGGGCAAGCCGCTCATCTACCTCGTGCAGGGTGCCGAGAAGACGTACGCGACGTTCGAACTGGTCGTCACCAATCCAGGCGGGCACAGTTCGCGCCCGCGCAGCGACAACGCGATTTACCAGCTCGCTCATGCGCTTGGCAAAGTCGAGGCCTGCCGATTTCCGGCGATGGCCACCGATCTCACCCGCGCCTATCTGGGTGCGGTCGGCAAGGCGCAGTCGGGGTCGCTGGGCGAGGCGCTGCAGAAGTTCGCTGCCGACCCGACGGATGCGGACGCCGCCGACGCGCTGGCGAAGTCGCCCGAGTTCGTCGGTACGACGCGCACCACGTGCGTTGCAACGATGCTGGACGCCGGTCACGCCGAGAACGCTTTGCCGCAGACGGCCCGGGCCGCCGTCAACTGCCGCATCTTCCCGGGCGTCGCCGTCGAGGCGGTCCGCGATGCACTGGTTGCGACCATCGCCGACCAGGGAGTGAAGGTCACGGTGCGCGGAAATCCCGAAGCCAGCCCGGTTTCTGAAATGCGGCCGGACGTGCTGGCCGCGATCACGCGGGCCGTGCATGCGGATTATCCCAGCGTGATGGTCGTTCCTTACCTGGAATCCGGCGGCACGGACGGCAAGGTCTACCGCGCGGCGGGCATTCCGACGTTCGCGAGCTCGGGCATGTTCACCAAGGCCAGCGAGATGTACGCGCACGGGCTCAACGAGCGAATACCGGTCGAGGCTTTCTATCGCGGCCTGGAGCACATCCACCGCCTGGCGATCGAGCTGGGGGCCGCGGGGCCATGACCGGACCGGCAGACGATCGGGAACTGCGGGAATTCCTCGCACGGCAGCCCGGGATCGATGCCGTGCAGATCTTCCTCACCGATCCCTGCGGCGTGGCGCGCGGCAAGCTGGTGCGCCGGCATGAGCTCGCCGCCATCTTCGCGAACGGCCGGCAGGTCGCGGGTTCCATCCTCGGTCTGGACGTCACCGGCATGGACGTCGACGCCACGGGTCTCGTGTGGGACACGGGCGATGCCGACATGGTGTGCCGCCCGGTCGCAGGCACGCTGACGCCGGTGACCTGGCTGCCCGTGCCGAGCGGGCAGCTGATGCTGACGATGTTCGATCGTGACGGCAAGCCGGCGCCGGCGGATCCCCGTCATGCGCTTGCGCGGGCGATTGGCCGCCTGCAGGGACTGGGCTATGCGCCCGTACTGGCCTGCGAGATCGAGTTTTACCTGCTTCAGCCGGAGACCCTGCAGCCGGCCGGCGGCGGCCGCGCCAGCGAACGGCAGAAGATCGATGCCTACAGCCTGACCCGGCTCGATGACCTGGCGCCGCTGTTCGCCGACGTCTTCGCCGCCGCCGCCGCGCAGGGCCTGCCGGCCGAGACGCTCATGTCGGAGTACGCGAGCGGCCAGTTCGAGATCACGCTGAAGCATCGCGGCGACGCCCTGCGCGCGGTGGACGAGGCCATCCTGTTCAAGCGCCTGCTGCGCGGCGTCGCAGCCCGGCACGGACTGCTGGCAACGTTCATGGCGAAGCCGTTCGCCGAACGCGCCGGCAGCGGTCTGCACCTGCACCTGAGTCTCGCCCGTCACGGCGGCAATGCGGCAGAGAACCTGTGCGCCGCGGACGACCCGGCCGGCAGCGTGCTGCTGCGGCACATGATCGGCGGCCTCAAGGCGACGATGGCCGAGAGCTTTGCGGTGTTCGCGCCCAACGCGAACTCGTACCGTCGCTTCCAGTCCGCAAGCTACGCGCCGGTGTCGCCGATCTGGGGCGTCAACAACCGGTCGGTGAGCCTGCGCGTGCCGGCCGGGCCGCCGGAGAGCCGGCACGTCGAGCACCGGGTAGCGGGCGCGGATGCAAACCTCTACCTCGCGGCGGCCGCGGTGCTGGCGGGGGCGGAGAAGGGCATCCGGGAGCAGCTCGATCCCGGGCCGCCCGTCACGGGGAACGGCTACGCACAGGCCCTGCCGCGCGCGTTTCCGGCCACCTGGCAGGAAGCGCTGGACCGGGCGGAGCAATCCGCGTTCCTGCGCGACGCGCTGGGCGCGAGCACGCTCGGGATCTTTCTCGCCATCAAGCGCCAGGAATGCGCGCGTTTCGCCGCACAGGTCACCGAACTGGATTACGCGTGGTATGCGCGCAGCGTCTAGGGCGGCAGCACGAGCTCGTCCGAGTCCATTCGGGTTTCTCATGAGTACGCGACGTCGATTCCTGTCCACGTTCATGGCGCCCGGCCTGCTGCTCGGCGCGGCGCCCTCGCTTGCGGGCGGCGCCCGGCCCGCGGCTTTCGAGATTGACCCGCTGGCGGATGACGCGGCTGTCTTCGCCGCCGCGCGCGAGCACTTCCTGATTCCCGAGGGCGTTGCCTACTGCAACACCGGAACCCTGGGAGCGTCACCCCGTGAGGTGGTGTATGCCCTGACCGAGGGCATCCGCAGGCTCGAGACCGGCCTCGCGGACTGGCCTTATGAGCAGCCCGACGGTGAGCCTTTGACCGGCTACCAGGAACTGCCCGACGTACGCGAGGCGGCGGGGCGGTTCGTGAATGCGCCGGGCGCCGACATCGCGCTCACGCAGAACGCGACGATGGGCATCAACTTCCTCGCCCATGGGCTCGACCTCGCTGCCGGCGACGAGGTCGTCAGCACCGACCAGGAACACGGCGGCGGAATCTCCCCCTGGCGAATGCTGGCGAAGCGCCGCGGCATCGTGGTCCGCGAACTGCCGCTCGAGCCGGCATTCGCGGGCGGCCCCGAGTCGATCGTTCGCCTGTTCGAGGAAGCGATGACGCCGCGCACGAGAGTCGTGATGTTCAGCCACGTCACGAGCGGACTCGGCGCGCTGCTGCCGGCGCGCGAACTGTGCGAGCTCGCGCGCGATCGTGGTGCGCTTTCGATCGTGGACGGCGCGCAGGCGGTAGGGCAGGTGCAGGTGGACGTGCAGTCGCTCGGCTGCGATGCCTACGTCGGGAGCCCGCACAAGTGGATGATGGCGCCGAAAGGCACGGGCTTCATGTTCGTGCGTCGCGAGGTGCAGGACCGGTTCTGGACGACGCTGGCCAGCTACCAGTGGGACAACCGTGAGGACGGCGCCTTCCGCTTCATGCAGTACGGCACGGGCAGCGTCCCGGTCGTCGAAGGCCTCGTGGCCGCGCTTCGGTTCATCGACAAGATCGGCATGCCGCGCATCGAGCGCTGGGACGCCGGCCTCACACAGCGACTGCGTGCCGGCCTCGCGGAGTTGCCGGCGGTCCGGATCGCGTCACCCGCCGACCCGCGGCTGACCGCGGCCATTACGACGTTTCGCGTCGACGGCGTGAAAGCCAAAGCGCTGCAGGATGCGCTCTGGGAAAAGCGCGTGCGCGTGCGTGCGCAGAACGACGAGCGGGGCGTGCGCCTGTCGGCGCACCTGTACGTCAGCCAGGCGGACATCGATCGCGTCCTGGAAGTCACCCGGGAAGCGGCCGCGCGGGCGTAGCGGGCAGGAACCTCGGATTGCGCAGCAGCGCCGCCGAGATCAGCGAGATCAGGACACCCACCGGGAAGATCTCGACGAACGTGATCGGCAGGCGGAAGAACGGATTCTCGTACTGGCGGCGGAACTCGCCCATCTGCACGACCAGCGCTTCGATTTCCGCGGCCGACGCGCCCTTGGCCCGCGCCGACTCGATGGCCGCGGCGCTGTAGGAATCGATGAAGGCGAAGTCCGTGGCGGCCAGCGTGATCTCCCAGCCAATCACGTAGACGACGCCGGCGACGGCGCTGATGCCGAGTCCGGCCAGCAGCGCCGGCATGAACCGGATCACGCCGCCCAGCTCGCGGTCGCGCAGGCGCTTGACACCGAAGAAGACCAGGCTGAGCGCAAGCACCATGATGAGGTAGCCGGCGAAGTGGGAAGTCGCCGCGGAGCCCGGCTCGCTGTTGGCGATCATCAGGAACATGGGCACGGCGACCAGCAGGCCGGCGAGGGCGCCGAAGATCAGGATCCTGCGTGACATGCGGAAATTCCTCGGATCCAGTTGCCGTCACTACACGCCAGGCACGCCGTCCGGTCCATCGCCCGAAAGGGTGATTCTGGCCGCATCACCCGAGATTCGCCGGTCCGGCGGGCTACGGGACGAGTCCAAGCTCGCGGGCAAGGCCGATGGCCTCGGTCCGCCTCGCCACTTGCAGCTTCTCGAAGAGCCGTGCGACGTGGGTTTTCACGGTGTTGGGCGAAAGGCCCAGCCGCGCGGCGATCTCCTTGTTGGAGCGACCGTCGGCCAGCAGTTGCAGGACCTCCCGCTCGCGCTCCGTGATGCCCAGCGAGGACCGCGCGCGTTCGTTTGGGGCGAAGGCACCGGGGCGCGGCTCCTTGCGGATCAGGCGTGCGCCGATCCAGATGCCGAGTCCGAGGAAGGCCGCCGCGATCAGCGCCATGTAGATCGTGCTCGCGTGCGCGCGAGCCCAGATCTGGTACTCGATCCACTGCAGCGCGACTGCGCCCGCGGCCAGGGCAACTCCATAGGCGAGCACGGTTCTCAGCATGGCCGCAGTCTATCGGCGGCTGCGTGACCTTGCCATCGTCGAGGCGGCGCCTGTATGTTCGGGCATGCCCGTTCGGCTGGTTGGCCCGCTCGCGTTCATGGCCTGCATGAGTTTCCTGTCGGCCACGGACGCCGGCGCCGAATCCTGGTGTGCGGAGGCCCCGGATCCCGTCTTCACGACCGCGGAATCCGTCGCGGTCGGCAGCGACTGGTTTGCGGTGCACGCGGTCGCACCCGGCGTGTTCGCGATCACGGAACGGCGACAGTACGAGGGGGTGACGTCGTTCCTGGTCGTCGGATCCGGTCGCGCAGTCCTGTTCGACTCGGGCCTCGGCGTCGCACTGATCAGCCGCGTCGTGCAACGCATGACGGCGCTGCCCGTGACGGTGATCAATTCGCACACCCACTTCGACCACGTCGGCGGCAACCGCGAGTTCACGGACGTCCGCAACCTCGACGAGGCCTACAGCCACGCGAGTGCGCGCGGCGAGATCGGGGAGTCGCTGCGCGAGTACGCCAGCCAGACACTCGCGGAGGATCGGGTCTGCGGCGCGCTGCCAGCCGGTGTCGCGAGCCGTGACTACGAAATCCCGGCCTGGCGAATCGCCGCCCACGTGCAGGACGGCGAGATGATCGAACTCGGGGACCGCCGGCTCGAGGTCCTGCGCACGCCCGGGCATACGCCCGATTCGCTATCGCTGCTGGACCGCGAGAACGGACTCCTCTTCACGGGGGACACCTATTACTCCGGCGAGATATACCTGTGGGCGCCGGAGACCGACCTGGCCACCTACACGGCGTCGATCGACCGGCTCGCCGGCCTCGCACCGGCACTCAGAAAACTGCTCCCGGCGCACGGGCCGCCGGCGGCGAAACCCGAGCGCCTGCTCGAACTGCAGCGGGCGCTCCGCGAGATCCGGTCGGGGGCGGCGCGCTTCGAGCCGGCGGACGAGGGCCGGCGGCTGTTCCGCTTCGATCACTTCTCCATCTTGATGGGCGGCGCGGGCTGATACCGCAGAGCGCGGTCGAGATGCACGCTGGGGCCCCGGATGCCCTCGCGGCTCAGGTAGCGCGCGTCGCGGAAGTGCACCACGTGCGCGGCGGCGCTTCCCGCCGGAGCCGGCTCCACGATCACGTAAGGAAACCGCGACCATGTCAGGAAATCCCGCGCCTCGGGCGCGCGTGCCGCGGCGGCGAACACCGGATCGTCGGGCGAAGGCCGGGCGATGCGCGCGCCGGCGTACTCGAACCGCGGCTTGCCGAGCCAGTGCCAGCGGCCCGCGTGATAGGCGTCCGGCGTGACCGCGACGACCTCGCCGGCAAGCGGGTCCGCGGGCGCGGGACCGACCATGATCCGCTCGACCGGGCCGAGGCCGAGGGCGCCGAGCGCAGAGCGGACTTCGGCGCGCGCGGGCAGATTGGCCGCGAGCGAGGCGACCATGTAGGCGGCCACGAGCGCAAGCGCGGTCCGCGCAGCGCGCTCGACGAGAGGCTCGCGCCGCGGCGCGGCGAATCCGGCGATGCGCGCCAGGACGATGACGGCGATGCCCGCGAGCCAGGCGACGCGCGCGAACGGCGGCACGAGCGGCTCGGTGAGGATCAGCGCGGTGGTTAGAAGGCCGAGCACGATCCAGAGGCCGGTCGACCACCATGCCCGTGAATGCATGAGGCACAGGACGCCGCCGAGCAGGAGCCAGACCCAGGGATCGACGATGAACCAGGCGTCGCCGTAGAACCAGCGGCGGTCGAACGGCATCAGCCAGCGCATGCCGTAGTTGTTCAGCCAGTCGAGCAGCGGGTGAGTCGCGACGCCCAGGGCCGCGACGGCCCACAGCGGGCCGGCGCGCGCGGGCGCCGCACCCGCACGGCGCCGCCGGACGAGGCGATCCCAGGCAAGCAGCAGCCCGCAGACCAGGAACGGCCAGACGACGAGCGCCAGGACGCCGTGGGTCCACCCGCGGCGGTGGGCGAGGGCGGCGTAGTCGCCGTCGAGCTGGGCAATGAAATCCACGTCGGGCACGTTGGCGCCGATGAGGAGCGCCGCGGCCGCGAGCGGCGTGGCGCGGCGCAATCCGGCCGCGGCGAGGGCGCCGCCAGTCAGCGTGTGGGCGATCGGGTCCACGGGACGTTCATTCGACGAATCGCGTCTCAGCCGCCGGTCGCGGCAAGGCGGGCGTCGGCCTTCGCCATCATCGCCTGGAAACGGGGAAGTTCACGCAAGGCGTGGAGGTCCGGGTCGACCTTGGCCCAACTGATGGTTTCGGCGGCATCTCGCTCGAAAACCGGACCCAACAGGTCGAGTGCCGCATCGAACTCGCCCAGTGCCGTGAAGCCGCAGCCGAAGTTGTAGCGCATCGTGAGGTTGTCGGGCTCCAGCAACATCGCGCGTTTCGCGAGGTCCTTCGCGCGCTCGGTCTGGCCGAGCGTGCAGAGCGACATGACGACATAGCCCAGTGCAAGGCCATTGTCCGGTTCCTGGGTCGTTATCTTCTCTGCACGCGCGAGCGTGCGCTGCGCCGCGAGGCGCGTGTTGGCCACGTCGCCGATCACCTTGTAGCAGGTCATCAAGACGCTGACCGAAGAGAAATCCGTCTCCATCAGCGCCGCTGCCTTCTCGTTGAACCGAATGGCCTCGGCATGACGGCTCAACATGAAATACAGACGGGCCGCTGCCGCGTTGACCTCGAATGAATCCTGGTCGAGGCGGAGCGCCGCCTCGATCTCGATCATCGCCTCGTCGTAGCGGCCCTCGGTGGTCAGCACCCGAGCCTTGGCGGCGTGCGCCTCCGCCAGGTTGTCATCGAGGGCGAGCGCCCGCTCCGCTGCCGCCAGGCCGCCGTCGCCCGGCCCATTGAAGTAGAACTTCAACGCGGCCTGGGCGACCGCCATCAGCGCCCAGGCGGTCGCATAGTCGGGGTCGATCTCGGTTGCGCTGCGGCACAGGCGAATGATGGCCTCGCAGCGGCGCACGTTGCCGTAGTTGCCCGTGACGCTGAATTGCCGCGCCATGAGGTAGAGATTGTAGGCCTCGAGGTTGTTCGTCCCGCGCTGCTCGATCGCCTTTTTCTCCTCCGGCATGAGCTTCAGCTTGAGTGCCTTGACGATGGCCTGGGAGATCTCGTCCTGCAGGGCAAATATGTCGCTGAGGTCGCGGTCGTAGCGCTCGGCCCAGACGTGGTTGTCCCTGGACACCTCGATCAGCTGTGCGGTGATGCGCACGCGGCCGGCGGCCTTGCGTACGCTTCCTTCTAGCACGTAGGCGACCTTGAGCTGCCGCCCGATCTGGGCGATATCGATGCTCCGGCCCTTCAGGCCGAATGCCGTGTTGCGCGACACGACCGCGAGCGAGGAGACCTTGCTGAGGTCGGTGATGATGTCCTCGCTGATACCGTCGCTGAAGTACTCCTGTTCCGCGTCGCCGCTCATGTTCGCGAAGGGCAGGACGCAGATCGAGACGCGCGCGGACTTCGGGGCGCCCTCGACAGGAACTGCGCCGGGCAAGGCGGCGGCGCCACGCGGCGCGGCGTTGCTCGCCAGCATCCCGCCGAGCGCCCGCAGCACCTCCTGGAAGCAGGGACTTCCGGGGTCATCGCCCCACGTGTCGAGGTCCGTGGTATGCAGCGCCCGCACGTCCATGGGCAGGCGCGCCTCGTCGAACCGCACGGGCACGAGGATGCCCCGGTCGGCCGCCTCGCGGGCCTCCCCGCGCACCCACCGCGAGCTCACGGAAGTGGGCGTCCAGACCACCAGCACGCATTTCGCGGCCGTGAGTTGCGCCTCGATCTGGTCGTCGAACTGCTGGCCCGCGGCGATTTCCGGGTCCCACCAGACCGTCCAGCCCTGGGCTTCGATCGCGGCGACGATCGGGGCGACCCGCGCCTTGTCGACGCGGGCATAGGAGACGAAAACGTCGGCCATGGTTTAGTTTAACGTACCAGCTGGCAGCATCCATGTTGAGGCGATTCATGGCGACCCGAAAGAGCGGGGCACGCAAGCCTGGCGGCGCGAGGGGCGGATCCCGCGGCAAGTCGCTGGCTCCGGGCAAGGCCAAGCGCGGGCTTGACGCCGGCGAAATAGCGCTTCCGCTCGACGACGAGCGCATCGCGCCGCTCGCGGCGCAGGTGCGCGAACGCGGCGGCGCGCCCATCGGCGCCTATCGCGAACCGCTTTCCGGAAGCGCCGTGCTGATCGCGACGCTGCCGCTCCCGGCCGTGCAGCCGACGCCCTTCCAGCGCGACCTGTCGCCGACCCACGCCAAGCGCCTCGCGCAGAAAATCGACGAGGCGGGGTCCTTTCTCGACCCGATCATCGTCGTGCGCGGCGAGGATGGCGGGTTCTGGACGCCGAACGGCCGGCACCGGCTCGCGGCGGCCAAGGTGCTGGGGCTCAAGCAGATCACGGCGCTCGTTTCCCCGGACGAGGGTCTCGCGTTCCGCATCCTCGCCCTCAACACCGAGAAGGCGCACAACCTCAAGGACCGCAGCCTGGAAGTCATCCGCATGGCGAAAGCGCTCGCGCGCCGCGAACCGCGCGCAAAGGAGAGCGACTTCGCCGCGCAGTTCGAGTCTGCCGAGTTCCTGACACTCGGCATCCTGTACCTCAAGGACGCGCGCTTCGCCGGCGGCGCGTACGGCTCGTTCCTGCGGAAGGTGGACCGATTCAGCGAACGTACGCTCGCGGTCAGCCTGCGCGAACGGGAAGGCTACGCGTCCCGGTTGCGGGAGATCGACACGCAGGTGCGCAAGATCGTCAAGGCGCTGGAAGCCCGCGGCTTCAAGTCGCCGTACCTGCGCACCTTCGTCGTCGCGCGCATCAATCCGGTGCGCTTCATCCGCACGAAGCCGGGAGACAGGAGCCCGCCGATGCCGATCGCCGCCGCGCTCACCCGCATGACCGCCGCAGCCAAGAAATTCGATGTGGGCAAGGTCCGGTCCGCGGACCTGGCGCTGGTCGCGGCGCTGTCCGGCGACTGACGATTCAACGGGGGAGAACGATGGGAAGTCCGATGCAGTGGCGGGCCGCCGCGGCGGCTATCGTGGCGGCGTCCGCGGGGATTGGCGCGGTCAATGCGGAATCCGCGCCGGCGGACCCCGGCGAGGCTACGTTCCGCGCGATCTACAAGGAGCTGATCGAGATCAACACGACCCGCTCGGTCGGCGACTGCACGCGGGCGGCCGAGGCCATGCGACAGCGGCTGCTCGCGGCGGGCCACCCGGCCGGGGACATGCAGATCCTGGCGCCGCCCGAGGCGCCGAAGGACGGCGCGCTCATCGCG
>ERZ1066138.174-NODE-174-length-22170-cov-9.696134_pt1 | contig 22170 bp, 31 predicted proteins | sample MGYA00382785_ERZ1066138 | MGnify/ENA primary metagenome ERZ1066138 (study PRJEB33369, sample SAMEA5778368) | biofilm metagenome | biome: Industrial cooling water; feature: Water cooling tower basin; material: Biofilm | place: United Arab Emirates | collected... | reverse complement strand
GGCGCGCGCGTGACGCGTGGCGGCGTATCGTACGCGTGCCCGCCCGCAGCGTCTCGCGCGCGTGCGAGCCGTTGCGGGACCCCCGAGCGAGCGAATGCGGTCGCCGCCCTGAGCGAGCGAGGGGAGTCCCGCCGGCGCAGCACGCGCGCAAGTGCCCTGGCCGGCCAGGCGCGCGCGGAAGGACATGTGACCCGGTTCACACTTCAGACGCATCGCTGGGCCGTTGTGTCGCTAACTCATTGATACATAATGAAGTACAAGCAGAATGAGTGGCGCCGGCCCGCGACGAGTCCATAATGGGCGGCATGGAGAAGGGGGACGGGGATAGCCTCCCGGATGACGGCATCGTCGCCGAGGATCTCACGCAGCTCGTCGAGCACATCGAGTTGACGGGCGCTCATCGCTTGCCCGAAGACCACGACTGGGAACTCGCGACCCCCGCGACGGATCTCGACGATGCTCCGATCCTGATCGGCACGCTCCCGGACGAGCCCGGCATCGCCGGCATGGATGTCGGCGACGACACCCAGATGTTCATCGAGACGCAGGCCGACCTCGCCCGCCTGCTGCCGGGCGGGGAGCGCCGCAGCGGCCAGGCCGCCGCGCTCGCGGCCGAGCGCGCGCGCTGGCAGAAGCGCGTGGACGAGCTCGAGCGCGCCCTCGCCGAGCGCAACCAGCTGCTCGCCGAACGCGAGCGCCGGATCGAGGAGCTGCAGGCCCGGCTAGCCGCCCGCACGCTCGAGCGCGAGGGACTGGCCGCGGAGCTGCGCGAGGCGCGGCCCGTCAACGCCGCGGTCACGGATGCCCTGCCGAGCGAGGCGCCGGCAGCCCGGACGCCCGATGCCGGCGTGGAATCCGACTACACGCAGGAGCTGCCGGTCCCGGAACTGCCGGTCGTGCCCTCGGCCGCGGCGACCCCGCGCCTGCGCCGTTACCTGATCGGGCTCGACCTGGTCGGCTGCGTCCACGAGATCGCGGGCCGGCGCGTCAACATCGGCCGCACCCGCGACAACGACCTGCGCATCGTCGACCCGACCGTGAGCCGGCTGCACGCGATGCTGACGGTGCGCAACGGCGAGGCGATGCTGGTGGATGCGAACAGCCGCAACGGCATCTTCGTGAACGGCATCCAGGTGCGTTACGCGCGCCTCGACGACGGCGACCTCATCACCTTCGGCACCGTGCGCTTCCGCTACCGCGTCGGCTCCGACGCGACCGGCTCGCCCGCCGGATCGGCCTGAGCGGGCGGGGGCCGGTCGAGCGGAATCCTCCCGATCGGCCTGAGCGCGAGCAGCGCGACCAGGCACAGCGCCAGCAGCACCACCGCAAGCGGAACCGGCGAATGCGCCGACAGCGCGGCGACGAGCTGCGTCGCGGCTGCCGCCGTCACCAGCTGCAGGAACCCGAGCAGGCCCGACGCGGCGCCGGCGATCGCCGGGTCGCGCGAGATCGCGCCGATCGTCGCGGACGGCGCCGCGATCGCGTTCGCGAAGCCGATCGCCATGCCGGGGACGAACAGGGCCAGCGGGTGCCAGGCGCCGGCGAGCGCCAGCCCGGTCATCGACAGCGCACCTGCGAAGGCGATCATCGCGCCCGCGCGCATCATGCGCTGGCCGCCGAATCGGCTCGTCACCCGGGAAGCCAGCAGGAATCCGCCGAACGAGGCGAGCGCCGGGAAGAACAGCAGCAGCCCGAAGCGCGAGGGCGAGACGCCGAGCACGTCGATCGCGACGTACGGCGCGCCGGTCACGAACGTGTAGATCATGCTCACCATGCACGAACCGAACACCAGGAACGCGCGGTAGTCGCGCGAGGCGAGCAGCCGGCGGTAGCTCGACAGGTAGCGCAGCGACGGGCCGGCGGCGCGGTCCGCGCGTCGCGCGTCGCGGAGGTTCCGCGACGCGAACAGGAACACCGCGAAGCCGAGGATGCCGGAGAGCGCGAACACTGCATGCCAGTCGAGCCACTCCAGCACGAACCCGCCGATCGACGGCGCCACCATCGGCGCGAGCAGGATGGCGGTCGCCGTGGCCGCGAGCGCGGACGCCGCGCGCCCCGGGCCGAAGTGGTCGAGTATCGTCGCCCGCATGACCGACATCGCCGCGCCGCCGCCGAAGGCCTGGACGACGCGCGAGGCGACCAGCCAGCCGAGCGACTTCGCGAACACGCCCGCGGCGCTGCCGAGCACGAACAGCCCGAGCGAGAGCAGCACGATCGGCCGGCGGCCATAGCGGTCCGAGAGCGGCGCGATCGCGAGGTTCCCGAACGCGATCGCGAGGATCGACAGGCTGATGAGCAGCTGCGCGGAATGCGGCGCGACGCCCATGGCGACCGCGATCGCCGGCAACGCGGGCAGCAGCACGTGCAGGCTGAAGGTGCCGATCGAACCGATGATCGCGGATGCCGCGATCAGGCGCCGGGAAGCGTCGCGTGGCTGCAAGGAGGATATCCGGTTCCGGCGGCCATCTTGCGGCCTTGCCTCGCCGGCCGCAACCGACGGCGGCACGGGCTCGGGCCGGCAACTGGTAGAATGGCGGCGGCCGGCGCGCCCGGCGCAAGATGATCGGCGACTTCCTACTGCTTCTGCTGCTCGTGTGCATCAACGGCCTGTTCGCAATGGCCGAGCTCGCGACGTTCTCCTCGCGCCCGACGCGGCTCAAGGAGCAGGCGAACCGCGGCAGCGGCGGCGCGCGGGCGGCGATCCGGCTGCTCGACCACCCGACGCGCTTCCTGTCGTCGGTGCAGATCGGCATCACGCTGATCGGCGTGCTCTCGGGCGTTTTCAGCGGCGCGCGGTTTGCCGCGCCGCTCGCGGACTGGCTCGCGCACTTCGAGCTGCTCACGCCCGTCGTGCAGTACCTCGACACTGCGGCCTACGCGATCGTCGTCGTCGGCGTGACGTTCCTCTCGGTCGTGGTCGGGGAACTGGTGCCGAAGCGCTGGGCGCTGACGAACCCGGAAGCCATCGCGGCGGCGCTGGCGCGCCCGATGGAGATCGTCGCGTTCCTGAGCGCGCCGCTCGTCTGGGTGCTGCGCACCGCGACCGAGCTGGTCGTGAGCCTGCTCAGGCTGCCGAAGAACACGGCGCGCGCGGTCAGCGAGGAGGAGATCCGCTCGATGATCGCGGAGGGCGCGCACACCGGCATCTTCCATGCCGCGGAGCACCAGATGATCGAGGGCGTGCTGCGCCTGCCGGACCGCACCGTGCGCAGCATCATGACCCCGCGCGGTGACGTGGTCTGGCTCGACTCCGCCGACGACCGCACGACGGTCTGGAACGTCGTGCGCACCAGCGGCCACTCGCGCTATCCGGTCTGTCGCGGCCAGCTCGACGAGCTGCTCGGCGTCGTCATGACCGGCGAGCTGGCCGAGTGGCTCGGCGATCCGCAGTCGGGCGAGCTGGCGGCGCGCGTGCGGGCCCCGCTCATCGTGCACGAGTCCACGCGCATCCTGCGGCTGCTCGACCTGTTCCGCGAGTCGAAGATGCACTTCGCGGCGATCGTCGACGAGCACGGCTCCATCGAGGGCGTGGTCACGCCCTCCGACATCCTGACCGCGATCGCGGGCGAGCTGCCCGAAGCCGCGGACGAGGAGGTCCCCGAGGTGGTCGCGCGCGACGATTCCTCCTGGCTGGTGGACGGCGGCATGTCGATCGACGACGTCGAGCGGCTGCTCGGCGCCGGCAACATGCGTTCGGGCGACGACTACACGACGCTCGCCGGCTTCGTGCTCGCCCAGCTCGGGCACCTGCCCGCGACCGGCGAGAGCTTCCGCTGGCGCGGCCATCGCTTCGAGGTCGTCGACCTCGACGGCCGCCGCATCGACAAGCTGCTGATCCAGCGCCTCGCGCCCGCGTGACCCGGTGAGCTACCGCGTCCAGCGCCCGGGCCGGCACGGGACGGTCGCGATCCGCGGCCTCGAACACCACTTCATCCGCTGGGGGCCGGAATCGGCCGACCCGGTGCTGCTGCTGCACGGCTTCGCCGACTGCGCGGCGACTTTCCAGTTCCTGGCCGACGAGATCGATTCCGGCTTGCCGCTCGTCGCGATCGACTGGCGCGGGTTCGGCGCCAGCGCGCGCAGCCCAGGCGGCTACTGGTTCCCGGACTATTACGCCGACCTGGAGGCGATGCTGGACACCTTCTGCCCGCAGGGACCGGCACGGCTGGTCGGCCACAGCATGGGCGCGAACGTCGCGATGATCTTTGCCGGCGTCCGGCCCGCGCGCGTGCGCGCGCTGGTGAATCTCGAGGGCATCGGCCTGCCGCGCACGCAGCCGACCCAGGCGCCGGCGCGGCTGGCGCAGTGGCTGGACGAGCTGCGCGCCCCGCTGCCGGCCGGCGAGTACGCAAGCGTCGACGAGCTGGCCGCGCGCGTCGCGAAGCGCAATCCGCGCCTCACGGCGGACCAGGCCGGGTTCATCGCCGCCTGCTGGAGCGGGCCGCTGCCGGGCGGCGGCGTGCGCCTGCTCGCCGACCCGGCGCACCGGCGCACCAATCCCTACCTCTACCGGCGCGAGGAAATGGAGGCCTGCTGGCGCGCCATCGAGGCGCGCGTCCTGCTGGTGGTCGGCGGCGCCTCGGAGCTGCTGCCGCGGCTCGCGCCGGAGGGCGGCGTCGAGTCGCTCAAGGCCATCGTGCCCGGCCTCGTCATCGAGCAGGTGGCCGGCGCCGGCCATATGCTGCATCATGAGGCGCCGCGCGTCATCGCGCGGCTCATCGAACGTTTCGCCGGGACATCCTTGCCATGAGATGGCGAATTCGCGGCTATCTGCGCCGCACGATCACCTATCGCTGGGCGCGGCGCATCGCGGTCGCCGTCCTCGGCGGCAGCATCGTGCTGCTCGGCGTCGCCATGGTCGTGCTCCCGGGCCCGGCGATCGTCGTCATTCCGCTCGGCCTCGGCGTGCTGGCGATCGAGTTCGCCTGGGCGCGGCACTGGCTGCGCAAGCTGCGCGCGACCGCCAGCGACGTCGTGAACCGCGTCCGCGGCCGCCCGAAGGACCCGCCGCCCCCGCACCTCTGAACGCTCGCCGCGGGCATCGCGCTGCGCGCTGGGCCAAGCGGCGTGCTTGCGCGCGTGCTTCGCCGGCGGGACCCCCTCGTTCGCTCGGAAGAACGGACACTCGCTCTCTCGGGGGTCCCGCAACGGCTCGCACGCGCGTGATGCGCCGCGGCCGTTCACGCGCGCGCCGGCCGGGCGGGGTGCCGTACGAGCGACTTGCGGTCGCCGCCAGGAGCGAGTACGGCACCCCGCCCGGCCCGGCGCGCGCGAGTGGTGGGGGCGGATCTAGCCCTTGAGGCTGGCCTCGACCGCCTCGAGAGTCTTCGCGAGCGGACCTGCGGATTTCCGCTGCAACTGGGCGATCTCCGCGAGTGTTGCAGCCTTGAACGCCCCTTCGCGCACCGACGGCAGGTTGATCCGTACGTTCAGGATCGCCGCCTCGAGCCCGGCTTTCGCCAGCAGGGCACCGACGCCGGCGTCCGAGGCCGAGTTCCGGTTGCCGGTGCGCGCCGCTTCCTCGGCGAGTTCGATGGCCTGCAGGCACAGCCGCGCGGTCGCGAGCGGCACGGAGGTCGCCTTCTCGTAGGCGGCCGCGATCGCGTCGGCGCGCGCGGCCTTCTCCGCGTCCGTGGCCTTCGGCAGCCGCATCGCGGCCAGGACGTCGTCGAAAGCCTTCGTGTCGTCGTCCACCGCCGCGAGCAGCGCGGCCTTCAGCGCCTGGGCGCGCTCGGCGAGCGCGGAGGACGAGGTCCAGGCGGCTTCGTAGCCTTTCTTGCCTACCGTGAGATTGGCGACCATCGCCGCGAGCGCGGCGCCGAGGCTGCCGGCGAGCGCGGCGACCGATCCGCCGCCCGGCGCGGGCGAGCTGCTCGACACCTCGTCCACGAAGCGCTCGACCGTCATGGACACCAGGGGTCCGGGCATGCGCACAGCGTACTCGATGACACGCTTGTCGGGATCGAAAGGCGCCAGTTGCGAGAGTCCCAGCGACTGGATCGCGATCTCGACCAGTTCCCGCTCGGGCATGCCGGTCGAGCGCCCCTGCTTCTGCAGGTAGTAGCGTCCCGCCTCGACGAGCGGCGCGAGCGGCGTGAGCCCCACGATCTCCGAACCGGTCACCATGAGGCCGAGCTTCGCGGCCTCCTCGCGCGTCGTCTCGTACACGACGTGCAGCGGGGTCGTGCGGTAGCTCAGCAGGTTGATGGACACCTGCGCCTGGCGGTACTGCTCGATGGTCCAGCCGATCGCCTTGACGGCCTTGAGCCGCCCCGGCACGCGCAGGTCCTGGCCCGCCGCGTCCTTGACCACCTCGCCCTGCGCGTCGCGCTTGAGCCGTCCCGCCTCGCGGATGTTGAGCGCGACCTCGTTCGCGAGCTTCTGCTCGCGCGTGTTCAGGTTGACGTTGTACGCGATCAGGAATTCGCGCGCGCCGACCGCCGTCGCGCCGAGACGTGCGTTGAATGTCGCGGGGCCCGCGTCCGGCGCCCAGGCGGGATCGGCGAGCTTCTTCGCGAGGCCTTCGTACTCGCCGGCGCGGATGTCGGCGAGATTGCGCCGTTCGGGGCGCGCCGCCGCGAACTCGTAGAAATAGACCGGCAGCGCCAGTGCTTCGGCCAGGCGCCGGCCGAGCGCGCGCGCGACCTCGACGCACTCGTCCATCGTGACGCCCGCGACCGGCACGATCGGGCAGACGTCGAGCGCTCCCATGCGCGGGTGTGCGCCGGCGTGCCTCGCCATGTCGATGAGCTTCGCGCCTTCGACGCCCGCCCGGAACGCCGCCTCGCTGACCGCTCCGGGCTCGCCGACGAAGGTGTAGACCGTGCGGTTCGTGTCGGCGCCCGGGTCGACGTCGAGCAGGCGCACGCCGGACACGCCCGATACCGCGCGCGCGATGGCGTCGATCACCGCCCGGTCGCGTCCCTCCGAGAAGTTGGGGACGCACTCGACGAGCCGCGTCATCAGCCGGCGCCGGCGTTCAGGAAGTCAACGACCAGCGAGGTCATGAGCCGCATGGCGATGGGCACGGATTCGTCGGCCGCGTAGAACGTGGGCGTGTGGTGCCCGCCCGAGACCTTGCCGTCCGGCACCACGCCGAGCCGGAAGTAGAAGCCGGGCACGATCTGCGAGAAGTACGAGAAATCCTCGGCCCCGGTGATCGGCTGCGCCTGGCGGACCCGGTCCTTGCCGAGGATGCGCTCGAGCGTCGGCACCATCCCGGCCGTGAGCTCCGCCTGGTTCACCGTCATCGGGTGGCCGGTATCGAAGGACAGCTCGTACGTGGCGTGGGCGGCCTTCGTGTGCCCCTCGAAGATGTCGCGCATGCGCGCCTCGATGGTCGCGAGCGTCTCGTCGTCGAAGGTGCGGATCGTGCCGCCGAGCTGGGCGGACTCCGGGATGATGTTGTGCCGCTCGCCGCTGCGGAACAGACCGACCGTGATGACGTTGTCCGAGAGCGGGGAGAGCACGCGCGAGCGGATGGTCTGCAGCGCCATCACGATCCCGGAGGCCGTGACGATCGGGTCCACGCCGAGGTGCGGCGTCGAGCCGTGCGCCTGGCGGCCCTTGACCGTCGCCTCCCAGCGCGTCGCCGCGGCGAAGGCCGGGCCGACCGAGTAGGCGACCGTGCCGAGGCGCTCGTCGTCGCCGTCGGCGTCCGGCGGTGAGCCGTTGGTGTGGAAGGCGATCACGGCGTCCGGCTTGATCTTCGCGAAGATGCCGTCCTCGACCATCATGCGCGCGCCGCCGCGCTCGCCGGCCGGCACGCCCTCCTCGGCGGGCTGGAAGATGAACATCACCGTGCCCGGGAGCCGCTCGCGGAACTCCGCCAGCATCGACGCCGTGCCGAGCAGCGCCGCGGTGTGCACGTCGTGGCCGCAGGCGTGCATCACGCCGACGTCCTTGTCGAGGTAGGTGCTGCGCACCGTGGACTTGAACGGGTAGTCCGCCTGCTCGGTCACCGGCAAGCCGTCCATGTCCGCGCGCACCGCGATCGTCGGGCCGGGCCGGCCGCCGCGCAGGATGCCGACGACGCCCGTGTGCGCGATGCCGGTCTGCACCTCGATGCCGAGCGACTTCAGGTGCTCGGCAACCAGCGCGCCGGTGCGCGTCTCTCGATTCGAGAGCTCGGGGTTCCGGTGCATGTCCTGGCGCTGCGCGATGCTCGCGCCCGCGAAGCGCTCGGCGAGCGCCGCGATCTCGGCGTCGGTCGGCTTGCTGGCGGCGGCCGCGGTCCCGGCGGCGAGCAGGCAGGCGGCGGCGGTGATCGTCGATCGTGCACGGAGCATGGGTATCCCCCCGGGGTGGTTATTTCTCGAACAGCTGTCCCGCGATGTCGCGGAACGCCTTGAACTCGAGCGCGTTGCCGCTCGGGTCGGTCAGGAACATCGTCGCCTGCTCGCCCGGCCGGCCCTTGAAGCGGATCGTCGGCTCGATCACGAACGCGACGCCGGCGGACTTCAGCTGCTTCGCGAGCGCTTCCCAGTCCGGCATCTCGAGCACCATGCCGAAGTGCGGTACCGGCACGTCGTGGCCGTCCACGGGGTTGTGGGCCGGCGGGCCGCTGCCGCTGCCCGCGACCGCGTGGCAGACGAGCTGGTGACCGAAGAAGTCGAAATCGACCCAGTCGTCGGCGCTGCGTCCCTCGCGGCAGCCGAGCAGCCCCCCGTAGAAGGCGCGCGCCGCCGCGAGGTCGTGCACCGGGATCGCGAGGTGAAAGGGCGTCAGCTCCGGCATCAGGCCTCGAGCCTCGCGTCCATCGAGATCTCGGCCTTCAGCACCTTGCTGAGCGGGCAGCCGGCCTTGGCGTTCTGCGCCGCCGCCTCGAACTTCGCGCGGTCGGCGCCCGGCGCGCGCACGGCGACGTCGAGGTGCGAGCGCGTGATCGTGAAGCCGGTGTCGAGCTTCTCGAAGGTGATCGTGCACTTCGTCTCGATGCGCTCCGGCCGGATGCCGGCCTCGCCTAGCTGCAGCGACAGCGCCATCGAGAAGCAGCCCGCGTGCGCCGCCCCGAGCAGTTCCTCCGGGTTCGTGCCCGGCGCCCCCTCGAAGCGCGTGCCGAACGAATACGGCGTGTCGGCGAGCGCGCGGCTGTCCGTCGTGAGCCTGCCCTTGCCGTCCTTGAGCCCGCCTTCCCAGACGGCCGTTGCCTTGCGCTGCATCAGGAGTCCTCCGTCAGTTCGCGCGCGTCCTGCGCGTGGTGAGATAGTGATGCCACAGCAGCCGCGCCGCAACCGAGCGCCAGGGCGCCCAGGCGGCGCTCATCGCCGCCTGCCGCGCGGCATCCGGCCGCCGCCGCAGCCCCTTGACTTCCTGCAGCGCGATCGCAAGCGCGAGGTCGCCGACCGGCCAGACGTCCGGGCGCCGCAGCGCCATCAGGTAATAGATGTCCGCGCTCCACGGCCCGATGCCGCGCAGCGCCAGCAATGCCGCCCGGCCGGCGTCGTCCTCGGCGCGCGCGATGCGGCCGAGCGAGAGGCTGCCGTCCGCGACCGCCGCGGCCAGTGCGTGGCAGTAGGAAGCCTTCTGGCGCGTGAGCCCGAGCCGGTGCAGGCCGTGAACGCCGCGTTCCAGCACGCGCTGCGGCGTCATCCCGCCGAGCGCGACGGAGACGCGGCGGAACAGGGTGCGCGCCGCGGCGATCGAGACCTGCTGCTCGAGCACGATGTGCACCAGCGTCGGGAAGCCGGGCCGGCGCGCCCACATCGGCGGCAGGCCGTTGCGGCGGTGTAGCGCGGCGAAATCCGGGTCGCGACGGGCGAGGGCGGCGACGCCCGCGGCGAGCGAGGCGCGCGTGAGCGCTCGCGGGACGGCGGCCATCTTCAAGTGCGCGGCTTCAGCCGCTCGCTGAAGTGATAACCGGCGAGTTCGAGGCCCTCGCGCAGGTAGAAGGCGTGCGCGCGCTTGCGCTGCACGCCCGAGTCCAGGTGGAAGACGTCGCAGTCGTTCTCGACCGCCTGCTGCCGCAGCCAGCCGAGCAGCGCCTTGCCGTGCCCTTTCGAGCGCTCGGACTCCGCGGTGACCAGGTCGTCCACGTACAGGTGGCGGCCGCAGAAGAGGTTCGTCGAGATCCGGTAGCCCGCGACCGCGACCACGCGGCCACCCTCGCGGATGCAGGCGAGCCGCAGCCCGTCCTTCTGCATTTCGTGGACGGTCGCCAGAAACTCGCCCTCGGCGAGGTGCGGCCGAAGCTCCCGCATGACCTCGCGGCAGGCGAGGATCGCCTCGTCCGTCTCGGCGTGCTCGATCATCGGCGCGGCCGCGTCAGTCCGCGAGGTGGTACTCGACCGTCGAGACCACGCGCACCTTCTTGATGTGCGGCGTCGTGCTGTCGCGGTTCTCGATCGAGAACTGGCCCTGCTGCGCGGAGCGGATGCGGCCGAGCCGGCTGCCCGAGTCCTCCGCGAACTTCTCGGCCACGGCGCGTGCGTTCTTGGTCGCTTCCTCGACCATCGCGGGCTTCAGCTCCGAGAGGCCCGTGAACTCGAACTGGGTCTGGCCCTGGTAGCCCTCGCCGGAGAGCGCGACGCCCTTCTGGCCGAGCGAGATGACGTCGCGCATCGCCTTGCGCACCGCTTCGACGTCGCTGGTGTAAACGGTGACCGTGGAGGTCGCCGTGTAGCGGTAGGCGATGTTGCTGGTGTCGCCGTAGGACTGGGCGAAGCGGTCGGTGACCGCCGGCGCGCCGACCGTGATGGCCTCGGCAGCGATCCCGTGGCCGGCGAGGAACTCCGTGATCAGGGCGTTCTTCTTCTGCAGCGACGCGAACAGGGCGTTCAGGTCGTTGCTCGCGTCCTGGAAGGTGAGCGGCCAGATCGCGATGTCGGCCGGTACTTCGCGCTCGGACAGCCCCTTGACGACGACCGTGCGGTCGAACTTCTTGACCCGCACCGCGTAATTGCCCAGCAGCCAGCCGAGGGCGATGAAGCCGAGCAGGAGGCTGGCGCCGTGGACGACAAGGCTGCGCGAGATCGGTTCGTTCATGTCGGGTTCCTGCGGGGAAGGCGGTTCGGGGGCGGCAGGTATTTTCTCATGCGCGCAGCTTCGCGAGTAGCGCCTCGCGCCGGGCGAGGCTGGCCGCCGGCCACAGCGCCTTGCGGTCGTAGAACTCCGGCACCGCGGGGACGCCGGGCGGCAGCACGACCCAGGGCTGCTTGGTAGAAGTGAAGATATGCACGTCCGGCGGCAGCGCATCGGGGTCGTCCAGCGTCCCGACCCGCACGAACGCGACCGCGGTGCCGCCGCCCGCGTAATGGCTCCAGACGGCGAGGCGGCAGCTCGGGCAGCGGGCTATCTTCTGGCCCTTGCCGCTCGCGGAGGGCGTGTCGACCAGTTCCGGCCGGCCGGCCAGCAGCGTCACGCGATCGGTCTCGATCATGGCGTTGAGCGCGAAGGACGCGCCGGTCTCGCGCTGGCACCAGCGGCAATGGCAGCAGTGCACGAACAGCGGCTCGGTCTCCATCCGGTAACGGATGGCGCGGCAGTCGCAGCCGCCCTCGGCCGGGAATTGCTTCGCCGTCATGGCACCACCTTCGCATAGAGGACGCTGTCGATGACTTCGCCGTCCTTGAAGACGCTCTTTCTCAGCACGCCCTCGCGGACGTAGCCGCACTTCTCGAGCACGCGCATCGAGGCCGGGTTCCAGGCGAACACCGGCGCCTCGAGCCGCAGGAATCCCGGCGCCGTGAGCGCGTGGTTCGTCACCGCGCGCACGACGGCCGTCATGATCCCGCGGCCCCAGAAGGGCTCGCCGAGCCAGTAGCCGATGTGCGCGCAGCGCGCGTGCACGTCGGTGAGCGGCACGAGGCCGATCCCGCCGGCGCAGGCGCCCTCGACCTCGATGGCAAGCCCGGTCCTGTCGGGATCGGTGCGCGCGAGCGCGAGCCAGGCCGCGGCGTCCGCGTCGGTGTAGGGGTGGGGGAAGCGGTTCTTGAGGTTGCGCCAGACCTTGCGGTTGTTCGCCTGCCGCACGAGCGGGGCCCGGTCGTCGTCCTGCCAGGTCCGTACCGCCGCGAGCGGCGCCTCGTGGGTGGTGAGCGCCTCGAACTCGCGGTCGAGCCGTTCGTACTCGCCGGCAAAGCGGCTGCGGAAAACGCGCCAGGCCTCGGCGCCCTCCCAGCGGTCCACGGTGACGTAGCGCAGCGGATCCTTCCCGTCGCGCAGCAGCTCGCTGCCGAGGTAGCCCGGCGCGCGGCGGAAAAGTTGCGCCCAGTCGCCCTCCGGCCCGTAGCGCAACTCGAACTCCGCCTGCCGCGCGGGCGCGGCGCCGAACTCCCAGAGCGCGGTGAACCCCGCGGCGGCCATCAGCGCGGCTGGCCGGCGAGCCAGGCCTCTGCCTCGGCAACGGTCGCGAACAGCCGCATCGGCACGCCGCGGTTGTTCGCGACCGTCTCGGCGAACTTCATCAGCTCGCCGCCCGCGTTCACGTCCACGAAAGCGATCGTGCGGAGGACGCCGCGCGCGAGCGTACTGTGGTCCGAGGCGATCTGGTACACGTCCCAGGTCTCGAGGCGCCGGCCCGTCAGCCGCTCCTCGATCAGCACGTTGAAGTACTGCCGCGCCTCGCACTCGCGCAGGAGTTCCTTGAGGTAGCCGGTGACGTTCTCCACCGTGTTCTTGCCAATCACGACGGCGTGCAGGTACGTCGGCTTCTCGGTGATCTGCAGCTGGTACGGCATGGCGCGCCCCGGGGCGGGGCCTCGGATTATCGCTCAGCCGGAGTGGTCGTGCACCGCGCGCCAGCTCTCGTACCCGTGCTCAAGGCGCACGCCCGTGGATGACGATGACCTCGTGCGGCCCGGCGAGCCGCTCGCGCCGGCGCCGGTTGATGCGGTTGATGCCGTCGATGAGGAAATGACGGCCCTGCCACTCGAGCAGCAGGATGGGGCGGTCGTCGCGCTTCGGTCGCGCGCGGTCGTGGGCGTCCACGTGCACGAGCGGCGCCAGCCGTTCGAGCGGCCAGTGTTCGCGCGTGACGGTCAGCATCCCGCGCGTGAGTACCGGCGGCGCCTGCGGCAGCTTGAGCACCCCGTCCATCGACATGACGAAGCGGTTCTTGCGCCACAGCCGGTTCAGCGTGTCGACCCAGTCGTGGCCGGGCCGGGCGTGGAAGCCGAGCTGGGACATGGCCTCGTCCCAGAGGGACTGTTCCTCAGCGGACACGGGCACCTTGCTGGAGCAGGAGGGCCCGCAGAAGCGAGCGGTGGCAGCGTGATTCATCCTCGCAGTAGCAGCCGACGGAGAAGTCCGTGCCATGCGAGAGCGCGGCGAGCAGGGTGATCGCCTGCTTCGCGTCGGGCCGGGCCATCTCCGCGCGGTAGCGACGGGCGAAGCGGCGCCAGCCGGCGTCGCTGTCGACGGCGCGGCCGAGTTTCACCGTGGCTTCAGAGGGGGCGAGGAGGGGCAACCAGACGTCGTACCAGTTGCCGGCGGCGAACTTCGCCTTCGGCACGCCGCGCGGCGGGCGCCGCACGGTCCCGATCCGCAGCCCTTCGCCGGCAGCGCGCGGCGAACCCAGCCTGACGATGCGCACGGTCATGATGCCGCCGGTAACTCCTTGTAGAACACCACGGTGTCGTGCAGCGTTCGCCCGTCCGTGTCCAGCGCGAAGCGCGGGATGGTGCCGGCGACGGTCCAGCCGAGCCGGCGGTACAGCCGCTCGCCGGCGTCGCCGCGCCTCGAGTCGAGAACCAGCAGGCGGAAGCCGGCTGCGGCGGCTTCGTGCTCCACGGCCGCCATCAGTGCCGCGCCGAGTCCGCGTTTTCGCGCGCGCCGGTGCACGATCAGCTTCGAGACGTCCGCATGGTGCGGCTGGTTCGGCGCCCAGGCGGGATGCACCTGCACGCTGCCGGCGATGCCCTCGGCGTCGCGCACGACCAGGTGAATCGAACCGGAAGCGGGATTCGCGAGCTGCCGGCGCCACCAGTTCTCGGCCTCGGCCTGGGTAATCGAAATGAAGCTCACCGCGGCGCCGGAATCCACGGCGTCCACGAGCAGCGCGGCGAGCGACCGCAGGTCGGATTCGCTGACCGGCGGCAGGAGGCGCTCGATCATCCGGTCTTCTTGCAGCCCGAGACGTGCGAGGCGATCGCCGTGCCGTACTCGATCTCCTCGAGCCGGTTCAGCGCGATGGAAAGCGAATGCGAAGGCGCGTTCATGGTCATCGCCTCAGGAGCCCGGCGGTGGCTGCCAGAGCTCGATCTTGTTGCCCTCGGGGTCCATGACCCAGCCGAACTTCCCGTACTCGGAGTCGTCGGTCTTGTCGAGGACGTTGCAGCCCTCCTCGCGCAGGGCCTTCAGCAGCGACGCGAGGTCGGCGACGCGGTAGTTGACCATGAAGCTCGACGTGCTCGGCGCGTAGTAGTCGTTGTCCTGCTCGCCGATGTTCCAGACCGTCGTGCCCTTCACCGGGTGGCCGGCGTCGTCGGCCCATGTGAATGCGGCGCCGCCCCAGGGCTGCACGTCGATGCCAAGGTGTTCCCGGTACCAGGCGCGCAGCGCGACCGGGTCCCGGGCCTTGAAAAAGATGCCGCCGATCCCGGTGACTCGCTTCATGGCCCCTCCTTCGCGCCGGAATGCCTAGAATGATCCAACATCGAGGGAGAATGCACCATGCATACGGGCTCCTGTCTTTGCGGCGCCGTCAAGTTCACGGTCGAGGGCGAGCTCGAGGCGCCGGACGCCTGCCATTGCACGCAGTGCCGCAAGACCTCGGGCCATTACTGGGTCTCCACCGACGTCCCGCGCAAGGCGCTGAAAGTGGACGGCGAGTTCAACCTCGCCTGGTTTCGTTCGTCGGAGAAGGCCCAGCGGGGCTTCTGCTCGACCTGCGGCGCGTCGCTGTTCTGGGAAGCGATCGGCCGGGACTCGATCTCCGTGGCCATGGGCGCCTTCGATGCGCTGACCGGAACGCACATCGGCAAGCACATCTTCGTCGCCGACAAGGGCGATTACTACGAGATCACGGACGGCCTGCCGCAGCGTCCGCGCTAGCCGACGCGGGCGGCGATGCACTCCACTTCGACGCGCGCGCCCATTGCGAGGCCGTTGGCGCCGAGCGCGCTGCGCGCCGGGTAGGGCGGCGGAAAGAAACTCCGGTACACGGCGTTGAAGGCCGCCCACTCGGTGATGTCCGCGAGCATCACCGTGCACTTGACCACGTCGCGCATCGTGTACCCGTGCGTCTCGAGCGTGGTGCGGATGTTCTCGAGTGTCTGGCGCGCCTCGGCCTCGATGCCGCCCGGCGCAAGCTCGAGGGTGCCCGGCTTGATGCCGATCTGGCCGGAGAGATAGAGCGTGTCGCCGACGCGCACCGCCTCGGAGAACGGCGGCGTGGTCGGCGTCACCTTGCCGGAATTCAGGAACTCGATGGCAGGCGCGCCGCCCGCGAGCGCCGGCAGGGCGACCGCGAGCAGTGCGCCGGCAGCAACCGTCGTGAGCATCCGGTTCATTGCGTCCTCCTTCAGGAAGCCACCGCGTACAGGAACACGAGGAAGGCGGGGAAAATGGCCGTGACCAGGAAGATGCGCGCGGCGAGCTGCAAGGCCGGCCGGTCCGGCTGCGACCGGATCAGCGACCAGTTCACGATCGCCGTGACAGGCAGGGCGACCAGCCCGAGCAGCATGGCGCCGAGGCCGACGAAGGAACCCGTGCCCTGGGTCGCGAGGATGATCGCGAGCGTGAAGACGAGCTGGAAAACCAGCGGCACCACGATGCCGAGGACGTGGCGGCTCATCGCCGGTCGCCGGCAGCGGCGCTGCGCGTCGCGCGCATCGCGAGGTGCACCTCGCGCAGGAAGAAGGCGAGCCCGACGACCAGCGCCAGCATCGCCGCCGTGAACAGGCCGCCGACCAGCCACTTGAGCGGCGCGTCCAGCATCGCCTCGATGAACAGCGTGGCGATGACCATGCAGACCAGCAGCGCCGCGATCGTGCAGGCCGTGATCGCGATGCTGGTGAAGTGCCGCCGCTGTTCGAGGACCCGGCGCGCCGGATCGGCTGCGCCGGCCGGGATCGCGTCACGCGCCAGTTCGCGCACACGGTCGACGATGCGAGCGAGCCGGCCGGTCATGACGTTCAGCAGTCCCGCGATGCCGGTCAGCAGGAAGACGGGCGCGAGCGCGAGCTGGATCGCGCGCACCATGTCGGTGTAGGCCTCGGGCGAGGGGTTCATGAACGGTCGGCAGAAGTCTCTTCGCGGTCGTAGTAGTCGACCGTGTTCTCGGCGCGGAACATCTTGCGCAGACCTCTGTGGCCGCGCCTGCCGCTCACGACCAGCACCTTTTGCGAGTCCGGATACTCGCAGGCTTCCACCTCGACTAGCGTCGACAGCGCCAGGTAGCGCATCGTCGTCGTGCCGGTGTTGAGGATCTGGTGTGCGACCTCGGGACCGCCGGGCGGACAGGCGATCACGTCGTGCTTGCGGATCGGGTAGCGCTGGTCGCCGAAGCGCAGTTCGCCCTCGCCCTCGAGGATCAGGAACATCTCCTCCTCCCCGTGATGGTTGTGGAAGGGGCACTGGACCTTGCCGGGCGGCAGGACGGTCAGGTTGTAGCCGAGGTTCTTGGCGCCGATGTGGTCGCTGATCTGGCCGCGGCTCGAAGTGTAGCGGCCGTTCTCTTCGACGTCGTCGAACACGACCTCGTCCAGGTTCATGAAGGGCTTAGTCATCGCCGGTTTCGCCTCCCGCAGCGGCGCGGCGCCAGGTCAGCACGCGTCGCCTCGGCACGCCGTCCACTTCCGCATTCAGGCTGATGTAGAGCCGATCCCCTTCGATGCGGATCGCGCGCCTGTACTCGACGCCCACTTCCTCCGGGCGCAGGCTCGTCTCGACGAAGTGCGTGATGGCGTCGCCGCCGGGCGCGACTTCGTAGCGCCCGAAGTACGCGTAGTAGCCGCGGACCAGGTCGCGCAGTGAATCGGCTTCCAGCGCCGCGAACGGGTCGGCGCCGGCGAGCTTTGCGGCGTCTCCCTCCCGGGGCTTCGCCTCGGGAATCGTCGGGCGCGGATCGCGCATGAACTGGACGCTCATGTGACCGGAGGCGGAGTAGATGATGGCTCCTTTCGGCCGCTCGCCCATCCAGTGCGAGTAGGTGCCGTCCTCCAGCGCATCGACGATGCTTTCCAGCAGCCAGGCCCCGATGATGGCCGGGCGTCCGGCCGCCTCCTCGCTGCGCGCCGACGGGAAGGCGAACAGGATGGCCGCCGCGACGAGCGGCATCAGGCGGGGGAAGGACATGTTTCATCCCTTGTGGCGGCTTTGACCGCCACCGGATGATACACAAGACACCGCCGCGCCAAGCGGTCGCCTGGCCGGCGCGGGCAGCGGCAGGAAACTCCACGAGGCGCCGCGCACGAGGACGCTTGGAAGCCCGTACGAGGCCGCGGCGTCGACGTTGGCGGGCGTGTCGTCGAAGAAGAGCAGTGCCTCCGGATGGCAGCCGGTCACTCGGCACACGTGATCGAACGCGGCCGGCTCGGGCTTGCGCCGGCCGATTTCGTGCGAGGCGAAGATACGGTCGAATCCGGTCGCCACGCGAGGGAAGCGCGCAGCCCAGCAGGCCATGTGCGTGGCGTTGGTATTGGTCAGCACGTAGCAGGGCAGCGAGCGCCGGGCCTGCGCGACCCGTTCGAGCGTCGCTGCGATCTCGCCGCGGAAGATCGCGTTCCAGCCGGCCACGACCTGATCGGGCGTGGCGGTCAGCTGCAACGCGGAGGTTAGATGCGCGAAGTACTCGTCCGCCGCGATTTCGTCGCGCTCGTGGCGCTCGTAAGGCGTGTCGAACAGGAAGTGTTGGCGAAGAGTTGCGAGCGGCAGCGCCGAATGCCGCGACCATGCCTGGTAGGCCAGGTCGAAATCGATGTCGATCAGGGCGCCGCCGAGGTCGAACAGCAGCGGCTTGGGCGTCACGCCAGCAGGGAGGGATTCAGCTGCCACAGGCGGTGGTTCAGTATGGCCGCGAAAGAGACCCAAGCCAGGTAGGGCACGAGCAGCCAACCGGCCAGCGGGCGGACGCGCCAGAAGAGCGCGAGCGTCGTCACGATCAGCGCCCACAGGAGGACGATGTCGAAAAACGAGAGCGCTCCCAGTCGCCAGCCGAAGAACAGCCAGCTCCACAGCGCGTTCAGGGCCAGCTGCAGCACGAAGAAGGCGAGTGCGATCCGGACCGGTCGGATGTCGCGGCGTCTCCAGACCAGCCAGGCCGCCACGCCCATCATCGCGTAAAGCAGGGTCCAGACCGGCCCGAACAGGGTTGCGGGCGGCGCCCAGTCGGGGCGGACCAGTTCCGCGTAGAAGGCGCCTGCCTGCACCGATGCCGATGCGCCGATTCCCGCGGCCAGGAAGCAGAGCGCGAGCCACAGGAGGAGGCCGAACGAGTTGGCGAGTGTTGAATGGCTACGCATGGTCGCGAACGAACGATACTGCAAATGATTGCGCTCATGTGAGCGCGCGATACAACTCCGCCAGCGTGACCGACTTCGATCCGCCGGCAAACGCACGTTCGACGATCGCCGACGCGTCGTTCGCACGGTCGGCGCCGAGCGATGCCACGAAGCGAATCGCCTCGTCGCGGGACAGGCCTCTTGTACGCACGACGGAAAAGCAGCGGCCCGGGCGGATCAGGGCGTCGTCGATGTCGCCGATGTTGTGCAGGTTGGTCGTGAAGATGATCTTCCGGCCGAGGGCCTGGACCACGCCGTCGGCAACCGTCAGGAACCGGTGCAGGTCGCGATTGCCGTTCGACCGGGCGCCGAGCAGGTGATCGGCGTCCTCGACGACCAGTGCGTCGTGCGATCCGGTGAGGAACTCGACGTAGATCTCGTCATTCTCGATCGCGCGGCGGTCCGCCGTGTAAAGGATCTTTGCGCTGTCGCGCTTGCGCTTCGACATGGCCGCAAGAATCGCGCGCACGAGCCGCGTCTTGCCAGTGCCGGGCGGCCCTTGCAGGACCAGGATCGGGTCGCGCGCCGCGAGATAGCGCTCGATGAACGCCGCCACGCCGCCCTCGATCGACGGGTAGGCCTCGTCGACCAGGGCCGGGTCGGCCAGCTCGTCGAACGAGACATCCATGAGTCCGCCGTGGCTGGCGTGGAAGTGCCAGTCAATCGTGAACTGCTCTTCGCGCACCATCTGGTCGCCGAGCGAGCGCAGGATGTCCGCCTCCACTTCGCGCAGTCGGACGACGTCCCGCGCCCAGACCAGGACAGTTCCGCTCGAGTAGTTCGTCTTGCGACGACCCGTGGCAGACGCGAGGAATCCGTCGCCCTCGATGACCACGGCGCCCTCTTCGAGACGCTGGGCGCGCGGCGCGGCATGCAGCGCGAGGTCGTCGAACACCTCCTCGAGTGGCCGGCGAACCGCAAACCGGAGAACGCGGTGCACGGGAAACAGCGCCGGGTCGCTGTCCAGGGCCTGGATCGCCCTCATGCCGAGCATCGAGTCGGCGAGCGATTCGAGGTCGGCCTGCAGCGTCAGCCGCGGCAAGTCGACGGCGAGGCGCCGCTCGCGGAGCCGGAAACGGGAACCCTGTGTTGTGCGGTGCATAAAGACAAAAGGCCTCGGGTTTAGCACCCAGAGGCCTTTCATCGGCTGCGCCGACGCGCGATCCAGGGCGAAACGTCAGTTGGTTTGGAACTTCCGTGAATTCCGAACGCTATTCGATGTATACGCCATGGGGACGCTCCAGAAATCGAGCCGCGTAGATTACTCCTGCGGGTGCGGCTGTCAATGGGGGTGGTTGATCGCCGCCGCGGCTTTCAGCTTTCGGAAGACCTCGTCTGCCGGGATGACTTCGACCTGACCGGTGTCGATCTCCATGCCGCGCCTGCGCACTTCTTCGAGCCACGCCGATTCGACGTCCGGGTCGGGCGGACAAGTCGGCTCCGCTTCGGGCCCGACGGTCATTCGCGTGTTGACGACCGATTGAGAATTCGGGCTCTCACCTCGGGCCAGGGGGAACCGGCGGCAGGATTCTCGCGAAAGGCATCCAGCCGGCGATCGAGCTCCAGCTCCTGGGCCCGGGTGAGTCCACCTGGCGCGGGAATCTTGACGGTGCCGAAGGCTTTCATGGCGCGGACCGGCGTCGCGACGTGGTTTTGCTCATGACGGTCAGCCCTTCCCATGGTGAGCGTGTTCCAATCCGCGCCATGATCGCATGCGCCGACCCATCGCTTCATCGGGGATACTGCGTCCGGCATCGGCGTCGGCAGGACCCCGCTGCACCATGATATGGAGTATCAGTTCGCGGACGACCTCCTCCCGCGAGCTGCTTTCGGGCGGTGGCTGCATCACTGCATTTGAGTGCATGTCACTGCTGACATAACCTGCGCCCGGCGGCTTCAACTGCCAAGACCCAGCCGAACCGTAGCCTATGACGTGGTCGCGAAATGGAATGAAGCGTCCCTGGAAGCAAGGCAGTGCGTGCAAGGAGGAAGCGTGCGAGTCGCGGCTGGAAAACCGGGACCATCAAGGAGTTCCTGGCTCTCGCGCCTGAGGATGCTGCGCTGATCGAGCTGCATCCGAGTCTTTCGGACGGTCTCAAGGCCTGGCGCAAGCGCCGGCCGCTGCATGATCTGGCTGCAGCTGTTCAATCCAGCCAGTCGCGAGTTGCCAGGATGGAGGCGGGGGATCCGGCTGTCTCCATCGACTTGCTGGTGCGCACACTCCTCGCGCTCGGCGCCTCGGGGCGAGACCTTGCGAGGATCATCGAGTCGCGTTGATTGTGCGAGCTGACGTCCGCGTTTGGTGGGCTGCAGAACGGCACCGCGGCGCCAAGCTTGCTCGGGCGCTCGCGACCCGCTTGCCTTCCATTGCAGCTCGCTACAAAGTGCCGTGATGCGGCGCATGACGGGACCAAGTGTTCGCGCCGCACTGAACGTCCGCGTTGAGTACGCCACCGGCAGCCTTTCACGGAACAGTTCAACGCACAGTTAAGTTTCACTCCTTGCCGCGTGGGATCGGAGCCTTGGCAAGGCGATTCGCCATGCGCGTCTGCCAACCCGGGCCGGTGGCACGCCAACGCTTCAGCACCTCGGGAGGCAAGCGAAGAGAAATGAGCTGCCGCGGATTCGGAGAGCGCGGTCGGCCGCCTTTGTTGACGACGGCACGGCGCAACATCTCATCGGTCAGATCCGGAAGTTCCTTGTACTCCGAGCGCCGAATCCGGTGCGCGTCAGCGCGCTTGAGATCCGACCGCAAAGTACGGCGCGAGGCGGTCTTGCTCACGTCTATTGGCCTTTCTCATGCTGAAGATGTGGCGATTCGCGCCACGCGGGGTGTAGCCGATGACGATCAGGCGTCCTTCGAGCTTGCCGTAGCAGAGCATCCGAACCTCGCCATAGTCCTTGCGCGTGGCGTGGATCTCGACGGTCAAACCTGCGAACACGATCGGGGCATCCTCAAAATCCAGGCCTCGTTCCATCAGCGTCCGGGCAGGCTCGTCAGGATCGTAGGTGACGCCCATAGGTTATTGTATATACAATAACAGGATGGTACAAGGCGCGATGATTTTAGCGCCTGAACCGCTAGAAACGCTCCGGAAGTGAAACCTGACGTCCGCGTTGAGCGGGTTGCGCGAGGCCGTTGCAGCGCGCCGCAGGCGTAAACCCTGCCGGCGCGCCTGCGGCGCGCCACCCGCAAGCTTTCACGGACCGCTCCAACGCATAGTTAGGCGTCACTTCGTGCTGCCAGATGGTCCTCGAAACCGTCGCGCGCCTCACGAATGAAGACCAAAAGGTCACTATCCGAAACGCGTCGAACCTCAATGCCTCGTTGCGTCGCTTCACGTGCAAGTATGTTCGCAATCTGTTTCTGAGGGATGAATAGAATCTCTGGCAGGTCCTGCTTGTGCTTACGACCCATGTTCAGCAACGTCCGTGCTTCCTGAGCGCTCGGCTCGGCGCTCATCGCAGGAATGAGTTCTATTCCCAAGATGAAGCAGCTGGCGGCATCCATAACAGCAAAGCAGTTGTGCGGTCCATCTTGCTCGGTGAGGATCGGCTGGCGATTGAGTTGAAACACGATCCATGCCTCGTTAACCGCAAACTGCTCAGGGCCGAGTTTCACCCGCTTCTCCAGTGACGTCTAACGTCCGCGTTGAGCAGGCCGCGTAAAGTCGTTACAGCGCGCTGCAGGCGTAGAATCTCTCCGCGCGCCTGCGGCGCGCCACCCGCA
>ERZ1066138.173-NODE-173-length-22259-cov-9.166141_pt1 | contig 22259 bp, 22 predicted proteins | sample MGYA00382785_ERZ1066138 | MGnify/ENA primary metagenome ERZ1066138 (study PRJEB33369, sample SAMEA5778368) | biofilm metagenome | biome: Industrial cooling water; feature: Water cooling tower basin; material: Biofilm | place: United Arab Emirates | collected... | reverse complement strand
CTGGCGAGATTGTCGAAGCGGTCGATGACGCCCTTCAGGCTCGCCGTCTGGGTCTTGGCGACTTCGCAGAAGATCGGACCGCGCTTGAGCTTGTCCCAGTCGATGCCATCCGGGTACACCGAGCGCAGGCCGATCGCCGCCACCCAGATCGCGCGCATGAAGAGATGGATGCCAAAGGTCGCGATCAGCGTGTAGCACACCATCTTGGCGTAGAAGTAGAACATCCACACCACCTGGAACAAGGTGCCGTCCAGGCGCGGTCGCAGGCTGTAGAAGCTGTCATCGAGCAAGGGCGGCAGCTGCAGCATGGAGACGATCAGCGCACCTGACAGCAGCAACTCGATTTCCCAGGTCGGCGTGGTGTCGCGTGGCAGATGCAGGGCCTCGGCGCTGGACTTCGACGGTGCGTTGGACTCTGGCTGCGAATCGCTGGCGCTCATGCGGAACCTCCGATGGGACGCTGGATTCTGCCTGAGGCCAGCCTTGATCGATGGAGCGTCGACTGCCGCACCCTGATCCACCGCCAGAGATCCTCTGATCACATCAGAGCTTCCGGCGCCCAGCGCAGGCCGGCCCGCGAATCAGGCACGCAAGTGATTGATTGGTCATCCCGAGGCACAGCGCCAGCACGCCAAGCAAGATGCGGATTGACCTGACAGGTCATCGACGGGGTCGCGGGGGGCTCGGCACAGTACGCCGGCTGACTCCATTGCCGCGAGGACCATCATGCATCTGCTCAATACCCGCATCTTGAGGTTTGGACTGGCCATCGATGGCTGGCTCAGTGCTGCCGCCGCAGTGCTCAGTCTGGCCATGAGCAGTGCGCTGGCTGCGGCCTTGGGCCTGGGGCCCGCCTTTGCGCTGGGGCTGGGCCTGTTCATGCTCGGCTATGGCCTGAGCATGATCTGGCTGGCACGGCGTCGCCGCGTGGCCGCCTGGGCTCTGTGGATCATCGTGCCGGGCAATGCGCTGTGGGTGCTGGCCAGTTTGCTGCTCGCCGCCGGCCTGGTGCTCGATCCCACGCCCAAGGGCCAGCTGATCCTGGTGACGCAGGCGCTGTGCGTGCTCGGCTTTGTGGTGGTGCAAAGCCTGGGCTGGCGTGAAGCGCGTCAGGCCACTGCGGCATGAGCGCGCGCATCGCGGCAGCGGCGCTGATCCTGGCCGCCCTGATCCATCTGCTGCCCTTGCCAGGCCTGCTGGGTGGCGCCGTGTTGCGCGAACTGTACGGCTTGCCGGGTCTCGATCCGGGCAGCGAGCTGCTGCTGCGCCATCGAGCCGTGCTGTTTGCCCTGCTGGCAGGTGCCTTGCTCGCCGGCCTGCGCTGGCCGCAATGGCAGACGCCGGCGATCGTCCTGACTCTGCTCAGCGATGTGGCCTTCGCCCTGCTTGCGATCAGCGCGCCGGAACTCAACGCCGCGCTGCGCCGCGTGCTGATCTTCGATCTGCTGTCGATCGCCGCACTGCTGCTGGCCTGGACGCTGCTCGCCCGGCGCAGCGGCTGAGTGCAATCCCGCCGCGGTGCGGCCGACTCAGGCGTTCACCGCATCCGGCGCCTGCTGCTGCAGCGACCACAGGCGCGCGTACTCGCCGCCTTTGGCCAGCAGTTCGCCATGGCTGCCACGCTCGACGATGACGCCGCCGGCCATGACCAGGATCAGATCGGCATCGACGATGGTGGACAGGCGGTGCGCGATGACCAGGCTGGTGCGGTTTCTGGCCATCGCATCCAATTCTGCCTGGATGGCTCTCTCGGTCACCGTGTCCAGCGCGCTGGTGGCCTCGTCGAAAATCAGGATCGGTGGGTTTTTCAGCACGGTGCGGGCAATCGCCACGCGCTGCTTTTCGCCACCGGAGAGCTTGAGGCCGCGCTCGCCGACGAGGCTGTCGTATCCATCCGGCAGCGACTCGATGAAGCTGTCGATGCGTGCCGCGCGGGCCGCCGCCACCACTTCCTCGCGCGAGGCACCGGGACGGCCATAGGCGATGTTGTAGTAGATCGTGTCGTTGAACAGCACCGTGTCCTGCGGCACGATGCCAATCGCCGCGCGCAGCGATTGCTGGCTCACCGCGCGCAGATCCTGGCCATCGATGCGGATCGCGCCAGCGCCGACCTCGTAAAAGCGGAACAGCAGCCGCGACAAGGTGCTCTTGCCGGCGCCGCTGGCGCCCACCACCGCCACCTTGCTGCCACCCGGCACCTCGAAATCCACGCCATGCAGGATCGGACGGCGCGGGTCATAGCCGAAATGCACATCCTCGAAGCGGATCGTGGCCTGGCTGATCTGAAGCGCCGGCGCATCCGCCACATCGACAATCTCGCGACGCTGGTCCATCAACTCGAACATGCGGCCCATGTCCGACAGCGCCTGCTTGATGTCGCGGTACATCATCCCGAGGATGTTGAGCGGCACGAAGAGCTGAATCAGCAGCGTGTTGACCAGGACCAGATCGCCCAGGCTCATCCGCCCCGCCACCACTTCCAGCGCCGCCATGGCCATCAGGGTGGTCAGGCCGGTGGCGATGATCAGGGCCTGCGCGCCATTCAAGAGGCCCAGGGCCAGCCAGCTCTTTTCGGCGGCGCGCTGCCAATCGCCCAGCCGCCCGTCGTAACGCCGCGCCTCGAAGTCCTCGTTGGCGAAGTACTTGACCGTCTCGTAGTTGAGCAGCGAATCCACCGCCGTGCCGCTGGCCGCATTCTCGGCCTCGTTCATGCGCCGGTAGTGGCGCGTGCGCCATTCGGTGATGGCCATGGTGGCCGCGATGTAGGCCAGCAAAGTGGCCAGCGTGACAAAGGCGAAGCGGTTGGGATAAGCCCACAACAGATACGCCGTGGCGATCGCGATCTCGAACAGCGTGGGCGCGATGGTGACCACGCAGTAGTAGAGGAAATCTTCAACCGCGCGGGTGCCGCGATCGACCACGCGGCTCAAGGTTCCGGTGTGGCGCTCCAGGTGGAAACGCAGGCTCAACTGGTGCAGGTGGCGAAAGCTGTCCAGTGCGGACTCGCGCTTGGCGCCAATGTGGACGCGCGCGAACAAAATCGTGCGCAGCTCGCCAAACAGCGCGGCCGACATGCGCAGCAGACCATAAGCGGCCAGCAGCATGCCCGGCACCAGGACCACCGCCAGACTGGGATCCAGCGCATCGACGATGGCCTTGAAGGAAATCGGCACGCCCAGATTGGCCAGCTTGGCTGCGCCGAGCAGACCCAACACCAGCGCGATCCGTCCGCGGTGCTGCACCACATAAGGCCACAGCGCGCGCAGCGCCCGGCTGACGGTATCCGAATCGATCTTGGCGGTGGCCATTTCTTGTCATTCCACTGGAGCTAACAATTTCCGCTCAATGACTGGGATACTGGGCTGCGAAGGCGCAGGGGGTCCGGGACAAGTCATTGCAACTCCAGTACTCACGCAAGGAAAATTCATGAAGAGCTTAGTATTGATGACGGTCCTCACATTGCTGCCTGCATTGAGCTTTGCGGTGACAGGACCAGTACCACCGTACGGAACGTCGGGTGCGGGCTATGCCAATCTTTTGGCCGTGCCAGAAACGCGTGTCAGTCCGGTGGTTGAGCTTGATGACGGCTCACAACTTGTCGCAACGGTCAGCAACACGCTCCTTGGAACTACCATCACACTGCACAAACTCGTGCCTGACGGGACTTATGATCTCAACTGGCAAGTCAATGGCAGGCGGAGTTTTCTTGCCCTTACAGGCAGCTTCGGTATACTTCAAGATGTGATTGGCTTGGTACGGGTTCCTGCAGGCTTTATTGTAGTCTTGAGGGAAGGCGGGAGCGTTCCTGGGCTGTGGCTTCATGGAATTGATGCAAACGGAAACGACGCGAACATCCTTGGTGGCCTATCGTATCGATTCGTGAGCATTCCCGGGGCGCCGCAGCAGAGTCCCAGCGGGGGTATTCAAGTGCATGCTGATCTTCCAGGCAATCGAATTCTGGTGCTTGGGAGCTATGTCGTGCCATTTGGTCCAGCGTACAATTACATCGCTGCATTGAGTTTCGATGGCATTCCGATCCCTTCGTTTGGCAATGCTGGCTTTGTGCTGCACATGCCCTACCAAGGCACCTACGAGAATCACTGGGTCAGGTTTGGACTAGACGGCTCCGCGAACTCGCCAATATATATTGCCGGTGCATATAGCGAGTGGAATACTACGGGCAATGACTTGACCGTGACCAAGCTAGATTCCCAGACTGGCGCGCTTGTGCCTGGTTTCGGGGTCAATGGATTCGCGCGGCTGGTCCGCCCAGTGAGCGCGGAGTGGGCGCCGAGAATTGCACTCACGAACGGGTCGATATTCGTCATTGCTGGCCGCAATCAAGTCAGTGGCGCCGATCGCACCCCGGCAAACGTAGTTGCGCCGCTCTTCGAGCAGACTACTATTGCAAGGGTTAATCCAATAAACGGGCAGATGGTGCAAACCTTCGGACAAGGTGGCTGGGTGGATTCAAACAATCCAGAACTCGCTCATGTTTACAACATCAACACTAATTTCAACTTGGGAGGTTCTGAGCGCGCACCCAAAATCTACTTCGCGGGCGTTGCGAACGTTTTCAGACCGGCCTACGTGGGGAAGATTGTCATCTCGGCAACCACGGCGACGGTGACTTGGGTTCCCTTTGCGCAATGTGGCCCCTCTGGTAACGATGCCGCAACCTTTGTGACGCTTGGTTCTGAGCTTTTCCTAACGGGATACAATAACTGCTTCGGTGGATCGCCTGTCGTGACCAAACACTTGCGTGACTGAAGACTTGGCTAAGGGATCGGCGGCGGAAAAGAGTGGGTTTCACACACCAAGGACCTGGCCGCACTTTCGCTAACCAAGTCCGCGTGATGCAGCTGCCGCTTACCAAAAAGCGAAAGCCGGCCAGAGGCCGGCTTTCGCACACCCAAGGAACGGATGGATCAGCTGAAGCGACGCACCGCAACGACACCCAGGCCGCCCAGCACCAGGGCCAGCGCGCCCAGCGCCCACGGCGACAGGGTGTTGGCCGCGATCGGCTGCACGCCATCTTCGTAGCTGAAGGTGTCGATGCCGATGAAGTCCGAGTTGACGCCGGCCGGGCCACCGTTGGTCACGAAGTAACGGAAGGCAATGCGGCCGGAACCCGAGGTGGGGATGCCGTTGGCATTGGTCAGGCGGAACTCGCACCAGGTGTTCGGGTAACCGCCCGTGCCCGGCGCCGCGGCAGGCGTGACGCAGGACGGAGTGGTGACCAAGTTCGGGTTGATCGTACCCAACACGGTGGTGAAGTCGCCAATACCGGTGGGACCAGTGCCGACGTTGGTCGAGGCGCCAGCGGTGCTCAAGCGAATCTCCAGGCGATCCGGGAAGGTGGTCGCGCCTGGCGTGGTGGTACGAGACCAGAAGCGCAGCTCGGCGCCGTTACGGAACTGCACTTGCGGCGTCACCAGCCACGTACTGATCGTGTTGTCACCCGCGGTGCTGTTGAAGTTCATCGCAGCATAGGAATTGGCGGGGCCTGACTGCGCGTCGAACACCCCCGGTGCCGGGAGGGCCGGGGTGCCCTGGAACACGCAGGTCGTGCCCAAGACTGCAGAGTTGTTCTGCGCAAACCAACCGGGCAGGTTCAGCGTGCAAACACCGCCCGCGCCTGGCGCAGTCGCAGCGCCCACGTTCTCAAAGCCCTGAGTGATCAGCGCCGTCGTCGCGCGCGGCGGCTGCGGCGGGGTGGAATCAGTGATGCCGCTACGGCTGCCGGTCTGGGCCAGCGCAGCGAAGGACAGGCTCAGCGCAGCGGCCAGCGTCAACATCTTGAAAGTCTTCATTAGGGATCTCTCGTCACTCGAGTGGTTGCTTGTTTGAACGATCGTTTGTCCGACCTCCTGTCGAACACCCGGAGGCTATCCCATGAACGTGGGATGTCGCAATGATTCTTCACAACATGTGCACGAATTCACGCGCGCAGGCCGGTGCCGCGTCGCAGCAGCCAGAGGCAGAAGCCAGCCAGCAGTGCGCAGGCCGCCAGCATGATCGCGAAGGCCAGGCCGAGGTCCACATCGCTGTGGCCCAGCACGCCATAGCGGAAGGCGTTGACGGTGTAGAGGATGGGGTTGAGCAGCGAAACCTGGCGCCACAACTCGGGCAGCAGATCCACCGAGTAGAACACGCCGCCGAGGTAGGTCAGCGGCGTCAGGATGAAGGTGGGGATGATCGAGATGTCATCGAACTTCTTGGCGTAGACGGCGTTGACGAAGCCGGCCAGCGAGAACATCACGGCGGCGAGCAGCACGCTGGCCAGCATGATCCAGGGGTGCGCCACCTTGAGGTCGGTGAAGAACAAGGACACCGCCAGCACGATCCCGCCCACCATCATCCCGCGCAGCACGCCGCCAGCCACGTAGCCGGCCAGGATCACCGCATTGGGTGCCGGCGAGACCAGCAGTTCCTCCACATAGCGGCCGAACTTGGAGCCGAAGAAGGAACTCACCACATTGCCGTAGGCGTTCTGGATCACGCTCATCATGATCAGGCCGGGGACGATGTAGTCGATGTAGCGATGCCCGCCCATCTCGCCGATGCGGCTGCCTACCAGCTGGCCAAAGATGACGAAGTACAGCGTCATCGTGATCGCCGGCGGCACCAGGGTCTGCCCCCAGATGCGCAGGATGCGATTGACTTCCTTGATGACGATGGTTTGAAACGCGGTCCAGGCGATGCTCATGCGGCGGCTCCTTGCTGCAGCAGGCGCATGAACAGTTCCTCCAGGCGATTGGCCTTGTTGCGCATCGAGCGCACACCCAGGCCGGCCGCGCTGAACACGCCGAACAGGCGGTTCAGTTCAGTGCCACGTGGCACATCGACCTCCAGTGTGGTGGCATCGACCTGACGCACGCTGAGGCCGGCCAGTTCCGGCACCTGGTTGAGCGGTGCCGACAGGTCGAACACGAAAGTCTCCTGATCCAGCTTGGCCAGCAGGTCCTTGGTGCTGGTGTGCTCGATGATGCGGCCTTTGTCGATGATGGCCACCTGGCGACACAGGCTCTCCGCTTCTTCCAGGTAATGCGTGGTCAGGATCACCGTGGTGCCGGCCGCGTTGATGTCCTTCAGATACGCCCACATCGCGCGACGGATCTCGATGTCCACGCCCGCGGTGGGCTCGTCGAGGATCAGCAGGCGCGGCGCATGCATCATGGCGCGCGCCACCATCAGCCGACGCTTCATGCCGCCGGATAGCGTGCGCGAGGGGCTGTCGCGCTTGTCCCACAGCTTGAGCTGACTGAGGTGCTGCTCGGCCCGCTCACGCGCCAGCTTGCGCGGCACGCCGTAGTAGCCCGCCTGGTTGACCAGGATCTCGAAGGGCTTCTCGAACTGGTTGAAGTTGAGTTCCTGCGGCACCAGGCCCAGCTCAGCGACTGCCGCCGCGCGATCGCTAGTGACGCTGCGGCCGAGGATGCGTACATCGCCACTGCTCGCGCGCACCAGCGAGGAAGCGATGCCGATCAGGGTGGACTTGCCGGCGCCGTTGGGGCCGAGCAGGGCAAAGAACTCGCCTTCCTCGACGCGCAGGTCAATGCCTTGCAGAGCCTGCACCTTGCCGCCGTAGTTCTTGGTGAGCTGGATCGCTTCGAGTGCTGACACGAGGACCGTCGCAAGGCCTGGAGCAAAGAGCCCGCTAGTATAGGTGGCCAGGATTGCGCCCTTTCCCCCGCACGGCCGCAGCGCCCGTGGGATGCGGCAGGGCGATGCCGACCCCTTTCGATCAGCCAGACTTCGACCATGCCCGAGCGTTTTCACCTCGAGCTCCGCGACAGCCGGATGCTCGCGCCCTCCATGCGCCATCTCGCCTTTGTCCGGCGCGATGGCCAAATCCTCAACTTCATCCCCGGCCAGTTCTTGCAGATCCACTTTCAGCACGAAGGGCAGGACACCAAGCGGTCCTACTCGCTGGCCAATCATCCGCAACACGAGCATCTCGAGATCGCGGTGTCCTATGTCGAGAATGGCGCGGCCACGGCCCTGCTCTCGGCCCTGGCGCATGGCGAGGCGATCAGCGCCAGCGGGCCCTATGGCCGCTTCTGCCTGCTCGATGGCGATCGCAATGCACGTTATCTGCTGATCGGCACCGGCACCGGCATCACGCCCTATCGCGCGATGCTGCCCAGCATCGATGCGGCGATCCGCACTCGCGGCACCCGCTTCGTGCTGCTGTTCGGTGCCCGCAACAACGCGGAGCTCCTGTACCGCGAGGACTTTCAGGCGATGGCCGAGCGCCATCCCCAGCACTTTCAGTTCCTGCCCTGTCTGTCACGTGCCAGCGATTGCGACTGGCCCGATGCGCGTCGCGGCTATGTGCAGGAGGCGCTGGCCTCGCTGGCGCCGGATGCGGCGCAGGACATCGCCTATCTGTGCGGCAATCCGAACATGGTGGATGCCTGCTTCAACGCGCTGAAGGATCACGGCTTGCCAGTGCCGGCGATCCGTCGCGAGAAGTACGTGTCTTCACGTTGACACTTTCATGCTGTCCCAAAAGTCACTGCGAGCGCCCATGACCTGCGCCATTCAGCCTGAGCAAGCGTGTTCCTTATCTTTGGCCCCGACGCCGCCTTGGCGTCTTTCCTCAAGACGAAGTCCGTCCATGATCCGAACCTTCAGCGCCGTACTGCTGGCCGCAGTGGTCGGCATGCCCGCGCATGCCGATCGCCAGCTCGGTGAACTCAAGTTCCAGAAATGTGAGCTTCCTGTCGTCGGTGCGCGGCCCAGCGATCCTCTGCCGGCCGAGTGCACCACCCTCAGCGTACCCGAGAACTGGGACGCCCCGGAGGGTCGCCAGATTGAACTGGCGGTGGCCTTGATTCCTGCTCGCAGCAGCAAGGCACAGCCGGACCCGGTGGTGTTTCTCGCCGGTGGCCCGGGCCAGGCTGCGCGTGAAGCCTGGCGCGGTGTCTCCGGCGCCTTCCACGAGGTGCTGCAGGACCGCCATGTGCTGCTGCTCGATCAACGCGGCACCGGCGGCTCGGCGCGCATGGAATGCAAGCTGCCGAGTCTGGACGATCCCATGGGCGCGCAGCCCACGCCTGAGCAACTGACCGCGATGGCGCGGGAATGCCTGACACAAATCGAGCTCAAGCAGGACCCGCGCTACTACACGACCAGCGATGCCGCGCGCGATCTCGATCGCCTGCGCAGCGCAGTCGGTGCGCCGCAACTGAATCTGGTGGGCGGCTCCTACGGCACGCGGATGGCGCAGATCTACTACCAGCGCTATCCGGACAAGGTGCGCAGCATGGTGCTCGACGGCATCGCGCCGAATGATCTGGTGCTGGGCAGCGAGCATGCGATCAACCTGGAAAGCACCTTGAAGGCGCAGTTCCAGCGTTGTGTGGCCGACCCGGAATGCCAGCAGACCTACGGCGACCCCTACGCCACGCTCAAGCAGCTGCAAATGCAGCTGCGCACTAGCCCGCAGCGCGTCTCGCTGGCAGACCCGCTCACCCACGAACGCAGGGACGTGCCCTTGGTGGAAGGCGCGCTGGCCGCCGCCGTGCGCATGTACGCCTACCAGCCCGAGTCCGTGGTCTTGCTGCCGCGCATGTTGGCGGAAGCTGCGGCCGGCCGGCCGGAAGCGCTGTTGGCGCAGGCGCTGATGGTGATGGATGACCTCGGCGAGCAGATCCACCACGGCATGCAGCTGTCGGTGATGTGCAGCGAAGATGCCGACGCAATGGCGGCGCGCGCCGAGGATGCCGACACCTTGCTCGGCAATGGCCTGATCGAAATGGCGCTGGCGCAATGCTCGGTGTGGCCCACCGCGCCCAAGCCGGCCGGCTTCAACACGCCCAGCAGCGGCGATGTGCCCAGCCTGCTGCTCTCCGGCGAGTTCGATCCGGTCACCCCGCCGCGCTACGGCGAACAGGTGCTCAAGGGTCTGAGTCGCGCGCGCCATCTGGTCGCGGCTGGCCAAGGCCACATCGTGATGACGCGGGGCTGCATGCCCAAGCTGATGACCGAGTTCATCCGCGATCTGGATCCCGCTGCCCTCGATGTGAGCTGCCTGGACGCTCTGTCGGCACCAAGCTTTTTCCTGAATGCCTCGGGAGCCGCGCCATGATTGAGATCCAATCGCTGTACAAAGCCTTCGGCGCGGTCAAGGCCGTCAACGGCGTGAGTTTCACTGCCTCCGATGGTCAGATCACCGGGCTGCTCGGCCCCAATGGTGCCGGCAAGACCACCACCCTGCGCATGCTGTACACGCTGATGAAGCCGGACGCCGGTGCGATCCGCGTTGACGGCCTGGACGTGGCCACCGACCCCAGCGGCGTGCGCCGCCGCCTGGGTGTGCTGCCGGATGCGCGTGGCCTCTACAAGCGCCTTACTGCGCGCGAGAACATCGAGTACTTCGGCCGCCTGCAAGGCATGGATGAAGCCAGTCTGCAGCGGCGCACCGATGGCCTCATCGAGGCGCTCAATCTCGACGAGATCGCCGCGCGTCGCACCGAGGGCTTTTCCAACGGGCAACGTGTGAAGACCGCCATCGCCCGCGCGCTGGTGCACGACCCGCGCAATGTGATCCTGGACGAGCCCACCAACGGGCTTGATGTGATGAGCACGCGCACGCTGCGCGAGTTCATGCGCCAGCTGCGCGCCGAGGGCCGCTGCGTGGTCTTTTCCAGCCACATCATGCAAGAGGTGGCGGCCCTGTGCGATCGCATCGTGGTGATCGCCAAGGGTCAGGTGGTAGCCAACGGCACTCCAGACGAGCTGCGTCAGCAGACCGGCGAAAGCAATCTGGAGGAAGCCTTCATCAAAGTCATCGGCTCCGAGGAGGGCCTGCTGCAATGAGCGCCTGGCGAGTCGTTTGTGCCAAGGAAATCCTGGAGAACCTGCGCGACCGGCGCACCATGATCAGCGTGTTCGTGATCGGTCCGCTGATGGGGCCCGTGCTGTTCGCGTTGCTGATCTCGCTGATCCTGTCCACTCAGCTCGAACAGGCGGAGAAGCCGCTGGAAGTACCCGTGGTGGGCGCCGAGCATGCGCCGCAACTGATCCGCCATCTCAAGGCCGTGGGCGTGGTGGTCAAGGACGCGCCGGAGAGTCCGGAAGAAGCGGTGCGCAAGCGCGATGCCGATGTGGTGCTGCGCATTCCCGAGGGTTTTGCCGAGTCATGGCGCGAGGGTGAGTCGGCCAAGCTGGAGCTGGTGCTGGACAGCTCGCAGCAGAAGGCACGGGCCTCGGTGACTCGCTTGAAAAGCGCGCTGCAGTCCTACGCCGAGCTGACCGCCTCGCAACGTCTGCTGCTGCGCGGCGTGAGCCCGGAGGTAGTGCGGCCGCTGCTCATCGCCGAGGTGGATCAATCCACGCCGCAGAGCCGCGCCATCATGATTCTGTCGATGCTGCCCTACCTGCTGATCCTGACCGTGTTTGCCGGTGGCAGTTATCTGGCCATCGACACCACTGCGGGTGAGCGCGAGCGGCAGTCGCTGGAGCCCTTGCTGGCCAATCCGGCCAGCCGCGCGGAGTTGATGAGCGGCAAGCTGGTGGCAACCACCTTGTTCGCCTGGGCCTCGCTGGCCTTGTCGTTGGTGCTGTTCTCGCTCTCGTCGAGCATCATCCCGATGGACAAGCTCGGCATGGAGATCAAGCTCGGCGTGATGGAATGCCTCAAGCTGTTCCTGATCGCCGCGCCGCTGGGCATCGTCGGTGCCGCCGTGATGACCATCGTGGCCGCCTTCGCCAAGAGCTTCCGCGAGGCGCAGACCTACATGACCTTCGTGATCCTGGCCCCGGCCTTGCCCTCGATGGTCATGGCGATCAATCCGCTGAAGCCGGCCGACTGGATGTACTCGGTGCCCCTGGTCAGCCACCAGTTGCTGATCGAGCAGACGGTGCGCGGCGAGGTCACGGCGTGGGCCCAGGTGGCCCTCTCGGTGGGCGTGACCGTGGCGCTGGGCCTGGTGCTGGCGGCGGTGGCGGCGCGTTTGTACCACCGCGAGAGTCTGGCCATCTCGGCCTGATTCAGGCTGACGGGCCAGCCGCTCAGCAGCGTCAACGAAGGGCCTGGCGATGCGCCAGGCCCTTTGTGTATGCGAAGCAGGGATCGAGTACGCAGCAGATCAGGCGCAATCTGCCGCCTCGCCGAGCGCCACTCGCTCGCGATGCTTGCGGCGAGCCGCAAGGCTTACACATCGCCGTCCTGGCTCCAGTCCTCGCCGTTGCCGCGCTGGTACACGCGATCGCTGTCGAGGATGGCGCCGGCGGGGATCGCCTCGGCACCCTTGAGGTCGTAGTAGATCGGTCCGAAATCGGGATCGACGGTGGCGCGGAACAAGTCCTCGAAGCTGTCGATGACGAAATAGGTCTTCTGGAAGGTGTCGATGCGGTAGCGCGTACGCATCACCCGGCGCACATCAAAGCCCAGGCGATTGGGACTCAGGCTCTCCAGGGCATAGAGTGACTCGCTCTTGCTCGACACGATGCCGGAGCCGTAGATGCGCAAGCCGTCTGGATCGCGGATCAGGCCGAACTCGACGGTGTACCAGTAGAGGCGCGTCAGATTGGTCAGCGGCTCATTGCCGAAGCGCGAGGCGCGCTTGCCGCCTTCGCCGTAGGCCTGCATGTAGCTGGCGAATACCGGGTTCATCAGCAGCGGCACATGACCGAAGAGATCGTGGAACAGGTCGGGCTCGCTGATGTAATCGATCTGATCGGGGCGGCGGATCCACCAGGTCACTGGAAACTCGCGCGCCGCCAGGTGTTCGAAGAAGCTGAGTTCGGGGAGCAGTCCCTCGACCCCGATCAGGCGCCAGCCGGTGGCTTTGCGCAGGGCCTTGTTGATGTCGTCGAACTTGGGAATGGCGTCGGCGCTCATGCCCAGCGCTGCCATGCTGTCGAGGAAGGCGCGGCAGGCCCGACCCGGCAGCAGCGCCTGCTGACGGCGGAACAACTGCGCCCAGGTCGCGTGCTCTTCCGGGCCATAATCGGCCCACGGCTGCTCCACCACGGCGGTGGTGTAGACCGGGACATAGCCCTTGTCCGTCAACTGGTGCTCGACACGACGCGGCAGATCCATGACGCCCTCCCGGATGCTTGACTGCTCGGCGACCAGACTAACGCGCAAGGATCGCCATTTTGTTGCGATGATTGCGCCATGCAACCGGAGTCGCGCAATGAAATCAGTACGAATTGCAATCGTTGTCGAATGGAATTGCCCGCGTGAGTGATTTCACCGGCCTATTGCGCCAGGCCCGCGCCGGCGACAGCGGCGCGCATGAGCGACTGTTCTCGCAGGTCTACGCGGACCTGAAGCGCATGGCGGCGCGACAATTGGGCGCCCATCTGGAGCGCGGCCTCGCCACCACCTCGCTGGTGCATGAGACGTATCTGCGCCTGGCGCGGCCCGAAGCCCTGGAACTGGCTGATCGCGCGCACTTCTTTGCCGTGGCCGCCCGCGCCATGCGCCAGCTCATCATCGATCACGCGCGCCATCGACAAGCCGGCAAGCGCGGCGGCGGTGATGCGCCCATCGACCTGGACACTGCGGCCCTGCAGGTGCTGGGTGCCTCGCGCGATGAAGAACTGGTGGCCCTGGATCAGGCCCTGGAGCAATTGGCGCAGGCCGATCCCTTGCTGGCGCAGGTGGTGGAGATGCGCTTTTTCGGCGGCATGGAGCTGACCGAGATCGCGCCCCTGTTGGATCGCTCCGAGCGCAGCCTCAAGCGCGACTGGCGCAAGGCCCGCGCTTTCTTGCATGGCGTGCTCGGTGGCGATGGCAAGGAATCGGACGTCGCATGAGCGAACGCAATCTGCATCGTGATGCCTTGCGTGTGCTCGACACGCTGATCGACCTGCCATTGAGCGAGCAGGTGACACGCGTGGCGCGCCTGCGCAGCGAGGATCCGGAGCTGGCGCCTCTGGTCGAACGCATGCTCAATGCCGATGTGGACACCGGCCCGCTCGACGCGAGGCTGGAGACCGGTCTGATGGCGACGCCGCGCTCGACGCTGGAAGAACGCCAGAGCCGCGAAGAAGAAGTGCTGCGCCCAGGCACCAGGCTGGGCCGCTACACGCTGGTGCGCAAGTTGGGCCGCGGCGGCATGGGCGATGTCTACCTTGGCGAACACCAGACCCAGGGCCTCAGTCTGCCGGCCGCAATCAAGCTGCTGCGCCGCGGCCTGGACAGCGAAGACTTCCTGCGCCGTTTTCGCCAGGAGCAACGCATCCTGGCGGACCTGAATCACCCTTCGATCGCGCGACTGCTGGACAGCGGCATCAGTGTGGATGGCCGCCCCTATTACGCGATGGAGTACATCGACGGCCAATCCCTGACCGACTGGTGCCGCGTCAAGGAACTGTCCGTGCGCGCCCGCGTGCGCCTACTGGCCGAGGTGGCCGAGGCGGTGGCCTACGCGCAGGCGCGTCTGGTGGTCCATCGTGATCTCAAGCCATCAAACATTCTCATTGATGGCGATGGCAAGCCGCATCTGCTCGATTTCGGCATCGCCAAGATGCTGGAAGACGACCATGCCGAGACGCAGACGCAGGCCGACCAGCGCATGCTCTCGCCCGCATATGCGGCTCCCGAGCAATTCGGCGAGGGTGCGATCAGCACCGCCACCGACGTGTACGCCCTGGGCGCGGTCCTGTTTGAACTGTTGACCGGCGTGTTGCCGCATGGGCGCCCGGTGCGTGAGCGCGCGGGCAGCCAAACTGGAGCCAGCACGACCAGCCCGGCACAGGCCCTGAAGCGGGCCGACGAAGCCAGCCTGCGCCGCATCTATGGCGCCACCCAGGACGTGCGCCGCGAACGCCGCGACGTCGATCGCGATCTCGACACCATCGTGCGCAAGGCCCTGCGCCAGGAGCCGGAGCGGCGCTACACCGGCGCCGCCACGCTGGCCGAAGATCTGCGCCGCTGGCTCGCCGGTCGTGCCATCCAGGCGCGCCCGGACACGGCCTGGTATCAGCTCAGCCTGTTCATGCGGCGGCACCGGATCGGCGTCGCGCTGGGCGTGGTCGGCGTGGCCAGTCTGATTGGCCTGACCAGCTTCGCGCTGTGGCAGGCCGAGCGTGCCCATCGCGCGGCCGAACGCGCCGAGCGCACCAAGCAGGTGCTGTTGTCGATGTATGAGCGCGCCGATCCCTTCCAGACCGACGGGCAGACCGTGCTCAGTGCGGTGCAACTGGTCGAAGCCACCGCCCGCCACATCGACGAGAACCTCGGCGATACACCCGGCGAGCTGGCCGAACTGCGCATTGCACTGAGCTCGGCGCTGGTGCGCCTGGGTGCCCGCGATTCGGCGCGCGAGGTGATCGATCGCACCGTGGCGGATCTTCGCAGCGCCGGGCGCGAGTACCAGTCCTTTCTGGCCAAGGCACTGTTGCAGCAGGCCTTGTCGATGTCTGCCCATGCCCCACCGGATGAGGTCATCGCCATCAACCAGGAAGCCCTGAAGTTGATGGATGTCTCACCTGGCGATTGGCGTCGCGACCGCATCAGCGCCTACACCAACCTGATCCGCAACTGGAACATCCAGGGGCGTTATCGCGATGCACTGCGCGTGGCCGAAGAGGTGTTGGATCTGCGCCGCTCGCTGGTCGGCAGCGAGCACGCGGATCTGGCCATGGACCTGCACAACCTGGCTCTGACGCACGCCTACCTGGAGGAGTGGAGCGTCGGTGCCAACTACAGCGAGCAATCGCTGGCCATGCTGCGCAAGCTGCTCGGCGACGAGCACCCGCGCCTGATCGTGGTGCGCACGGGTCTGGCCTATTCGCTGACTTATCTCGGTCGCTACCGGGAAGCCGCTGCGGAATACGACTGGATCGATGCGATGCAGGCGCGCACGCTGGGACCCTCGCATGCGCAAAGGGCGACCACGCTGCTGGGACGCGCCAACCTGCACGTCGAGCAGGGCCAATACGCCGAAGCCGAGCAGTTGCTGTTGCAGGCCCATCTGCTGCTGGCCGATGCCGATTCGGCGCAGCTGGCCGGCGTGGAGTTCCATCTGGGGCGGATCTGGGTGCGCCAGGGCCGCTTGCAAGAAGCCGAACGCATGCTGGGCAAGGCGGTGGAGCGCACGGCCCGTTTCCGGGGGCTGCACAGCGCAATGGCCGATGCCGCGCGAGCCTCGCTGGCATTGGCGCGCGCCAAACTGGGCAGCCCGGCCGAGAACCGCGTGGTGATGGAAGCGCTGCTGGCCAATCTGCGCAAGGTCCAGGATGGCGCCGGCCTGCGTCTGTTCGAGGCATTGGGCGAGTACACCGAGATCCTGACCCTGGTCGATGATCGGGCGGCACTGGCGGCGGCCCGCAATGAGCGGCTGGCCCTGGCCGAGCGCCTGTTTGGCCCGACCCATCCGCGTACCGCCGCGCTGCGCGCCGCAGTCGCCCGGAGCGGCACATGAGCCTTGATCTGGACCGCATCGATCTGCGCATCCTCGCCGCACTGGAGCGTGACGGGCGCATCGCCAACGCCGAGCTGGCGGAGCGCGTGCACCTTTCGCCCTCGGCGTGTTTGCGCCGCTTGCAAAGGCTGGAGCGCGAGGGGCTGATCCGCGGCTACCGGGCCGAGTTGGATCCGGAGCGGCTGGGGCTCAACCTGATGGCCTTCGTCCGCGTGCAACTGGAACGCCACGACCAAGCCCATGTGCAGCGCTTTGCCGATCTGGTCGGTGGCTGGGAAGAAGTGCGCGCCTGCTATGCGCTCACTGGCGACATGGATTACCTGCTCCAGGTGCAGGTGCAGGATCTCAAGCACTTCTCCGAGTTCATCATGCACAAGCTGATGAACGGCGGCGTGGCCGACGTCAACTCCAGCTTCGTGCTGGGCACGGTCAAGCCACCCAGCGGTCTGATTGCTGCGGAGCAAGGCTGAGGAACTTCCCCTCAGCCCCGCCCCTGCACTGTCCGGTCAGAGCGGTTTGGCCGATTCGATGGCGCGGGCATCGATTTCGATCTGCGCCAGCTTGATGAAGTCATCGCTGACCCGGCCTTCGATCCTCAGGCGCTGACCCACGCGCACGGCGGGATGCTCGCGCTTGACGTAGACCAGCAGCTGACGGCCATTCGGTTCGGCCAGATAGAAGCTGCGGCCGTCGGTGATGCGAGCCACGCGTCCTTCGACGGTGACGGTGCTGCCCGGCGCGTAGTCCTGCGCGCTGAGGCCGCAGGAAGCAGCCAGCAACAGCGAGGTGAGGACAGTGCGGAGAGCGTTCATGACCAAATTTCCTTTGTGTTGTGTGCCAATGCCGCGAGCGTCGGACCCGGGCTCGGGTGGACGCATCTTGGTGCAGCGCTGACTTGCAAAGTGCGGCGCAGTCGACGCTCAGACAAAAGTCGGGGTGGGCGCCGAACGAAACTGCCAAGTGCTTGGCACCGCAACACAAAGTCCTCACGTCGTGGCTTGGCTTCAGCTTTGCGCCGACATGGAGGCATATGCTCAGTGGCACATCCACCCGCGAGGAGTTGTCATGAAGCACTGGTTGATCGTGTTGTGCGCGCTGCTGCTGGCGATGCCGATGGCCCAGGCGCAGAAGCCCGGCGAGAAAGCCTATGCCCCCGAGGATCTGAACAAGCTGACCCAGCCCGAGCAGATTCGCGTGCTGGAGAAGCAGTACGCCGAACTCTCCGGTGGGCGATTGCTGCCGGAAGACCAGCTGGAGTTCTACCTGGAGCAGATCCCGCGCGGCTGGACCTATGCGCAGATCACCGAGGACATGGCGCAATCACTGCGCGATCGTGTCGAGGGCAACACCTTTCCCGATCGGCTGCCGCCGGCTGGCGGATGGACCACGCCGGGCTACACCACACGCTTTCCCGAGCGCGGTCGCAGCATCCTGTGCGAGTCGATTCGCAACACCTACCGCGAATGTGCCAGTGGCTTCCGCAACCCGGCGGTGATCGAACGCCAGCTGTCTGGCACCGACTGTGTGGAAGGCCGCAGTTGGGGCCATCGCCCGGGTGTGATCTGGGTTGCCAATGGTTGCCGCGCCAGCTTCCTGGAAAGCGCGCCAGCGGCGGCGCAGTTGCCCGAAGTGACCTGCCAAAGCGTGCGTGGCTACCGCGAGTGCAATGTGGCCTTTCGTGGGCCGGCGCAGCTTGTGCGTCAGGTCAGCGGCAGCAGCCTGTGTGTGGAAGGCCGCACCTGGGGTCAGCGTCCCGGTCTGATCTGGGTCGACCGCGGCTGCGGCGGCGTGTTCACTGAGGCCTATCGTCCCAGCGGCGGCTTCTACGCCGTCGATCAGTACGACGAGACCGTGGTTGACTGCGCCAGCATCAGCATGGGCTACACCTTGTGCAGCTGGAACGACCGCGACGGCCGGCCCTTCCTGCTGGAGCAGTACTCGATCATGCCCTGCGTGGAAGGCCAGTCCTGGGGCTACACGCCACGCCGTGGCCTGTGGGTGGACGCCGGCTGTCGCGCCCGCTTCGGCGCAGGCGGCCGCTGAGGCAAGCATGCACGGAGGCCGCCCGTCCGGGGCGGCCTCGGCGCGGGTGAGTGGTGGAGCGGCGTTGGGGGGCTGGGGACTGGGGCGCAAGTCCGCCGGGACTCTGCACGCGAGGATCCTAGACTGGGAAGGCGCCGCTCCTGCGGCGCCAAACGCGTCCACGGCAGATCCGTCGGACCTGAGTCCCGAGTCCCGAGTCCCGAGTCCCGACCGGGCTAGACTGCGCGCCCGTTTGCGCTGGCTGGATTTCCGATGAGCTTCGACAGCATTCCCGACATCCTGGCTGACATTGCCCAGGGTCGCATGGTGGTCATCCTCGACGACGAGGATCGCGAGAACGAGGGCGATCTGATCATGGCCGCCTCGATGGTCCGGCCGGAGGACATCAACTTCATGGCGCGCCATGCGCGCGGCCTGATCTGCCTCTCGCTGACTCGTGAGCGCTGCCAGCAGTTGGGACTGGACCTGATGGTGCCGGTCAACAAGGCGCGCATGGGCACCAACTTCACCGTGTCCATCGAAGCGGCCAGTGGCGTGAGCACGGGCATCTCCGCCTACGATCGCGCGCACACCATCCGCACCGCGGTGCGGCCGAATGCGAGCCGCGAGGATCTGGTGCAGCCCGGCCACATCTTTCCGCTGATGGCACAGCCCGGCGGTGTGCTGACCCGTGCCGGTCATACCGAAGCGGCCAGCGATCTGGCCCTGCTGGCCGGCCTGGAACCTTCCGGCGTGCTGGTCGAGATCATGGGCGAGGATGGCCACATGGCGCGGCGGCCGCAGCTGGAGGACTTTGCCCGCGAGCATGGCCTGCGCATCGGCACCATCGCCGACCTCATCCGCCACCGCATGGCCACCGAGCAGACCATCGAACGGGTGGCCGAACAAAGCGTGCGCACCGACAGCGGCGAGTTCCGCCTCATCGTCTACCGCGACCGCATGGCCAAGGAGCTGCATCACGCGCTGGTGCTGGGCGATGTCGCCGATCCGGCACCCTTGCTGGCACGTGTGCAGCTGAAGAACATCTGGAGCGATGTGCTGGGCATCGAACGTGCCGATTTCGGCCTGCCGCTGCGCGCCGCACTGGCGCGCGTGGCACGTGAAGGCCGTGGCGTGGTCGTGGTGCTGGGCGATCGCCCCGACAACGAGGCGCAGCTCAAGCGACTGCTGGATGGCACGCCGGCCACGCCGAGCAGTGCGCCCTGGCGCGTGACCGGCATCGGCGCGCAGATCCTGGCCGATCTCGGCGCGCGCCGTCTGCGCCTGCTGGGCACACCGCGACGCTACCTGGGCTTGTCCGGCTTCGGGCTGGAAGTGGTGGAGTACGTCGACAACTGATCGATCTCGGCGGCGCTCAGCACGCGCACCGCGCCCTTGGGCAGATCGCCCAGCCACAGATCGCCGATCGCCACGCGCAGCAGGCGCAGCACGCCCACATCAAGCGCCTCCAAGAGGCGCCGGATGTGTCGGTTGCGGCCTTCGTGCAGGACGATTTCGAGCCACGCGTGGCGTGTGCCGCGGCGCAGCTCGCGCGCCTGCTGCACGCGCCACGGCGCGCCCTCGATGAGCACGCCGCGCATCAGGCTGGCCAGCAAATCGGCATCCGGCAGCCGATCGATCTGCACGTGATAGGTCTTCGGCACGTGGCGCGCTGGGTCGGTCAGCGTGGCGGCGAAAGCCGGGTCATTGCAGAACAGCAGCAGGCCCTCGCTGGCCTTGTCCAGCCGTCCGACCGGGCCCAGATGGCGCTCCCGCCATGCGCCCAGGCAATCGTAGACGGTGGCGCGCCCCTGCTCGTCGCTGGCCGTGGTGATCAGGCCGCGCGGCTTGTTCAACATCAGCACGAGGCGGGTTTCGGCAACCAGGCGCACGCCATCCAGACTGAGGATGGCCGTCTCCTGGCAAGGATGCTCGGGATCGTGCACGAGCTGGCCATCGACCCTGACACGGCCCTGCTGTACCCACTCCGCGCCGCGACTGCGCGAGCAATGGCCACGCTTGGACAGCAGGCGCGCCACGCCGACGCGGCGTGCGCTGCCTTCAGCGCCCGGGCTTGAGCGCCTGACGCAGCGCTTTGCGGATGATGGCTTCGGCATTGTCGCCAGGCTCGGCCGCAGCTTGCACCAGCTTGCTTACTTCCTGCGGCTTGTAGCCCAGGGACTGCAGCGCCACGCTGGCTTCGGCCACCGGATCCTGCGGCACGCCGGCGGCCACGGTGAAGGCGGCGCCACCGATCGCGCCGAGCCCTTCCACGCGATCCTTCATCTCCACGATCAGGCGCTCGGCGGTCTTGCGGCCGATCCCGGGAATGCGCACCAGCGCCGCGATATCACCGCGCTGGATCAAGCGCGCGAACTCGTCGACGCTGGCGCCGGACAGGATCGACAAGGCGGTCTTGGCACCGACGCCGCTGATCTTGATCAGCGAGCGGAACAGGGCGCGCTCGGCTTCCTTGGCGAAGCCGTACAGCGCGTGGGCGTCTTCCTTGACCGCGAAGTGGCAGTGCAGCAGCACTTCGCGGCCGGTTTCGGGCAGCTCGTAGAAGGTGCTCATCGGCGCCTCCACTTCGTAGCCCACGCCACCCACTTCCACCAGCAGCTGCGGCGGTTGTTTGTGGACCAGGATGCCGCGCAGGCGTCCGATCATGGCGGCATCCTCGTCAGCGCCGGTCCGGGCTCAGCCTTGCGGGCCGTCCCACTGACCCAGCGCTGCCAGGCCGTTTTCGCGCGCACGCTGAGCCACGATCTTCTGCGCTGCCGCCACATTGGCCTGTACATCCTTGGCCCACAGCTTGAGCGCTGCCGACTGCATCGCGCGGCCGTAGGAGAAGCTCAGCGGCCAGGGATGCGGACCCATGCGGTTCATCGCGTCGAGATGCGCGGTCGCCGCCTCGTCGCTCTGCCCGCCGGAGAGGAACACGATGCCGGGTACCGAAGCCGGCACCGCCGCCTTCAGGCACATCAGCGTGGCTTCGGCCACTTCCTCGGTGTCGGCCTGTTCGGGGCAGTTCTTGCCCGGCAGCACCATGCTGGCCTTGAGGATGGTGCCTTCCAGCATCACGTTGTGCTCGTACAGCGCGGCGTACAGCGAGCGCAGCGTGGCCTCGGTGACGTCGAAACAGGTCTCGATGTCGTGGTCGCCATCCATCAGCACCTCCGGCTCCACCATCGGCACCAGCCCGGCTTCCTGGCACAGCGCGGCATAGCGCGCCAGGGCGTGCGTGTTGGCATCGATGCAGGTGGACGAAGGGCTGTCTTCGCCGATGGTGATCACCGCGCGCCACTTGGCAAAGCGCGCACCCAGCGCGACGTACTCCTTCAAGCGCTCACGCAGGCCATCCAGACCCTCGGTGATCAGCTCACCCGGGAAGCCGGCCAGCGGTGCCGTGCCCAGGTCCACCTTGATGCCCGGCAGCACGCCGGCGGCCAGCATCACGTCGGTGAAGCGCTTGCCCGACTTGGTCGACTGGCGCAGCGTCTCGTCGTACAGGATCGCGCCGGAGATGTGCTCGCCCAGGCCCGGCGTGGTCAGCAGCATCTCGCGGTAGGCGCGACGCGTCTCTTCGGTGCACTCGATGCCAACGGCGTCGAAACGCTTCTTGATGGTCTTGCTCGACTCGTCGATGGCGATGATGCCTTTGCCAGGCGCGACCATCTGCACGGCGATTTCGGCCAATTCGGTGTGGTTCATGGGGGTGGCTCCACGAAAGGGGCGGGGGAGAAAAAGGCCGCGGAGTATAGCGCCGGCGGACTGGGGCTCGGGTCTTGGGGGTCGGGGATTGGGGATTGGGGATTGGGGATTGGGGATTGGGGATTGGGGATTGGGGAT
>ERZ1066138.172-NODE-172-length-22298-cov-10.398328_pt1 | contig 22298 bp, 18 predicted proteins | sample MGYA00382785_ERZ1066138 | MGnify/ENA primary metagenome ERZ1066138 (study PRJEB33369, sample SAMEA5778368) | biofilm metagenome | biome: Industrial cooling water; feature: Water cooling tower basin; material: Biofilm | place: United Arab Emirates | collected... | reverse complement strand
CGCCGCGGGGCGGTTGAGCTGTTGCGCGAACTGGGCGACGGTGGTCACGGCCATGGGGTGCTTGTCCTTGGTGATGCGTTCGGCGGGCGTCGGTCGGGGCGGGCGCGGCTCAGGCGGTGAACCAGTGCTCGCGCGCCTTCATGATCAGCGCCCGGGCGGCGTCCTCGGCCATGCCGGTCATGTCGGTCAGCTCGTCGACCGCCAGGTCGGCCAGGTCGTCGCGGGTGTGGATGCCACCGTCGGCCAGCTTCGGGATCAGCGCGGCGTCGAGGCCTTCGAGATCACGCAGGTCCTGCGACACCGCTTCGAGCTTCTCCTCCTGGGCGATCTCCATCGTCAGCAGCGCGTCCTTGGCACGGGTGCGCAGCTCGTGGACGGTGTCCTCGTCGAAGCTTTCGATCTCGAGCATCTCCTGCAGCGGCACGTAGGCCACCTCCTCGAGGCTGGTGAAGCCTTCGGCGATCAGGATGTCGGCGACCTCGGCGTCGACGTCGAGCTTGTCGACGAACAGCTTGCGGACCTGCTCGCTCTCGCCGGCCTGCTTCTCGGCCGATTCCTCGGCGCTCATGATGTTGATGCGCCAGCCGGTCAGCTCGGACGCGAGGCGCACGTTCTGGCCGCCACGGCCGATCGCGATCGCGAGGTTCTCCTCGTCGACCACCACGTCCATCGCGTGCTTTTCCTCGTCGACGACGATCGACTGCACGTTCGCCGGCGCCAGCGCGCCGATGACGAACTGCGCCGGGTCCTCGGACCACAGCACGATGTCGACGCGCTCGCCGGCGAGCTCGTTGGTCACGCCGTTGACGCGCGAGCCGCGCACGCCGACGCAGGTGCCGATCGGGTCGACGCGCTTGTCGTGCGACACCACGGCGATCTTGGCGCGGCTGCCGGCGTCGCGGGCGCAGCTCTTGATCTCGAGCAGGCCCTGCTCGATCTCCGGCACCTCCTGGCGGAACAGCTCGATCATGAAGCCGGGCGCCGAGCGCGACAGCATGATCTGCGGGCCGCGCTGGGTGGTGTCGACCTCGAGGATGAAGGCGCGCACGCGGTCGCCGGTGCGCAGGTTCTCCTTGGCGATCATCTCGCTGCGCTTCAGGCGGCCTTCGACGCGGCCGCTCTCGACGATCAGGTCGCCCTTGTCGAGGCGCTTGACGGTGCCGACGAAGATCTTGTCGCCGCGCGACAGGAAGTCGTTGAGCAGCTGCTCGCGCTCGGCATCGCGGATCTTCTGCAGGATCACCTGCTTGGCGGCCTGCGCGCCGATGCGGCCGATCGACACCGACTCGATCTGCTCCTCGATGTAGTCGCCTTCCTCGATGTCGGGGATCTGCTCCTGGGCCTCGAACAGCAGGATCTCGGAATCGGGCAGCTGCAGGCCGGCCTCGTTCGGCACCACATGCCAGCGGCGGAAGGTCTCGTACTCGCCGGTGTCGCGGTCGACGGCCACACGGATGTCGGCCTCGCCGCCCTGCAGCTTCTTGCTGGCCGAGGCGAGCGCCGCCTCGACCGCACCGAACACGACCTCGAGCTCGACGCCCTTCTCGCGGGCGATCGCATCGACGAAATCCAACAGATCCCGGTTCATTCTTCGTGACCTCCATGTTCCTGTGCCGCCGCTTCCACCGGGCCGCCGGCCCGTCGCGTGCGGCCCTTGAAGTCCAGCACCGGCACCAGCCGGGCCTCGCGGACCTCGTCGAGCGTGAATCCCAGGACCTGATCGTCCTTGCCATCGTTGAAATGCAGCGCCCAGCCCGCGCCGTCGCCGCGACCGTCGAGGCGCAGCACGCCCTGGTACTTCTTGCGGCCCTGGAAGGCCATCTTGAGCGTCAGGTCGATGCGCTCGCCGTCGAAGCGCTCGAAGTCGGCCGCCTTCTTCAGCGGCCGGTCCAGCCCCGGCGACGACACCTCGAGCCGGCTGTAGTCGCAGCCCTCGACCTCGAGCACGTACTGCAGCTGGCGCGTGACCTTCTCGCAATCGTCGACGGTGACCGACTCGCCGGGCGGACCGCCGGCGTCGGTGTCGTAGGCCCGGCCGGGCACCCGGTCGATGAAGGCGCGCAACAGGCCCTGCGAGCCGCGCTCGCAGTCCACCAGCTCGTAACCGAGCCCGGTGACGGTCTTCTCGACCGCCGATTGCCAGTTCACCAACGCCATGCCGGATGCGAGGTCAGGGTTTGCCGGGCGCGACCCGGGCCGAAATTGCCACCGAAGAGAATCGACCAAAAAAAAAGGGCTGGAATCCCCGGCCCAATTTCTGGTCTAGCGAAGCGCGCATTGTAGCGCCGCTGCGGCCTACCGGCAAGCTCGGCCGGTGTCAATAGCGCCGGGCGCGGCGGCCGGCGTGCCAGAATTTCGTCTCCTGTCCCCGCTTTGGAGCCGCCATGGGCTTTCTTGCCGGCAAGCGCCTGCTGATCACCGGCCTCTTGTCCAACCGTTCGATCGCCTACGGCATCGCCAAGGCCTGCCACCGCGAGGGGGCCGAACTGGCGTTCAGCTACGTCGGCGAGCGCTTCAAGGGCCGGATCGTCGACTTCGCCAAGGAGTTCGGCTCCGAGCTGATCTTCGACTGCGACGTTGCCGACGACGCCCAGATCCAGGCCATGTTCGACGGCCTCGGCGAGGCTTGGCCGAGCTTCGACGGCTTCGTGCACTCGATCGGCTTCGCGCCGCGCGAGGCGATCGCCGGCGACTTCCTCGATGGCCTCTCCCGCGAGGCCTTCCGGATCGCCCACGACATCTCGTCCTACAGCTTCCCGGCGATGGCCAAGGCCGCCGCGCCGCGGCTGTCGGACAAGGCCGCGCTGCTGACGCTGACCTACCTGGGCAGCGACCGCGTCGTGCCGAACTACAACACCATGGGCCTGGCCAAGGCCTCGCTGGAGGCCAGCGTGCGCTACCTCGCCGCGAGCCTGGGTGGCCGCGGCGTCCGCGTCAACGGCATCTCGGCCGGGCCGATCAAAACGCTGGCGGCCAGCGGCATCAAGGGCTTCGGCAAGATCCTCGAGGTCGTCGAGCACAACGCGCCGCTGCGTCGCAACGTGACGATCGACGACGTCGGCAACGTCGCGGCCTTTCTGCTGAGCGATCTCGCCGCCGGGGTGACGGCCGAGATCACCTACGTGGATGCCGGCTTCAGCCGTGTGGCCAGCGGGATGAGCGAAGCCTGAGTCAGGCGGCCACGCAGTCCACGTAGTAGCGCCGCGCGCCGTCCTCGGTTTCCTGCTCGACCAGGCCGTGCACGTCGGTGTCGAAGCCGGGGAAGCGCTTGTTGAAGTCGCGCGTGAAGCGCAGGTAGTCGACGATCTTCTTGTTGAAGCGCTCGCCCGGGATCAAGAGCGGGATGCCCGGCGGGTAAGGCGTCAGCAGCGAGGTCGTGATGCGGCCTTCCAGCGACTCAATCTCGACCCGCTCGGTCTTGCGGTGCGCGATGTGGGCGTAGGCCTCGCTGGGCTTCATCGCCGGCTGCAGGTCGGACAGGTACATCTCGGTCGTCAGTCGGGCGATGTCACCGGCCACGTAGGCCTCGTGGATGGCCTGGGCCAGGTCGCGCAGGCCCATGCGCTCGTAGCGCGGGTGGGCCGCGCAGAACTCCGGCAGGATGCGCCACAGCGGCGCGTTGCGGTCGTAGTCGTCCTTGAACTGCTGCAGCGCCGTCAGCATCGTGTTCCAGCGGCCCTTGGTGATGCCGATCGTGAACATGATGAAGAAGGAATAGAGGCCCGTCTTCTCGACCACCACGCCGTGCTCGGCCAGGAACTTGGTGACGATCGAGGCCGGGATGCCGGTCTTGGCGAACTTGCCCGCCACGTCCAGGCCCGGCGTGACGATCGTCGCCTTGATCGGATCGAGCATGTTGAAGCCGGGCGCCAGGTCGCCGAAGCCGTGCCACCGGGCGTCGGCCTTGATCATCCAGTCCTCGGGCTTGCCGATGCCGTCCTCGGTCAGCTTGTCCGGGCCCCAGACCTTGAACCACCAGTCCTGCTTGCCGAACTCCTTCTCGACCTTGCGCATCGCGCGGCGGAAGTCCAGCGCCTCGGCGATGCTTTCCTCCACGAGCGCGGTGCCGCCCGGCGGCTCCATCATCGCGGCGGCCACGTCGCAGCTCGCGATGATCGAGTACTGCGGCGAGGTCGAGGTGTGCATCAGGTAGGCCTCGTTGAACAGGTGGCGGTCGAGCTTGGTCTGCTGCGCGTCCTGCACCAGCACCTGGCTGGCCTGGCTGATGCCGGCCAGCAGCTTGTGGGTGCTCTGCGTCGCGTAGACCACCGCCTGCTTCGGCCGCGTGCGGTACTTGCCCATCGCGTGGAAGCTGCCGTAGAACTTGTGGAAGGCGGCGTGCGGCAGCCAGGCTTCGTCGAAGTGCAGCGTGTCGATCCAGCCGTCGAGCTGGGCCTTGATCGTCTCGGTGTTGTAGAGCACGCCGTCGTAGGTGCTCTGCGTCAGCGTCAGGATGCGCGGCTTGACGGTGGCCGGGTCCACGTGCGCGAGCAGCGGGTTGGCGGCGATGCGCTTCCTGATCGCCTCGGGCTCGAACTCGGCCTGCGGGATCGGCCCGATGATGCCGAGGTGGTTGCGCGTCGGCGGCAGGAACACCGGCACCGCGCCGGTCATGATGATCGCGTGCAGGATGCTCTTGTGGCAGTTGCGGTCGACCACCACCACGTCGTCGGGTGCCACCGTGTGGTGCCAGACCATCTTGTTGCTGGTGCTGGTGCCGTTGGTGACGAAGAAGCAGTGGTCGGCGTTGAAGATGCGCGCCGCGTTGCGCTCGCTCTGCGCCACCGGGCCGGTATGGTCGAGCAACTGGCCCAGCTCGTCGACCGAGTTGCAGACGTCGGCGCGCAGCATGTTCTCGCCGAAGAACTGGTGGAACATCTGGCCGACCGGGCTCTTCAGGAACGCCACGCCGCCGCTGTGGCCGGGGCAATGCCAGGAGTAGGAGCCGTCCTGCGCGTAATCGACCAGCGCCTTGAAGAACGGCGGCGCCAGCCCGTCGAGGTAGCTCTTGGCCTCGCGGATGATGTGGCGCGCCACGAACTCCGGCGTGTCCTCGAACATGTGGATGAAGCCGTGCAGCTCGCGCAGCACGTCGTTGGGCAGGTGCTGGCTGGTGCGCGTCTCGCCGTAGAGGTAGATCGGGATGTCGACGTTCTTGCGCCGGATCTCCTGGATGAACTTGCGCAGGTTCAGCACCGCCGGGTCGATCTCGGGGCCGCCCTGGAACTCCTCGTCGTCGATGCTGAGGATGAAGGCGCTGGCGCGGCTCTGCTGCTGCGCGAACTGGCTCAGGTCGCCGTAGCTGGTGGCGCCGAGGATCTCGAAGCCCTCCTTGACGATCGCGTCGGCCAGCGCGCGGATGCCCAGGCCGGACGTGTTCTCGGAGCGGTAGTCCTCGTCGATGATGACGATCGGGAAGCGGAAGTGCTGCATCGGGGCGGCTCCGGGCGCGGGCGCATCGGCCCGTCGAAAAGAGCGCGCAGTGTAGGACGTCCGACCGCCGGTTTCGATGGCCGCGCCGTGTCACGGGCGCGTCGTACACTGGCCCGCGCACAGCGCCGCCTCGGCGCGGAGGAGCCCCGATGGATTGGAGTGACGCCACGCTCTGGTGGGTCGCGGCCGGGGTGCTGGTGGCCGCCGAGATGGGCACCGGCACCTTCTACCTGCTGATGCTCGCACTGGGTGCCGCGGCCGGTGCCGTCGCGGCGCACGCCGGCGCCGGTTTGACCGGGCAAATCGTCGCGTCGGCACTGGTCGGCGGCGGCGCGGTGGCGGCCTGGTACGTCAAGCGCCAACGCAGCCCGGTCGCTGCGCCGGCGCGCGGCAACCGCGACGTCAACCTCGACATTGGCGAGCGCGTCCGCGTCGACGCCTGGCAGCCCGGCGGCGAGGCCCAGGTGCTGTACCGTGGCGCCCGCTGGGCGGCGCGCTACGCCGGCGACGACGCCCCGGAGCCCGGAGAGTTCATCATCCGCGGCGTCGACGGCAACCGCCTGCTGCTCGGCCGCTGACCCGCACGCCCCCCGCACCGCCCCGAACCGGACCACGCCATGGAAATCGCCCTCGTCCTGCTCGTCATCGCCGTCATCTTCGTCGCGCGCTCGGTCAAGATCGTGCCGCAGCAGAACGCCTGGGTGGTCGAGCGCCTCGGCAAGTACCACGCCACGCTGGTGCCGGGGCTCAACATCCTGGTGCCCTTCATCGACCGGCTGGCCTACAAGCACTCGCTGAAGGAGATCCCGCTCGACGTTCCGAGCCAGGTCTGCATCACCCGGGACAACACCCAGCTCACCGTCGACGGCATCCTCTATTTCCAGGTCACCGACGCGATGCGCGCGAGCTACGGCTCCTCCAACTACATCATCGCCATCACCCAGCTCGCCCAGACCACGCTGCGCAGCGTGATCGGCAAGATGGAGCTCGACAAGACCTTCGAGGAGCGCACCTCGATCAACACCGCGGTCGTCAACGCGCTCGACGAGGCGGCGCTGAACTGGGGCGTCAAGGTGCTGCGCTACGAGATCAAGGACCTGACGCCGCCGACGGCCATCCTTCAGGCGATGCAGCAGCAGATCACCGCCGAGCGCGAGAAGCGCGCGCTGATCGCGGCCTCCGAAGGCCGCCGCCAGGAGCAGATCAACATCGCCACCGGCGAGCGCGAGGCCTTCATCGCCCGCTCCGAGGGCGAGAAGCAGGCCGAGATCAACACCGCGCACGGCGAGGCGGCCGCCATCATCGCGGTGGCCGAGGCCACGGCCGAGGCGATCCGCCAGATCGCCGCGGCGATCCGCGAGCCCGGCGGCGAGCAGGCCGTGCAGCTCAAGGTCGCCGAGAAGGCGGTCGACGCCTACGGCCAGCTCGCCCAGAAGAACAACACGATGATCGTGCCGGGCAACATGAGCGAGGTGTCGGCGCTGATCGGCACCGCGATGGCACTGCTCAAGGCCAAGCCGGCCGGCGCGCCGGCGCCTTGAGCGCGGCCGTCGAGACACGATGGCGCGCAACGTGCTGGGCGAGGCGCTGCTGCCCTGCTCCTACGACCCGCTGACCGGCTACCTGCGCGACGGCTGCTGCCACAGCGCCGAAGGCGACACCGGCAGCCACCTGGTCTGCGCCAAGGTCACGGCCGAGTTCCTGGCCTACTCGCGCGCGCAGGGCAACGACCTCGTCACCCCGCGGCCGCAGTGGCGCTTTGCGGGCCTGAAGCCCGGCGATCGCTGGTGCCTGTGCGTGCTGCGCTGGAAGCAGGCGTTCGAAGCCGGGGTCGCGCCGCCAGTGGTGCTGGCCAGCACCCATGAGCGGGCGCTGGAGTTCGTGAGCCTGGATCAGTTGCGCGCCTGCGCGCTGTAGCAGCGGCTCAGCCGGTCGCCGGGCGCGCCGGCAGCAACGCCCGGAGTCCGTCCTCGTCGAGCAGCGCGACACCCAGCTCGCGCGCCTTGTCGAGCTTGCCACCGGCTTCGGCACCGGCGACCACGTAGCTCGTCTTCTTCGACACCGAACCCGCGACCTTGCCGCCGGCGGCCTCGATCAGGGCCTTGGCCTCCTCGCGACCCAATGTCGCCAGCGTGCCGGTCAGCACGAAGCTCAGGCCGGCCAGCGGCTTCGGCGTCAGGTCGGCGCGGCCGTCGTGCTCGTCCCAGACGATGCCGGCGGCGCGCAGCTGCGCGACGACTTCGCGGTTGTGCGGCTGCTCGAAGAAGGTGCGGATGCTCTGCGCGACCACGGGCCCGACGTCGTCGACCTCGAGCAGCTGCTCGACGCTCGCCGCCATCACGCTGTCGAGGCTGCCGAAATGGCGCGCCAGGTCCTTGGCGGTCGCTTCGCCGACGTGGCGGATGCCGAGCGCGTAGAGAAAGCGCGCCAGCGTCGTGCGCTTGCTGCGCTGCAGGGCCGCGACGAGGTTCTCGGCGCTCTTGTCGCCCATGCGCTCCAGCGTCGCGAGCCGTGCGGCGTCGAGCTCGTAGAGCGCCGGCAGGCTGTCGACCAGCCCGCCGTCGACGAGCTGCTCGACCAGCTTGTCGCCGAGGCCCTCGATGTCGAGCGCCTTGCGGCCGGCGAAGTGCAGCAGCGCCTGCTTGCGCTGCGCGCCGCAGAAGAGACCGCCGGTGCAGCGGTGGTCGATGCCGCCCTTTTCGCGCAGCACGCGGCTGCCGCACACCGGGCAGGCGGCGGGCATGCGGAAGTTGGGCACGTACGGCCGGCGCGCAGCCCACGTCGATCCGGCGCCGCCGGGCAACGTGGCCTGCTCGGTGGGCGACGCCGCCGTCTGGGGGTCCAGGTTCAGGCGGCCGACGATCTCCGGGATCACATCGCCAGCCCTCCGCACGATCACCCGGTCGCCGACACGCACGCCCTTGCGTCGCAGCTCGAAGAGGTTGTGCAGCGTCGCGTTGCTGACCGTCGTGCCGCCGACGAACACCGGCTCGAGCTTGGCCACCGGCGTGAGCTTGCCGGTGCGGCCGACCTGGATCTCGATGGCGTTGAGCCGCGTCAGCTGTTCCTGCGCCGGGTACTTGTGCGCCACCGCCCAGCGCGGCTCGCGCGTCACGAAGCCCAGGCGCTGCTGCAGCGCCACGTCGTCGACCTTGTAGACCACGCCGTCGATGTCGAAGGGCAGCGCGTCGCGCAGCGCCGCGATGCGCCGGTGGAACTCGACCAGCCCGCTGGCGCCATGCACCACGCGGCGCTCGCCGCTCACCGGCAGGCCGAAGGCGGCGATCGCGTCGAGCGTGGCGCTGTGGGTCGGCGGCCGCGCCCAACCCTGGGTGTCGCCGAGGCCGTAGGCGTAGAAGCTGAGCTTCTTGTCGGCCAGTGCGCGGCTGTCGAGCTGGCGCACCGCGCCGGCGGCGGTGTTGCGCGGGTTGATGAAGGTCTTGTCGCCTCGCTCGCGCTGGCGTTCGTTGAGGCGCTCGAAATCGTCGCGCCGCATGTAGACCTCGCCGCGGATCTCGATCATCGGCGGGGCCTCGCCGATCAGCCGCAGCGGCACCTGGCCGATCGTGCGGAGGTTGTGCGTCACGTCCTCGCCGGTCTCGCCGTCGCCGCGCGTCGCGGCCTGCACGAGCACGCCCTGCTCGTAGCGCAGGTTGATCGCCAGGCCGTCGAACTTCAGCTCGCAGGCGTAGGCGACCGGCGGCGCGTCGGCGGGCAGGTCCAGCTCGCGGCGCACGCGGTTGTCGAAGGCGAGCGCGCCACCGGCCGTGGTGTCGGTCTCGGTGCGGATCGACAGCATCGGCACCGCATGCCGCACCGGCACCAGCCCCTGCAGCACCTGGCCGAGCACGCGCTGGGTCGGCGAGTCGGGCGTCAGCAGCCTGGGGTGGGCGGCCTCCAGCGTCTGCAGCTCGTGGAACAGGCGGTCGTACTCGGCGTCGGGGATCTCCGGCGCGTCGAGCACGTGGTAGCGGTGGGCATGGTGGTGCAGCGCAGCGCGCAACTGCGCCGCCCGTGCCGCCGGATCGTCGGCCTCGGCCATGCGGGCCGGGTCAGCTGAACAGGCGCCTCGCGGCCGGCGAACCGGCCGCGAGGTCGCGCTCGGCCAGCGCGCCGTAGAGTCGGTCGAGCTCCTGGCCGATCACGGCGAAGGCACCGGGGGGCAGCGGGTGGCCGTCGTTATCGAACATCGCCGCGTCGAGCGCGCCGGCCAGCCCCTCGCCGGCACGGCACCAGGCCACGAAGGCACCCTCGCCGACAGCCGTCTGCGGCACGTCGAAGACGAGCTGCAGCTCGCGCAGCAGCGCCTGGGCGGGCTCGTCGGCCAGCGCGGCCTGGGCGTCGAACTGCAGCGTCAGCGGCGCCGGGGCGCCCTCTTCGGCGGCCGGCCGCACCAGCCGGCCCGGCAGCGCGCCCGGCACGAAGCCCTGCGCCGCCGCGTGCTGCTGCACGTAGGCCGGTGTCCAGGACGCGCCGCGCGACACGAGCTTCAGCGTCAGCTGCGCATCGTGCTGGGCCGCGAAGGCGTCGAGCTCGCGGGCGCGCGCCACCACGTCGAGCATGTCGGGGAAGTCGGCCAGGGCACCGAGCGAGTCGGCGAAGAGCTGCGCCTTCTGCACGAACTCGGAGTACTCGATCTCGTTGAGCGCGCCGCCGCGGTTGGCGAGCTGCACGCCGGCCTGAAACTCGCCGTAGCGCCGGCCGGGCTGGGGCGCGTCCCACTCGCCGGTCTCGCCGTCCAGGCCCTCGATCAGCAGCGGCTTGCTGCCGGCCCGGCGCGCCGGCGGCAGGTGCTGGATGGCGGTCTCGCCGGCCACCGGAGCGTCCAGGCGCAGCGTGGCGATCGCGTCGATCAGCGCATCGAGCCGCGGGCCGCGGCGCACCAGCATGGGTTCGAGCCGCGCCGCGGGCACGGTATCGGGCGATGCGTCGGCGCCGAACATCGGCTCGCGCGGCGTCGGGGTCTCGGCCACGGCGGCGCTGGCTTCGCGCACCGCGCCACGCCGCGCCTGCCACACACCGTGGCCCACCAACCCGGCGAGCACCAGGCCGCCGAGCAGGGCCAGGCCGATCTGCAGCTCGCTCATCGGGGCTCCTGCCTCAGGCGGCGACCGCCATCGACACGGCAGCCTCCATGTCGACCGCGACGATCCGAGAGACGCCCTGCTCCTGCATCGTCACGCCGATCAGCTGCTCGGCCATCTCCATCGCGATCTTGTTGTGCGAGATGAAGAGGAACTGCGTGTTCGTCGCCATGCTGCGCACGAGCTTGGTGTAGCGCTCGGTATTGGCGTCGTCGAGCGGCGCGTCGACCTCGTCGAGCAGGCAGAACGGCGCCGGGTTGAGCTGGAAGATCGCGAACACCAGCGCGATCGCCGTCAGCGCCTTCTCGCCGCCCGACAGCAGGTGGATCGTGCTGTTCTTCTTGCCCGGCGGCTGCGCCATCACCTGCACGCCGGCGTCGAGGATCTCGTCGCCGGTCATCACCAGCCGCGCCTGGCCGCCGCCGAAGAGCTCGGGGAACATGCGGCCGAAGTGCTCGTTGACGGTGTCGAAGGTGCCCTTGAGCAGGTCGCGGGTCTCGAGGTCGATCTTGTGGATCGCGTCCTCCAGCGTCTTCATCGCCTCGATCAGGTCGGCCGACTGGGCGTCGAGGAAGCCCTTGCGCTCGCGTGCCGCGGTCAGCTCCTCCAGCGCCGCGAGGTTGACCGCGCCGAGCGCCGCGACCTCGCGGTTGATGCGGTCGATCTCGCCCTGCAGGCCATGGAGCTTGACGCCGCCGGCCTCGATCGATTGCCCGAGCGCGGCCAGGTCGACCTGTGCCGCGGTGAGCTGCTCCAGGTACTGCGCGCCGCCGAGCTGGGCGGCCTGCTCCTCGAGCTGCAGCTTGCCGATCCTCTCGCGCAGCGGCTCGAGGCTGTGCTCGAAGCCCAGGCGCTGCTCGTCGGCGCGCTTCAGCTGGGCGGTCAGGTCCTCGTACCGGCTGCGCTGCGCGGCGAGCGCCGCCTCGCGTTCGAGCTTCAGCGCCAGCGCGGTCTGCAGCCCGGCCTGGGCGGCGGCGTCGGTCAGGCGGTCGAGCTCGTCCTGCAGCGCGATGGCGCTCTGCTCGTTGGTGGCGATCTGATGGGCCGCGGTCTCGATCGAGCGCTGCAGCTCGCCGCGCCGCCCTGCGAGCGCGCGCGAGCTGAACTGGGCTTCCTGGGCCTCGCGTTCGAGCGAGCGCAGCTGCTCGCGCGCTTCGGCCAGCTTGCGCTCGGCCTCGATCACCGCCTCGTCGAGCTCGGCGTGGCGCTCCTGCTCGCCCGCGAGCTGCTGGTCGAGCTCCTCGAAGCGCGCCTCGCCGGTGGCGCGCTTGTCCAGCAGCTCTTCCAGCGCGGCGTCGATCTCGCCCAGCTCGTCGCCGATCTGCCCGAGACGCGCGCTGGTCTGCTCGGCCAGCTGGGCGAGGCGCAGCACCTCGACCTGGAGCTGGTGGTTGCGGGTCTGGCCGTCGGCGGCCTCGCGACGCGCGCCGACCAGGCGTGAGGCCGCCTCGGTGTAGGCCGCTTCGGCGCGCACCTGCGCGGCGCGGGCCTCGTCGACGATCAGCGCCTGGGCGCGGACCTGCTTCTCCAGGTTCTCGATCTCCTGCATGCGGGCCAGCATGCCGGCCTGCTCGGAGTCGGGGGCGTAGAAGGCGACGGCGTACTGGCTGACCGCATGGCCGGCGCGGGTCATGATGACCTCACCGTGGGTCAGCTTGGTGCGGTGAGCCAGCGCCTCGTCGAGCGAGGCGGCGGTGTAGACGCCTTCGAGCCAGTCGTTCAGCAGCGCCTGCAGGCCGGCGTCGTGCAGGCGCAGCAGGTCCGACAGCCGCGGCAGCGTCGCGTGGGTGCTGGCGATCGCGGCCCCCCCCGGCCGGGCGTGGCCGGGCGGGGCCGTCACGCCGTGCGGCGTGTAGAAGGCCAGCTTGGCCGGCGGCGGATCGCTCTCGAAGGCGCGCGTGGTCTCCATGCGGCCGACCGCCAGCGCGTTGATGCGCTCGCGCAGCGCCGCCTCCAGCGCCGTCTCCCAGCCGGACTCGATGTGCAGCTTGGTCCACAGCCCGGCCAGGCCGTCGAGCCCATGCTTGGCGAGCCAGGGCTTGAGCTTGCCCTCGGTCTGCACCTTCTCCTGCAGCGCGCGTAGCGCGTCCAGGCGGGCGGCCAGCTCGGCCTGCTTCGTGGCCGCGGCGTTCAGCCGCTCCTGGTGGGCGCGGCGCTCGTCGTCGAGCGCGGGCACCGAGGCGGTCAGCTCCTCGGCGCGGGCATCGGCCACGGCCTGGGCCTCCTCGGCCGCGGCGAGCTGGCTGCGCAGCGCGAGCAGCCGGGCCTCGTCGGGCGCGGCCAGGCCCTGGCGCTCGCCGGCCAGGCGCTCGCGGCGCTGGGTCAGCGCACGCGACTGCTCGTCGAGGTTGCGCGACTCGACCGCCAGCAGCTGGATCTGCTGCTGCACCGCCGCAGCCTTGCCGCGTTGTTCGTTGCTGCGGCCCTGGGCGGCGCGCACCGCGTCCTCGAAGCCTGGCAGCGCGCCGGCCTGGTCCTCGGCTTGCGCCGCCAGCACCTCGGCCTGCTCGTCGGCCATCGCGATCTGGGCCGCGATTTCCTCCAGCTCGGCGGCGGCCTGGGTGCGGCGCTCGTCCCAACCGGCGTTCTGGCCGCTCAGCTCGGCCAGCCGCTGCTCGAGCTGCTTGCGGCCTTCGACGACGTAGCGGATACGCTCTTCGAGGCGACTGACTTCGAGTGCGGCCTCGGCCAGCGAGCCCTGGGCGGTGTGCAGCGCGTCGCTGGCGGCGTAGTGCGACTGGCGCACGGTCTCCAGCTCGGCCTCGACGTGGCGCAGCTCGGCCAGCCGCGATTCGAGCGCATTGGTCGCGTCCAGCACCGCCTGCTTCACGCGCGCCTCCTCGGCGGCCGCGTCGCGGTGCTTCAGGAACCACAGCTGGTGCAGCTTGGTCGTGCCGGCGTCCTGAAGACTGCGGTACTGCGCGGCGACCTCGGCCTGCTTCTCGAGCTTGTCAAGGTTGGCGTTGAGCTCCCGCAGGATGTCGTCGACGCGCTGCAGGTTCTCCCGCGTGTCCTTGAGCCGGTTCTCGGTCTCGCGGCGGCGCTCCTTGTACTTGGAGACGCCGGCGGCCTCCTCGAGGAAGAGCCGCAGCTCCTCGGGCTTGCTCTCGATGATGCGGCTGATCGTGCCCTGGCCGATGATCGCGTAGGCGCGCGGGCCCAGGCCGGTGCCGAGGAAGACGTCCTGCACGTCGCGGCGGCGCACCGGCTGGTTGTTGATGTAGTAGCTCGAGCTGCCGTCGCGCGTCAGCACGCGCTTGACGGCGATCTCGGCGAACTGGTTCCAGGCGCCGCCGGCGCGCGCATCCTGGTTGTCGAACACAAGCTCGACCGAGGCGCGGCCGGCCGGCTTGCGGTGGCCCGAGCCGTTGAAGATCACGTCCTGCATCGACTCGCCGCGCAGCTCGGAGGCCTTGCTCTCGCCGAGCACCCAGCGCACCGCGTCCATGATGTTGGACTTGCCGCAGCCGTTGGGGCCGACCACGCCGACGAGTTGCCCCGGCAGCTGGAAGTTCGTCGGCTCGGCGAAGGACTTGAAGCCGGACAGCTTGATCGAGTCGAGGCGCATCGAAGACGGTCTTGCGACGCTGGGCGGCGCCGCTAACTCGTTGATTTGTAATGAAAAACCGGCGGTTACGCCGGTTCGAGAGCGAGCGGGATGATAGCATCGCAGCCCTCCCCGAACTGCAAGCAAACGCTGCCCGCGGCCCCTGCGCGGCGGCCCGCCCGCGATGCCCAAACCCGCCATGAAGACCGCCGCCGCGCCCGCCCCGCGCCAGCGCCCGATGCCGCCCAACCCGCCCTCGGCGCCGAGCAAGGAACTGCATGTGTTCCCGAACCCGGCACCCGAGCGCGACTACGTCATCCAGTTCCAGATTCCCGAGTTCACCTGCCTGTGCCCGCTGACCGGCCAGCCGGATTTCGCGCACTTCACGATCGACATGGTGGCCGACGGGCTGTGCATCGAGCTCAAGAGCCTGAAGATGTACATGTGGAGCTTCCGCAACGAGGGGGCCTTCCACGAGAAGGTGACGAACGACATCCTGAGCAAGATCGTCGCCGTCACGAAGCCGCGCTATGCCCGCATCGACGCACGCTGGTACGTGCGCGGCGGCATCTACACCAACGTAGTCGCCGAGCACCGCAAGAAGGGCTGGAAGCCGGCGACGGCGGTGGCGCTGCCCTCCCACCCACAGCAGGGTGGGCTGCTGCGCTGAGCTGAGACGCTGAGGCGCGTCGGAGCGTCGCGGCAGTCGGCACCCGGCCGGGGCTCATGCCGGGGCGGTCGGCCCGGTGGGCCGACTCCGCTGTGGTGCTCGGCTCGGGGTCACGTCGCGAAACTCGCTTCGATCGCGTTGCTCACTGCGCTCAGACAGTCGCGACGAGTCAGCCCACGAAGCGCGCTGCGCGCGCCTCCCCCGAGCCTGTGCTCCTCGCCGCCCCAAAAATCCCCCCGGCCGGGTACCGCCTGCCGCGAAGGCACAACCGTGGCGTGCCATCTATGAATACCTCGGTGCCTCGGCCCAGGCGCGGGCGGCCGGCCGGCAGCGCGCCTGGGCTCGCGCCGACACCAGCACGCGAGCACGCGACTACGTCGCAAAAGCGATCTCAGCCTTCCAGGCCCTCTCCGAGCTGCTCACCCCAGTCGTACAGGGCGCCCAGGATCGCCTGGCCGTGTTCGTCGTCGTCAGGGAGGGCCTCGGCGAGCGCGTCGATGCGCTCGAAGTAGGCCGCCAGCGCGCCGCCACCCTCGCCTTCGAGCAGCCGCGCGCGGCGGTGCTCTTGCCAGCGGGCCCGATCGCCGTCGCTCAGCGTCGGCTCGAAGTTCCTGGCGCGGTAGCGGAACAGCAGCTCCTCGAGCCGGCCGTCGTCGAAGGCGCTGCGCGCTTCGGCAAGCTGCTCGCCGCTCATGAGGCGCAGGCGTTCGAGGCGGCGCCGGTCCTCGCGGCCGACGAAGCCGCCGTAGAGGTCTTCGTCCACGTCCGGCGGCGACGCCGGCTCGGGCCGTGCGTAGACCTCGGGCCAGATGCCGGCCATCGTCGCGCCGCGCGTCGCGGCGAGGTCGGCGTGGCGCAGGCCCTGGTCGAGGTCGAGCCCGAAGTGCGCCGCGCGTTCGGCGCTCAGCGTGCGCAGGTTGGCAATGACGATCGGCGACTTGTTGAGGTGGATGGTCTTCAGCGGCAACCGCGTCACGCCTTCGGGCAGGTCCTCGCCGCGGGTGTAGAGCCGCTCGCAGATCGCCGCGGGACCGAGCGTGAACAGCTCGCCCGGGTCCTTCGCCAGATCCCAGACGATCACCTCGTTCTTGTTCGTCGGGTGCGGCGCCAGCGGCCAGACCAGCGCCATGCAGCCGCGCTCGGCCGGGTACATGCCCGAGATGTGCAGCACCGGCCGGCCGACGCCCAGCTCGTCGATCACCGCCTCCTTGCGGCGCAGCTTCAGGCAGAAATCCCACAGCCGCGGCTGGCGTGCGCGCACCAGGCGGGCCAGCGCGATCGTGGCGCGCACGTCCGACAGCGCATCGTGCGCGGCCTCGTGCGCCAGGCCGTTGGCGGCGCTCAGGTGCTCGAGCTTGAACGAGGGCCGGCCGTCGTCGTGCGTCGGCCATTCGATGCCCTCGGGCCGCAGCGCCCAGGTGGTGCGCACGACGTCGAGCAGGTCCCAGCGGCCGCAGCCGTTCTGCCACTCGCGGGCGTAGGGGTCGATCAGGTTGCGCCAGAACAGATGGCGCGTCACCTCGTCGTCGAAGCGGATGCTGTTGTAGCCGACGCCGACGGTGCCCGGCCGCGCCAGCTGCGCCTCGATCGCCGCGGCGAACTCGCGTTCGGGCCGGCCGACCTCGGCGCAGTGCTGCGGCAGGATGCCGGTCAGCAGGCAGGACTCGGGGTCGGGCAGCGCGTCGCGCGGCGGCTGGCAGTGCAGCATCAGCGGCGCGTCGACCTCGTTCAGTTCGGCGTCGGTGCGCACGCCGGCGAACTGCGCCGGCCGGTCGCGGCGCGGCACGCGGCCGAAGGTCTCGTAGTCGTGCCAGTAGAAGCTGGAATCGGTCATCGCACGCAAGATACCTCAGGCCCGCCGCCTATCATTCGCGCGTGAATCCTCTGCTGCAGCGGCTCCAGCCCTACCCCTTCGAGCGCCTGCGCGAACTGACGCGCGGCGTGACGCCCAACCCGGCCTTCGCGCCGATCAGCCTCGGCATCGGCGAGCCGAAGCATCCGACGCCGGCTTTCATCAAGGACACGCTGGCCGCCTCGCTCGACGGACTGGCGAGCTACCCGGCCACCGCCGGCGAGCCGGCGCTGCGCGAAGCCTGCGCAGCCTGGGTGCAGCGGCGCTATGGCGTCGCGCTGGATGCGGCGACGCAGCTGCTGCCGGTCAACGGCTCGCGCGAGGCGCTGTTCGCGCTGGCGCAGACCGTGGTCGATGCCTCCCGGCCCGGCGCCACCGTCGTCTGCCCCAACCCCTTCTACCAAATCTACGAAGGCGCGGCGCTGCTGGCCGGCGCGCAGACGGCCTTCGCGAACAGCGACCCGGCGCGCAATTTCGCGGTCGACTGGTCGGCGATCGACGACGCGACCTGGGCGCGCACCCAGCTGCTCTACGTCTGCTCGCCCGGCAACCCGACCGGCGCGGTGATGCCGCTGTCGGAATGGCAGCGGCTGTTCGAGCTGTCGGACCGCCATGGCTTCGTGATCGCCTCGGACGAGTGCTATTCCGAGATCTGGTTCGGCAGCGAGCCGCCGCTGGGCGGCCTGCAGGCCGCCGCGGCGCTGGGCCGGCACGACTTCCGGCGCCTGATCGCCTTCACCAGCCTGTCCAAGCGCAGCAACGTGCCGGGCCTGCGCTCGGGCTTCGTGGCCGGCGACGCGGCGCTGATGAAGGCCTTCCTGCTCTACCGCACCTACCACGGCGCCGCGATGGGCCCGGCGGTGCAGCGCGCCAGTGCCGCGGCCTGGGCCGACGAGGCCCATGTGGAGGCCAACCGCGCGCTCTACCGCGAGAAGTTCGCCCGAGTCACGCCGATGCTCGCCGAGGTGATGGACGTCGCCCTGCCCGACGCCGGCTTCTACCTCTGGGCCCGGCTGCCCGGCCACGTGTGCGGCGGCGACGACACCGCGTTCGCCCGCGAACTGCTCGCTCAATACAATGTGGCCGTGCTGCCCGGCAGCTACCTGGCGCGCGAGGCCGGTGGCGTCAACCCCGGCCGGGGCCGCATCCGCATGGCGCTGGTGGCGGGGGTCGACGAATGCGTCGAAGCCGCGCGCCGCATCGTTTCCTTCCTGTCGTCCCGCTGAGCATCCCATGTCCTTCATCCAACTCCAATCGACCATCGACGCCGCCTGGGAGGCCCGCGCCTCGATCAACGCCACCAACGCCCCCGAGGTGCGCGAGGCAGTCGAGGAGGTCATCGCGGCGCTGAACAAGGGCGCGCTGCGCGTCGCCGAGCGCCAGGGCGTCGGCCAGTGGCAGGTGAACCAGTGGGTCAAGAAGGCGGTGCTGCTGAGCTTCCGCCTCAACGACAACAAGATCATGCGCGCCGGCGACCTGGGGTTCTACGACAAGGTGCTAACCAAGTTCGCCCACCTCGACGAGGACGCGATGCGCGCCACCGGCGTGCGCGTCGTGCCGCCGGCGGTGGCGCGGCGCGGCAGCTTCATCGCCAAGGGCGCGGTGCTGATGCCGAGCTACGTGAACATCGGCGCCTACGTCGACGAGAACACCATGGTCGACACCTGGGCCACGGTGGGCTCCTGCGCGCAGATCGGCAAGAACGTGCACCTGTCGGGCGGCGTCGGCATCGGCGGCGTGCTGGAGCCGCTGCAGGCCAACCCGACCATCATCGAGGACAACTGCTTCATCGGCGCACGCTCGGAGGTCGTCGAGGGCGTGATCGTCGAGGAGAACTCGGTCATCTCGATGGGCGTCTACATCGGCCAGAGCACCAAGATCTACGACCGCGCGACCGGCCAGGTGAGCTACGGCCGCATCCCGGCGGGCTCGGTCGTGGTTTCCGGTAATTTGCCCAGCGCCGACGGCAAGTATTCGTTGTACTGTGCGGTCATCGTCAAGAAGGTCGACGCGCAGACCCGCGCCAAGACCAGCATCAACGAGCTGCTGCGCGGGGCCTGACGAACCCGGCGGCAGCCCGCCGCAATGAGGTGAAGCGATGATGAATTACGCGATGTGGATCGAAGGCGAGCGGGCCGAGCGCCGGGCCGCTCCCAAGCCGGCCCGTATCCCCTCGGGGGATCGGTCGACGTACCCGTCGGACGAGGGGCAGTCATCGTGAGCGGGAACATGGAACGGGTGCTGCGGCTGATGGCCGACAAGAAGGCCTCGGACGTCTACCTTTCGGCCAACGCGCCGATCCAGATCAAGATCAACGGCCAGCTGCTGCAGCTGTCGGACCAGGCGCTGACGCCCGAGCAGCCGCGCCAGCTGCTCGCCGAGCTGCTGACGCCGCAGCAGCTCGAGGAGCTCGACGAGATCGGCGAACTCAACCTGGGCGTGGGCCTGGCCGGCGTCGGGAGCTTCCGCCTCAGCGCGTTCCGCCAGCGCGGCTCGATCGCGGCGGTGTTCCGCTGCATCCCGATCGAGATCCCGACGCTCGACTCGCTGCGCCTGCCGCCGATCCTCAACAGCCTGATCCTTCAGAAACGCGGCCTGGTGCTGATGGTCGGTGCCACCGGCACCGGCAAGAGCACGACGTTGGCGTCGATGCTGGAACACCGCAACAAGCAGATGGCCGGCCACATCCTCACGATCGAGGACCCGATCGAGTTCCTGTTCACCAACAAGAAGTCGATCGTCAACCAGCGCGAGGTCGGCCGCGACACGCAGAGCCTGCAGATCGGCCTGAAGAACGCGCTGCGCCAGGCGCCCGACGTGATCCAGATCGGCGAGATCCGCGACCGCGAGACCATGACCGCGGCGATCTCCTACGCGCTGTCGGGCCACCTGGTGCTGTCGACGCTGCACGCCAACAATTCCTACCACGCGCTCGGCCGCATCCTGAGCTTCTACACGCCCGAGTCGCGGCCGGCGCTGCTGAACGACCTGTCGTCGGCGCTGAAGGCCATCGTCTCGCAGCGGCTGGTGCGCGCCACCGCCGGCGGCCGCATCCCGGCGGTCGAGGTGCTGCTCAACAGCAAGCTGATCGGCGACCTGATCTCGCAGGGCGACTTCTCCGCCGTCAAGGAGGCCATGGAACAGTCGCTCGCCGAGGGCTCGCAGACCTTCGAGTTCGAGCTGGCGCGGCTGATCACCGAAGGCGTCATCACCCGCGACGAGGGCATCGCCTTCGCCGACTCGCCGACCAACCTGATGTGGCGGCTGCAGAACGACACCACCGCGCAGTCCAAGCTGCCGCCGAAGAAGGAAGAAAAGGACGACGGTCCGTCCTTCACCGAGATCACGCTCGAAGTGCGCAACGAGGAGCGGCGCTCCGGCATGGGCCGCCTCTGAACCGCCTCGGATGGACGGATCGACGGGCAGCGCCCTGCACCTGGCCGAGCAGCTGATCGCCTGCCGCTCCCTGACGCCCGACGACGCCGGCTGCCAGGCGCTGATCGCCGCGCGGCTCGCACCGCTGGGCTTCGAGTGCCACACGATCGAATCGGGGCCCGACGACTTCCGCGTCACCAACCTCTGGGCGGTGAAGCGCGGCGCCGGCGGCCGCGACGCGCCGCTGCTGGCCTTCGCCGGCCACACCGACGTGGTGCCGACCGGCCCGCTCGAACGCTGGACCAGCGACCCCTTCGTGCCGACCCATCGCGACGGCCGGCTCTACGGCCGCGGCGCCGCCGACATGAAGACCTCGCTGGCCTGCATGGTCGTCGCGGTCGAGGCCTTCGTCGCGGCCCACCCCGGCCACCGCGGCTCGATCGGCTTCCTGATCACCAGCGACGAGGAAGGCCCGGCGCTCGACGGCACGACCCAGGTGGTGCGCTGGCTGCGCGAGCGCGGCGAGCGGCTCGACGCCTGCATCGTCGGCGAACCGACCTCGGTGCAGGCCGTCGGCGACATGGTCAAGAACGGCCGCCGCGGCTCGCTGTCGGGTCGGCTGGTCGTGCGCGGCAAACAAGGCCATGTCGCCTACCCGCAGCTGGCGCGCAACCCGATCCACCTGCTCGCGCCGGCGCTGGCCGAGCTGACCACGGTGGTCTGGGACGAGGGCAACGCGCATTTCCCGCCGACCAGCTGGCAGGTCTCGAACCTGCACGCCGGCACCGGCGCCGGCAACGTCATCCCCGGCGAGGCGGTGGTCGATTTCAACTTCCGCTTTTCCACGGCCTCGACGCCCGAGTCGCTGCAGCAGCGCCTCGTCGCGCTGCTCGACCGCCACGGCCTGGCCTACCGGCTCGACTGGAGCCTGAGCGGCCTGCCCTTCCTGACCGAGCCCGGCACGCTGATCGAGGCCCTGGCCGCCGCGATCCATGAGGCCACCGGCCGCCGCCCCGAGCTGTCGACCACTGGCGGCACCTCCGACGGCCGCTTCATCGCGACGATCTGCCCGCAGGTCGTCGAGTGCGGCCCGGTCAACGCCAGCATCCACCAGGTCGACGAGCATGTGGCGGTGGCCGACATCGAGCCGCTCGCGCGCATCTACCGCGGCACGCTGGAGCGGCTGCTGTCATGACGCTGCTGCAGCTGATCCAAGCGCAGAGCGCCCGCTTGACCCAAGCGGGCGTTTCGTTTGGGCATGGCACCGGCAACGCCTTCGACGAGGCGGCGTGGCTGGTGCAATGGGCGCTCCGGCTGCCGCTCGACGCGCTGGCCGACCAGGCCGAGCGCCCGGTCACGGCCGCCGAGGCCGCGAAGGCCGAAGCGCTGGTCGCTCGCCGCATCGCCACCCGCCAGCCGGCCGCCTACCTGACCCGCGAGGCCTGGCTGCAGGGCGTGCCCTTCTACGTCGACGAGCGCGCCATCGTGCCGCGCAGCTTCATCGCCGAGCTGATCGCCGACGGCAGCATCGACCCCTGGCTGTCCGACCGCACCCGCCGCGTGCTCGACCTGTGCACCGGCAACGGCAGCCTCGCGGTGCTGGCGGCGATGGCCTGGCCCGAGGTCGAGGTCGACGCCGCGGACCTGTCCGACGACGCGCTGGCGGTCGCGCGCATCAACGTCGACCGCCACGGCCTGCCGCCGCGCATCCGGCTGCTGCGCTCCGACGGCCTGGCCGCCCTGCCCGGCCCCTACGACCTGATCCTCTGCAACCCGCCCTACGTGAACGCGACCGCGATGGCCGAACTGCCCGCCGAGTACCGCGCCGAACCCGCGCTGGCCCTGGCGGGCGGCATCGACGGCATGGACTTCATCCGTACCCTGCTGCGCGACGTGCCGTCGCGGATGACGCCGGAGGCGGTGCTCGTGCTCGAGATCGGCCACGAGCGCGAGCATTTCGAGCGCGCCTTCCCGCGGCTCGAGGTGGTGTGGATGGACACCAGCGCCGGCGGCGACCAGGTGCTGCTGATCCCCCGCGAGTCGCTGCAGCCATGATCCGCCTCGCCACCCTGACGCTGCGCCGCGGCCCGAAGATCGTGCTGCAGGGCGCGACGCTGACGCTCAACCCCGGCGAGAAGGTCGGCCTGGTCGGCCGCAACGGCGCCGGAAAGTCCAGCCTGTTCGCGCTTCTGACCGGGCGCCTGGCGGCCGACACCGGCGACTTCTCGATCCCGCTGCGCTGGCGGCTCGCCGAGGTCGCCCAAGACATGCCCGAGACCGACCAGGGCGCGAGCGACTTCGTGCTCGAAGGCGACACCCGGCTGATGGAGGCCCAGG
>ERZ1066138.171-NODE-171-length-22368-cov-10.064985_pt1 | contig 22368 bp, 17 predicted proteins | sample MGYA00382785_ERZ1066138 | MGnify/ENA primary metagenome ERZ1066138 (study PRJEB33369, sample SAMEA5778368) | biofilm metagenome | biome: Industrial cooling water; feature: Water cooling tower basin; material: Biofilm | place: United Arab Emirates | collected... | reverse complement strand
CCTGGAACTTGGCGCGCAGCACCGGGTCCTGCGTCGCCACGCCCACCGGGCAGGTATTCAGGTGGCACTTGCGCATCATGATGCAGCCCTCGACGACCAGCGGCGCGGTCGCGAAGCCGAACTCGTCAGCACCGAGAAGCGCGCCGATCACGACGTCGCGGCCTGTCTTCATCTGGCCGTCGGCCTGCACGCGGATGCGGCCGCGCAGGCCGTTGAGCACCAGCGTCTGCTGGGTCTCGGCCAGGCCCAGCTCCCAGGGCGTGCCGGCGTGCTTGATGCTCGACCACGGCGAGGCGCCGGTGCCGCCGTCGTGGCCGGCGATGACCACATGGTCCGACTTGGCCTTGGCGACACCTGCCGCGACCGTGCCGACGCCCACTTCGGACACCAGCTTGACGCTGACCGACGCGCGCGGGTTGGCGTTCTTCAGGTCGTGGATCAGCTGGGCCAGGTCCTCGATCGAGTAGATGTCGTGGTGCGGCGGCGGCGAGATCAGGCCGACGCCGGGCACGCTGTAGCGCAGCATGCCGATGTACTCCGACACCTTGCCGCCCGGCAGCTGGCCGCCCTCGCCCGGCTTGGCGCCCTGCGCCATCTTGATCTGGATCTGGTCGGCCGAGACCAGGTACTCGGTGGTCACGCCGAAGCGGCCCGACGCCACCTGCTTGATCTTCGAGCGCAGCGAGTCGCCGTCCTGCAGCACGTAGTCGGCCTCGATCACCTTCTTGCCGACGACGTCCGACACCTTGGTGCCGGCGCTGATCTTGATGCCCTTGAGCTCGTTGCGGTAGCGCGCCGGGTCCTCGCCGCCCTCGCCGGTGTTGCTCTTGCCGCCGATGCGGTTCATCGCGATCGCGAGCGTGCTGTGCGCCTCGGTCGAGATCGAGCCGAGCGACATCGCGCCGGTGGCGAAGCGCTTGACGATCTCGGCGGCGGGTTCGACCTCGTCGACGGGACAAGCCTTGCTCGGGTCGACCTTGAACTCGAACAGCCCGCGCAGCGTCATGTGGCGGCGCGACTGGTCGTTGATGATCTGCGCGTACTCCTTGTAGGTGTCGAACTTGTTCGCGCGCGTGCTGTGCTGCAGCTTGGCGATGGCGTCCGGCGTCCACATATGCTCCTCGCCGCGCACGCGCCAGGCGTACTCGCCGCCGGCATCGAGCATGCTCGCGAGCACCGGGTCGTCGCCGAAGGCCGCCTGGTGCATGCGGATCGCCTCTTCGGCGACCTCGAACACGCCGATGCCGCCGACCTGCGACGCGGTGCCGCGGAAGTACTTGTCGACCAGCGGCTTGTCGAGGCCGATCGCCTCGAACAGCTGCGCGCCGCAGTAGCTCATGTAGGTGCTCACGCCCATCTTGGACATGATCTTCGACAGGCCCTTGCCGATCGCCTTCACGTAGTTGGTGATGGCCTTGTCGGCGCTCAGGTCGCCGGGCAACGACTGGTGCAGCGCCGCCAGCGTCTCCATCGCGAGATAGGGGTGCACGGCCTCGGCGCCGTAGCCGGCGAGCACGCCGAAGTGATGCACCTCGCGGGCCGAGGCCGTCTCGACCACCAGGCCGGCGGTGGTGCGCACGCCCTCGCGCACCAGGTGCTGGTGGATCGCCGACAGCGCCAGCAGCGCCGGGATCGCCACCTGGTCGCGGCCCATGCGACGGTCGGTGATGATCAGGATGTTGTGGCCGCCGCGGATCGCGTCGACCGCCTGCGCACACAGCGACGCGAGCTTGGCCTCGACGCCCTCGGCGCCCCAGGCGAGCGGGTAGACGATGTCGAGCTCCGCCGTCTTGAACTTGCCGCCGGTGTGCTTCTCGATCGCGCGCAGCCGCGCCATGTCGGCGAAATCGAGGATGGGCTGCGCGACCTCGAGCCGCATCGGCGGGTTCACCGCGTTGATGTCGAGCAAGTTGGGCTTGGGGCCGATGAAGCTGTTCAGCGACATCACGATCGCCTCGCGGATCGGGTCGATCGGCGGGTTGGTGACCTGCGCGAACAGCTGCTTGAAGTAGTTGTAGAGCGGCTTGTTCTTGTCCGACAGCACCGCCAGCGGCGAGTCGTTGCCCATCGAGCCGATGCCCTCCTCGCCGGCCTGGGCCATCGGGCTCATCAGGAACTTCAGGTCCTCCTGCGTGTAGCCGAAGGCCTGCTGGCGGTCGAGCAGGCTCTCGGTCGCGGCGGGCGCGGCCGCGCCGGCCGGCACGTCGACCGTCTCGAGCTTGATGCGCACGTTCTCGATCCACTGCCGGTAGGGCTTGGCCGAGGCGAACTGGGTCTTGAGCTCTTCGTCGTCGACGATGCGGCCCTGCTCGAAGTCGATCAGGAACATCTTGCCCGGCTGCAGCCGCCACTTCTTGACGATCTTGTTCTCGGGGATCGGCAGCACGCCGGACTCCGAGGCCATCACCACCAGGTCGTCGTCGGTGACGATGTAGCGCGCCGGGCGCAGGCCGTTGCGGTCGAGCGTGGCGCCGATCTGCTTGCCGTCGGTGAACACCATCGCGGCCGGGCCGTCCCAGGGCTCGAGCATCGCGGCGTGGTACTCGTAGAAGGCACGGCGGCGCTCGTCCATCGTCGCGTGCTGCTCCCAGGCCTCGGGGATCATCATCATCGCGGCGTGGGCGAGCGGGTAGCCGCTCATCGTCAGCAGCTCGAGCGCGTTGTCGAAGGTCGCGGTGTCGGACTGGCCCTCGAAGCTGATCGGGTAGAGCTTGTTCAGGTCCTCGCCGAGCACCGGCGACTTCATCACGCCCTCGCGCGCGCGCATCCAGTTGAAGTTGCCCTTGACGGTGTTGATCTCGCCGTTGTGGGCGACCATCCGGTAGGGGTGGGCCAGCGGCCACTCGGGGAAGGTGTTGGTCGAGAAGCGCTGGTGCACCAGCGCGAGCGCCGAGACGACGCGCTCGTCGGACAGGTCCTTGTAGTAGGTGCCGACCTGGTTGGCGAGCAACAGGCCCTTGTAGATGACGGTGCGGCAGCTCATGCTGGGCACGTAGTACTCGTGGCTGTGCGTCAGCTGCAGCTTGTTGATGGCGCTCGACGCCGTCTTGCGGATCACATAGAGCTTGCGCTCCAGCGCGTCGGGCACGATCACGTCGGCGCCGCGGCCGATGAAGACCTGGCGGATCACCGGCTCCTTGGCGCGCACGGTGGGCGACATCGGCATCTCGCGGTCGACCGGCACGTCCCGCCAGCCCAGCAGCACCTGGCCCTCGGCCTTGATCGCCCGCTCGACCTCCTGCTCGCAGGCCAGCCGCGAGGCGTGCTCCTTCGGCAGGAAGATCATGCCGACGCCGTACTCGCCGGGCGGCGGCAGATCGACGCCCTGCGCGGCCAGGTCGGCGCGGTAGCACTCGTCGGGGATCTGGATCAGGATGCCGGCGCCGTCGCCCATCAGTTTGTCGGCACCGACCGCGCCGCGGTGGTCGAGGTTCTCCAGAATCTTCAGGCCCTGGGCGACGATGTGGTGGGCCTTGAGCCCCTTGATGTGGGCCACGAAGCCGACGCCGCAGGCATCGTGCTCGTTCGAGGCGCGGTACAGGCCTTGGCTTTCGAGGGCGTCGAGCTCTTGGCGGGTCGGGTGGGCAGCGTTCACGGCGCTCTCCTGGCGAGGCAAGGACCGCGAGACTACTGCAGCGCAGCAATTCTGACAATCGAATTTAATTGGGGTCAGACACCATTAAATATCATCAGCAGCTAGATTCAATTTTTATGGGGACATTTTGAATACCCCGTCGATTGGTCTGCGTGGCCGACCCCGCTGGCGCGGGATGGTCGGCCGACCATCGGGCTCAGCGAGCGACTGCGCAAAAGTAGCCGAGCCCAGCGCCCAGCCGCCGCGCAGCGCCATCTCGATGGTCGCAAGCTGCTCCGGTGTGAGTGCATGCTCCAGCCGAGACGCATAAACCGCCTCGCGCTCGAAGGGTGTGTTGCCGAGCGCCCAATAGGCCGGCGGGTCGGTCATCGGCGGTGCCACCGCTGCCCCCGCATGGCTTGCGCGGCTGGACCAGGCCCCGCTCGAGGGAGCCGACGGCAGACGTTCCGCATAGACCATGGCATCGACCAGCCAGCACCCGGGCTGGACGACGGCGACGCGGAAGCGCCCTTCCCACAGCCCGCCGCGGCGGCCGTGGCGACGGTTGAACGCGGCGGCGTGACGACGTGCGACCGACTGCATCATCGCGCTGAGGTCCCGCGGCGCCGGCGGTGTCGCGACGAGGTCGAGGCGGGTGTCCCGCAGGCCGTAGGCATGCAGCACGACGCCCTGGCGGCGCGCCGCCTCGGTCAGCAGCGCGAGCAGTGCCATCCGGTCCTCGTCGTCGCCGACGATGGCCTGCCCATGCTGGGCGCGCTGGCTCAGCAGATGCGGCAGGCCGGCGACGAGCAGGCGGGGAAGACGGGCCATGCACCGATTCGACCACCAAATGCCCGGCCGGCCGCGGGGCCGGCTACGCCTTCAGCTGAAGGCCAGCGCTCCCGCAGACCGGCCCCGGATCCCGCAAGACGGGCTCGGGGCGCGTCAGAAGCGGTGCCGCAGCGCGATGGCGACGTTGTGGGCGTCCTGGCCGCCTTCGGACGTGACGCCGCCGAAGAAGCCGTTGCCGCCGGGCGCCGCCTGGGCGTTGGAGTCGTTGTCGAAGCGGGTCAGGACGAAGTTGACGTCGGTGCGCTTCGAGAAGGCGTAGGTGTAGACCGCACGGTAGGAGCTGATGTCGGCGTCGTCGCGTTCGCGGTCGTTGAAGTGGTTGTACGCGAAGGTCACCTGGTGCGGCCCGCTGCGCAGGCGGTAGCCGACGTGGTAGAGATGCGCGTCCTGGCGGAACGCGTCCTGGTAAGCGTCGCCGATCGGGCCGATGAGCCCGGCCAACGGCGTGCCGCCAAGGTTGGTCTGCAGCGCGGCGCGGATCGGAACGACGAACTCGGGGTTCTCGTCCTTCGCCTTCAGGAACAGCAGCGTCAACCGTCCCGGCCCGACTTCGGCGAAGCCTCCCGCCACGAAATTGCGCAGCGCCGTTTCGCCGGCCGTGTTCTTGTTGTGCGCGACACCCACGCCACCGCCCCAGGTCGGCGCGGTGTAGTAGAAGTTCGCGCCGAGGTAACGCCCTCTGCTCGCCGAACCCGGCTGCTCGCCGAAGGAGTACGTCAGCGTGCCGGTGAAGCCGTCCTTCTGGATCCGGTAGGCGATCGAGTTGTCTCGGCGGATGTCGACGGAGGGCGGCAGCGTCGCGATCTGCGCCACCGACAGGCTGGTCTGCGTTTCCATCCCGTCGTAGAGGTAGAACAGCTCGTAGCCCGGCGTGTACATCCGCCCCATCAGCACCGCGCCGACCGGCGTGACGAGCCCGACGAAGGCCTGGCGGTCGAACAGCCGGTTCTGCAGGTTGACGCCGATCTGCGAGCCGACGCTGGCGTTGATGCCGCCGAGCAGGCCGTCGACCGTCGGCTGAAACAGCACCGGTACGCCGAACTGCGCCGCCGTGAAGCCGAAGCGGTCGGGAAGCTGGCTGCCGGACGCGGTCCGGTTCGAGTTGGCGCCGGTGTCGAGTTCGACACGGCTCTCCAGCGTGAACACCGCGCGGTAGCCGCCGCCGAGGTCCTCGTTGCCCTTCAGGCCCCACTTGGAGCCCTCCATGATGCCGCTCGCCAGCTTCGTTTTCGCGCTGTCCTGGCCCGACACGTAGTTGATGCCGGCGTCGGCCAGGCCGTACAGCGTCACCGAGTTCTGACCCATCGCGGGCACGGACGCCGACAAAGCCAGTGCCCCGAGGCAGACGATTCTTTTCATGAGACGACTCCGATCTTTCCGGTCGTGGACCGTGGCAAGGCAGGCCAACGATCGACCTTCCCGAAACCAAAAAATATAAGGAGGCGCGCCGGAGCGCACCTGCGGGGAACCCCGAGGTGTGTTGCCGCCACGGCACGCCGCGGGGGCTCTTTAGACTAGGGAGCTGCCTCGAAAATGCGCTGGCCGGTCAGGCGGTGGTGCTCCCGCAGCGCGAAACGGTCGGTCATGCCGGCGATGTAGTCGGCCGCGGCGCGGCAGCGGCGGCCGTCGGCGACGGCGAAAGGCAGCGGCCGCGACGGATCGGCACCGACGTAGGCCTCGAACAGCTCGCGCACCACCGCCTGGGCCCGCTCCGTCGTCGCCATCACCTGGGGGTGACGGTAGAGCTGCGCGAACAGGAAGCGCTTGAGCGCCATGCTCTCGTCGCGCATCGTCGCCGTGAAGCCGATCAGCGGCGGCGCGGCACGCGCCTCGTCGGCCGAGCGCGGCGCCGCCTCGGCCAGCGCCGTACGGCTGGCGTCGATGACATCGTAGACCTGGGCCGACAGCAGCCGGCGCAGCGTCTCGTAGAGCAGCCGCCGGCCCGCCAGGCCCGGATGCTCGTCGCGCGCGGTGCGCAGCTGGCGCGCGACCAGCGGCACGTCCTCGAGCTGGGCGATGTCGAGCAGGCCCGAGCGCACGCCGTCGTCGATATCGTGGGCGTTGTAGGCGATCTCGTCGGCCAGGTTGGTCAGCTGCGCCTCCAGGCTCGGCTGGCGCCCGTCGAGGAAGCGCCGGCCGAGGCCGCCCGGCTCGGCCGCCTCGAGCGCCTCGGCGCGGCGGCGCGAGCAGTGCTTGAGGATGCCCTCGCGGGTCTCGAAGCTGAGGTTCAGGCCGTCGAAGGCGGCGTAGCGCTCCTCCAGCCGGTCGACCACGCGCAGCGACTGGACGTTGTGCTCGAAGCCGCCGCTCGCCGCGTCGGCGCGGCGCAGCGCGGCGTCGAGCGCGTCCTGGCCGGCGTGGCCGAAGGGCGTGTGGCCGAGGTCGTGGGCCAGCGCGATCGCCTCGGTCAGGTCCTCGTTGAGCTGCAGGGCGCGGGCGATCGAGCGCGCCAGCTGGGCGACCTCGAGCGAGTGCGTCAGCCGCGTGCGGAACAGATCGCCCTCGTGGTTGAGGAAGACCTGGGTCTTGTAGACCAGGCGCCGGAAGGCGGTGGAATGGACAATGCGGTCGCGGTCGCGCTGGTAGTCGTCGCGCGTCGGCGCCGGAGCCTCGGCGCGGCGCCGGCCGCGGCCGTTGGCAGGGTCGCTGGCGTAGGGCGCGAGCGGCATGCCGCGGCGGCGCGGCGCGCTCAGGCGCAGCGCGCTTCGAGCACCGCGCGCACCGAAGCGTCGGGCGCGGCGCGCACGACGGCGCGACCGATCGCCTCGAGCAGCACGAACTTGATCTCGCCCCCTTCGGCCTTCTTGTCCAGCCGCATCAGCTCGAGCCAACGGTCGCCGCCGAAATTCGGGCCATGGACCGGCAGGCCGGCGCGCTCGACGAGCCGCGCCACGCGGCCTGCCGCGTCGTCATCGATCAACCCGAGCCGCGCCGACAGCTCGGCCGCGAGCACCATGCCGCAGCCGACGCCCTCGCCGTGCAGCCACTCGCCGTAGCCCAGGCCGGCCTCGATCGCATGGCCGAAGGTGTGGCCGAAGTTGAGGATCGCGCGCAGCCCGGCCTCGCGCTCGTCCTGCGCCACCACCTCGGCCTTGATCTCGCAAGAGCGCCGCACCGCATGCCGCAGCGCCTGCGGGTCGCGGCCGAGCAAGGTGTCGAGATTCGCCTCGGTCCAGGCGAAGAAGGCGGCATCGGCGATCGGGCCGTACTTGATGACCTCGGCGAGGCCCGCACGCAGCTCGCGGTCGGGCAGCGTGGCCAGGGTGTCGAGGTCGGCAATCACCGCCACCGGCTGGTGGAAGGCGCCGATCATGTTCTTGCCGAGCGGGTGGTTGATGCCGGTCTTGCCGCCGACCGAGGAATCGACCTGCGCCAGCAGCGTCGTCGGCAGCTGCACGAAGGGCACCCCGCGCATGTAGCTGGCGGCAGCGAAGCCGGTCAGGTCGCCGACGACGCCGCCGCCGAGCGCGTAAAGCACGGTCTTGCGGTCGGCGCCGAGCTTCAGCAGGCCGTCGAACACGAGGTTGAGCGTGGTCCAGTCCTTGTGGGCCTCGCCGTCCGGAAGCTCGATCAACTCGACCTGGCGGTGCCGACCCTTCAGCAGCTGAAGCAGCGGCGCGGCGTAGAGCGGCGCGACGGTGGTGTTGCTGACGACCACCGCGGTGGCCGAGCGCGGCACGCCGTCGAAGCTGTCGGCACGGCCCAGCAGGCCCTCGCCGATACGGATCGGGTAGCTGCGATCGCCGAGCGCGATCGTGAGGGTTTCGGCCGGCGTGGCCGGTGGGGCGAGCACCGCGGACATGCTGCCAGTGTACGGCCGGCCCCGCCGCGCGAGGCCCTCAGGGCCGCTGCGGCTCGACCGGCGAAGGCACCAGCGAGGGGTCGACGAGGCCGGCGAGCTCGAGCTGCATCAGCACCATGCCGACCAGCGTCGCCAGGCTGGGGCGGCCGGTCTCGATGACGAAGTGCGCGGTCTCGCGGTACAGCGGATCGCGCTCGTGGAAAAGCTGCTGAAGCTTGGCCCGCGGGTCACCGACCTGCAGCAGCGGCCGCTGCGTGTCGTGGCGCAGGCGGCGGTGCAGTTCCTCGGGCGTGGCGCGCAGGTACACGACCGTGGCATGCTCGCGCAGCGCGCGGCGGTTGGCCTCCCTCAGCACCGCGCCACCGCCGGTGGCCAGCACCACCGGCGGGCCGGCGCAGAGCTCGGCCAGGGTGGACTGCTCCAGTTCGCGGAAGGCAGCTTCGCCGGCGCGCTCGAAAAAACTGCGCACGCTTTCGCCGAGCTGGCCTTCGATACGCGCGTCGCTGTCGGTGAAGGGGATGCCGAGCCGACGTGCGAGCTGCCGGCCGACCGAGGACTTGCCCGCCCCCGGCATGCCGACCAGTGCGATCGTACGGAGGGCAGCCAGGGTCGGATCCGGAAACGGCGCGACCCCGTCCGCTCGCGCGGACGACGTCGCCTAGGTCTCAGCGGGCCGCCGAGCGGTCGGTGATGACCTTCGGGGTCAGGAAGACCAGCAGCTCGGTCTTGTTGGCCGAACGCGTCTTCTGGCGGAACAGCGCCCCGACCACCGGCACGTCGCCGAGCAGCGGCACCTTGGTGACATCCTCCTGCTCGGTCTGCTCGAAGATGCCGCCGATCACGACGGTGCCCCCGTTGTCGACCAGCACGGTGGTCTCGACCTTCTTGGTGTTGATCAGAATGCCGCCTGCAGTGACCTGGCCCAGGCTGTCCTTGTTCACCTTGACGTCGAGGATGATGCCGCCTTCCGGGGTGATCTGCGGCGTGACCTCGAGTTTCAGCACGGCGTCGCGGAACTCGATCGCCGTGGCGCCACTGGACGTGGCGGTCTGGTAGGGAATCTCGGTGCCCTGCTCGATCAGCGCCTTGACCTGGTCGGCGGTAACGACGCGCGGGCTGGACACGATCTTGCCCTTGCCGTCGGCCTCGAGCGCCGACAGCTCCAGATTCAGGAAGCGCGAGGCGTTGCGGTTGAACAGCGACAGCGCGAACGAAGCCGGGTCGAAGCCACCCTGGCCGATCGCCGGCAGGTTGACGAAGTTCGAGTCCTGGATGATGCCGCGCGGGCTCGGGAAGGTACCCGGCGCCGGGGCTGCCGTGGTCGATTCGAGTCCGAGGTACTGCCCCCCGATGCCGACGCCGACGCGCGCCCCACCGCCCCCGACGCTGCCGAAGGCCGAGCCGCCGAGCCGCACACCGAGCGAACGCCCGAAGGTATCGTTGGCTTCGACGATGCGCGCCTCGATCAACACCTGACGCACCGGGATGTCGATGCGGGCGATCATCTGCGCGATCTCCTCGAGCTTCGACGGGATGTCATTGACGAAGAGCTGGTTGGTGCGCGTCTCGTAGCCGAGGGTGCCGCGGGGCGAGAGGATGCGATTGTTGGTGTTTGCGCTGGCACCGCCCCCACCACTACCACCGGCACCGGCCTGGTTGCCGCTGAGGATCTTGGCGACCTCCTCGGCCTTGGTGTAGTTCAGCTGGAAGGCCTGCTGACGAACCGGCTCCAGCGCCGCGATCTGAACCTTGGCCTCGAGTTCGGCCTTTTCCTTGGCGGTGATCTCGTCCTTCGGCGCGATCCACAGCACGTTGCCGGTCTTGCGCACGCCCAGCCCCTTGGCCTGCAGGATGATGTCGAGCGCCTGGTCCCAGGGCACGTCCTTCAGGCGCAGCGTCACGTTGCCGGTGACGGTGTCGCTGGTCACGACGTTGAAGTTGGTGAAGTCGGCGATGACCTGCAGCAGGGCACGGACTTCGATGCTCTGGAAGTTCAGCGACAACTTCTCGCCGGCGTAGCCCGGGCCCTGAGTCAGCTTGTTCGGGTCGATCTTCTGGCTGCGCACCTCGAGCACGAACTGGTTGTCGGTCTGGTAGGCGCTGTGCTCCCACACGCCGGTCGGCTCGACCACCATGCGGACCTTGTCGCCGCTCTGGAAGCTGGACACCGTCTTGACCGGCGTGCCGAAGTCGGTCACGTCGAGACGGCGACGCAGGCTCTCGGGCAGGTTGGTCTTCAGGAACTCGACCACCAGGTTCTGGCCCTGCTGCTTGATGTCGACGCCGACCTGGTTGCTCGGAAGATCGACGACGACGCGGCCCGCGCCGTCCTGGCCGCGGCGGAAATCGATGTTGCCGAGCACCTGCGGCGCCTGGTTGAGGCTGTCGGCGAAACGCACCGGCGCCGGGGCGGCGGCGGAAGGCGCCGCGGCCGGCGCACCGGCGAGCAGTGCCGCGCCCTCGGCCGACTGGACCGTCAGGATCAAGGCCTTGCCGTCGAGCTTGGCGCTGTAGTTGCCGGGCTGCTTGAGGTTGAGCACCAGGCGGGTGCGGTCACCGGCCTGGGCGACGTTGACCGAACGCAGGTTGCCCTGGTTGAGCTCGACGCTGTTGCGGCCCAGCGCATTGCTCACCCCGGGCAGATCGACCGCGATCCGCGGCGGCGTCTGCACGGCGAAGCCGGTCGGAACCGCGGCCAGCGGCTGGCTCAGCTCGATGCGGACGATGTCGGCGCCGCCCTGCTGGCTGCTGTTGATCGACTGGATCGCGTTCTCGGCCCACGCGGTCAGCGCGTTGAAGCACAGCGCGAGCGCGACGGCTGGTGCCCGCCATTGGTTCATGGTCGTGATCTCCCGAAGATTCTTCATCGCGCCTGCTCCTGCAGCTGGAGGGTCGTCGGCCGCTCGATCCACTCGCCGGCTGCATCCTGTATCACCTCGCGTACGGCGATTTCGGTCTCGGCGATCTTGGTGATCTTTCCGTAGTTCTGACCGATGTAATCGCCGATCCTGACCTGGTAGAGCAGGTTGTCGACACGCAGCAGTGCCGAAGGCTGGCCGCTGCGCACGACGCTGCCCACCATCGACATCGAATCGAGCGGGTAGGCCTCGAGCGGCTCCTTGCGCCGGTTGACCTCGGCCGCGAACAGGGAATTCGGCTCGCGCGCCTCCTGCTTGAGCGCGACGGTGAGCTTCTGCACGCTGAACGGCTCGACCGCCTGCGCCTGCTCGTAGGGCTGCGGGTCGAAGCGCTTGGGCGGCGTCAGCGGCGGCACGTTGGGACGGACCTCGCGGCGCTGTTGGTCCATCCAGGCCTGCAGCTCCTCCTGCTGCGCACCGCAGCCCCCCAGGGCCGCCATCACGAGCACCGCACAGACCGTCCGGACGGGATGCCGCATCAGGGTGGTGGTGTTCGTCACTTGGCACCCCCGGCCTTCTTGGCGGCTTCCTGCGCCTTGCGCTGCGTCTCGATTTCGTTCTGGTCGAGGTAGCGATAGGTCCGCGCCGTCGCATCCATGGCCAGGTTGCCCGAGCCGGAGGCGGCGGCGGCCCCGCCGCCCCCCGGGCCCGCGACTCCGGCGATCGTGAGGTTGTGCAGCGTCACGATACGCGACAGGTTGGCGACGTCGGCCGCGAAGGAGCCGATGTCGTGGTAGCGGCCGCTGACCCGGATCGTGATCGGCAGCTCGGCGTAGTAGTCCTTGACCGAAACCTGCCCGGGCCGGAACAGCTCGAACTGCAGGCCGCGACCGAGGCCGGCCTGGTTGATGTCGGACAACAGCGCGTCCATCTCGGCCTTGCCGGGCAATTGCTTCTCGAGCTGCGTCACGTACTCCTGAACCTGGATCTTCTGCTTGCGAAGTTCGTCGAGGTTCACGGCCTGGGCGAGCTTGCCGCGGTAGTCGGCCTTGAGCCCGGGCTCGCGATCGCGCTCGGCCTGCAACTCGTCGGTGGTCGGTGACAGCAGCAGGAACCACGCCACGACCACCAGCGCCAGCGCGACGGCCACGAAGCTTGCCAACTTCGGCAGCAGCGGCCACTGGCCGGGCTCGCTCGGGTTCAGGCCACGGAACTGGCCGGTCAGCTCGGACAGCGCCGAGTTGACGTCGAAATTCAGCTTGGATTGGGTCGCCATGCTCGTCCCCTCAAGGCTGCTTCGGCGCCGCGGGTGCCGAAGCCGCGGCCGCCTGCGCGGCTGCGTCCTTGTCCTGCGGCTTCTTGAGGGTCACCTTGACCGAGAAATCGAACAGGCGCTTCTGGTCCCGGTTCGCCGCGGTCGCCACGGCGGCCTTGATCTCGATCAGCTCCGGCCGCTCGAGCCACTCGGACTTGTAGGCGGTATTGCGCAGGAACTCCGACACCCGCTCGTTGGTCTGCGCCACGCCGGTGACGGTCACCACCTGGCCATCCTGCTTGATGGTGGCCAGGTAAACGCCTTCGGGCGTCTGCTTGACCAGTTCGTTGAGCAGATGCACCGGCACGTTGCGGTCGGTCTGCAGATCCTCGACGGCCTTCTGGCGCGCGATCAGGCTCTCGATCTCGGCCTTCAGCGTCGCGATGTCCTTGATCTGCTCCTCGAGCTTCTTGATCTCGGCGCTGAGGAAGGCGTTGCGGTCCTGCTGCGCGCTGATCATCTGCTGCAGGATCAGGTACCAGATGCCGGCGATCGCCACGCCGGCCACCGCCGCCGCGACCAGCCCGGCATAGAAGGCCTTCTTGCGCGCTTGGCGGCGTTCCTCCCGGTGCGGGAGGAGGTTGATCAGGATCATGTCAGGAACCTCCGCATCGCGAGGCCGCACGCGGTCAGGTAGGCCGGGGCTTCACGGCGCAGCTTGCTCTCGCGCACCGCCGAGCCCAGCCGCATGCCGTCGAAGGGGTTGACGACCTGCGACGCGAAGCCGGTCAGTTCGGTCACGCGCTCCTTCAGGCCGGGGAGCGTGGCGGTGCCGCCGGCGAGCATCACGTAATGGACCTTGTGATGCGGGGTGCTGGTGAAGAAGTACTGCAGCGCCCGGCCGATCTCCTGCGCCAGGCTGTCGACGAAGGGCGCGAGCAGCGTACTTTCGTAGTCTTCGGGCAGGTCGCTGGCGAGCTTCTTCTGCTCGGCCTCCTCGAACGAGAAGCCGTACTGGCGCGAGATCATCTGCGTCAGCTGCGAACCACCGAAGGCCTGGTCGCGGTCGTAGAGCAGTTCCTCGTCGCGCAGCACCTTCAGGCTGGTGGTCTCGGCGCCGATCTCGAACAGCGCCACCAGCGCGTCCTTGCCCTCGTTCGGCAGCGCGGTGACGATGCGCGTCATCGCCAGCCTGGAGGCATGCGATTCGATGTCGAGCACGACGGGCTTCAACCCGGCGGCCTCGGCCAGGCCCTGGCGGTCCTGCACGCGGTCCTTGCGCGACGCGGCTATCAGCACCTCCACATCGCCGGCCGACGTCGGGCTCGGCCCGACGACGCAGAAATCGAGGCTGACCTCGTCGAGCGAGAAGGGGATGTACTGGTTGGCTTCGGACTCGACCTGGAGCTCGAGTTCCTCGTCGCGCAGGCCGGCCGGCAGCATGATCTTCTTGGTGATCACCGACGACTGCGGCATCGCCATCGCCACCCGCTTGCTGCGCGTGCCGCTCTTGGCGATCACGCGGCGCACGGCGTCGGCGACCTCGTCGAACTTCTCGATCTGGCCGTCGGCGATCCAGCCCTTCTCGAAGCTCTCGGTGGCGAATCGCTCCAGCACGTACTCACCCGTAGCGGACTGGCCCAATTCGACGAGCTTCACGCTCGACGAGCTGATGTCCAAGCCGACGAGCGGTCCCTGCTTGCCCCCCATCAACCCGTCGAATAAGCCCACACCGTCCCCCGGACGCCGCTGCACGGCTGTTAATAAGTTACTTCAATGCTAGCAGTAAAGCCTTTGTGCCCCAAAGCTTTTAGGCCGCTGCGCCACGGCGTCACGTTGCAAAACTCACACGGCTTGGAAGCACTCGATACCGGCGTTGTAACTGCCGGTGAGGCCCCCGGCAAGTCGGCCCGAAACCCTCGAATCGGTGTCGTGATGAATTTCTATAATCTCGACCCTCGGGTCGCGTGGTCCGACGCCTCGCCCCGGGGTCCTCGCCCGCACCGCCCTCAACCGCACGAGCCGGCTTGTCCTCCAAACTCCCGACCGCGATCCGCTGGCCCCTGCTGGCACTGACCACGCTGCTCGGTCTGGCCACCGCCGCGCTGCTGGCCGGCGCCGCGCTGGTCGCCATCGCGCTGGCGGTGGCCTACCCGAACCTGCCCGAGATCCACAGCCTGACCGACTACCGGCCCAAGCTGCCGATGCGCGTGTACTCGGCCGACGAGGTGCTGATCGGCGAGTTCGGCGAGGAGCGCCGCCAGTTCGTGCCGATCGAGCGCATTCCCAAGGTGATGCAGCAGGCGGTGCTGGCGATCGAGGACGCGCGCTTCTACGAGCACCGCGGCGTCGACTACATCGGCATCGTGCGCGCCGGCCTGGCCAACGTCGGCGAGTCACGCAGCCAGGGCGCCTCGACGATCACGATGCAGGTCGCGCGCAACTTCTACCTGCCGACCGAGAAGACGCTGACGCGCAAGATCTACGAGATCCTGCTGGCGCTGAAGATCGAGAGCCAGCTCGGCAAGGACCAGATCCTCGAGGTCTACATGAACCAGATCTTCCTCGGCCAGCGCGCCTACGGGTTCGCGGCCGCGGCCGAGATCTACTTCGGCAAGCCGCTCGATGCGCTCGGCATCGCCGAGGCGGCGATGCTCGCCGGGCTGCCCAAGGCACCGTCGGCCTACAACCCGATCGCCAACCCGACGCGCGCCACCCAGCGCCAGCAGCACATCATCGAGCGCATGCTCGAGAACGACTACATCACCGCCGAGCAGGCCGAGGCCGCCAAGGTCGAACAACTCGTCTACCGCCGCCGCATCGAGGTGCCGCTGCACGCCGAGTACGTGGCCGAGGCTGCACGCCAGCTCATCCACGCCCAGTACGGCGACAACGCCTACACGCGCGGCCTCAACGTCTACACGAGCATCCGCTCGGTGGAGCAGGCGGCAGCCTACCGCGCGCTGCGTCGCGGCATCACCGACTACGAACGGCGCCAGTTCTACCGCGGCCCCGAGGCCTACATCGACCTGCCCGCCGACCCGCAGGCGCTCGATGCGCGGATCGCCGAAGCCCTCGACGACCACCCCGACAACGGCGAGATCAAGGCCGCGGTCGTGCTCGAAGCCGACCCGAAGAAGGTCGTCGCGGTGCGCCAGGACGGCGAGACGCTGACGCTCACCGGCGCGGCCCTGCGGCCGGCGGCCTCAGGCTTGTCGCCAAAGGCGCCGCCGAAGATCCAGATCCGACGCGGCGCGGTGATCCGCGTCATCGAAGCCGACAGGATCGGCTGGGCGATCACCCAGCTGCCCGAAGTCGAAGGGGCGCTGGTCGCGCTCGACCCGCACACCGGCGCGATCCGCGCGATGGTCGGCGGCTTCGACCATGCCAAGAGCAAGTTCAACCACGCGATGCAGGCTTGGCGCCAGCCGGGCTCGAGCTTCAAGCCCTTCATCTACTCGGCGGCCCTCGAACAGGGCTTCACCCCCGCGACCGTGATCAACGACGCGCCGCTGTTCTACGACGCCGCCACCACCGGCAGCCAGCCCTGGGAGCCGAAGAACTACGACGGCGAGTTCGAGGGCCCGATGTCGCTGCGGCGCGCGCTGGCCAAATCGAAGAACATGGTGTCGATCCGCATCCTCGAAGCCGTCGGCACCGGCTACGCGCAGGGCTGGATCACCCGCTTCGGCTTCGACGCCGACAAGCACCTGCCCTACCTGCCGATGGCCCTGGGCACCGGCTCGGTGACGCCGCTGCAGATGGCCAGCGCCTACGGCGTGTTCGCCAACGGCGGTTACCGGGTCGACCCGGTGCTGGTGATCCGCGTGACCGACAACAAGGGCCGCATCCTCGCCAAACCCGAACTGTCGCCGCCCGACGAGGCGCGCCGCGTGCTCGACCCGCGCAACGTCTTCGTGATGGGCAGCCTGCTGCAGGAAGTCACGCGCAGCGGCACCGCGGCCCGCGCCCAGGCCACGCTCAAGCGCCCCGACCTCTACGGCAAGACCGGCACCACCAACGACTCCAACGATGCCTGGTTCGCCGGCTACGCCACCGGCATGGTCGCGGTGGTGTGGATCGGCTACGACCAGCCGAAGAAGCTCGGCAGCCGCGAAACCGGCGGCGGCCTGGCGCTGCCGGTGTGGATCGACTACGCCGCGGTGGCGCTCAAGGGCGTGCCGCCGGCGCCGCTGGAGCCGCCGCGCGGCGTGATCCAGGTCGGTGGCGAGTGGTACTACGAGGAATTCGGCCCCGAGGCCGGCATCGCCAGCCTCGGGATGGACGAGCCCGTGCCTGCGCCGCCGCCGACCGACGAAGAGCGCCGCAGCATCCTCGACCTCTTCAAGAACTAGGGCCTGTTAACGCTACCGGAGGGCTCGCGCCGGAGCCGCGCAGGCCGCAGGGGTAGGCGTGAGGGAGGCCGCGTGCTCATGCACGCAACGACCGAGCAACACCGCCCTGCGGCCTGCGCGGCCCCGGCCCGAAGGGTGATCCCAGGAAACGGGCGCCCTCGGCGTTGCCGATGCTCACCGGGGGCCTACCCCGGCTGTGCTCGGCGCCTTGATGGCGCCCGTTTCCTGGGTCACGCGAGCCCTCCGGTAGCGTTAACAGGCCCTAGGCCGTCGGCTCGAAGCGCAAGGCTTTCCCCGCCTGCTCGCTGGCGCAGGCCGACAGCGTGGCGAAGAACTCCTCGCCGGTCTTGGTGTCGCGCCACGCGCCGTCGGCGTGGCGGTAGTGGAAGCCGCCGCGCCGCGCGGCCAGCCAGATCTCGTGCAGCGGCGGCTGCGTGTTGACGACGATCTTGCTGCCGTTCGGGAAGCTCAGCTCGAGCAGACCGCCGGTGCGCGCGCTGTCGATGTCGACCACGTCGTCCTGCAGCCAGCGGTCGACCTGCTGCTCGATGCCGCCCAGCAGCGTGCGCGTCAGCGCGTGGTAGGCCGCGTCGCTCAGGACCTCGGGGCTCGGGGCGCTCATTCGTAGAATCCGCGGATGTTGAAGACGACATCGATTCTAGGCAGGCGCTTCGCCATGCTTGCGTTGTGTGCTTGGCTCGCCGGCTGCGGCCAGAAGGGCCCGCTGTACCTGCCGGCGCCGGCCGCGGCCACGTCGGCGCCGGCCGCCTCGGCGCCCGCGCGATGACGCTGCCCGGCGCACCCTACGTCGCCTACCGCGGCACCGCGCTCGTCATCGACGGCTGCGCCGCCGATGCGCTGGCGCAGCGCTTCGGCACGCCTTTGTACGTCTATTCGCACCGCGCGATGCTGGCCGCGCTGGCCCCTTACCAGCACGCGCTGGCCGGCCGCGAGCACCTGGTCTGCTATGCGATGAAGGCCAACTCCAGCCTCGCGGTACTACAGACCTTCGCGCGCGCCGGCTGCGGCTTCGACATCGTCTCGGGCGGCGAGCTCGAGCGCGTGCTGGCCGCCGGCGGCGAGGCGTCCAGGGTCGTGTTCTCCGGCCTCGGCAAGACCCGCACCGAGATGGCCCGCGCGCTCGAAGCCGGCGTGCGCTGCTTCAACGTCGAGAGTGAGGCCGAACTCGACGTGCTGTCCGAGGTCGCGCACCGCCTGGGCCGGCGCGCGCCGGTCAGCCTGCGCATCAACCCCGACGTCGACGCCGGCACCCACCCCTACATCTCGACCGGCCTCAAGAACAACAAATTCGGCATCGCCCACGAGCGCGCGCTGGCGGCCTACCGCCACGCCGCGGCGCTGCCGGGCCTGGACGTGGTCGGCATCGACTGCCACATCGGCTCGCAGATCACCGAGGTCGCGCCCTACCTCGACGCCCTCGACCGCGTGCTCGACCTGGTCGAGCAGATCGAGTCCGAGGGCCTGCGCATCCACCACCTCGACCTCGGCGGCGGCCTCGGCATCCGCTACACCGACGAGCAGCCGCCCGCCGCCGACGCGCTGATCGCCGCGCTGCTGGAACGTCTCGACGCGCGCGGCCACGGCCACCGCATGCTGGTGTTCGAGCCCGGCCGTTCGCTGGTCGGCAACGCCGGCGTGCTGCTGACCGAGGTGCTCTACCTCAAGCCGGGCGAGGCCAGGCACTTCTGCGTCGTCGACGCGGCGATGAACGACCTGATGCGCCCGGCGCTCTACGAAGCGACGATGGGCATCGTCGCCACCACGCTGCGCGACGCGCCGCCGGTGGTCTACGACGTCGTCGGCCCGGTCTGCGAGTCGGGCGACTGGCTGGGCCGCGACCGCGCGCTGGCCGTCGTGCCCGGCGACCGGCTGGCGGTGCTCAGCGCCGGCGCCTACGGCATGAGCATGGCCAGCAACTACAACACCCGGCCGCGCGCCGCCGAGGTGCTGGTCGACGACGGCGAGGCGGTGCTGATCCGCGAGCGCGAGTCGGCCGCCGAGCTGTTTCGCGGCGAGCGGCTGCTGCCCTGAGCCGCTAGAGGCGCCCTTCCTCGACCGCGTGGCAGGCCACGCGGCCTGCACCGGCCGGCATCAGCTCGGGCCGCTCGGCCCGGCAGCGCGCGTTCGCATGCGGACAGCGCGGATGGAAGGCGCAGCCGCCCGGCGGCGCCAGCGGGTCGGGCGGCTCGCCCTGCAGCGGCGGCCGCGCCGGCCGGTCCGGGTCGAGGCCGGGCACGGCGTCGAGCAGCAGCCGGGTGTAGGGGTGGCGCGGCGCGGCGAACAGCGCGCGCGTCGGCGCCTGCTCGACCAGCCGGCCGAGCACCATCACGCCGACCTCGTCGGCCATCCGCCGCACCACCGCGAGGTTGTGCGAGATGAACAGGCAGGCCAGGCCGCGCTCGCGCTGCAGCTCGCGCATCAGGTTCAGCACCTGGGCCTGGACCGAGACGTCGAGCGCCGAGGTCGGCTCGTCGCAGACCAGCAGCTCGGGCTCGCCGGCCAGCGCGCGCGCGATCGAGATGCGCTGCCGCTGGCCGCCGGAGAACTGGTGCGGGTACTTGTCGGCGTCGGCGGCGGCGAGCCCGACGGCGCGCAGCAGCTCGACCACGCGGACGCGGCGCGCCGCGGCGTCGGGCTCCAGCGCATGCTCGACCAGCGGCTCGGCGACGATGTCGCGCACCCGCCAGCGCGGGTCGAGGCTGGCGTAGGGGTCCTGGAAGATCATCTGCCAGCGACGCCGCAGCGCCTGCGCGTCGCGCGGCGACTCGAGCGCACGGCGCACGTCGATGCCATCGAAGCGCAGCGTGCCGGCGCTGGGCGCGAGCAGGCCGACGAGCAGCCGCGCGACCGTGCTCTTGCCGCAGCCCGATTCGCCGACCAGGCCGAGCGTGCGGCCGCGATCGATCGAGAAGTCCACACCGTCGACCGCCTGCACGACGCGGCGTGCCCGGCGTCCGAGCACCCGATCCAGCCAGGCCGGGGCGAGCTCGAAGCGCTTCGCCAGACCCTGCACCTCGAGCAGCGGTGCGCTCATGCGGCCTCCCCGGGCGGCACCGGCGCGAGCCAGCACGCCGCCGCGGTCGCGCCGGCGGCGCGCAACTCGGGCCGCTCGACGCGGCAGCGCGCCTGCGCGAGCGGGCAGCGCGGATGGAAGGCACAGCCCCCGGGCCAGGCGCCGGGCCGCGGCATGCGGCCTTCGATCTGCGTGAGGCGCTCGCGCGGGTCGTCGAGCCGCGGCACGGCGCCCATCAGCCCGGCGGTGTAGGGGTGGGCCGGTGCGCGCAGCACGTCGCGCACCGGCCCGATCTCGACGATGCGGCCGGCGTACATCACCGCGACGCGGTCGCAGGTCTCGGCGATCACGCCGAGGTCGTGGGTGATCAGCAGCAGCGCCGTGCCCTGCTCGCGGCCGAGCCGCTTCAGCAGCGCCAGCACCTGGGCCTGGACCGAGACGTCGAGCGCCGTGGTCGGCTCGTCGGCGATGACGAGCTGCGGCGCGCCGGCCAGCGCCAGCGCGATGACGACGCGCTGGCGCATGCCGCCGGAGAACTGGTGCGGGTACTGGTCGAGCCGCGCGTCCGGCGCCGGGATGCCGGTCTCGCGCAGCAGCCCGGCGGCACGTGCCCGCGCCGCAGCCGCGTCCAGCGGCAGGTGGGTGCGGAGGGTCTCGACCAGCTGCTGGCCGACCGTGAGCAGCGGGTTCAGCGCGGTCAGCGGGTCCTGGAAGATCGCGCCGATGCGGCGGCCGCGCAGCCGGCGCAGCGCCTCGGGCGGCAGGTCGTCGATGCGCTCGCCGGCCAGCCGCACCTCGCCGGCGACGATGCGCCCCGGCGGGTCGAGCAGGCCGATGATCGCCGCGCCCAGCAGCGACTTGCCGGCGCCGGACTCGCCGACGACGCCCAGCGCCTCGCCGGGCGCGACGGCGAAGGACACGCCGTCGAGCGCGCGCACCGCGCCGCGCCGGCCGGCAAACTCGACGCCCAGGTCGCGAAGCTCGAGCAGCGGTGGCGTCATCGCAGCCGCGGATTCAGCGCGTCGCGCAGCCAGTCGCCGAGCAGGTTGGCGCTGAGCGCGATCGCCACCAGCATCGCGCCGGGGAAGATCGTGATCCACCACTCGCCGCTGAACAGGAAGTCGTTGCCGACGCGGATCAGCGTGCCGAGCGAGGGCGAGGTCGGCGGCACGCCGACGCCAAGGAAGCTCAGCGTCGCCTCGGTGAGGATCGCGGTCGCGACCTGGATCGTCGCCAGCACCGACACCGGCCCCAGCACGTTGGGCAGCACGTGGCGCCGCATGATGCGCGCCGGGCTCACGCCGATGACGCGTGCGGCCTGCACGTACTCCTTCTGCCGCTCGACCAGCGTCGAGCCGCGCACCGTGCGCGCGTAGGGCACCCAGCCGGTCAGCGCGATCGCAAGGATCAGCACGCCGAAGGCCAGCGTCGCGTGCGCGTCGGGAAAGAGCGCGCGGCCGACGCCGTCGATCAGCAGCGCCACCAGGATGGCCGGGAAGCTCAGCATCACGTCGCACACCCGCATCAGGAAGGCGTCGAGCCGGCCGCCGACGTAGCCCGCGACCAGCCCCAGCGTGACGCCGACCGCCATCGACAGCGCCACCGCCGCCAGCCCGACGACCAGCGAGATGCGCGTGCCGTAGATCAGCGCCGAGAGGATGTCGCGGCCCTGGTCGTCGGTGCCGAGCAGGTAGCGCGTGCTGCCGCCGTCGAGCCAGGCCGGCGGCAGCCGCGCGTCGCCGAGCTCGAGCGTCGCGAGGTCGAAGGGGTCGTGCGGCGCGAGCCAGGGTGCGAAAAGCGCGCAGGCCAGGCAGGCCAGCGCGACCGCGGCGGCGAGCAGCGCGACCGGCGAGTCGAGCAGCTCGTGAACCAGCTCGCGGTCGAGCCAGCGCGGCAGGCGGCGAGGCAGCGCGACCGCCATCTCAGCCCTGCGCCGCCGTGGCGTCGACGCGCAGCCGCGGGTCGACCGCGAGGTAGAGCAGGTCGACGACGAGGTTGATCGCGACGAAGATCAGCGCCGTCAGGCACAGGTAGGCGGCCATCACCGGCACGTCGGCGAAGCTCACCGCCTGGATGAACAGCAGCCCCATGCCGGGCCACTGGAACACCGTCTCGGTGATGATCGCGAAGGCGATCAGGCTGCCGAGCTGCAGCCCGGTGATCGTGATCACCGGCACCAGCGTGTTCTTCAGCGCGTGACCGAAATGCACCGCGCGGTCGCTCAGCCCGCGCGCGCGAGCGAAACGGATGTAGTCGGTGCGCAGCACCTCGAGCATCTCGGCGCGCACCAGCCGCATGATCAGCGCGAGCTGGAACACCGCCAGCGTCACCGACGGCAGGATCAGATGCTTCCAGCCCTCGACGCTGAGCCAGCCGGTGCTCCACGGCCCGATCGCCACCACCTCGCCGCGGCCGAAGCTCGGCAGCCAGTTCAGCCCCACCGAGAACACCAGGATCAGCAGGATGCCGATCAGGAAGGTCGGCAGCGACACGCCGAGCAGCGACACCGTCATCAGCAGCTGCGACAACCAGCTGCCGCGCTTCAAGGCGGCCACGACGCCCATCGGCACGCCGACCGCGAGCGCGAGCAGCGCTGCGGTGATCGCCTCGGCGTAGCGCAGCCGCGCCGGCCCCACGT
>ERZ1066138.170-NODE-170-length-22374-cov-9.020028_pt1 | contig 22374 bp, 17 predicted proteins | sample MGYA00382785_ERZ1066138 | MGnify/ENA primary metagenome ERZ1066138 (study PRJEB33369, sample SAMEA5778368) | biofilm metagenome | biome: Industrial cooling water; feature: Water cooling tower basin; material: Biofilm | place: United Arab Emirates | collected... | reverse complement strand
TTCGTCGCGCTCGCCTCAGTCAAACTATGGATACCCTTTGTCCACGAAACCTAGAGAAGCCGCGCATTCGAAGTCTGAGCAAGAGCGGTACCAACAAATACTCCAGAAAGTCTACGGAACGAAAATCTGGAAAGCTCGCTCAGCAGCGATTGGTTTTCGCAAAATTATAAACCAATTACTGACTCGCAATGGTTAGGCTAGATACTTCTGAGCTGCCCCGCTTGTGTGGACACGGAGTTGATCTGCTCCCGCAAAATGCCCCCGTCTGAGGTTAGAGTTTTCCGGCTTTGTCCTGTGGTTAGATGGAGGACGGAAGACGATGAAGGCATCGAAGTTCACGGATGCGCAGAAGGCGTTCATCATCCGGCAGGGTGAGGAGGGAACGCCAGTCGAAGAGATCTGCCGGAAGGCTGGGATCAGCCAGGCGACGTACTTCAATTGGAAATGGAAGTACGCTGGCCTGATGCCGAGCGAGATGAAGCGTCTCCGGGAGCTTGAAGAGGAGAATGCCCGGCTGAAAGCGCATAGTTGCCGATCTCTCACTCGACGAGGAGATGCTGCAGGACGTCATCAAGCGAAAGCTTTAAGGCCTGTCCGCAAGCGCAAGCTGGTGGCCGAGATGGTCAGCGGTTGGGGCGTATCGATCCGCCGAGCCTGTGGGCTCATGAAGATCGCGCCCAATACATACCGCTACCGATCCCGGCGCCCCGGACAGGCCGCACTTGAGACCCAGATCAAGGAGATCTGCGCGATCCGTGTTCGGTACGGCTACCGGCGCGTGCACGTCCTGCTGCGTCGTGAGGGCTGGGCGATCAACGCCAAGCGCGTCCGCCGGATCTACAGCAGTTTAGGCCTGCAAATACGCAACAAATCGCCAAGACGGCGCGTCAAGGCGAAGTTGCGTGACGACCGGGCATCTGCGACTGGCACACATGACGTATGGGCGATGGACTTTGTCCACGATCAGCTGGCGATGGGTGGAAAGATCAGGACCTTGACGTTGCTCGATACCTACTCGCGCTATGCGCATGCGATCGACGCCCGCGCTCAGTACCGGGCTGAGAACGTGGTGGCGACATTGGAGGCCGTTTGCAGTAAAGTGGGGTGTCCGAAGGCGATCCGTGTCGACCAGGGTTCAGAGTTTGTATCGCGGGACCTCGATCTGTGGGCTTATGCCCACAACGTGACCCTCGACTTCTCCCGGCCTGGAAAGCCGACGGACAACGCGTTCATCGAGGCGTTCAATGGCCGGCTGAGGGCGGAGTGCCTGAATGTGCACTGGTTCATGACGCTCAGCGATGCGAGAGAGAAGCTGGAGTGTTGGCGTAGAGCCTACAATGAGGTGAGACCGCACGGAGCGCTCGGGAACAAGGTCCCGATCTCGCTGCTGAATTCCGCTGGCGATCCCAACCCGCCGGTGGCGAAACAGCTCGAAAACTCTAGCTCCGAATGAGGGCACGTTGGGGAGCGGTCCAAAGTAACGACGGACTCTCGCTATGATCGAGTACAGTTGGGGGGGTAGGGTCAGGAGTCAAAAAGGTCGCGCGGGCATCAGGTCCCGTGTTGGAGCTTTCGAAGCGCCGGGCCTTGCGGCTCATTAGGCGGAAGCTTATTTTGACGAGGCGCGCCGCTTAGGCGTCTGGCCCCGCGGTTGAGGACCACAGATCTACGGTATGTCCGCGCGCCCGATCCCGACCGCACCGCAAGCAACAACCACTTGCGAACGGGCGCCGCCTCCAGATTCTCAATGTCGTTGATGGCGTGACGCGGAAAATCTTGCGCCGAAAGCTCACACAGCCATCTCGGGTGCTCGCGTGGTATGCGAGTTGATGGCGCTGATTGGAAGGCGTGTCAAGCCCGACATGACCGGAGTTCACATCGAAATATCATTCTGACATTATCAGAGGCGCACAGGATCAACTGGCATTCCACCGCTCTCGCCGATCTGACGCTCCACGTCTGCGGTAAGCTTGGTCGGGCGCCCACCGGCTTCCGAATGTGCTTGTCGCCAGCATCTGAGCTGCCCTACGTTGCTTCGGCCCAAACAGATGCTGGATACAAGTAGCCAGGTTCTTTTATCGCGATGGGCTGGCCACAGTTGGCTCAAGTTGAGGCGGCCTAACAATCTTCCAGATAAAGGGTCGAATTAAAGTCGTTATTGCGTTCAACTGCGCGGAGATTGTCACTTGCGAGTTTCTAATAGAAAGAGAGTTTTGGTGACGGGTGGTGCCGGGTTTCTCGGTTCGCACCTTTGTGAGCGCCTACTTTATAGTGGTTGCGATGTGCTATGTGTCGATAACTTCTATAGCGGCACTAAGGACAACATCGCACATCTTGTTGTGAATCCACGCTTTGAGCTGGTTCGTCATGACGTGACGTTCCCGCTTTATATTGAAGTTGATGAGATTTACAACTTGGCTTGCCCGGCGTCGCCGGTTCACTATCAGTGGGATCCCGTGCAAACGACGAAGACCAGCGTTCATGGTGCCATAAACATGCTGGGCTTGGCCAAGCGCACCAAGGCCAGAATTTTCCAGGCATCCACGAGTGAGGTCTATGGCGACCCCGAGGTTCATCCGCAGCAGGAAGGCTACTGGGGCCGAGTTAATCCAATCGGTATCCGTTCATGCTACGATGAAGGTAAGCGCTGCGCCGAAACACTGTTTTTTGACTATCACCGGCAGCACGACGTCGACATCAAGGTTGCGCGGATCTTCAATACCTACGGTCCGCGCATGCACCCAAACGATGGGCGCGTAGTGTCCAATTTTATCGTGCAGGCGCTGCGTGGTGACGACATCACCATTTACGGGGATGGATCACAAACCCGTAGTTTCTGCGCTGTCGACGACTTAATCGACGGCTTCTTGCTTTTCATGGCTAGCCCTAAACAATTGACCGGACCCATCAACATGGGGAACCCGTGTGAATTCACGATCCTTGAACTGGCTGAAGCCATCTTGAGAATGGCGGGCAGCAGTTCAAAATTAGTTATGAAGCCACTCCCGCAGGATGATCCAAAACAACGGCAGCCGGACATTACGCTAGCAAAGAAAAGCCTTGGCTGGGAACCGAAAATTACGCTCGAGGAAGGCCTCACCAAAACGATAAGTTATTTTCGAGCAGTCTTGGCCTCTAAATGATAGCCACAGAACTCAAGCTCTTATCGGTGACGCCGAACATGCAGTACAAAATTATTGAGTTCACCCCGGCCGTTTTCGGATCAGATGGGCTATACGGGGGTGCCGAACGATACGTTGCGTCTCTGGCGCAGGGTATTAATCAGAACGAAAGCGCAAACTGCAATGCGACTGTAGTGGGCTTCGGAGCCCGCACTTCAGTCAGTGAGTGTAAGGGAGTGCGCACCCATACGATCGGGGTCGATCCAGGCGTGTTATCTAGTGCTTCAGGATCCGCCGCAGAACTATATGAATTATTTGCGGAAGCAGATCTGATACATATCCATCAGATGTTTTCGCGCGCAGGACAACTTGCTGCGCTGACTTCACTGCAACTAAACAAGCCGTTTGTGCTTACAGATCATGGCGGAGGTGATGACCTTGACGTCCCGTGTCTTGATGCATTGCGCCAGGCAGCGGCTGGAGTTTATGTATCGCAGGTATCTAAAAGTCACTGCGAGGAATTACTCAAATTGCAAAGAACGAAAATATTTATCGGGCCTGTCGACGATAAGTTTTTCAAAAATGGCAATTCATTTCGTGGACGGGCCGTTTTGTTCACTGGGCGGATACTTCCACACAAGGGAGTAGATAGAATAATCTGCAACTTGCCAAGCAATTTGCCATTGACGATCGCCGGAGCAATGCAAGACGAAAGATTCTATAATGATCTTGTAAAGCTCGCGGCGGGAAAGAAAGTGAATTTCATTCTCGATCCCGACGATGATACGCTTATAACATTATATCAAACGCATAACGTCTATTGCATTGCTTCAACGCATCACGACCGGTATGGCCGCCGGCACAAAAAGCCGGAACTCATGGGAATCACAACCATGGAGGCATTAGCGTCGGGGTGCGCAGTCTTGGTTGCGAAAACTGGGGCGCTACCGGAAGTCATTGAGGGTGCGTCGCCTGATTTCGCGAGAGTGTTTGCCTCCGACGATGAGTTAAACTCGCTACTCGGCGATATCGCGTCCGGGCTGTGGCCACATGATAACGCGTGCCATGTGTCGGCTGCTACTTTTGCTGAAAAGTTTCGAAAGCGGTCCTTGGGAACTATGATGGTGGACTTATACAAGTCTATTTTGTCCGCGGGTGACGCATGAAAATTCTGGTTTTGACAAATTTTTTTCCCCCTGAGTTTCTTGGCGGTTACGAGATTGGCTGCCAGAGACTTGTCGCCGAACTCAATCGGCGAGGCCACAAGGTAGAGGTTTTAACAAGTGGATCGGGCGAATTCGCTGAAGAGAACCTGAAAGTCAATCGAGGTTTGGAGCTCGCGGACATATATCGGCACCCGGCAGGGCTTGCCGAGCAAGTTACGGCCAAGGCGTTTAATTTGGCCAATGCTCTTCTTCTGCGCCAGAGAGTCCGAGATGGAGCGTTCGATCTCATATACGTTTTCAATATTATTGGACTAGGAGGGCTGCAGATCATCGATTACCTCAATGTCTGTGGGGTGCCGTGGGTGTGGCATCTTATGGACAACGTGCCCCACACGCTGACCGACGGACTTCCAAGCGAGGTTCTCCAATACTTTGAGTGTTCAGCCACGCGGTGCTTTAAGTCCAATGGCACCCTCGTAATGAGCCGATCTCTTCGAAAGGAACTTGCTGATCAAAATGTGGAGTTTGACAGTCCCGTTCATATAGTGCCGGGCTGGATCGAATGGCGCGATGGTTGTTCATGGCCGGTGCCGAGCGTCAGACGTTCTAGCGGGCAAAAGCGCTTTGTTGCACTAGGTTCGCTAAGTACCGCAAAGGGTACGGATTTGATCATTGAGACGGCGGCGGCTCTTGCTGCCGCTAGAGAAGACTTTTCGATCGACCTATTCGGGCCCGGGAATCTATCGAAATACAGGCGGAAAGTTCGGGAGCTTTCCGTGGAATCATTAGTATCGATTCGCGGTGTTCTTGCTCCAGAAGAGGTGAAGGATAAGTTAGCCCAATACGATGCCTTTCTGTTTCCAACCTGGAGCCGAGAGCCGTTTGGCTTTGTAGCTTTGGAAGCTGCGATGGCAGGTCTGGTTCCAATAATCACTTCAGGAGCAGGGGTCACAGAGTACCTTACGGAAGGCAAGCATTTCATTCCTATTCAACGTACGCATGCTTCGCTCAAGAAAGCGATGCTTCGCATCATGCATGATCCTAACGTGAGCGCTATTGCCGAGGCGTGCCGCGAAAAGGCGATTTGTGACCTAACGCTTGAGAAAGTGGGGGCTCAGGTGGAAGCTATATTATCTGATGCCGCTAGAGCCGGCCCGCGGCGGCGCGCTTTGTCGGACTCTCATGTTGACAGTATACTGAATGCTAGGCAGGCTCTCTTAGACCGAGCCGTTCCGAGTGGACGACATCGTTCAAGTGCCGCCGCAATTGCTCAAGAAACTGTTCATATGGCTGCCATCAATCAGTTTCAGAGTTGGAAGAATGAATTTCGAAGTAAGGGACCTCTATCATACAAGTATTGGCTCGCTCGCCTTGTCTTGCCTCTGATGAGGATACCTTTAGTTGATATTATGTCACGAATTGTTGCACTAGAAAGCAGAGACCGATAAGGTTCGGTTTGCAATCCGTCTTCGCCATATACGCCCTGTTAATGAAAAAAGTGCCTTCGAGGCGAAGCTATTTTTTGCGGGGAGGTTAGTTTATGTTGCGCGACCCTCAGGCCACAGCAGCCTTCGGTCTGTTTTATCTTTTGCGGAAACCCCGTACCAACCACGGAAACAAAGTTGGCGCGCATCAATTCTTGCCAAAGTATTCGCCCCGCAAGCCATGACTCGCTCCTGCCCCAGCGCACTGCGGCATCTGTTTTGCTTGTAAGGTTAAAAGCAATTGACAGTTATCCGGCGACCAGAAAATTTCTACACTAAATTTTTTCAGTGTTTGTCTGGAGTCAAGTGCAGTGGCGGGAACATGGAGTGACGTGTTTGCGTGGCCGATTGTTGGCATCCATGCGATCATGACCCCTGATGGCAAGGTTTTAACCTACGGAACAGATACATCGGGGCAGCAGGGCGGGACGCTGTACTTCGACGTCTGGGATCCCGCCACCAACACTCATCAGACACTCCAGCACAGCGTGCGAACTGATCTTTTTTGCTCGTCGTGCGTGATAATCCCCTCTACTGGCGAAATTGTAATCGCTGGCGGCGACAGCCGAGGCTTGGCCGCCCCTGTAAATCGAGGCGTCAACGACGTAAATGTTTTTGACTATCGTACGATGGTCATTTCCCAATCTGAGACAGGAGATATGGCCTACGCGCGTTGGTACGGTACTCCGGTGACCTTGGCAAACGGTAAGATCCTGCAGTTGGGCGGTATAGACGGCAACGCAGTAGGTGTTGGTGTCCCAGAACTCTATACGCCCGGCACGGGGTGGAAGACGCTTGGCGAGGCGCAAAGCGCGCTTGTCGCCAATGACTGGTATTATCCGCGTGCATGGTTGGCGAGCGACGGTCGGGTGGTACTTCTCCAAAATGCGAATGTTGCAGTCATTGATCCATCCGGAAATGGAGCCGTCCAGATTTTGGGCGTCACACCATTCGCGCAGTCGGATTCACTGCCCGCTATTATGTTCCAAGAGGACAAAGTCCTGACGCTCGACTCCCAAGGCAATGCCTGGGTGATGGACATGAGCGGGCCGGTCCCCACGTTTCAAATGACAACTGGGCTGGGTCAGTTGCGGCACTGGTCGAATATGACTCTGCTGGCCGATGGCTCGGTTATGGTGAGCGGTGGCAGCACAATTGACGTATCGGTCGCTGGTAACGATCAAAGGCTCGACGGCGTGACCAACGACGTCACAATCTGGAACCCGGCGACCGGCCTGTGGACCAGATCGGCAGATGCGGCGGTTGCCCGCCTCTATCACTCAACCACGCTCCTGTTGCCGGATGCGACCGTGCTGTCGCTCGGTGGCGGTGCACCCGGACCGCTCATCAACTTGAACGGCGAAATTTTCAAACCCGGGTACCTGTTCGACGAAAACGGCCAACTCGCAGAGCGACCGACCATCCTGGACGCACCGAAGGAACTCGCACAGGGCCAAGACTTCGAGATCACGGTTGACGATCCGTCGATCGCCCGACTGACGCTCGTGAAGTACGGCGCCGTCACGCATTCGCTCAATCCCGAAGCGCGCATGCTGAACCTCGACTTCTCCGTCGTAGATGGCAAGATTTATGTCGATCTTCCCGACAACGCTAACGTCGTCACCCCAGGCTATTGGATGCTATTTGCCTTTAACGCCAAAGGCACGCCTTCGGTGGCTGCAACCATCCAAATCGGCCTCGGCGGCGAGATGTATTCGGACGTTGCGCGGACGTTCCTGACTTTGAACGGGAGTGCTGCATTCGACCCCGCGCTTGGTGCGTTCAAACTGACGGATGAAGCGCCCAATCAAGTTGCCGGCGTCATGTCGAATGCTCGGGTTGATCTGTCGCAGGATTTCGCCATCAACTTTGACGCCTTTCTTGGTGGCAACGATCGGGGCGGCGAGGGCCTGGCATTCCTGCTGCACAATGACCCTCACGGCGCCGATGCCGTTGGCCGGGGCGGCAGCGGTTTTGGAGCTGCTGGGATTCGCGATGGTTTAGGATTGGAGATCGACACCCTCAACAACGGATCAAGGGCGGGCGACATCCGCACGGACCATGCGAACCTCTTCGACACGGATGCCGCCGCCCGAGGAGGGCGGATCACGAGGGCCGTCAACCTCGGAAATGTCGAGGATGGTGGTTGGCACAACGTCGAATTCATTTGGGACGCGGATACGCGCACCCTGGTCACGCGGTTTGACGGGGTGACGACCAGCACGCTGCGGAGTGACATTGTCCAAAAGTATCTGGGTGGATCCGATTACGCCTTTTTCGGTTTTACCGGTGCAACCAGCGGAGCAGCCAATGCTCAGCACGTCAGGGTCAATTCGGTTCAGGCGGTGTTCGAGGATACAACACACGAGAAAGTCCCAGGCCCGTTCAACGTTGCCGATCCTCTGGGCCATGTCACGCTGAGTGGCAACGCCAGCTACATGGGGTCTTCGGACGTCTTCCGATTGACGGCCGACCTCACGAACGTCAGCGGCAACATCATGTCGAACGAGCGCATTCTGCTGACCCACGATTTCTCCATCAGCTTCAACATTTTTCTTGGGCGCAATGACCGGGGCGCCGATGGAATGGCCTTCGTTCTGCACAATGATCCGGCCGGGGCCGAGGCCAACGGGGGTCGTGGCGGTGCACTGGGAGCGGCGGGCATTAGAAACGGTCTGGCGATCGAGTTTGACACGTTCAACAACGGCGCGGCCGCCGGTGATATCCGGACGGACCATGCCAGTTTCGTCGACACGGACGGAGGATTTCTGCCGCTGAGCCGAGTGGTCAACCTGCGCAACGTCGAAGACGGACGGTGGCACCGGGTGGATGTCACATGGGACGTCGATACGCAGACCATGAGTTTCACCTTTGACGGTAAGAGAAGCCTCACCAGCTCAATCAGCGGCGATTTGGCGGACACCTATTTTGGAGGCTCCGACAGTGTCCATTTCGGGTGGACGGCAGCAACGGGCGGGATCAGCAACCCGCAAATGGTCAGAGTGACTGCAGTCAACGCAGTGTTCGACCCCGATCCGGTGCAAACCTCTCTCTACCAGCCCAACGTCTACCACGATCAATTGTAGTCTGGACGCGAGGTCTCAATCGCGCATCGCGCGCCTCCACGTCGATTGCCGGGCCTCGTCTCTCGCTCCAGAACTTCAGGAAGCCGACGTCATCTTGAAGAAGACGGCCTTGTCAGGACAACCACGCCTGATGAGCCACGCCCCCGCTCATCGGCACGTGCCAAAATGAGGCGACTGCGCTGGCACTCGGATTGCAGAATGGTCTCTGGCTGGAAACATCGCCTCTAGGGTTGAGGCGTCATCAGACCGATGACGCGAGATCCAGACGCAGATGGCAGCAGGATCGTCGACAATGTCTGTCTCTCAGAACACTCAGCCAACAGTCAACACGCGCGATCTCGTCAGCTCGGCTCTCCGAGACTATCTGCCGGCCATTCGCACAACCTTCATCCTGAGCCTCGCCATCAACCTGCTGATGCTGGCGAGCCCCCTCTTCATGTTGCAGGTCTACGATCGCGTTTTGGCGAGCCGGAGCCTTCCCACCCTCGTCGTTTTGACGGGCCTCGTCGCGGGTGCATTCCTGTTTGCGGCGTTTCTCGAAACCATTCGTCAGCGTTTGATGGCCCGCATTGGCGCCGGAGTGGCTCGTAAACTTGGTCCGGCCGCCTATGCGGCCACGCTCGACCGGGCCGTGACCTTGAACAACGCGAACGACGCCGACCAGCCCATTCGCGATCTCGATACGGTGCGGCACTACTTGAGCGGTCCGAGCACCAGTGCCTTTCTCGATTTGCCTTGGCTCCCGATCTACGCCGCGTTTGCCTTCATTCTTCATCCGCTCGTCGGCATCATGACCGTCTCCGCCGCGGTCCTGTTGTTCGTTCTGGCTTACTCCAACGAGCGCACAACGCGTGCCTTAGGGGTCGAGTCTGCAATTCATCGACAACGCGCACATCAAGTCGCCGAATCCGCCACGCGCGGCGTGGAGGTTCTGCGGTCGATGAAAATCGAGACGCGGTTCCAGGACCGCTGGCGTGCCGAACGGGAAACCGCGCAGCAGCACCATCTCCGACTGACCGACCGAGTCGCAGCGCATGGGGCTTTCTCGCGGATGCTCCGACTCTTTCTTCAATCCGCCGTTCTGGCGCTGGCCGCTGCCCTTGCAATCGGCGGGGAAATGTCCGCGGGCAGTATTATTGCGGCGTCTGTGATCATGTCGCGCGCTCTTGCCCCGGTTGAGCAGATCACCGCGCAGTGGGAAGCCTTTCAGGTGGTCCGGCGCGCGTTCGCCCGATTGCGACTGGACTTGTCCACCGTCGCTCCGGCTGAGTCGAAAGTGGAATTGCCCAAATCGCGCGGCGCCCTCGATGTTGAAGACCTCGTCGTCGGTGCTCCTCAGGCCAAGAAGCCGCTCTTGACCAATATTCGGTTTTCGATTGAACCAGGCGACGGGCTTGGGCTCATCGGCATGAGCGGAAGCGGAAAGTCGGCCTTGATGCGGACTTTGGCCGGCGTTTGGCCCGCTTTGCGCGGCGAGGTCCGTCTCGATGGCGCCGCTCTCGACCAGTGGCCAGCCGAACAGTTGGGACGTGCTGTTGGCTATGTTCCCCAGGACGTCCAGCTTTTTGGCGGGACGGTGTCTGACAACATCTCGCGTTTTGCTGCTGAAGTGGACTCCGACGCGGTGGTTCGTGCGGCTCAGAGGGCCGGTGTGCATGATATGATTTTGCGTCTTCCGGATGGCTACCAAACGGACATCGGCGAAGCGGGCGTGTTCCTATCGGCCGGCCAACGCCAAAGGATTGCCTTGGCGCGGGCCTTCTACTCCGAGCCGTCGCTGCTGCTTCTCGATGAACCCAACTCCAATCTGGACGGGCCCGGTGAAGCGGCGCTGATCGAAACGCTCCTGAAAGCGAGAAAAGATGGCGTGACGGTCGTCATCGTCTCCCATCGCCCCGCCACACTTCAGGTCACCAACAAGGTCCTGTGCCTGCAGGACGGGAAACAGGCGGCGTTCGGTCTCCGCGATGAGATCTTGAATGTCGTGCGATCGAACACTCCGCGAATTCGCGATTTGCGAGCAGCCACAAATGACTGACATTGATCAAAGCATCCGCTCCTATCGCCGCCTGGGGCTTGCCACTCTACTCCTGGGCCTTGGGGGCGCGGCCGCATGGGCCGCTACGGTGCAACTTTCCGGAGCCGTCGTCGCGACCGGGACGGTCGTGGTCGAGTCCAGCGTGAAACGCGTTCAGCATGCCAGCGGCGGGATTGTCGGGGAAATCCTCGTCAAAGACGGCGCGAAGGTCCAGGTGGGCGACATTCTCGTGAAGCTCGATCAGACCATGGCGCGCGCGAACCTGCAAATCATCAATCAACAGATTGATGAACTCGAGATGCGGGATGCACGGCTTGAACTCGAGCTCTCGGCTGGACCGCTGACGAGCGATCTACCCGACTTTGCCTTTCCGAGGCGCTTCGCGGATCGTGGGAATGATCCGTCTGTCGCGACGCTTTATGTAACTGAAAAGATCGCGTATGACGCGCGGCGGTCGACGTGCAGCAGCCAGAACTCCCAATACGAGGAGAGAATCACGCAGCTGAAGGAAGAAGCTGCTGGCCTTGAGGAGCAGATCAAAGCGACCAAGAAGGAGATCAATTTCATACGCTCCGAAATCGACGGTCTGGAACAGCTCGAGAGCAAGCAACTCGTTCCAAAAACGAAGATGGTTGAGAGAAAGCGTGAGGAAGCGCGTCTCGTCGGACAACACAGTCAGCTCCGCGCATCAGCTGCGCAAGCCAGAGGGCGCATTGCGGAGATCGAGCTCCAGAAGTCCAACCACTTCCAGCAGCTAAGGACAGTATCGGTCAACGAACGGCGCGAAACTCAGACCAAGCTCGTCGAACTCAAAGAGCGGCAGATCGCAGCACAAGACCAACTCAAGCGGACCGATATCCGTTCACCGCAGACAGGCTTTGTACATGAATTGTCGGTTCATACGGTCGGGGGTGTTCTTGCACCCGGCGAACAGATCATGTTGATCGTTCCCGACGGAGACGACCTTAGCGTTGAGGTCGCGATCGAGCCAAACGACATCAGTCAGGTGAGCGTCGGGCAGAAGAGCATGCTGCGCTTTTCCGGTCTGCACAACCAGCTGGCGCCCGAGATCGCTGGCACTGTGACGCGTGTCGGTGCTGATCTGTCCAAGAGCGAGTCCGGGCGCGCCCAGTATTTCATGGCCCGAATATCGGTGGATGCTGCAGAACGAACGAAAATCAAAGAAGCCAAAATCGTTCCAGGCATGCCCGTTGAGGTGTTTGTTGAAACCAACACGTACACGGCGATGTCATACTTGGTGAAACCCATTGCCGATCAGTTCAGGCGGGCGCTTCGGGAAGGCTAAAAGACGGATCTCTTGCCTGCGTCTGCAGGCGATCTACGCCTCGATATAACTCGCTGACCGTGATAGGTGACGAGGTTGACTGAGGACAGCGGCGCATGCCGCGGGCTCCTCATGTCAGTATCAAATGAACCGCGTGCAGCTTGGAGGAGTCGGTCGGCCAGAAAAGCACCCTCCGCTTCACTGGGCCTTCACAACCAGCTGGCACCGGAAATCGTGGGATGACGCGAGTGGGTGCCGATATGTCCCACAGTGACTCAGGACGGACACAGTGGCCCGAGTGTCGGTCAGTTCGGAAGAAATGCAGAAGCTGCAGGATGCCAAGATCGTTCCCGGGAGCCTGTCGAGGTTTATGTCCAGACAATACCTCATCAAACCCCAGGCCGACCAGTTCAGGCGTGCACTGCGCGAAGGCTGAAGCACCGATCAGACTCCCCGCCGACGGTCGTGTCATCCGGTGATAGAGTCGTGTCAGCAGGACCTTGCAGCGGTCAAGCAGCCTGCATGACAGTAATTAGAAGACCCGATCGCTCCCGAAGCGGCCGTATATGATCTGATTGTGCGCTAGTGCTCGCGCGCCCCGATAGTAACTTTATGCTACCGACAACCGTCGCGACTTCGACTCCAAGTTCACGGCGATCGTGGTTGGCACTAGGTTATGCTCAATGTTGGACCGATTTTCCAAGGACTTATCCGGGGTATCATCCAGTTGCTGGCTCTTTGTACGTGCGATCATCCGCACGATGCGTTTGCGACGGTAGCGGGCCATAATCGCGCAGTAACGAAATCCAATCTGCCCGCCGGTAAAATGTCGGCGGAAGAGGTAATATTTGACGAACACCAGGGGCCATTCAATCAATGACCGAAGATACAGCTTGGCTGGCGACCGTCGCGACGAGTGCAAGGCGCTGAACGTTGCCCGCTCGTCGCATTTTGCACTGAGATCCTCGAGTGATGTAAAGGTGTGATGCCAAAGCACGCTGGACAGTCGGCCAACGGGATAGTCTCCGGGTTCAACGGAGTCATGCAGGGCTGAGTTCCGGAATCGGACCCGCGACCGATCATAGAACCTGATGCACTTGTGATCACTGGCCCATAGCCTTGGCTTCAGCCACCCGGGATAGACGATGTGAACATCCATCCAGTACGATGCGAACTCTGGTTGACCCGAACTGAAGATCGCCGCGAGTTCAGATCGCAGCTCGGGGGTCGCTACTTCGTCTGCATCAAGATTGAGGACCCACGTGTTGCGACATTGGTCTTCCGCAAATCGCTTCTGTTGTCCGAACCCTTCCCAGTCGTTATGAACAACTTTGGCACCGGCGCTCTTTGCAACTTGGATCGTTGCGTCGCTACTGCCCGCCTCCACAACGACGACCTCGTCAACCCAATCGATCACGGACGTGATGCAACGCTCGATCCGATGGGCCTCGTTCTTGGCGATGATAAAGCAGGATATCGGCAGTTTGCCGTCGCGCCCTGATGTGGCTGCGAGAGGAAGAACCAAAATGCCCTCCGGAATATTGTGTACTCAAATCAATGGGCGAAATCTAGTGTTGGCAGACTGTGGATAAACAATGAAACTGTCAATATCCGCCACGATCCCGCCAAGCGACAATCAGTTGATAACGCGTGCGCTCACCGCAGCCCAGCTTGTGGGGCCTGGAAGGTCGGATCGAGATCCCGTGCGTTCGATGTGAACCTCGTGCCCTTTTTGGAACCGATCATGCACGACTTGCTCCCTTTGCCGAGCCACGGTGTTCTGCTCTTGCGCCTGCGCCGAGCTAGGTCGACGTGTCGGGGCAGTGCGGCAAGAACCTCATGTGTCCATGGCTTGGAAGCCGCTCTGCCGAAGCCTTCGGGCAGCTCATAAGGACGCCAATGCTATGTGTCCAAATCGCACTCGTCGTAAAGTTTAATCCGAGATGCGTCGAAGCGATGTTTTCGCGATTCTGAATCGCCGCTTCAAGCGGATCTCTCTCTCACTGATCCAGCGCTGCAGCCGCGTCGAACGACGAGCGTCTCTGTTTATTCGACCTGTGGCATTGACATGTGGGAACTCCTCTTTAGGGACCGGAAGTCCGAGAAATCGGCAGAGAGGCGGCCATACGTCCTCTTTGGTGATGTCGATTTCCAAGAAATCATCGGGTCGTCCCCGGAAGTGGGATCGAACAGCTTCATTATGATCTTCGTATATTTCGACACAGCGTTCAAAATCCCCGATTTTAGCAGCATCGCCATAAATCCAGGTATGTATATCGCTGCCTGCCCTCTTCTCAGTATTTAGATGCTTTTCGAGACTCTTACGCCAACGCTCCGAATCCCTTACGGTAAGAATAAATTTTGATCCGGGAAACCTATCGTCGAATTCCCGAAAAAGCATTGCCCAGGGAATATCACAAAATGCTTCCGCACCCTTGATATGCTTCGAACATTCGATGAAAACCTTTTCATTGGTGAGCGGGGGCTCTATTGTTATGCTTCTCGGCGGACGGTTGATGCGGAGACCGTGTTTACACCGCAGGCCAAGCAATCCAAGTCCAATCTGCAAAGACTTTGTCCCTGTCTTTTGCAATCCGACGCCGAAAATTTTGCTCGATGACATGTTATCTCCGTTGATTGTGCTGCATCCGCCGCAACGGGGCCTGCCCTGACAATGGATTGGTGTGTGAGCAGCTAGGCTTTAGACGGCCAGCGCCTCCTTGATCTGCTGAATAACCGTATCTCGATCAAAACGATAGCACTTCCAGTAATCTTCACCCAGTGCCCCTGCGAGCCGCAAAGTCTCATCGATTTCACTTCTAGAGAGAAAGTGGCTCGATAGCTCTATGTAGTATTCAGTCAATCCCGCATCAGAAAATAGAACCTTCTTTTTGAAATCACCCGTCGTGCTCACCTGCTCGGATTGAGCGTTACCTAGGCCGATCACCGGTCGACCCTCCCGAAGGGCATTGATTAGAAAGTGATAAGTGTCTGAAACTATAAAGTGGCACTCCCGTATACGTGTGATATTCTTTTGAAAAGCCGCCTCGAAGTCTATCCCCTCACCAATCCAGTCCGTAAATAGAACAACGTTTGCGTGCTTAGAAAGCGCGTTCAACAGTTCGGTGACATTGCTTATCTTAGATCGACGAAAATAGACTCCGACAGTCTTGCTCTGAAGGCCTTTCGGCGGCGTTTTGGGCAGCCCACTCATTAAAAAAGCCACGTCGCAGATCTGGTGCAAGTTCGGAGGCGTCGAGCGGTCATCGAAGATCAAACTCAAATTGTTCAAAGAGACACTGTCTCTTGGAAGAATGAATCGAAATTGGCGATATTTATCCTGTTTTGTGCTACATAGAGTATCGAAGATAGGCTTTGTCATGGTTTGAAAGTTTTGGCCTACTGAATAGTATCGCTTGTTTTTAAACTGCGGCAAATATAGTTGTTCCCAGCGATTTACGACTTTCCTTTGAACCCGACTTCGCGTTGCGCCCATCTTAATGAGTGTTTTTGAGTATGGAAAGAACGTGGTAGCCGTCATGTTGAAGTACTCACGTCTGCCGTACGAATAAGAAGTGGTGAAGTCACCCCAGTAAACAATTGTATCGTAGTCAGATAATTGATCTTGCGAAGTGTAGCGATTGAGAGTCATGCAGCCATATTTGAATTCTCTGACGTTGGGCTTGCATTCCGCAAAGAAATCCACGCGGTTCGCAGATGTTCGTAGAATCTGATAACCAGCCAAGTCGACACTATACATCCCTAAGTTTCTCGTGTTAGGGGCAAAAATGACGGCGGTCCTAGAGTGGGGGCTCGGCATGACACCTCAGGCTCGGTTACTGCCTAATTCTCGTGGATTAGGCTGGTGTTGATAAGCGGTGAGACGGGCAATCGAGGATTGCGGTGTCATAGAATTAAAAATTGACGGCACGAGTGGCTAAGGCGTGTAGCGTTCGGCCTACTCCAATTCTTCGAAAATTGTATAATAACCCTCGTAATTTATCCCCGTTCCGAGAATCTCGCGAATACTTTGCTCGGCCTCTGCGTCGTGACCCAATTGAATCGATGCTCGAGGGAAATTGATTGGGAAGAACTGGCCTAGGGAAAATTCCGATCGTATGTACGTCGTTTTCCCATGGTCGCCGCAAATCTTGATCGACCGGTCGCCAACGAGGCTGAGACCAAGAGAGAAACTTTTGCGCCCCCACGGGCCGGACAAGATAGGCTCCGAGGTTTGGTGGCACCCTCAGGTATTCAACGACCTGATACTCTGGCGTTAGCTCGCCGAGCGAAATTACAGGTCGCTTGTCGCTGCTGCTCAAGCGAAGCATGTCCCACGGTGTTTGGAAGTTTAAGCAGAGCTTTATGAGGGACTTAAAATTGGGTGGAAACTGTAAATCATCCTCCAAAACCAGTACCGTTTCTCCGTCCTCCAGGCACTTCATCATCACGGAAAGGTGGCTTGCGTAGCATCCAATCTCGCCATCGGAAAGTTCGATCGGTTTATTGCCCAGACGATCTAACAGATAGGGTTTGAGCCAGTTCGGCAAATTATCAGCTGTCAGTGCTGGAAATCGTTCGTACGGGATCTCGGCCGCTGACAACCGCTGGTCCATGGCTCGAAACCGTTCGACGTCCTTCTCTAAGTTGATAAGATATGTTTTAATTTCCATAGTCTTGTCCTTAGTGTAATTCGACACCTACGGTCGCATAGGTAGGCAGCGGGCGTGAGAAAACCTTTCTTCTGATCCAGCGAGCATGCATTCAAGGCCCTAGTGACGGCTCGGGTAGCAATCTAAAAGTGCATCTGTGCTGGTCGTTGCGAAGCGTATGGGAGGCGCTGCCGGCAAGGTTTCCGGAGCTGGTGGTCGATAGAGTAAGCCACAATCCATCACACAATCAAATCGTGCGCGGTGCACATACGTGCCGGACAACAAAGCTCGAGCAACAACGGCTAGGGTGTGTTGTCGGCTGGACCGCCTATTGTGCGCTCCACGGAAGCGCCGTGCTCAAGCGGGCCTGCGCACAAACAAGAGCCATTTCGTCTAGAAATCCGACGATACGCGCTACTGAAACATCAACCGCCTCTAATTCAGTATCTAGAATGAGATCTGGATTATCAGGAATCTCATACGGTGAATTGATGCCTGTATAATTCTTGATCTGGCCCAGCCGTGCTTTTTTGTAAAAGCCCTTTACGTCGCGAGCTTCGCATTCCGCTAGACTTGCCTTGCAGTAGATTTCAAAGAAATCACCTTCGTTCACAAGCGTCCTTGCCAGTCTTCGCTCCTCGGCGAAAGGACTAATGAAAGCTGTGAGCACGACTATCCCGGACTCCATCATCATTTTTGCGACTTCGGCTACCCGCCGAATGTTCTCCTTTCGAGATCCTGCATCGAAGCCTAGATCGGAACAAAGGCCGTGCCGAACGTTGTCGCCGTCCAGTACAAAAGTGCGGATTCCTTTGCGAAAAAGAACCTCTTCCACACGGCGAGCAAGAGTCGATTTGCCGGAGCCAGACAACCCAGTAAACCAGACAATACAAGAGCGGTGCCCATTGAGAATGGCTCGATCTTGCCGACTGATGGACGGTTTCTCCCAGACACAGTTTTTGGCTGCAGAATCCAGCGTTAGCGGTGTCGTCATTCAGCCAACCCTCTCTAAAACTTGAGAAGCTTACGACAACTTCTTGGCCTTAAGAAGACAAGTCATCTGATATGCACAAGAACTCTCCAAGCATGGCATTGCTCGGTTGGTCCCTAACTCACGCCGATCACAGCCTGGAAAATGACGCGAAGTGATGCGCCGAAGGCGCATCGATATGCCGATGCTTGCCTGGGTGGCGAGCGTTAGCGCGAAAGACGGAACATGGCCGTCTTGGCAGGCACCCCGTCTTCGCGGTGAATACTTGTCCTCGGCAACATCAAGAACTACTCTTCCATTTCGCGGTTCCCCACCTGGAGGGTTCGGCGGTGTCGACGTCTCTTCGTATTGTCCAGCCAATCATGTAGGCAATTCATGCGACACTGATTTCGATTGCACTGAAACCACTGCGATGGCGCGCAACCCATCGAGATCGAGCCTGTGGCATGCATGGGTGTCGGCTCTTATCATCCTTTCCTCCGTTCATTTGCGGCAATTCAATGGCGCAAGGGATTTGATGCCGTTCGCGCTAGGCGATCGCCGACCGCAAACATGCTCGCAAGTTCTCGACTGTCAGAGCCATAGTCACCGCCATGTCGGATAGAAATTCCCTAGATCAAACCTTTGCGGCTCCGCGGCCAATTGCTTGCTGGAGCCATTTTCGTTGTGGCGAGCTTATTGGCAGGGGGATCTCCGGTGTAAAAAGACATGGCGGCACAGCCTAGAAACCTTAGCTCGGAGCACGCCCATCGACATCTTGAGCGACACCTCGTGGACGAAGAATGCCCTCGTCGTTAGAAGGGGGACTGAGCCCTGAGCAAGTCTAGCGGAGCCGCTTAGGCCATCCACCGCAAGGACTACCGGCAGGCGCCATGGAGAGAGGTTAGTGAAGGACATGCGGAGCGCTCTTTGCCATTCCGGCGAAAAAGCCATTTTCGTTGTGGCCAGCTTACTAGCTCTCTGGGCCGCCATCTCTTTCTACACCGGAGATCCTGCTGAACTAGAAAACCTTAGTTCGGAGTACGCGGGTCTCGAGACGGTATCAATCCTTGTCATTGTTGCGTGCTTCGCCCTCTTCTGTGACGCGTACCGAAAGGGCCATGGAGCACTCCGGTATGCAGCAGGCGCTTTGGCACTATTAGCCGCGACGGCCTTCGTGAGGGAGGCAGACGTGAAGAAACTACCGGGACCGCAGTGGTACCACTGGATAGCGGAGCGGGGGCTTCAAGAAATTCTTTTTGTCGGCATGAGCTTGCTCATATTCGCCTATCTGTGGCACCACCGTAAACATTTCCGCGACATTCTCCACCTGTTGACGAACTGGTACGCTTGGCCCCTCTTTGCGGCTGGCGCGCTGGTGCTACTTGGCCAATACATCGAACGTCGGGCCGGATCTTCCCGACAAGTCTATGTGGAAGAGGTAGTAGAGTTGCTGGGATACCTGTTCTTAGCAGTGGCAGCTCTTAGGCATCGCGCTCTTATTGGAATGCCAAGGAGCAAGAGCCATAGTGATATTAGCTCTGAAAGATTCGACACAGGCGGGCAGATTTGAACTCCCAGTGAGGATGTGGTTTCTCGATCTGCTTCGACGATGCACCAACGAACCGAAGATGATCTTTGTCGCTCTTCCGAGGGATACCCTAAGCGACCACGAGGCGTCGCAAATTCTTGACAGGGCCTGATGGCGGGCTTGACGGGAGAATTTTTGAACGCCCTGACGGATGAGCTGGAGGGCTGGGAGGGGCAGCTATCAAGACATCCAAACCCGTAAATGCTTCAGAGCTAGAGACTTTAATCTAGCACAAAGTGCCGCTCGGGCAGATGCGTTCTGACCCTAGAGATCGCTGGAATTGCTGTCACGGTCAGTCCACCGAAAGCACCTCCAGCTCCAATAGTGGAACCGAAAAAACCACTTCCCGACGAGATAATCGTCGTTGCTGAAAGCAATGGTATCTTATCGGGCAGATTTCCGCTCGGCCGCGATGGACACCACCTCAGCCTCAAAGGCGAGATGTCCTGGTCCGATGGATACGCGAAGGGGGTTGTATATAAGGAAAAAACCAAATAGGGTAATAATGGCATACAGAGTTTTTTGAAATGGATATCACGTCAAAATATTACAGAGCAGCAGCGAAAGTCCAACTTGCCTTGGGCAGTGCAGGTTTGCTTAGCAGTTTGTTTCTTGCAGCGAATGGCAACACAAAAGCACTCGCAATATTGCCATCTATCGTGATGACCGCCGTAGGTCTTTACTGCCTGACGCACAAGCCTTCCTCACAGGATGCTCCCGTAGATGAGCCCTGATCTTTCCCCGAAACACCAAGGTTAGCGATAAAGCGTACCACGATTAGGCGTGCCGCCCGCAACCAATCGACCTTGATCGTAACCACGAAAACCCTTTCCGAAACCCGCCTTATGTCGTTCCGCCAGATGTGTGCTGTATGACAGCACATCTGGCTCGACGGTCTTGCGCCCGCCTCGGGAAGGGGGCCTTGCTGGCCCCCGTTCCATCCCCCCGGCTTCTAAGCACACTGTGCGCGTTTCAGTGCGCCTATAAACAGGACGCAGCCTAGCTGCTCTTCTTGCCACCGCAGCAACCGCAGCAACATCCGGCCATTTTGGAATGATCCATCGCGCCGTCTTTGCCCATGTCCATCCCGGCGTGGGGATCGGCTGCCTTGGGCTTATCAGGAACCGAGCGGTCTTCGGCCTTGGTCATATCCATCTTCATGCACTGCATCGTGCCGCCGTCTTTGGCGCTGGCATCGCCTTTGCCGCCGCAGCACATGGCGAAGGCTGGAGTGATCGCAAGGCCGAGGGCCACAACAGTCAGGCTGGCAAGTTTCAACATGGTGGTATCTCCTGTGTCGGCAGATGTCGGGCAGCATTATAGCTCGCCCGTGGCTGAGGACCAACTAATCAGCCATTACGCTCAGGGCACAACGAACCGTCCTTGAAGCTTATGGCCGTCAGGCAGCGAGCCTGTGATCACCACCTTTGCACCCGAGCCCACGGGAGCACTAGTCGTAGCCGTAAGCTTGTTGGGCTCAGCCGGGATCAACTCCAGCTGGGTCGTTTTGCCGGAGTCCTGCACAATCGCCTTCATTTGAGCGCCTTTGGCGTCAAGCGGGGCCTCTTTGTCGTCTGAGAGATAGAAGGTCAGGGCGTCCGGCGCGGTCACCAGTTCGATGTGATGACCCTCCACATCAATCAGCGCGCCGCCGTTGGGGCCCTTTTCGGCTTCGTGCGCGAGTGCTGGGGCTGCGAGCCCGAGGCTGAGCGCAAGAGCGGCGAGTGTGATGGTGTGTTTGATCATGGGTCTTTCTCCTTTTTTGGTTGAGTTTAGTAGGCATCGATCACGTTGCCTGCGATTGTGGGTTTGCGCAGATCAGCAAGATGCTGGAGCGGGCGCTCCCCGAATTTTCTGAAGAGGATAGGCGTCAGCAGCGTGTCGAGCAGTGTGGCGCTGATGAGGCCGCCGAAGATGGTGACCGCGACGGGATGCAAAATCTCCTTGCCCGGCGCATCGGCCCCATACAGCAACGGAACCAGTGCCAATCCTGCGGATAGGGCGGTCATGAGAACGGGCGTTAGCCGCTCCAGACTGCCGCGCATGATGAGCTCATCGCCAAAGCGCTCACCCTCATAGAGCGCCAGATTGATATAGTGGCTGATTTTCAGGATGCCGTTGCGCGCACTGATGCCGGTTAAGGTTATGAATCCAATCATGGACGCCACGGAGAGCGGCTGATCGGCAATCCAAAGCGCCAGGACACTGCCGATAAAGGCGAGCGGCACGTTGCCCATGATGATGAGGGCCAACACGGCCGACCGGTAGCGGCTATAGAGCACCACGAAGATCGAGGCGAGTGAGATCAACGAAAGCCCCAGTATCAGCCGCGATGCCTCTTCCTGAGCCAGAAACGTGCCCTCCAGCGCGGTCGAGTATCCGCTCGGAAGGGGCGTCTCGGCGAGCGCCGTGCGGATTTGGCCGATGATGGCGCTCATATCCGAGCCATCAGTATTGGCGAGCACCACGATCCGCCGCCGGCCGTTTTCTCGGGCGATTTGGTTGGGGCCTTCGGTTTCCTCGACGCGCGCGATGTGGCTGAGGGGAACGCGGCCTTTGGGCGTCTCGATCAACAGCTCGGCAAGCCCGCTGGTCGTGCGGTCTGTTTCTGAGAGCCGCATGACCACATCAAACCGGCGTGCACCATCGATTATAGTCGAGACCGTGCGCCCGTTGGAGAGGCTTTCCAGCGCTTCGGTGACCGCTGCAGGCGTAACGCCGTATAAGGCGGCACGTTCAGGATCGACGCGGATCTGAAGCTGCGGGATCAGGACCTGCTTCTCGGTCTGGAGATCGACAAGGCCGGGGACGGATGAGATTTTGACTCGGAGACTCTCGGCCACGGTGCGCAATGTGTCTAAATCATCGCCATAGATTTTGAGAGCGATTTCGGCGCGAACGCCGGAGAGCAGATGATCGAGCCGATGCGAGATGGGCTGGCCGACATTGATGCTGGCTGGAAGCACGGCAAGCTTGGCCC